>Ga0137407_10003447_pt1 | contig 10522 bp, 9 predicted proteins | sample CZOMad2_2_16fung_FD_108410 | JGI IMG/M metagenome (GOLD analysis project Ga0137407, IMG submission 108410) | Vadose zone soil fungal communities from Angelo Coast Range Reserve, California, USA - CZOMad2_2_16fungal (Illumina Assembly) | ecosystem: Environmental > Terrestrial > Soil > Vadose zone...
GATGGGGAGCTACGCGCCAGAGATGGGGGAACCGAAACCAGAGATGGAGGAACCGAAATGAGAAATGGGGAGATCCAGCGCCGGAGCGGGCAATTCGACCGCGAAATGGGCAGATCCAAGCCAGGGGCATGGCAATCGGGTGTCCGAGCCGCCCATTCAAGGGCGAACGCCCCCCAATCTGGCCGCCACGCGCCGGTACGCCTCCCGAAACGGCACCCCCTCCTCGAGCACCAGCCGGTACGCCTCCTCCGCCGCGAACAGCTCGGGCGCCTGGGTGATCCGCTCGGGGTGGAAGCGCACGCCGGGGATCGCGGCGGTCATCACTTCCAGGGTGTCGCGGGCGAGGTCGATGCCGCGGAAGAGGGGGGCTTTGATCAGCTGCAGGTCGCGGTGGTAGCCGGAGGGGAGCTTGGCCACGATCGCCAGCACTTCCAGGAGACAGGCCTGGGCCGTGGCGCCGCGGCCGCGGACCAGCTCGAAGACGTCGGGGTTCCGCTTCTGCGGCATGATCGAGGAGCCGGTGGTCATCGCCTCGGGGAGACTGACGAAGCCGAATTCGCGGCTGGCGAAGAGCACGAGGTCGGCGGCGAGGCGGCCCAGGTCCTGCAGCAGGAGGCTGATCTCGAAAAGCAGATGGGCCTCGGCCTTGCCGCGCGACAGCTGGACGGCGGTGACCGGCTCCTGGGTCTCCGCGAAGCCGAGCCGGGCGCGGGTCGCCTCGCGGTCGATGGGGAGGAGGGGGACGCCGTAGCCCGCCGCCGAGCCCAGCGGGTTTTTGTCGCTCCGCCTTCCGGCCGCCTCGATCCCCACGGCATCGTCCCGCAGCTCGGCGGCGAAGCCGCCCGCCCAGAGCGGCACCGAGCTGGGCATTGCCGGCTGGAGGTGGGTGTAGCCGGGGAGCGGCGTCCCCTGCTCGCGGTGGGCGAGATCGTCGAGAGCCGCCGCGACGGCGCGGGCTCCTCCGGCGAGCGCCGCGATCTCGTCGCGCAGGTAGAGGCGGAGGGCGGCGACCACCTGGTCGTTGCGCGAACGGCCGGCGTGGAGCCGGGCGCCGGCGGCGCCGATCCGCGCCGTCAGCCGGCTCTCCAGAGCGGTGTGAACGTCCTCGTCCTCCAGCTCGATGCGGAAAGCGCCGGCCGCGTGCTCGGCGGCGAGGGCGGAAAGGCCGTCGCGGATGGCTGCCAGCTCCGCCGCCGCGAGCAGCCCCTGCGCCGCAAGCATCTCGGCGTGGGCGATCGAGGCGCGGACGTCGTAGGGCACCAGCCGGTCGTCGAGGAGGTGGTCCTCTCCGGCGGTGTAGGCGAGGACCCGGCGGTCGAGCGGCTCGCCCTTGTCCCATAGCCGGGTCACCGCGCGCCACCCCCGGTGCGCTCGGCCCAGGCGCCGACCAGCCGGGTGTAGAAGCGGGCGCCGTCGACGATCTCGCTTTCGAGGACGAACTCGTCGGCGGTGTGCGAGCGCTCGCTCTCCCCGGGGCCGCACTTGACCGCCGGGATGCCGGCGAGGAAGGCGAGGTCGGAGAGGGTCGCCGAGCCGTAGAGTCGGGCCTCCGGCCGGACGGTCCGGGCGGCGGCGACGAGGCTCGACTCGACGTCGGTCTCGCGCGGCGCCAGGCGGTCGGAGACCACCCGCACCCGGCTTTCGACCGCCAGCTCGATGCGCGCCACGATCTCGCGGCTCGCCAGGGCCGGGGTGGTGCGCAGGTCGAGGAGGGCGGTGGCCTCGCCCGGCACGACGTTCCTCGCCGTTCCGGCGCGCAGCTCGGTGGGCTCCAGGGTGATGGCGCCGAGGAGCGGATGGGGCGGCCCGAAGTCGACCCCTTCGAGCGCCACCAGGTCGCGGGCCAGGCCGCGCGCCGCGTTGCGCTTGCCCAGGGCGGCGGCATGGGCGGCATGGCAGGCCTCGCCCTCCGCCTGAAGCTCCAGAAGAAGGAGCCCCTTCTGCGCCACCGCCAGGTCCAAGCCCGTGGGCTCGCCCACCACCGCGGCGGCGAGGGTCAGGCCGCGCCGGGCGATCTCGGCGAGCACCGCCTCGGTGCCGTTCCCCCGCGTCTCCTCCCCCTCGACCAGGGCGAGGGCGAGGGTGAAGGGGAGGTCCGCCTCCAGGAAGGCGAGGAAGGCCGCGACCATCGCCGCCACCGAAGCCTTGGCGTCGTTCGCGCCCAGCCCGTAGACCCGGCCGTCCACGACCTCGGCCGCCCAGGGATCGCGGCTCCAGGAGGCGGCGGGCGGCACGGTGTCGAGGTGGGTGTCGAGGAGGAGCACGGGACCTTCGCCCAGGGTGGCGAGCAGGCTGTTGCCCACCCGCGCCGGAGCGGCCCCGCGCCGGGCCAGCCAACGCGTAAGGAAGTCGGCGAGCTCCGACTCGTTCTTCGACACCGAGGGAATGGCGAGGATCGCCCGGTGCAGGGCGAGGATCTCGGCGTCCGGGAGCCTCAAGCGACCGCTCCCTCGGCCACCCACTGCTCGGCGGGGGAGAGCGCCTGGATGCTCTCGACCACCAGCGTTCCCACTCCCTCGTTGGTGAACACCTCGGCGAGGAGGCCGTCGGGGAGCGACTCGGAGAGGATGTGCACCCGCCGCACCCCGCCCACGATCGCCGCCTCGACGCTCTCCGCCTTGGGCAGCATGCCGCGTTCGAGGCAGCCTGCCGCGCGCAGGCGCTGGAGGCCGGGAAGGTCGGTGTAGGAGACCAGCGACCCGGGATCGTTCGGCCGTTCGAGGATACCGGGAGCGCCGGTGAGGAGGATCAGCTTCTCCGCTCCGAGGGCGACGGCGAGGTGGGAGGCCACGGTGTCGGCGTTGACGTTCAGGAGCGCGCCGGAATCGTCGGCCGAGAGCGGGGCGACGACCGGCACCAGGTGGGCGTCCAAAAGGGTTTCGAGCACCCCGGGATCGACCGCGGCGACGTCGCCGACGTGGCCGTAGTCGACCCGCTCTCCGTCGCGCAGCACCGGCGGCCGGCGGACGGCGTGGACGAGGCCGGCGTCGACCCCGGAAAGCCCCACGGCGGGCAGGCCCACGGCCCGGCAGGCGGCGAGGAGCTGGGTGTTGACCGAGCCGCAGAGGACCATCGTCGCTACCTCCAGGGCCGCGGCGTCGGTCACCCGCCGGCCGGCGACGAAGCGCGGCTCGGCGCCCAGGGCGCGCGACAGCTCGCTCGACTGGCTGCCGCCGCCGTGGACGAGGACGACCCGGATCCCCAGCCGGAAGAGGAGGTCGACCTGCGCCACGAGCGCCCGGCGCGCCGCGTCGCTCGCCACGGCCCCGCCGCCGGCTTTGACGACGAAGGTCTTGCCCTGGAACAGGCGGATGTAGGGAGCGGCGTGCTGCAGCGCCGCCACCCGGGTGGTCTCCTGGCCGATGTCTTTCATCTACGTACCTCCACAGAGCAGGCGGTGGAGCACCGCCATCTGGACCCACATGCGGTTGCCAGCCTCCTGGACCACGGCGCTCCGCGGGCCGTCGAGCACCTCGTCGGCGACCACGACGTTGCGTCGCACCGGCAGGCAGTGGAAGAAACGGGCGTTGGGAACGGCAGGCTTGAACCAGCTCTCGTCGACGCACCAGTCGCGCAGGCCGGCGCGGAGAGCCGCCTCGGCCGCGAGATCGTCAGTCGTCTGGCCATAGCACTGCGGCGCACCCCATGACTTGGCATAGAGGACGTGGGCGCCGGAGAGCGCGGCGGCCTGCCGGGTGCGCGCCATCACCGGCTCCGGCAGGGCGTAGCCCTCGGGACGGAGCACGGTGACCTCCATGCCGCGCAGGGCGGCCATGTGCACCACCGCGGCGGGCACGGCGAGGGGCAGGGCCTTGGGATGCCAGGCCCAGCTCAGCACGAAGCGTCCGCCCCGAGCGGGGATCGCGAGATCGTCCATCGTCTTCCAGTCGGCGAGCGCCTGGCAGGGATGATCGATCGCCGATTCCAGGTTGACCGGCGGCACCGGGCAGAGATCGGCCATCGTCCGGAAGCTCGTATCGGCGAGATCGGCGGCGAGATCGGCACCGCCGGCAAAAGCACGGATGCCCAGAACGTCGGCATAGCTCGCGAGGACCGGGATCGCCTCGCGCACGTGCTCGGCCGCGGCGCCGTCCATCACCACGCCGTCTTTGGTTTCGAGCTGCCAGCTGCCCTGCCCCGGGGAGATGACGAAGGAGCTGCCGCCGAGCCTTGCCATCCCGGCCTGGAAGGAGGCCAGGGTGCGCAGCGACGGATTGAAGAAGAGGAGCCCCAGGACCTTGCCGGCGGCCGCCCGCGGCTCGGGCTGGCGCTCCAGCCGGGTGGCGAGGGCGAGGAGGTCGAGAACCTCCTCGCGGGCGAGGTCGGAGAGGGCGAGGAACCGTTTCACGGCCGGATCTCGGCGAGCGCCCGGGCGAGGGCGTCGACGTGCGTTTCGGTGAGGACGAGCGGCGGCAGGAGGCGGACCACGTGCGGATCGGCGCTTCCCCCGGCCACGATGCCGCGGGCGAGGAGCTCCGCCTGGACCTCCTTGGCCGGCCGGCTGGTGCGGAGCCCGAGGAGGAAGCCCTCGCCCTGAATGCCGGTGACCGGCCCCACCTGGCAGCTCTCGCGGAGGCGCCGCGACAGCGTCCGCACGTTGGCCAGCAGGTCCTCCGTCTCGATGGTTTCGATCACCGCCTCGATGAGCGCGCAGGCGAGCGGCCCGCCGCCGAAGGTCGAACCCAGGTCGCCGGAGTGGACGCTCCGGGCGATCTCGTCGTTGACCAGGAGGGCGCCGGCCGGGAAGCCGCCGGCCAGCCCTTTGGCGGTGGTGAGGACGTCGGGGGTGACGCCGTATGCCTGGGCGGCGAAGGGATGCCCGGTCCGCCCCATGCCGCACTGCACCTCGTCGAAGAGGAGGCGGGCGCCGACGCGGCGGGTGAGGTCGCGGGCCGCCGCCAGGTAGTCGGCGCCCAAATCCACCGCCCCGGCCATCCCCTGCACCGGCTCGACGATCAGGGCCGCAGCATCCGGTAGCGCTTCTTCCAGGGCCGCCAGGTCGCCGCGCGGCACGAACGTCACGTCGAAGGGCGCGCGCGGGAAGCCGTACCACTTCCCGGAGCCGTGACTGACCGCCGCCGCCGCCGCGGTCCGGCCGTGGAAGGCGCCCTCCAGGGCGACCACCCGGCTCCGGCCGGTGGCGCGGAGAGCGAGGCGGAGGGCGTTCTCGTTGGCTTCGGCGCCGCTGTTGACGAGGAAGGCGCGGGTGAGCCCCGGGGGCGCGAAGCCGAGGAGCCGCCGGGCGGCGCGGGCGCGGACGGCGAGCGGCACCACGTTGCTCTGGAAGAAGAGGGTGCGGGCCTGGGTGGCGAGCGCCGCGACGAGCCGCGGGTGGTTGTAGCCCAGGAGGGCCACCGCGTGGCCGCCGTAGAGGTCGAGGAGGGTGCGGCCGTCGCGGGTCGTCAGGGTCACTCCGTTGCCCGCCACCGGCTCGAACGGCATGTGGGCGTAGACCGGCAGGAGGGCGTCTCCCTCGTCCGCCCCGGTGATCTCCTGCGCCGCGGTTGCCAGCTGGGTTTCGAGCATCTCGCTTCCTCTCTCTTCTTCTCGTCTAGAGCCAGCCCAGCCCGGGCTGGGTGAGGCCGGCGGTCTCGGGCAGCCCGAGAAGCCGGTTCATCCATTGAATGGCCCCGCCGGCCGCCCCCTTGACCAGGTTGTCGAGCGCCGAGAAGACCACCAGGTGGTTTCCCTCGACCGCCGCGGCCAGGCGGCAGCGGTTGGTCCCCACCACGTCCTGGAGGCGCGGCGGCTCGGGGGAGACGTCGACGAACGGCGCTCCGGCGTAGAACTCGGCGAGGACGGCGGTCGCCGCCGCGGCGGAGAGCGGCTGATCCAGCCGCATCTGGACCGTGGCGTGGATGCCGCGGGCGAAGGGGCCGGCATGGGGAACGAAGTGGACCGTGACCGGGACGCCCGCGGCCGCCGAGGCCAGAGCGCGCATCTCCGGCTGGTGCCGGTGGCAGAGCGGGTGGTAGGCGAAGAGGTTGCTCCGCCGCGCCGGGTGGTGAGTGGTGGCCGAGGGGGTGCGGCCGGCGCCGGTGCTGCCGGTGATCGCGACGACCGAGACCTCGGGCTCGACCAGGCCGAGAGCGAGGAACGGCGCCGCGGCGAGCGTCGTCGCGGTGGTGAAGCAGCCGGGGTGGGCGATGTGACCGGCCCAGGTCTTCGCCGCCGGCCGGTGCTCCGGCAGGGCGCAGCGGAACTCGCTCAGGCGGTGGGGGGCGCCGTGCGGGTGGCCGTAGACCGCCTCGTAGGCGGCGGCCTCCGGAAAGCGGAAGTCGGCCGAGAGATCGACCACCCGGATGTCGGTGCCGGCGCGTGCGGCGGCGGCGAGGAGACTGTCGACGAGGGGAGCCGAGGCGCCGTGCGGGGCGGCGCTGAAGACGGCGGCTCGCGGGCTTTCGGCCAGCCGGAGGGGGAGGTCCTCCGGAGCGCTGAAGGCGAGGCCGGAATAGGCGCCGGCAAGGTGGGGGAAGGCGGCCTCGACCGGTTGCCCGGCCTGGCTTCCGGAGAGCACCGCGGCCGGCCGGAGCACCGGATGGCCGGCGAGCAGGCGCAGCAGCTCGCCCGCCACGTAGCCGCTGCCGCCGAGGACGATTGCCGGCAGCGCCGGGATCACCGAAGGCGTCAACGGACGACCTCCTCCGGCGCCGTCACTCCCAGCCGCTCGGAGACCAGGGCGGCGAGCCGCTCGCCGTCGGTCCGGGCGTTGATCGCCGGCACGCCCAGCTCCTGCTCGATGATCCGAGTGCCGGCGACGTTGTCGGTCGCCGGCCCGGTGATGGCCGCCGGCTCGATGCCGAAACGATCGCGCAGGAGGACGGTGCCGCCCCAGGCCGCCACCGGATCGTTGGCGGCGAGGACCACGGCGGTGAAGGCGGCGCGGATCTCGGGGTCGGCGAGGATCGCCGCCACCCCATAGGCTCCGAGGAGGCCGTCGCCCAGCTCGGCGACGATGGCATCCGGCCGGTCGGCTTTCCCGCCCAGGCGGGAGAGGAGGGTGCGGGTGACCGCCGGGGCGTTGGCGGCGGTCGTCGAGACCACCCCCAGGTCGGTGAAGATCGCCGTCGCCCGCGCCCCGGCGTCCTCCATGGCCAGCACGTCGCGGCGCAGCGACACCCCGGTCGCCTTGAAGGCGTCGACGGTGGCGCCGGAATGGGCGAGATGGCGCACCAGGGTGCAGGCGGCGGCGGTCTTGCCGCAGTTCATGCAGGAGCCGACGAGGGCGACGACCGGCACGCCGGTGGGGCCGGTGGGGAGGACGGCGGCCGGATCGAGGGGAGCGACGCCGATCCGCGCCGCGACGCCGATCCGCTCGCCGAGGAAGGGGAAGGCGAGGACCGCCCCCAGCACCTCGCACTCGAAGGGAGGACCGAGATCCGGGTTGATCGAATCGCAGATCCCCAGCACTCCGCCGAGGTTCAGGAGGTGGACGGTGTCGCCCGGCGCCAGCCGCTCCGGGAGATGGCCGGAGTAGCCGAAGAGGGCGTTCCGGTGGCCGAGGGCGCCGGCCAGGACGTCGCCGCGCTTGACCTGCGCCATCCGCCCGGAGGGGAGCTCCAGCTGGTTGTAGGTCCCCTTCTCGGTGCGCACCCGGACCGCCACCACCACCCCCTCGGCGCAGGGGATCTCGGGGGTGACCCGCACCTCCCGCCCCAGCCGGCAGCTCTTGGTGACCGAGGCGATCTTGTCGAGGAGGATGGTCCTCACGGCGCCTCTCCGTTGCCGGCGCGCGCCCAGAGGAGACCCGGCAGGGCGGCGATGCGCGAGAAGCCGCGGGCGTCCGCGGCGGTCCACTCTCCCGCTGCCTCGCCGTAGACGCCGCGCGACGCGGCGCGCAGGGAGTGCTTTGAGGCCACCCCCTCGACGAACAGCTGGCCGGTGCGCAAGAGCAGGTGGACCTCGCCGCTCACCCGCTCCTGGGAGGAGAGGAGGAGGGCCTCGATGTCGCGGCAGACCGGCTCCAGGTGCTGTCCCTCGTGCACCAGGTCGCCGTAGACCGCCGCCACCGTCTCCTTGACTCGGATCTGGCGGCCGGTGGCGGTCAGCTTTTCGAGCTCGCGGTGCGCGGTGACCAGCACCTCCGCCGCCGGCGCCTCGAAGGCCACCCGCCCCTTGATGCCCAGGATGGTCTCCCCCAGGTGGATGCCGCGACCGATACCGTAGGGCGCGGCCGCCGCCTCGACCCGCTCGATGAGCGCCACCGGGTCGAGCGCCTCGCCGTCCCAGGCGATCGGGACGCCGCGCTCGAACTCCAGGGTGTGGCGCTCCGGCGGCCGCTCCAGCCGCTCGGCGGTGAAGGCATCGCGGGTCAGCACCCAGGCCTCTTCGGGAAGGGGAGCCACGGTGTCGAGTGTCTCCTTGCCGCCGATCGTCACCCCCCAGAGGCCGCGGTTGACCGAGTAGGCGGCGCCGAACGGCGGCACGGGGAGACCGCGGGTTTCGAGGTAGGTCACCTGCTCGGCCCGCGGCCGCGGCGCGTCGCGCACCGGGGCGAGGATTTCGAGGCCGGGGTCCAGGGTGCGCAGGGCGACCTCGAAGCGCACCTGGTCGTTGCCCGCCGCGGTGCAGCCGTGGGCGACCGTGCGGCTCCCCACCCGGGCGGCCGCGGCGGCCACCTCCTGGGCCTGGATCACCCGCTCGGCGCCGACGCAGAGAGGATAGACCTGACCGCGGCGGACGTTCCCCATCACCAGGAAGCGCAGCACGCGGTCGAAGAAGGCGCGCCGGCCGTCGACGAGAAGGTACTCGGCCGCCCCCAGGCGGCGGGCGCGGTCGGCGAGCTCGGTGGCGCCCGCCGCGTGGTCATCGGAGCCAAGGCCGCCGGTGTCGACGGTCACCGCGATCACCGGCCGGCCGTAGGTCTCGGCGAGCCAGGGGATGCAAAAGGAGGTGTCGAGCCCTCCCGAGAAGGCGAGCACGATGGGATCGGCCATGGTCTACCTCTTTTCGTCCAGGAAGGGCCGCAGGAGATCGAGCACCCGCCGCTGGTCGGCCTCGGCGGCGGTGGCGATGAAGACGGTGTCGTCGCCGGCCATGGTGCCGACGATCTCCGGCCAGCCGGCGCGGTCGAGGGCGATGCCGACCGACTGGGCGGTGCCGGCGGTGGTGAGGACGACGGTCAGGTAGGGGCCGGCGGGCCGGGCGCCGCGCAGGAAACGGGCCACCTCGGCGAGCCCCGGGTCGCGCTCCGGGGCCGGCGCCACGTAGTGCCCCCCCACCCGCGCCACGCCGAGCTCCTTCAAGTCCCGGCTGACGCTCGACTGCGTCGCCTGGATGCCCCGCTCGGCGAGGAGCGCGACGAGGTCGCTCTGGCTCTCCACCCGGTGCTGCCGCAGCAGGTCGAGGATCGCCTGCTGGCGGGTCTCCCGGTGCTCGGGGTCGGGGTGGGGGACAGGGGGCATCGTCGTCGTCCTCGATCAGGGCGGCGATGATGCATTTTTATTCACAGATTGTCAATAGATATGCAGAGCTCGGCAACGTGGAGGGCAGGGCAGGCACAGGGGCACGGCCCCTACGCTGCCCTGCCTCGGACCGTTCGCTGCGAGAGAGGAAGGTAGCAGCAGGGCAGGTAGGGGCCGTGCCCCTGTGCCTGCCCTGCGCGGGTAAATACGGTAGCGCCTATGGGGGTTGCCCCTACCCACGCGCCGCCTGCCACTCCTGGTAGGCGGCCGGGGCGTCGCCCAGGAAGCTCTCGTGCAGGGGGTGCCAGCCGATCTCGACGTTCCGGCCGCTGGCGATCACCTGGTCGAGGATCAGGGCGTCGACGATCGGTCCCATCTTCTGGCGTGCCTCGTCGAGCGGCACCGATCGGGTGGCGCCCTCCTTGCCGGCCGCCTCGCTCGCCGCCCGCGCCACGTCGGCGAGTTGGACGGCGTTGCCGTCCACGGCGTGGAAGACCCCACGCCCGCGGTGCTCGACGACCGCCCGGTAGAAACGGGCGAGGTCCTCGATGTGAATCATAGGGATGCGGTTCCGGCCGTTGCCCAGGTACTGGCTGGCGCCGTGCTTCTCGGCCGACTCGAAGTAGGAGCCGATGATCCCGCCGCTCCCGCCGTAGACCATCCCCGGCCGGATGACGGCGGTCGCCAGGTGGGGACTGGCCGCCGCCAGCGCCATCTTCTCGTGCGCCGGACGCCAGGCGACGACGGCGGCGGGATGCTCGGTGGTGGCGCCCTCGAAGGCGGGATCGTCGCCGGTCTGGCCGAGCACCCAGATCCCCGAGGTGTAGACCAGGACCTGCGCCTTGCCGCCCACCGCCGCGGCGATCAGGGTGCCGATGGCGGTGCGGTCGGCGTCGACGGTCGCCGCCGAGTACTCGAAGGCGGTATGCACGAGCGCGTCGTGGTCCGCCGCGACGTCCCGATAGCTCCCCGGCTCCTTGAGGTCGCCCACCACCCCGCGCCCCCCCAGCCCGGCGGCGACCGCCGCCTTCTCCGCGCTCCGCACCCGCCCCGTTACCTCATGCCCCCCCGCCACCCGCTCGCGCACCCCCCCCTGCCCGATGTACCCCGTCGCTCCC
>Ga0137407_10003448_pt1 | contig 10521 bp, 9 predicted proteins | sample CZOMad2_2_16fung_FD_108410 | JGI IMG/M metagenome (GOLD analysis project Ga0137407, IMG submission 108410) | Vadose zone soil fungal communities from Angelo Coast Range Reserve, California, USA - CZOMad2_2_16fungal (Illumina Assembly) | ecosystem: Environmental > Terrestrial > Soil > Vadose zone...
CGGCGAACATCCGCCGCATGGAGTAGTGGAAGTACAGGTTGCCGAAGCCACGGCCAGCCTGCTTGTGCAGCGCGCCCGCGACGGCGATCCGCAGCGCCTCGCGCAGATGCGGGGTGGCGTCCCCGCCGCCGAGGGTGTGGACGCAGCCCCGGGTGTTGAGGACGTCGCTCAGCACCGCGTCAAGCCCGAGCGCCTGCGCCATCTCGGTGGCGATGTCGATCAGGTGCAGGGACTGGCCGTAGTGGCCCGTGCCCGCCTGCTGCATGGCCCGCTCGGCGTAGGCGCTGGCCAGCTCAGCACCCGGGCCAAGGGGCATGAGGACCTCGATCGCGGCCTCGGCCATGGCGCTGGCGTCGTTCCCCCGGCACAGCCAGCGCAATACTGTGGACAGGCGAGTCATCGCGTCGCCCTCGCGGAGCCGGCTGCCCGCCCGGTGCCACAGGCCGATCGCGCGGGAGGTGGCGTCGGCGGCGTCCTGCCACCGGTCGATCAGCGAGGCCTCCCGCGCCATCCCGTCGTACAGCTTCGCGCGGGTGATCACGTCCGCCGAAACGCCCGTCGGCCCGGCCGGGTCTTCGCCCAGCCCGGGGTCCTCCGTCGGCGCCAGTCGCGCTATTGTCTTGGACGGCCGGGTCCCGGGCTGCAGGGCCTCGGCGGCGCGCAGCGCGCGCTCGTAGTGCGCGAATGCCTCGCGGTGCGCGCCCAGCTCGGCGGCGCGCTTCGCGGCGGCGGTGGCATGGCGCAGCACCGCCTGGTTGTTGCCCGCGCCCTCGGCGTGGAAGGCCATCCGGGCGTCGTCCGCGCAGTCCAGAGCCGTCAGCCCGGCCATGATGCGCGCGTGCAGGGCCTGGCGGCGGTGTGCGGGGATGGCCTGCTCGACTGCGAGCCGGGCCATCTCGTGCCGGAACCGCACCCGCATGCCATCCTCGGCGAGCAGGCCGGAGGCGAGAACCTGATCAAGCAGCCCCGCCGCGCCCGGCTCCAGTGACTCAACGGCCAGCAGGTCGAATCGCGCGCCGAGCAGTGCGGCGAAGTCCAGGAGCTCCCGTGGCCGCGCGCTGAGCCGCGCGGCCCGGGCCAGCACCGCGTCCCGGGCCGCGTGGGGCACTTCGTGCATGCCCGCCGCGAGGACCTCGGTGACGAAGAACGGGTTCCCGCCGGTGAGCTCATACAGCCGGGCCGGGTCAAGCTCGCCGCCAGCGGAGAGCTGCCGGACCGCGTCGGCCGATAGCGGCGCGAGGGGCACCCGGCGGACCGCGCCGGCCAGGTCGCCGAGCGCGAGTCGCAGCGGATGGCCCGGCGCCAGGCCCTCGTCCCGGTAGGTCGCGATGACAAGAACTTTCGTGCCCTTGAGCCGCCGTCCGAGGAACCGCAGCAGGTCCACGGTCGCCTCGTCGGCCCAGTGCACGTCCTCCACGACGACGATGTCCAGCGTGCCTGGCTCGCTGAGCTGCCTGAGCAGGGCGCCGAACAGCCGCTCGCGATCGCCGCCCGCCGCGCACAACTCGGCGAGCTCGCCGCCTAGCTGGCCTGCGACGTCAAAGAGCGGCCCGAGCGGCAGCGGCGTGAACAGCCCGTCACAGGCGCTCCACGACCACCGGGCGTCCCTCAGCTCCCGCTGAAACTGCTCGACCAGCGTGGTCTTGCCAACCCCGGCCTCCCCGGCGACCAGGACCAGCCGCCCGTCGCCATGTCGCGCCTGGTCGGCCAGCCGGGCCAGCTCCGCGAGGGCGGACTCGCGCTCCAGCAGCTCCACAGAGCCAGTGTAAGCGGGATTCTGGTACCGGGCTGAGTGCCCGCGTGCCCGGCAGCGCGGTGTACCTCAGCGCGGCGGGGCCAGGGATGCCGCGGCGGCGCGGGCCTCGGTGATGGCGGCGGTCATCATGTCCGCGGCCTGCCCGGCCGCGGCCAGTGCCTCGACCACCTCAGTCACGCAGGTGTTGGCGTCTTGCCCGTCCAGTTCGGCCACCTGCCCGTCCTCGTGCTGGATCACCAGGAACCGGGCCAGCTGCTCGCACAGTTGCGGCAGCCCCTGGCCGATCAGCTCAAGGCTCGTTACGATCGCGCGGACGTCCGCCACGCCGGTGAGCTCCCCGCCGCCATGCGTCACCTCGTTGAGCGCGCGGATGGCGTCCGCTGCCTGGATCGCGATCTCGCGCGGCGTGAAAGTCGAGGTCAGCTCCGTCACTGGCCGACCTCGGTACCGCGTCGGTGCGCTGCGCAGGCCTGCTCAGGCATCCGTCTCCTCGGGGGTTGCTCACGTTGTGCCCGGGCGCTCCTGGCTAGCGCACCCGGCGGAGGTTCATTCTCTGCCTCCTCTACGATACGAGACCCTCACCGCTGCGCACCCGCTTGCTAGCAGGACAAACCGGAAAACGTCCTAGCCACGATGCCCGGCCGCTAGTTCGCCGCCGGGCGGCGGCCGCCGTAGATCACGTAGTCAAGCTCCTTCCAGTACACGTCCACGCCCTCGAAGCCGGCCGCGCGCAAGTACGCGACCTGCGGCTCCATCGAGGTCATGTAGCGCACGTGATTCTCATAGCGAAGCTGCTCCTCGGCGGAGCGATGATGGCGCTTGTGCGCTGCGGACGGGTCACGGCGGTCCTCCACGCGGTGCCAGGCTTCCTCAACGACAGGATCGCTGGTGGCCAGCGGGTCATAGTTGAGGAACCACCCGCCCGGGACCAGGTGCGCGAGGATCTCCCCGAACAGTTCCTGCTTGCGGGCGTCGGTCACATGGTGCACCGCCAGGGACGTGATCACGGCGTCCACCTGGGCCGGGATCGCCGCGGGCCATCCGCCGGAGTGGGCCAGGTCAAACTCGGCGTACTCGTACCGGCCCGCGTACGGCTCCAGCTCGATCGCGCCCTGGGCCATCATCTGGGGGGAGTAGTCAGCCAGGATCGCGCGGGCCGCCGGGTAGTGGTCCATGACCGTGCGGGCCGCGGCGCCCGTTCCGGCCCCCAGGTCGACGAACGTGAACGCCTCGTCCGCCGCGAACGGCAGGAGCTCAGCCATCAGGACCCGGTGCGCGCCGCGCCGCCGCTCCCGGTCCGCGGAGGTCGACTTCCAGAACGTAACGCCGATCTCGCTCTTCCAGATGGCGTCATTGGTGTCCTGGCTGGCGCTGGCGTCCTGGCTAGTGCTGTGGCTGCTGTGATCGTGACTGTGCTCGTGCTCCGGCATGCACGCGATGCTATGCCGACGTCGGCGCCGGGGGAATGCTCACCGCGTCCGCTGCCAGGGAAGTCGCGGTGGCCGTCGCCCGCGCCGCACCGGCCTCCAGGTTCTTCCGGTACGCCGGCGTTGCGACGCCGGCCCGGTCTAGGCCGCGCCGGAGCTGGCCGCCCCGCAACGCGCCCCGCATCCCGCCGCCCCGCGGGGCCGGCGGCGTGGGCAGCCAGGTGACACTCCATGCCTTGGCGTCGGCCCGGGCCGCCACCCACACCTCCGCGCCAACGCCGCTGACAGCCTTGCCGACAGCAGAGCGCAGCCCGGCTCCGGTGAGGCCGACCGCGCCCGCAATCCACAGCACGCTCGTCACGACCTGGGTGGCTCCGTGCAGGTTCGCGACCACGAGGTACAAGACGCCGCCGATGAGCAGCAGGATCAGCGTGACCAGCCACCAGAACCGGCGCAGCACCGACACGGTCACCACGCGCGCTGCCCGCACCACTGCCTTACCTGCCTGGACCCAGGCGTTCATCGATGGCGCGCCGCTAGTCTGCGGGTCGCCGACGAGGACGGAGTACCAGGCCATCGCCTGGATGCGCAGCGCCTTGAGGATCGCGTCGGCCTGGCCGTGGCGCCATCCCTGGGTGATGGGCTTCGCGTTGACCTCGATCCAGTCCTGCCAGTTCTCCAGGGACTGGCCAAGCACCGTTGCCGCCGCCGGGTCGGGGATCGCGGTGCCCGCCGAGGCGAGCCACGTCTTCAGGGTGGCGACCTGGGCGCGCTGGAACATGGCCATGAGCGAGGCCGACCCGCCCGCCGCGGATGGCAGCCAGCACGTGTCGCTGAGCGCCAGGCCGAGCTGGTAGGCGGCGATCTGCTGGTCGTCGGCGACCAGCTTGCTCAAGATGGCCGCGTGCAGTTCCAGCAGCCCGCCCTTGTATGCCTCCGGGTCAACGGGGTCCACCAGCACGGCCGCCATCACGTCGTCGGCGGACACGCCCGGCGTGGCTGTCCCAAGCAGGTCCAGCAGGTCCGCGAGGGCGAGTGCCCTCTTCCGGTCCGGATCCAGGTCCGCGACCAGCGGCAGCTGGGTATCCGGGTTGTAGGGTGCCGTGACCTGCTTGGTCGTGTCGACCTTGGCTATGTCCAGCCGACGCTCGTCGAACAGCGATGCCATCACCCAGCCCAGCGAAAAGGCAGGAGCCGCCACAGTTGTCCCCCACGGAGTGTCCCATCCGCCGCAAATGTCGGCTGATTGTGGCAGCCCTAAACCGGGCCTGTCAACGTTATCGGGCGAACTGGGGAGGAGAGGACTTACCGGAAGAAGCGACTTTCGCGCGATCATGCGGGAAGCCGGCACTGCCCGGGGCGGCCTACGCGAACCCGCCCCCGGCAGATGACGGGCCGGCGCTACTGGTTGCGCCGCCTGCGGTCGAACTCGCCGAGGTGCACACCGCCAACGAAGGCGTCCCACTCCGCGGGGGTGAAGCTAAGGACGGCGCCGCGCGGGTTCTTGCTATCGCGAACACGGACGATGTCGTCGGTTAGGCCTGCAACCTCCACGCAGTGGCCTTGTGCCATGCTAAGGGAACTCTTTGTCCACCCAAGGGAACGGTATTTGGTGCCTCTGATGGTAAAGGGTCGCATTTCAACCCATCCTTACTTCCGTGCCGGCAGTTGACAGGCGTAAGTTATCAGGGGTCATGACCAGACGCGTTGGGCAGTACTTGCCAGCAGCAGGCGAGAGTCTTCGAATGACAATGAAGCGTCCTGAAGCGCCCGATAGAAGAGCTTGTACTGGTAAGTGTCGGTTTCACCCTCGACGTACAGGTCGGCTGTAATGGCCTCGGTACTCACCACGTCACCAAGGTTGACAGTATCGGTCGCTATCCGAGTACCGAAGCTCAAGATTATGAATGACGTTACTACGAGCGGAGCCTCCCGGTCCAACGGTAGGATCCGCAGGTCAACGTTCGGAAGATCCGCCATGTCCGCCAGGTGCTGGAGTTGCGCGCGCATGAGCCCATTGCTGCCCATCCTGCGCAGCAGCACACTTTGGTCGATGACAGCGGAGAACTGGAGCAGCGGCTCGCGAGTTAGTCTCTCCTGGCGGATAATCCTCGCACGGACGAACTGGCTGATGACGCTGGGCGCTGTAGGTATCACCCGCTCGTAGCCCGCGTAAATCTGCTTAATGTACTCCTCTGTCTGGAGGAGGCCAGGAATCACGTCGGCCTGGCATTCCGCAACGGAGGAGGCCTCGGCCTCCAATCCGATGAACTCCAGGTACTCTGGTGCGAGTACGCCCGCATAATCGTCCCACCAGCCTTGCCGAATAGCATCTTCGGCTAGGCCGAGCAACTCTCCCCGCAACGGCGCGACCACGCCGTAGTAGTCGAGCAACTTCTCTACTTCCTCTGGGGGGAGGCAGTTCCGCCCTGACTCGGCGCGGCTGATCTTCGTGGGCGACCAGCCAATCCCGCGGGCGACCTCCGTCCCAGTCTTCCGGCCGCGCAGTCGACGCAGCTCTGCCGCAAGTCGCCGTCTGCGTACGGTCGGACTGCCGGACGGGTTCACGTTTCCTCGCTTGTCGCTGAGGCTGTGCACGGGAACAGTGTGCCACGCGTGCGCGCCGATGACAGAGCGCGAAAAAAGGAAAAGCGATGCGCCAACACCGTCCTTCCCAGGCACCGGACCCGCCCGGGGGGTAGTCCGGCAACCTCCGTGGGGCACGAAACACACACTTCACCCTGGCGAAATGCCACGTCGACGGCACGGTCGCACAGTGTTGGTGTGACGAACATCGGGGCGCAGGCCAGCGATGCTTGGGCTACCGCGATCGCGCGGTGCCCCAAGCACATGGCGCACGGCCCGTGTGCCGGAGTCGGCGCCGATCTCACCTGCGAGGTTCCCGGCACCGGGCGGTGCCCCTACCTCGATGTCCCCGACGCCGACTGGCCCTACCCGTCGGCGCCGGCACCCGCGTCGCGGCCCGTCGCGTCCAGCCCTGTCGCGTCCTGCCCGGCCGGCTCTCCACACCCAGCTCCAGCGTCCCGCCCTGTCCGCCCGATGATCGTCGCGGACCTGCCCGCACCCGCGCTGGACGCCGAAGGCCTCCGTCAATGCGCCGGGGAGCTGGCCGGATCCGTTGACGCCGCCCTGATCGGAGAGCCGCCCGGCGCTCGCGTCCAGTTCCCGCCGTCCTACCGGGCGCGGCTGCTCGCCGACGCGGGGGTACCCGCGTGGGCCGGGATCAACTGCCGGGACCGGAACCGGGTGGCCCTGGACGGCGAGATAGCCGCCTGCCTGGACGCGGGCGCGGTGGGCCTGCACTGCGTCACTGGCGATCACCCCGGGACCGGCCATCGACCGGACGCGATGCCCGTCTTCGACCTCGACTGCGTTGACCTGGTCGCCCTCGCGCGAGGTTACGCGAGATCGGTCGGCCGTCATGCCTCGTTCTGCTCCGTGGCGCACGCGCCCGCCGCGCCACCCAGGCACATGCGGCTCCAGCGCGTGCTAGCGAAGATCAGCGCTGGCGCGGACGCCGTCTTCATCGACCATTGCGGAGGCCCGCGTTGCGTCGCCTCCGCCGTGACCGCCCTGCGCGGCGCGGGCTTCACCGGGGTGGTCCTGGCCTGCGTCCCGGTCGTGACCTCACAAGCCGCGGCCGAGTTGATCGCTTCCTTCGCGGGCGATCGCCTTCCGCCCGGCTACCTGGAGGCCATCGGCACCGCCCGGGATCCGGTCACGGCGGGAATCGAGGCGGCCACCACCCTCGCCAAGGCGATGCTGGCGACTGACGGCGTGGACGGCGTGAACCTCTCCGGGGGCACCCGGCCCGGCGAGCACCGGCAGTTCGCGCGCGCGATGGCACGCATCAGCCAAGCCCTGCGGGAAGGGAGACAAGCACAGTGAGCTGGCTCAGGTCCGCGCGCACGATCGACGGCGCGCTAGTCGACGTAGAGATCACCAGCGGCCGGATCGCGCAGGTCATCCCGGCAGGCCCGCCTCCCGGCGCAAGCCCGCCCTCCCACGTCAGCCCAGGCGATTGCGACCTAGCCGGCTACGTACTGCTGCCGTCCTTCGTGGAGCCGCACGCCCATCTCGACAAGGCCCTGACTGCCTCCCGTGCCCCGAACACCACCGGCGACCTCCTCGGTGCCATCCAGGCAATGCAAGGGATCGCTGACACCCTCACCAAGCAGGACATAAAGCGACGAGCCGAGACCGCTATCAAGATCCACCTCGCCCTCGGCACCACCGCCATCAGGACGCATGTCAACGTCGGCGGCCCGATGGGCATGCGCGCCCTCGAGGCCCTCGTCGAGGTCCGCGAGCGCTGGCGCGGCCTGGTCGACCTCCAGCTCGTCGCCCTCGTCTCCCCTCCGCTAGCGGGCCAGCCGGGCAAGGACCTGAGGGCAGCGCTCAAGGAGGGCGCGGACGTCGTCGGCGCCGCGCCGCACCTGGACCCCCAGCCGGACCGCGCCGTGCGGATCTGCCTGGAGACGGCCGGCGAGGCCGGCGTCCCGATGGACTTGCACACCGACGAGACGCTGAACCCCAACATGCTGACCTTGTCCACCATGGCCGACCTGGTCAGCGAGACCAAATTTCCCTACCCGGTGACGGCCAGCCATTGCGTCAGCCTCGCCGTCCAGGGCCGAAGGGTCCAACAGGGCGTCAGCGAGCAGGTAGCCGAGGCGGGCATCACCGTCGTCACCCTCCCGCAGACCAACCTTTACCTGCAAGGGCGCGACCACCCGGGCACTACGCCACGGGGCCTCACCGCCATCGGGCCGCTGCGCGCCGCGGGCGTCACCGTCGCGGCCGGCGGCGACAACCTCCGCGACCCGTTCCACCCGGTCGGCCGGGGCGATGCCCTGGAGGTCGCCGCGCTCATGGTCACCGCGGGCCACCTGGACCCGCGCGACGCCATCCAGTCGGTCACCGACGCGCCCCGCCGGGCGCTGGGCCTGCCCCGGGTGCTCATCGCCCCTGGTTCCCCGGCCGACCTGGTCGCCATCTCGGCCGCCGACGCGCTGGAGGCCCTCGGCGCCGCGGGCGCGCAGCGCACCGTCTGGAAGGCCGGCCGGATCGTCGCCCGTACCACCGTCCACTCCGAGATCACCGAGCCGGCAACCCAGCCCACCGCCCTCAGGAGCACTGCCCCCCAGCAAACGCCACGACCAGCGGGAGCCGCCGAATGACGACGACACCAACGCGCGAGCTGGCGCTGCGCTTCGCCGGCGTCACCAAGCAGTTCTCCGGTGGCACGACCGCCCTGGCCGCGGCCGACCTCGAGGTCAGGCCCGGCGAGTTCGTCGCGGTCGTCGGCCCCAGTGGCTGCGGCAAGTCCACGCTGCTGCGCATCGCCAGCGGCCTGGACGACATCACCGCGGGCACTGTCAGCGTGGGCGCGCAGCGAATCGGCTACGTCTTCCAGGACGCGACCCTGCTGCCCTGGCGCACCGTTTACCAGAACGTCGCCCTGTTCGCCGAGCTGGAGAAGATGCCCCGGCCCGAGGCCCGGAAGCGCGTCAACGAGGCCATCGACCTCGTCGGCCTCACGGGCTTTGAGAAGCACCTCCCGCACCAGCTGTCCGGTGGCATGCGGATGCGGGCGTCCCTGGCGAGATCGCTCGTCCTGGACCCTGACCTGTTCCTTTTCGACGAGCCGTTCGGCGCGCTGGATGAGATCACCCGCGAGCGCCTCAACGATGAGCTGCTGAAAATCTTCGAGCTGCGCGCCTACGCCGCCCTCTTCATCACCCACTCGGTGGCCGAGGCGGTCTTCCTGTCCACGCGCGTCGCGGTCATGAGCGGCCGCCCCGGCAAGATCATCGCCGACATCCCGGTTCCGTTTGACTACCCGCGCATCCCTGAGCTGCGCTACACCCCCGAGTTCGCGGGCCTCTGCGGCGAGGTCTCTCAGTACCTGCGGGACGCGTGATGAGTGAAACCACCACGAACCTTCCTTCCGAACGGACCCCGGTGACTGCCCCGGTGCCTCCATCCGCGGCGCAGTCCCGCCGGCCGGACACGCGGGTTTCCCTGGCGGCGATCGGTATCAAGGTTGGCCTGCCAATCGTGGTCTTCGGGGTGATCATCGGCGCCTGGTACGCGGTCTCGGACCTGCTGCTCACCCAGCAGCAGCAGTTCATGCTGCCGCCCCCGCACCGGGTCCTTCAGGTCGGGTTCTTCACCTGGTCGAACTTCACCACGCTGATGAGCGCGCTGCGGCTGACCGCCGAGGTCACGTTCATCGGCCTGGCGATCTCGATCGCGCTCGGCGTGGCCGCGGCGCTGCTGATGAGCCAGGCCAAGTGGATCGAGAACTCGCTCTACCCGTGGGCCGTGGTGCTGCAGACAGTGCCGATCCTGGCGCTGACCCCGATGCTGAGCTTCTTCTTCGGGTTCTCGCTGACCAGCCGGATCATCGTCGCGGTCATCATCGCGTTCTTCCCGATCGTGTCCAACACGCTGTTCGGCCTGCAGTCCGCCGAGCGCGGCATGCACGACCTGTTCACGCTGCACAAGGCGAGCCGGCTGACCCGGTTGGTCAAGCTCCAGTTCCCGGCCGCGCTGCCCGCCATGTTCGCCGGGTTCCGCGTGTCGGCCGGGCTGGCGGTCATCGGCGCGATCGTCGGCGAGTTCTTCTTCAAGCAGGGCCAGCCCGGCCTGGGCACCAACATGTCCGTCTACACCTCGCTGCTGGAAGGCGAGCAGCTGTGGGCGACAGTGCTCACCGCGAGCCTGCTCGGCATCGCTGTCTTCGTGTTCTTCGGCTGGCTGTCGCGGCGCGTCGTCGGCCGCTGGTACTCACCCGACCGTTCCTAGCCGCCCCTGCCCGTTCCTAGCCGTTCTAGCTGTCCTCATCGCCCGGCCGTCAGGCCCGGTCCCCGCGCTTATCCGCATCGTTCACCAAAATCCCCGGAGGGGCACTTGAGATATAGAAGGATGAAGGTCGCCGCCGTCGCGACCGTCGGCACCGCGCTCGCGCTCACCGCCGCCGCCTGCTCGAGCAGCGGTAGCAGCAGTTCGGCCGCCGCGCCAAGCTCCGCGTCGTCGTCGTCCGCCGTCCCCGCGGCGGACAACCTGGCGGCCGCCGGCTGCCCGTCCACGATCGTGCTGCAGACGGACTGGAACCCCGAGTCCGAGCACGGCGGCCAGTACCAGCTGCTCGGCCCCAACCCGACGATCAACGCCAGCACCAAGTCGGTCACCGGCCAGCTCATGGCGCACGGCGGCGTGGACACCGGCGTCAAGCTCGAGATCCGGGCCGGCGGCCCGGCGATCGGCTTCCAGACGGTCACCTCGCAGCTGTACAAGGACTCCTCCATCACC
>Ga0137407_10003449_pt1 | contig 10516 bp, 7 predicted proteins | sample CZOMad2_2_16fung_FD_108410 | JGI IMG/M metagenome (GOLD analysis project Ga0137407, IMG submission 108410) | Vadose zone soil fungal communities from Angelo Coast Range Reserve, California, USA - CZOMad2_2_16fungal (Illumina Assembly) | ecosystem: Environmental > Terrestrial > Soil > Vadose zone...
CCGGTTGGCCTAACCGCATCCGTTGCAGGCGCTCGAGTTGACTGAGCGTCCGGTCGAAAGACCTCTCAAGACTCGCTTCGTAGCGGAGCAGACGATCGAGTCCCGGGCCATCGGGAACATTGCGAGACACTATTTCCAATTGAGTTCGGGCGGCCTGAATAGAGGAGCGTTCTTTTTGATCGCGCTTGAGGTAACGAATCTCTTCGTCGATCTCCTGTAACATGTTCTTTCGACATTGCGAGGGTGACGCATAGCCCTCATCCACTCGCTCTTCTTTAGAGGCAGTTGCAGTGGCCACCCAGGTTTCATATGATGCATAGAGGTCCTCGCGCAAACGGTTCTCCTCAGGATCACCGTAGATTACTTTTAGAATCGGTGTATCGTACACCTGAATGAAGCCATCATCCTCAACCTGGTTTCGCAGTTGTGCGAGCAGTTCCAGGCAACGTTCGAGTACATCCTGATTTTGGATTTCCCGGATCAGCCCATGATTATGTTCGTCTGTAGGTTCGCTCCCGATTTGTTCAGCCTCTTTCTGATCTCGACTCCGCCGATCCCATTCTGCAAATTCCATCCTCATTTGAATCTCCGCGCTCTCAGCCAAGAGCAAACGCCGCTTGCGCCATGTTGTCGTCGCCAGCAAAGAGTGCGGTTCCATGGAAGGCCTGGTGGTCCATCACATGAAACCCCGGAGCCGGCTTGGTGACGATGTGATGGACAACTTGATCACTCTCTGCGTAGGTTGTCACAGTAAGCGTCACGGCGAGCGGCGCTAGAAACAATAGTGCTCCGTTCGATGTATCTCTGTACGGGGAGACTACGATGGAGACGGCAAGACGGATTTTGCGGTGTGGCGGCCTTCCACCGGAACCTGGTACGTCATTTCCAGCAAGACTCCGAGCAACTTCCTCGTACAGCAATGGGGGGTGAGCGGCGACAAGCCCGTGCCCGGAGACTACGATGGGGATGGCAAGACGGATTTTGCGGTGTGGCGACCTTCCAATGGAACTTGGTACGTCATCCCCAGCAGCAACCCGAGCAACTTCATGGTGCAGCAATGGGGCGTGAGCACAGATATCCCTACGCCCGTGGACTATGATGGTGATCGGAAGACCGACTTTGCGGTGTGGCGGCCTTCCGATGGAACTTGGTACGTCATCCCCTCATCGGCACCTACGAACTTCACCATCACCCAATGGGGAACCAACGGAGATGTACCAATCCAAAAGTCGATCGGGCAGTGAGCAACAGGGAACTAGGATTCTAGCTTCGGAGAGACTGAGCATCGCAAATCTCACATGAGTGGAGCGAACATTTCGCGCGAAGTACTCAAACGAGCCATCGCGGGAGTCTAGTCGTTGGACGATTCTTCCAACGACATTTCTACTGAGACCGTACTAGGGTATTTGCCTGACCGAATTTTGCGGAATTTCCCCCATATTTTTTCCGTCCTACTGACCCTATCTAGTGGGATGAGCCGGACTGACCTTTGCGCGACTGGCCTCCGTACCATTTGCCTCCGAGGGGGTGGGCGACATGGGTCAGTCCGGAACTTTCGCCCGTCAATCGGAAACCGCTAATGCCGCCAACCTATCATCCGTGGATTGAAGGTTTTCCTCCGATGTGTGCGAATAAGCGGGAGGGGAAGCCCATGCGCGTGCGTGATTTTTTGGGGAGAGCGCAGCGGGGGAGTTTGAAAGAGAAAATTGAGACGAGGCAGAGTGCCGCCGAAGATGGCACAAAAGGGAATGTGACGCTATGAAGCGCCGGATGTGGTTAGCGGGAGTGTTGGCGGCACTGCTGTGGGCCGCCCCAGCGAAGGCCGACACTGGGGTCATCGTTCGGACCACGGGGGGCCTCCCAGTGCTCCAAGCTTTGTGCTTTTTTCCCGCGACCTGCACTATCGTTGGCGGTTTGGACGGCACATTAGGCCAAGTCTTTCTTGTGACCACGCCGCTCCCCTTGCAGACCTTTCTGGGTCTGCTGCCCACTGGCTTGACCGGATTCGTGGATGCCGAAGTAAATCAGCTGCTCAGTCTGGTTGATTTGCAAAACCTTGTTCCGTTGCCAATTCCCATCACACTGATGCAGGACAGAAGTTCGACACCCTACCCTATAGGTTCCACGACGCAGACGGCGTGGAACAGCTACGTCAATCAACCCGCAGCGTCGATCGTGGGAGTACAGAACGCGCAGAAGACGTTTAACGTGACGGGAACGGGGATCGTCGCTGACATTGACACCGGAGTGGACCCCACTCACCCGGTACTGCAACCAGTATTGGTGCCAGGCGACGGTTACGACTTCACGCGGAACCAGCCCGGTGGCTCCGAGCTGAATGACATTTCTTCTTCGCCGTGTCCCTTCACTTCGTGTCCGCCTCCCCCGTGCCCGACTTGCTCGCCAGCGAAAGTAAATCAGTCTACGGCGGCAGTGCTGGACCAGTCTACGGCGGCAGTGCTGGACGGGAATGGGACTCCTAATCAGTATGCCGCGTTTGGACACGGCACGATGGTGATGGGCATCATCCACCTGGTGGCTCCGACAGCGAAGCTCATGCCGCTGAAGGCATTTCATTCGGATGGGACCGCTTCGCTCTCCGACATTCTGCGAGCGATCTACTATGGGGTGCAGAACGGCGCCAACGTGATCAACATGAGCTTCGACACTAAGACGAGCTCGGCGGAGCTGCAAAAGGCGCTTGACTATGCGAACCAGCAGGGCGTCATTTGCGCGGCGTCAGCGGGAAATGACGGAATGCAAGAGATTGTCTATCCCGCGGCGTTCCAAAGCGACGTGATGGGCGTGGCCTCCACGACCGACCAGGACACGCGCTCGTCGTTCTCCAACTATGGAAATGCAATCGTGTGGGTGGCGGCTCCCGGAGAATCTATTGTGAGCACGTACCCCTTCAACACGTATGCAGCGGGATGGGGAACCTCCTTTAGTGCACCTTTCGTTTCTGGGGCAGCTGCTTTGTTGCGGAATCGGCAGGCTAACATCAACGAGTCAAGGGCCGCGGCCGCTGTGGCTCATGCGGTGCCGCTAGGCCCCGATTTGGGGCATGGTCGGTTGGACTTGGTCGAAGCACTCCAAGCCACGCCAGTGGCAACAGGGAACGACTTTGATGGAGATGGCAAGGCGGACTATGCCGTGTGGCGGCCTTCCACGGGGATCTGGTATATCATCCCCAGCAAGACTCCGAGCAACTTCCTCGTACAGCAATGGGGGACGCAGGGAGACGTACCAGTTCGGGGAGACTTCGATGGCGATGGGAAGACGGATTTCGCCATTTGGCGGCCCTCGACCGGCACTTGGTGGGTCATCCCCAGCAGCAACCCGGGCACTGCAATTGTTCGTCAGTGGGGGATGGCGGGAGACGTTCCCGTGCCAGGGGACTACGATGGCGACGGAAAGACGGATTTCGCCATTTGGCGACCCTCGACGGGCACTTGGTGGATCATCCCTAGCAGCAACCCGAGTACTCTGATCGTTCGACAGTGGGGAGGGGAGGGAGATATCCCCGTACCAGGAGACTACGATGGCGACGGGAAGACGGACTTCGCCATTTGGCGGCCTTCGACCGGGACTTGGTGGATCATCCCTAGCAGCAACCCGAGTACTCTGATCGTTCGACAGTGGGGAGGGCAGGGAGATATCCCCGTACCAGGAGACTACGATGGCGACGGGAAGACGGACTTCGCCATTTGGCGACCCTCGACCGGGACTTGGTGGATCATCCCCAGCAGCAACCCGAGCACTGCAATCGTTCGACAGTGGGGGATGCAGGGAGACATCCCTGTCCCCGCAGATTACGACGGAGATGGTAAAACTGATTTTGCTGTGTGGCGACCCTCAAATGGCGTCTGGTGGATCATCCCATCGTCGGCACCTTCAACTTTCACCGCCACCCAATGGGGCGCCAACGACGATGTGCCGGTCCAGAAACCCACTGGCCAGTGAAGCGATAGGAACGCACAACTCTAGCTTCGAGGAGCCTATCATGCCAAATCTGAGGATAAGAAAGCTGGCGAACTTCAGACTCTTCGCGTGTTTGTTCCTCAGCGCCGTGCTAGCACCCGCGATCTGTGCTCAGGTTTCTCGGCAGCTGGAGGTCGAAGTCGGACCGAATAAAAATAAAGAGGTCAGGATTCTTGTTAGTCATGTGAGCTACGGAGAAGTTCTGCGGACCTTGCAGAGAAAGTTGGGTTGGGAGATCGAACTTCCCCCTTTGGCCGATGAACTGAAGCTCTCCTACCTGCGCATAGAAACTACGCAACCTCAGGATGCTTTAGCAAAACTCCTGGAAGGCAGCGGATTGGGCTACGCATTCCTGGGTGGAGTGAATGGATCCCCCAGCATGAAGGTGATCGTGACTCCTTCGACCCCGCGCGAAGCGGGGTCGACACAGGAGACAGCTGCCAGTTCGGCGAACCCTGACAACGGCGCGGCAGGAGCTTTATTGCCACTTCCAGCCCAAGCGCAAGTCGGGACCACCAGCCAACCAAATGCCGCCGCGGCAGAAACCATGCCCAAGGTGCCCCTCGAACCGTCAACCTTAACTCTCGCGGATGCAATAAATGCCATAGGAGTTCCACCAGGTGTGTCTCCCGCCGACGTGGGCAAAGCGATGACGATTCCGATCTCGGACGCGGCGAAGATAATGGGAGTTCCGCCAGGCGTGTCGCCCGCTGCTGTCGGCAAGACCATAACCCTGCCTCTCCCAACTGGGCCGGGCCAGCACCCGTAGCGGTACGAGGCTAGTTCGGGAGGCGGGTCTTCCTGCCAATTTTCCCGCAGGCTTGCATGTAGCCAACCACATCCAGTAGCGTTGCGCACGTTTGCAAGCTCCAGCGCCTAGTCATTCGCTGATGAGCTGGCCGCGTCGATGTTTCGACGCGATGGTATACCCGATTACGTCAAGAGCCCGCACTTCCGAAGAGGTAACGCTCAGGGAGGGAGCGCCACTGAAGTTGGTAAACGCGTCCTGCACTTGCGATGGCGTGTGGGTAATCCAGTCGCCGTAGTCCCCACCATTGTTGCAGTTATTGAACTCATTTAGGTCGGTGGTACCGTCGTCAATCGAGAAGAAGGACGCCGCGGTGCTCGTACAAGGGTGTGTGGTGGATGTGTTCGCAGCGAAGCTCCGGACTCCGGGCATGGCCCAGCGGAAGAGGTCCTCGGTCCAGGGATCGGCGGGTGTCGTAGTGCCATGGAGCGCGGAGCCCAAACCGAGAACTTCGTCGATTTCATGCTCCACCACGGCCGTCAAGACACCGTGGGAATTGGCCAAGGTCACGTTCAGACCGATACAGCCAGAGCCGGTAAACATCGGACAGGGGCTGCCCGAGAACGACAGTTCGGGCAAATTGATCCCAATGGCTCTGCCATTGGGTGACTTTACTAGGATGTTCGAACTGCCAGTGACCGGGTTTGTGGAACTGCTCGGCGTGTTAGCAAGCGCAGTCGCATCATCAGCGCTCGTAGCATTAGCCCCTAGCGCCGCGCGGTACGACTGGTAAGGCACGTTAAAGACAAAGAAGACACTCTGCCCCAGCCCGCTGCTCATGCTATGGAACTCGATGTTGACCGTAATACTGTTCGCGAATGTATTCTCGTAAAAGGCGATCGCGTTGTTGATCACAGTCTGGGTGGCAGCGTCGATATTGGCGTTAAATGTTGGGATGATGGTCAGGCCAGCCCCGCTTCCGCTCACATGAGGCATCAGCAGCGGGGCTGGAGGAGAGACCGGCCCAAGGACTACTCTGGAGTATCCTGCCTCGTCGGAACTGGCGATACGCGCGTTTGCTGCGGTACCCTGCGATTGGGCGTTTAGATATTCCGGGGTCGAACCGGAGTGGATCAAGATCAATCCCACAATAAACAAGCTGAACGGGCTCTTGAATCCGTGCGTCGTCGTAGCCATGTCTCTTGTTTCCTTTACTTGAAACTCAGAAGCACACCCCCTCGCGATTTTCCTCCTCAGTTTACGGTGGCTTTGATGATCACGGTCAGTCGCGTGGCCACCCCGTCCACTGTGGCCATTACGAAGTTGAGGCTGTCATTCAGGCTGAGCGCGCTCGTTGAGAAGCTGGAGCTTGTGGCGCCGGCAGTGGAACAGGTCAGATTGGCGCTAAGGACATTTGTGAGCGTTCCTGTGTGGTTGTTCTGAATATTTACTGTCGGAGCGCCTGCATCGGAAAAGCATGTGACTGAGTTGATTGTCATGTCCCCGATAAGATTGACAAAGATGGTGTTTTGGCTATCCGCGTTGGTCAGAAGGCTACAGCTATCACAACCCGCGAGGTAGGTGATTGCGCGCACCAATGACGCCGCGGGAAGCTGAGTCGTCGTAGCAGCGCCGCTAATCTGCGAGAACGAGTAGTCAGCCGCGGTAGGAGTCACCAAGCCGGGGCGTCCGTTGAAGGAGAGTACGCCGGTATTGCTGAGCACGACGCTGCCCGCCGTGCCCCCTCCGCTCAGCCCAGTCCCTGCGTTCACTCCGGTGATCGTGCCCCCGTTGGTGCCCGCACCGGCACTAGTCATCACCGTGCCATCCGGGAATACCAGCGCGTTGCCCCCACCGCTGATCTTCATGTTGCCCGCCACTTCCAGCTTCTGCCCCGGCGCCGAGGTCCCGATTCCCACGTTGCCTCCTTGTGTCACCCGCATCACCTCTTTCGGCGCAGCCGGGCTCCCCTGCAGCGTCTCGAACAACACGTTCAGACCACGGATCACAAATCCTACAAACGCCCGGTCAAACATCTGCACCCGCCCCGTCGCCGCTGGATTGGCGTTCCCCACAAAACTAAAATCGCTACTGAAATCTATCCCTTCCCCCGCAGTGATCCGGCTCCCGTTGTCTGAGATCGAGGAGTTGATTACGCTCGCCCCCGTCGCGTCAAACTTGGCCACAACGTTCTGCGTCCCACCCCCACCAATCGTGGCTGCACCCGTAACTCCTGTAGCTGCGTTGAGGACCGTGCCAACTCCCACAACGCCTTCCGACGGAGAACTCGCCAGCACAAACGAGGACAGCGGCTTGCCTCCCAACGTTTCCGCATCCGCCGCCTTCAACGCATACGGCACGCTCACCAAGAGCACCCGCGCCTGCTCCAACTCTTTCGGCAGATTCACCTGCACCCCAAGCCAACGCGGTTCTCCCGCAGTGAACAGCTCCAGCGGCAGTCCTTCGCTCTTGGTGGACCCCAACAGAACGGTGTACCGCCCCTGCTCATCCAACTCTACATTCTGCGTCTCCAACCACAACGCCGCTCCGCCCTCCAGCTCCTTGTAAACGGCAAAGGTCACGCCCACCACCCCTGTCCGCGGCTTCCCTAGCTCATCCTTCAACGTCCCAGCAAACTTCACCAACCGAGGTACCGGCAATGGCGGCACCACTTCGCGCGGAGCCTGCACCATTCCGCTGGGCGCTTGCGGCTCCGCCGCCACTGGCTGCTACGCCTGCATTCCGGCCACACCCCGACCCATAGAAAACCACAAACCCACCCCAACCCATCTCATGGTCCGTTTCATGGGGGCACCTCTTTCGTCTGAAACAGAAGAAATCCAGATTTCTCTCGGTCCAGACCGCAGAATGGTTCTTACGAATGGGAGACAATCCGAGGCGGCCGAGCGATGAACCGGGAAATGACGCGGACACTACTCTCGCCTTCACACACAGTCAACTCAAAGTTGGACGCTGTCCTAATTTGAAATCAGGACATCACCCAAAGCTATCTATGCTGTTTGATTTTCAAGCGGGAGCGCTCTCGCATGTCCCCAACATGCTGGAGTACACCTACATCATGTTGTTGCAGAACCGTTCTGAACACGACTTGCAAACCGAGGCGGACCGCCAGTCAAAATCCCAAATGATTTGTGCTACCGCTTCAGCTCGACGCTTGCCCTGTTGAAATCCCTATTGCAGTGTCACCAAAACCTGGATGACGCCTTTCCCTTCGCGCAACGGTTCGAGCGCCTTTCCCACCACCGCGCCCAACATCCGAGTGCGGTTCCTTCCCTTCATCGCATACCCCGGCGTGGAGGACGTCACCAGCAAGTCTCCCGGCGCGATGGGTCCGTTCTCCGCAGTCACCTTGCACGGCACGATGCCCACGATAGCGAGAGGAATCTCTTCCGCGAGCGCGTCGGAGTCATCAATGGAATGAGTTGTAGCGAGCACCCCGGGTTTGGTCGAATAGATTCCGGCAACGCGAGTGGAATACGCGTGCCGCGAGAGCATCAAGCGTCGTCCTGCGGCCCGGTCAACCACGAGCACGTCGCCGGGTTCATAGTGCGAGTGCTCGCCGCGGATGGCTACGGATTCGGCGAAGTCGGCCCCACCCGTCTGCGTGCCGCCGTTGAAAAAGCCCTTGCCTGTACCATCTATGCGGAACCGATTCACATGCGCGCCACTTCCTCCGGTCCGGCCGACGAGGAGGTTGCCGCCGGCGTCATTGTCGAACAGTCCCGCCGCGCCGGTCGAGTCCATGACACCCGCGTGAATCCCGAGGCTACCGCCAGAAGTGCCAGTCGCAAACGCGGACACAGCCGTGCTACCTGCGCCGGCAGTAGCCGCGAACAAACCAGTACCGCCAGTGCTGGAAAAGTTGAGGGCTCCGACGCCCGCACCGTTGGGGCTGAGAGAGGTTCCGCCCACGCCAGCCACGGTGCCGCTTGTGGCAGTGGCAAGGCCACCCACAGCAACGGGGGGAATCGTCGTAGGGCTAAAGGTAAAAGCCGCAGGATTCGAGCCGGCTTGCGACGCTCCGACGATGGTGCTGTTGAAGGCAGTCGTGTTCCCGTCCACCTCGAGCTTGGAGGCGGGACTGGGCGTGCCGATACCCACATTGCCCGACTGCGTCACCCGCATCACCTCGGTTGGCACGGCGGGGCTCCCTTGCAACGTCTCGAACAGCACGTTCAGTCCGCGAATCACAAATCCCACAAAGGCCCGGTCAAACATCTGCACCCGCCCCGTCGCCGCCGGTTCCGCGTTCCCCACAAAACTGAAATCACTGCCGAAATCTATCCCTTCCGCCGCTGTGACCCGACTCCCGTTGTCAGAAATCGAAGAGTTGATTACGTTCGCTCCCGTCCCATCAAACTTGGTCACAACGTTCGGCGTCCCACCCCCGCCAATCGCAGGAGCCGCGGCGGTTTTGCCGCTCGTCGTCGTCTTAGCCCCCGTCTTTGGATTGCCGCTAGTTTGCGTTGCCGTGCCGAAACTCACGCCATTGGGCGTGGCCAACACGAACGCCGAGGCCGGCATGCCCCCCACGGTATCGGCATCAGCGGCCTTCAGAGCGTAGGGCACGCTCACCAACAGTACGCGCAGCTGCTCCATTTCGCCCGGCAGGTTGACCCGCACCCCTAGCCAGCGCTGCTCTCCCGCTGTGAATAATCCCAGGGGTAACCCTTCATTCTGCGTCGCCCCCAGCAACACCGTGTATCGTCCCTGCTCGTCCAGTTCTACATTCTGCGTCTCCAGCCACAACGGTGCGCCCTCGACCGGCTCCTTGTAGATCGCCAGAGTGATCCCAACAGTTCCCGTGCGCGGCTTGCCAATCTCGTCCTTTGCTAGCCCACTGTATTTGACCAACCGCGGTACGACTAGCTGAGACACCGTCTCGGACGATGCCTGCACGGCGCGGTTGGGCGCATCGGGATCGGCCACCACTTGCTGGCCCCGTTGCTTGCCTGGTTGATCTCCCTGTGTTGTTCGCTCCTGTGCCTGCAACCCGGATACACAAAACACGCAGAGAAGACAGACCAGTCCCACCCAAGTCCCATTCAAGTTCCGTTTCATGGGGTCACCTCTCCAATCTTCAGCTGAAGTCCAGATTTTCTCGCGGGTCAAGCCGTGGCGTGCTTTTGACGAATGGGGACGATCCAAAGGAAGCCGGGCAATGCCCCGGGAAATTACGCGAACAGTACCCTTGACTCAATACGATGTCAACTCAAAGTTGAACTCTATTCTAACCTTGAAACTGCGAGTTCGATTCAGCGTTTCAGCTCTAGGCTAGTACTGCCCGAAGTCTTATTGCAGTGTCACCAGAACCTGGATGACACCTTTCCCTTCACGCAACGGCTCGAGCGCTTTCCCTACTACCGCACCCAACATCCGGCTGCGGTTCATCCCCTTCATTGCGTACCCAGGAGTTGAGGACGTTACCAGCAAATCTCCTGGCGCGATGGGTCCGTTCTCCGCTGTCACCTTGCAGGGAACGATGCCCACAATGGCGAGAGGAATTTCTTCCGCGAGCGCACCGGAGTCATCAATGGAATGAGTTGTAGCGAGTACTCCAGGCCTTGTGGAATAGATTCCTGCGACGCGAGTGGAATACGCACGCTTCGAGAGCATAAAGCGGCCCCCTCCAGCGCGATCAACCACAAGCACGTCGCCGGGTTCATACTGCGAGTGCTCGCCGCGGACGGCTACGGACTCGGCAAAGTCGGCGCCCCCGGTCTGAGTGCCGCCATTGAAGAAGCCCCTACCTAGGTTATCGATTCG
>Ga0137407_10003453_pt1 | contig 10510 bp, 6 predicted proteins | sample CZOMad2_2_16fung_FD_108410 | JGI IMG/M metagenome (GOLD analysis project Ga0137407, IMG submission 108410) | Vadose zone soil fungal communities from Angelo Coast Range Reserve, California, USA - CZOMad2_2_16fungal (Illumina Assembly) | ecosystem: Environmental > Terrestrial > Soil > Vadose zone...
CGCGAACGTGCGCGCCTGCACCGCAGTTGCGGTCAGACAGCAACCCTGCACGCAGATACTGTCGCCGACGCGAACGACCGACAGGTCGAGGCGCTGCGCCGCGATCACCAGGCGCACATCGCCACCGCGCGCTTCACGCGCCTGCACCCTGCCGATGTCCTGAACGATTCCGGTAAACACAGCAGCTCCTGCCCCGCCTCAGTCACTTGAGCGCGCTTGGGGCTCGACGCGTGGCCGCAGCCGCAGCCGCAGGTCATCCCCAAACGGCTGGGTGTCGATGAGCGTGAAGGCGCGTGCCTCGCTCAGCCCGGTGAGCGCGGGCAGCTCCAGGAGCGGTCGCGCCTTGTCACCGAGGAGCTTGGGGGCCAGGTACAGCAACAGCTCGTCCACCAGTGACTGCCGCACCAGCTCGCCCGAGCCCATCTGCTGCTCGGCCGCGAACTCGTCGGCCTCGTCCTCGCCTAGCAGGGCGGCGCCCGTGTCCTCGTTGCCCCACGGCAGGCTCGGCCAGTGCACGCCGACGATCATGGCCTTGAACGCCGGGTCGAGCCGGCCTGCCTGCTCGCGGTCGGCGGCCTGGGCGGCCATGGCGCCGATCCAGGCGTCGTACTGCCTGATCGCCGCCGGAATGTCACCCTTCCAGCCGTGGCTGGAGAAGAACACGTCCGTGACGCCGGCCTGGACGATGTCCGTCAGCTTCTCGCTGAGCAGGCTTCCGTCCTGCTCCCGGCGTTCATTGCCGTCGTTGTCGAACAGGACGAGGCAGTAGTCGAGATCGGCCTGGCCGATGTGACGTTGCGGCATGAGATCTCCTCGTGCGAGCTGACGACTGAAAGCCGTGACGCATCGCCTAGGCGTTCTGGTGGCCTCGGCGTTCTAGCCTTCCAGCGCCCGGGCCAGGGCGGGGGCGATGCGGGTGTCCGCGTCGCAATGGACCGCGTAGATCAATCCCAGGGGATTGCCGTGATCGCGCAGGAAGTCCCGGCGGAGGTCCAGGACCACCTCGCCGACCGCGGCGCCGTCGAGGAAGCGGTCGAAGAACGCGTCGGCCCACTCGATCGCGAACAAGACCGGGGTCTTGCATTCGGTGCCGATGACGCCGCGCGCGCCCTTGGCCATGAAGTACGGGACGAACCCGTTGTAAAACAGGGGCGACAGCTCGGCCGACTCGCAGGCGTTGATGAACACCAGCGGGTTCCCGGCCAGCTGAACCGTTGGCGGCGCGTCGAGGTTCAGGTCGGCCACGGTAGCCCTGTCGTTCTTGCCCATGATGATCGCCGCTTTATCAGGGTCATTGTTCTGCTGCCCGCCAGACGTGGCGTGACAGTAGAAGTACACGACCTGATCATCGGTGTGGCCGTCGGCCAGGGCCCGGACCACCTCGTGCCGCGTCGACCGGGGCCGGAGCGTCAGCCCGTTCCTGGCCGCGGCCGTATCCCTCCAGTGCTGCTGATGCCCGGCCACCAGCGTGATTCCCATCGACGGGTCGATGCACGGGTTCACGTTGACGCCGACCGAGAGCCGGGGGCTGCTTTCGATCTCGCTGTCCACCGTGTCCAGCGACATCTGGAGTGGCAGCTGCTCGATGATGTGCCTCATCCCGAGGAAGTTGTTCCAGTCGAGCTCGGTGCCTTCCGATACGCTCCCCAGGTAGAGCATCGACCACGGCAGCGGGGCGCGGCTGGCGAAGATCTGGACGGTCAGGCGCACCTCCGGATCCAGCGCGTTCTCGGTCAGCCATTCCCCGACCCGCCGGGCGTCCGCCCCCGCGGCGGGATGCAGGAACAGTTGCTGGAACAGGCGCGCGCCGGCCCGGGCCAGCGTTCGCAGGGCGAATTCCTGAGCGTCGCGGGGGATGTCGATACGGGCCTGGAATATGCGCTCGCCCGCGAACACGCTCCCGATCACCGTCATCATCGCGTCACGCGCGGCATCGACGGCAACGGCCAGCTCGGTCGCGGTGATGGGCAGGACCGCCTGTCCTCCCACCGAGCCCAGCGCCGTGCAGGTAAATCCGCCCGCGGGCGCTGGCTCGAGCAGGATCGAGATGTCGCGCGGCTCCAGGTCCGCCGCCGACTCCGGCGGCCGCCCGCGGCTCTCCACCTCAACCGGTGCGGGCAGCTGCCCTCCGACCCGGATCGTCATCTGCATCTGGTGCACGAAGTTGCCCTGGTAGTGCACGCTGGCCACGAGCTGGCAGTCGCCGTCGTGGCGCGGTGCGACGTCGAAGCGGGCCTTGCCCCGCGAGCGCCCGGTCCGCGGCACCCGCAGCGGCCGCACCGAGTCACCGAGGATCTCGAAGTCATCCGAGTCGAGCTGGACGGTGAGGTCGAAGATCTGGATCGACGGATCCGCCGCGTCCAAGACGCTATCGCCGAACACGCTTGCGGCGTCGGCGGGGTCGGACGCGAACCCGACGCTGAACGCGATCTCGTACTGCTCGTCCTTGATGAGCGGCTGGCCCCGCGGATGATCCTGGATCCGGGCGATGAAGAGCCGCTCTTCCGGCCGGTCAGCCACGGCCCCGGGCGACGGAGCGGCTTCCTCGCCGCCATCGCCGGCTTCGTCGTCGTAATAACTTTATCGACCCGAATAACGCGCGGCCCTAGGATACTGCCGGGTGAGGCGAGGGAAGGACGGCGATGAGCACCGAGCGCGACCGGGTGGCGGGGTTCGGCAGGCTGGAAGACGGCCTGCGCCAGGCCAGCGACTGGTACCTGTGGGGTCCGTACGTCAGCGAGCGGCAGTGGGGGACGGTCCGCGAGGACTACAGCCCGGACGGGCAGGCCTGGGACTACCTGCCGCACGACCACGCCCGGTCCCGGGCCTACCGGTGGGGCGAGGACGGCCTGGCCGGGTTCTGCGATATCGAGCAGCGACTGTGCCTGGGCCTGGCCCTGTGGAACGGGCAGGACCCGATCCTGAAGGAGCGCATCTTCGGGCTGACCGGAGAGCAGGGCAACCACGGCGAGGACGCCAAGGAGTACTGGTGGTACCTGGACGCCCTGCCCAGCCACGCCTGGAACCGGTGGCGGTACCACTACCCGCAGGGCGCCTTCCCGTACCAGGACCTCATCGACACCAACCGGGCCAGGGACCGGCACCAGCCCGAGTACGAACTGCTCGACACCGGGGCGTTCGACGGCGACCGGTACTGGATCACCGAGGTGACCTACGCCAAGGCCAGCCCCGATGACCTGCTCATCGCGATCTCGGTGACGAACGCGGGCCCGGACACCCAGACCCTGCACGTGCTGCCCACCGCCTGGTTCCGCAATACCTGGTCGTGGGGGGACTCCGATTCCGGCCGCCCGGAGATGACGGCGGACAGCCCGGCAACAGCTGACGGCCCGGCAGCGGTGCGCATCGTCCACCCGTTCGGTGGAAATCTTGAGCTGATCGCCGGGAATGCTCCCGACGGGTCCGAGCCGGCAGTCCTGTTCTGCGAGAACGAGACCAACGTGGCGCGGCTGTTCGGGGCCGCACCGCTCACGCCGTACCCGAAGGACGGCATCAACGACCATGTGACCGGCGGGGCGGCCACGGTCAACCCGGACCTGACCGGCACCAAGTGCGCCTTCTGGTACCAGCTCACCGTCCCGGCCGGCCAGACGGCCGAGCTCCGCCTGCGGCTGCGGCCCGCCGGCCAGGGCTCAGCCGCGGCCGGCGGGCCGGCGCCGCAGGCCCTCAGCGACGGATTCAGCCAGGTGATGGCGGCCCGCCAGGCCGAGGCCGACGAGTTCTACACCGAGCTCACGCCCCGGGAGGCCACCGCGGACGAGGCGCTGGTCATGCGGCAGGCATTCGCCGGGCTGCTGTGGGGCAAGCAGCTGTACTACTACGACGTGGCCCGCTGGCTGGACGGCGACCCGGGCCAGCCGCCCCCGCCGCCGCAGCGCCGGGAAGGCCGCAACGCCCGCTGGCGCGGCTTCGACGCCTTCGACATCATGTCGATGCCGGACAAGTGGGAGTACCCCTGGTTCGCCGCCTGGGACCTGGCCTTCCACACGGTGGCGCTGGCGCACGTGGACCCCGCGTTCGCCAAGTACCAGCTGATCCTGCTGTGCCGGGAGTGGTTCCAGCACCCGAACGGGGCGCTGCCGGCCTACGAATGGGACTTCGGCGACGTGAACCCTCCGGTGCAGGCCTGGGCCGCGCTCGAGGTCTTCGCCGTCGACGAGGGCCGGGACGTCGAGTTCCTGTCCCGGGTCTTCGACAAGCTGCTGATCAACTTCACCTGGTGGGTCAACCGGGAGGACGCGCAGGGCAACAACGCGTTCGAGGGCGGCTTCCTCGGCCTGGACAACATCGGGCCGCTCGACCGCTCGCACCTGCCGCCCGGCGTCCTGCTAGAGCAGTCCGACGCCACCGGCTGGATGGGCGTCTACGCGATGGCCCTGTGCGGCATCGCCGTCGCGCTCAGCCAGTCCCGGCAGCGGCCCGCGGCCGACCTGGTGCTGAAGTTCCTCGAGCACTTCGCCGCCATCCGTGACGCCCTGACCAGCCAGGGCCTGTGGGACGAGGCGGATGGCCTGTTCTACGACCGGATCGTGCCGCCGGACGGCGCCGCGGTGCCGGTCCAGGTGCGCTCGATGGTCGCCATGATCCCGGCCCTGGCCGCCGCGGTGGTGGACGAGAACGACCTGCGGTTGGCCTTGACCGTGGGCAAGCGGTTCGCCAGCCTGCTGGGCCGCGATGGCATGGCCGACCCCGGCGCCCTGCGCGAGCAGGGCATGCTCCGCGGCCAGGCCGGCCAGCAGAAGCTCCTGCTCAGCCTGGCCGGGCAGGACCGGCTGCAGCGGCTTATGGCCCGGCTGTTCGACGAGAGCGAGTTCCTGTCCCCGCACGGGCTCCGGGCGCTGTCCGCCTACCACCGCGAGCATCCGTACCAGATCCAGGTCAACGGGGTCACCGCCAGCATCGACTACGAGCCCGCCGAGTCCACCACGGCGATGTTCGGCGGGAACTCCAACTGGCGCGGGCCGATCTGGTTCCCGCTGAACTACCTGGTCATCAGCGCCCTGGAACGGTACCGCCGGTTCTTCGGCGACGACTTCACGGTCGAGTACCCGACCGGGAGCGGAAACCAGCTCACCCTGGACAACGTGGTGGCCGACCTCCAGGACCGGCTCATCTCCCTGTTCACCCGCGGCCCCGACGGCCGGCGGCCCTGCTTCGGCGGGAACCAGCGGCTGCAGGACGACCCGGCCTGGCGGGATAACCTGATCTTCGGCGAGTACTTCCACGGCGACAACGGGGCCGCGCTCGGCGCCTGGCACCAGACCGGCTGGACCGGCCTGATCGCCGATATCATCCGCCGCCGCCACGGCCAGGTCCGCTCGGCCAGCGAGATCATCCGCATCATCGAGCAGGAGAACCGCCCCTGACCGGCCTTTCCGCGGGGGCCCGGGCAGCGCCGGGCTGCAGCACGGACGAGCCGAGCCAGTGGCTGGCCCGCAGCGCGAGTTCCACATCGTGGCGGTTCTCGCCCACCGGCCGGCCGAGGCTTTCCTCCGCCCTGCGGATCCGGTACTGGACGGTGTTCTTGTGCAGCATGAGCCGTTCGGCGGTCGCCTTGTAGCTGCCTCCGGTCTGCAGGAAGACCAGCAAGGTCTCGCGCAGCCGGGCCTGGTGCTCGTCGTCGGCCGCCAGGCCGGCCAGCGTGGCCAGCACCCAGGCGTGCAGCAGGCCGTCCGATCCGAGCATCATCGCCACGGGCGCGAGCTGGCTGAACGCGACCGCCCGGGGGGCAGAGTCAGCCGCGAGCGCGACCGCCTGGGCGGCGAGAGCCTGCCGGTGGGTGAGCCGGAACCCGGCCGTCCCCTTGGCCGCGTCACCGAACGCGAAATGAATATCGCCGTCTGCGCCGGCCGTGCTGGCCTCGGCGGCGTCGAACGTGTCCCGGATCCCCAGCGGCAGCCAGGCCCACGCGCTGGATACGTCGCGGGGCAGGAAGACCGGATCGGGGCAAGCCGCCTTCCCCGCGACGTGGCCGATCGCGTGCTCGAGCCGGGTGATGGTGTCGGCCGCGGCCGCCGTCTCACCCGTCCAGCACACCACGCCCACGTGGTACTGGCGCAGCCGGTAGCCCAGGGTGGCCTCGGTCGCGCTCACGTTGACCCGCTCGCCGGAGAGCAGGTCACGGATCCGGGCGGCCCGGGCGGTGCTGCGGTTCCGCAGCCAGCTTTCCCGTTCGAGCGTGTAAGCGGTGACGATCTCCTCGGAGGTCTGGTCGACGTACTCCGCCACGATCTTGGTCATGCTCAGCGAGGCGGCGGTGATCATCGAGGCGTCGTCGGCCTGCTGCGCCAGTTCCCTGAGGAACCAGTCGGAGAAGCACGCGTGCCCGAGCCGGTAAGAGCGCAGCAGCGCGGTCAGCGACGTGCCGCGCTGCGCCAGCCGGCGCGCGTACTCAAGCGCCGCGGCCGGAGCCTGCACATCGCCCAGGTCGATCTGGTGCTGCATCACCTGCAGGCAGGTCCCGATGTTGCTGTGGACGCTCGAGGCGAGCAGGGTCAGCACCGGCTTGTCGTCGCGCAGCTCGGGGATCTCCCGCAAGATCACCTCGTAGACGTCCTCGGACACCACAGCGGCCCGGCGGCTCACCGCCGCCGCGGCGTCTGCCACCAGCTCGGCGACCACGGGACCATCGACGTCCACCTGCGGATTCTTGCATATCCAGGCGAGTAAGCCGAGAGGCAGCTGATAGGCCTGTGCCCGCAGAACCACGTCCATGCCAGGGTTCGTGACGAGCGACCAATGGAAAGAGCGGGCCGGGCGGCCTACGCTCGGCTAATAATGAGCGCCGAAACCGATCCGACCAGCGCCGCCGCCGACGCCGCGGCGGCCCCGCTTGACCTGCTGCTCGCCGACGCGGCCACCGGCATGCTGCGCCGGGTGAATCCCGGCGGCGCCGGCCTGCGCCTGGCCGCGGGCCTGGCGGCCAGGCCCCGGCTGGTCGCCGGGCGGGGCACGCGGCTGGCGGGCGAGCTGGCCCGCATCGCCGCGGGCCGCTCGCAGGTGCAGCCGTCCCGCCGCGACCGCCGGTTCGCCGACCCGGGCTGGGCGGGCAACCCGCTGCTGCGCCGCACCATGCAGGCCTACCTGGCCGCCGTACAGATGGCCGAGGGAGTGGTGGCTGAGGCCGGTCTCGACGAGAAGGATGCCGAACGGGTTGGGTTCGTGCTCACCAACCTCCTCGACGCCTTGGCCCCGAGCAACAACCCGCTGCTGAATCCCGCGGCGGTCAAGGCCGCCGTAGACACCGGCGGGAAGAGCACCCTGGCGGGCCTGCGGAACTTCGCCGCCGACATGGCCGTCGCGCCCCGGGTGCCGTCCATGGTCGAGCCGGACGCGTTCGAGGTCGGAGTGGACCTGGCCGTCACGCCCGGCTCCGTGGTCCTGCGGACCCCGGTGTTCGAGCTGATCCAGTACCGCCCGGTCACGCCCGCGGTCTGGCAGGTCCCGCTGGTGATCGTCCCGCCGGTGATCAACAAGTTCTACGTGATGGACATGGCCCCGGACCGGAGCATGGTGGAGTACCTGGTCAGCCAGGGCCTGCAGGTGTTCATGATCTCCTGGCGCAACCCAGACGCCCGGCACGCCCACTGGGACCTCGACACCTACGGGCAGGCCGTCCTGGACGCCATGGACGCGGCGGAGCGGATCACCGGGAGCAAGCAGACCGTGCTGGCCGGGGCCTGCTCGGGCGGCATCATCGCGGCGATGGTGGCCGCGCACCTGGCGCACGCCGGCCAGCAGGACCGGATCGCCGCGTTCACCCTCATGGTCACCGTGCTCGATCAGGCGCACGCCGGCCTGGCCAGCGCCGTCATCGACGAGCGGACCGCGCGGGTGGCCGAGGCCGCGTCCCGCGCCCGCGGCTACCTGGACGGCCGGTCCCTGGCCGAGGTGTTCGCCTGGCTGCGGCCGAACGACCTGATCTGGAACTACTGGGTCAACAATTACCTGCTCGGCAAGAAGCCGCCGCCGTTCGACATCCTGTTCTGGAACGCGGACACCACCCGGATGACCGCGGGGCTGCACCGCGGCTTCCTCCAGCTCGGCGCGGCTAACGCCCTGGTCACGCCGGGCGCCGCGACCATGCTCGGCTCACCGGTGGACCTGGCCGCGGTCGACCGGGACAGCTACATCGTCGCCGGGATCACCGATCACATCTGCCCCTGGCAGAGCTGCTACCGGTCCACCCAGCTGCTGGGCGGCCGGTCCCGGTTCCTGCTGTCGACCAGCGGGCACGTGGCCGCGATGGTCAACCCGCCGGGTAACGAGAAGGCCAGGTACCAGATGGCCAAGGAGTCCCCGGAGGACCCCGAGGAGTTCCTGCGCCGGGCGGAGACCTGTCACGGGTCCTGGTGGCCGGACTACGCGGGCTGGCTGGCCGAGCGCTGCGGCGAGGAAAAGGCCGCCCCCGCGGAGCTGGGCGGCGGCGGCCTGGCTCCGGTCGGCGACGCGCCGGGAACCTACGTCTATGACCATTGACCGGATCCTGGGCCGGCGGCGGGCCGGGCCGCCCCAGCGGATGAGGATCTTGACGGTCGGCGGCCGCTCCCTCCGCGTCTCGGTGCGGGAGGGGACCGCGGACTGGACGCCGCTGCTGCTGTGCAACGGCATCGGCGCGAGCCTGGAGCTTTTCCAGCCGTTCGTCGACGCGCTTGATCCGCGGCGGCCGGTCATCCGGTTCGACCTGCCGGGCATCGGCGGCTCGCCGGCCCCGGTCCTGCCCTACCACCTGCTCACGCTCCCGTCGCTGCTGGCCGGCCTGCTCGACCAGCTCGGCTACGAGCGGGCCGACGTCCTGGGCATCTCCTGGGGCGGCGGGCTCGCGCAGCAGTTCGCATTGAGCCGCCCGGACCGGGTCCGCCGCCTGGTACTGGTGGCGACCGCGCCGGGCGCGATCATGGTTCCCGGGCGTCCCTGGGTCCTGCTGCGCATGCTCACGCCGCGGCGCCACCGGGACCCTGGATATGCGGCTCGCGTGGCCGGCGAGCTGTACGGGGGCAGCGCCCGGGAAGACCCGATCGTGGCCCGTGACCTACTGCACGGCACCACCCGCCTGGGCCCGCCCCGGGGCTACTATTACCAGCTGATCTCCATGCTCGGCTGGACCAGCCTGCCTCGGCTGCCGCGGCTGCGGCCGTCCACCTTGATCCTGGCCGGCGACGACGACCCGATCATCCCGGTGATCAACGGACGGATCATGAACTGGCTGATACCGCGCAGCCGGCTGCACGTTTACCACGGCGGCCACCTCGAGCTGGCCGCGGACCCCGAGCGCCTGGCCGCCGCCGTGCAGGCGTTCCTGGATGCCGACCTCACCGAGGAGGAAAGCCAGCGATGACTCGGGTGACGAGCGAGCATCTCGGGGAGTCCCTCGGGACGGACTTCTTCTCCGTCCGCGAGCAGTTCACCGACGAGCAGTGGACGCACTTCATCACCGTCAGGCGGTTCGTCGACGAGGAGGTCGTCCCGGTCGCCGGACCCTACTGGGAACGAGCCGAGATCTGCTGGCCGCTGGTCAAGCGGCTGCCCGAGCTCGGCATCGTCGGCGAGGACATCCAGGGCTACGGGTCCGCCGGGATGAGCCCGATGGCGTGCGGCCTTGTCACCATGGAACTGCACCGCGGCGACGGCAGCCTCGGCGTGTTTCTCGGCGTGCACGCGGGCCTGGCCATGAACTCGATCGCGATGTGCGGCTCGGACGAGCAGAAGGAACGCTGGCTGCCCGCCATGGCGACCATGGACAAGCTCGGCGCGTTCGCGCTGACCGAACCGGAGCACGGCTCGGACTCGGTCGCCCTGGAGACCTCGGCCCGCCGGGACGGGGACAGCTGGGTACTGAACGGCCGCAAGCGCTGGATCGGGCTGGGCAGCGTGGCCGACCTGGTCGTCGTCTGGGCCCGTAGCACCGAGGACGGCCAGGTCAACGGGTTCGTCGTGGAGAAGGGCACGCCGGGCTACCAGGCGCGGGTCATCGAGGGCAAGGTGTCGCTGCGCTCGGTGTGGCAGGCCGATATCACGCTGGAGGACGTCCGGGTCCCCGCCGCCAACCGGCTGCCAGGCGCGCGCTCGTTCAAGGACACCACCCGGATCCTGGCCACCACCCGCAGCACCTGCGCCTGGGGGGCGCTGGGCCACGCCACCGCCGCCTACGACGCGGCGCTGCGGTACGCGCAGGAGCGGCGCCAGTTCGGCGAGCCGCTGGCCAGCTTCCAGATCATCCAGCAGCGGCTGGTCTCGATGCTGGCCGACCTGACCGCGATGCAGCTGTACTGCCTGCAGATCGGCCGCCTGGCCGAGGCGGGCCGGCTGACCCCGACCGTGGCCGGCCTGGCCAAGATGCACAACACCCGCAAGGCCCGCGCGATCACCGCCGAGGCGCGCGACCTGCTCGGCGGCAACGGCATCCTGCTCGACTACCAGGTCATGCGGCACATGGTGGACATGGAGGTAATCAACACCTTCGAGGGCACCGAGACCATGCAGACCCTGA
>Ga0137407_10003455_pt1 | contig 10508 bp, 7 predicted proteins | sample CZOMad2_2_16fung_FD_108410 | JGI IMG/M metagenome (GOLD analysis project Ga0137407, IMG submission 108410) | Vadose zone soil fungal communities from Angelo Coast Range Reserve, California, USA - CZOMad2_2_16fungal (Illumina Assembly) | ecosystem: Environmental > Terrestrial > Soil > Vadose zone...
ACGAGGTTCGAGCCGCTTCGCTACAATTTGTGAGAAAGATCAGCGGTTTTAATAAACCTTCGAAGGCGAATGAGGCGGCCTTCGAGGCTGCCATCGATGAAGTGGCTGGCGTTTCGAGCCGTCTTCTTCGTTCGCTTGAAACCAATGCGCCGCCGAAGAATCGCGAAGAAGAAGCCGCCAAAGCGAGAGCTCGCGCCGCGGAAAGATTCGGGGCGTGAGTCTGACTCTGATGGCGACATCGGACTAGAATTGCAACCCGCCGGACCACCGCAGTGCGCGAACGGGGCGCGCTCATCTACCTCTACTTTTGCCTCTACTTTGCGATGTGCACATTCTCCCGAATCCACTCCGCATCTTTTTCGCATTGCGGCGCGACCGTTGAAGCAATCGTCGTGATGAGAACATAGGTAGCCAGACGCTTTCGCGCCACCAGGTAGTTCTGGATCACTTGCTGGTTCTCCACCTGCGCGACGAACGCCGCCTCCCGCGCATCATCGAGATTGCCCAGCGCAACCGGCCGTTTTCCGGTCGCTTGGAAGTTGGGATTCTTCTGCAGCAACTCTCGCGATAGGGCATCCACTTCGGTGTCCACACTCCCGACTGGAAACGACCCCTGTCCCAAGAGCGCCACCTGGCAGGCACCTCCGAGCATCTCTGCCTTGACCAGAAACTGCTTGTCGCTCTGAAGGTCCCAATTGGCCGGCACCAGAAAGCGCACACCGTAGGTCGGATTCTCGTAACTCTTTGGGTTCGACTGCTGGTTCGTAACCGAGCGGGACTGGTCGATCGGATTGAAGTTCGGCATGACGAGCCCCAGAGCCGCCAACCCGATCAATCCGAGCGCGAGCAGACAAGCGAGCGCAACCGGGATCGCCGCGGGCAGCGGTGTCTCCACAGCCGGAGGCGGGGTCGCCGTAGCGGGCGCTGCTTGCCTCCCCTCCTCGATCTGCTTCCGCGCAATCCGGTAGGCGTCGAGCGCCGTGGTGCAGGGGACAACAGCCAACAATAAACTCCACGGCGAATTGCCGAGCGCGTGTGCGAGTCCGCGCAGGATCAGGCCCAGGACAATGAACGTCATCCAGCCCTTGGTTCGTTCGCCCAGATACCAATAGCCGAAGCCATTGGTCAAGAGGTTCAATGTGACCGCCACCGGCGGATTGTTCGCGTCCACCAGCCAGTCCGTGCCCGCATTGATTTCGCGGGCGAGATAGTATGCGTCGAGGAAGGAGAAGACATAGAGAACCAGCGCCGCCACCATCGCTATGCCCGTGATTTCGTTGGGCACCGAGGCCTCACCCAGGCCGAATCCAAGCGTCGTCAGCCCGAGCGCTGCCACGAACAATGCCAGAGTGATTCCTCCGCGGCCAGTTTTGCCGCAATACATCTGGCCCGCCCCCGGCACGATCAACGACAGGAGAAACGCAAGCCCCGCGCTTTTGTGCGCCGGTGCGGCATTGTCAAGCGACGCCAGAGGAGATTGGTCGAGTCCGAGAGACACAGTTCACCTCCATGGTGATCTGAGGCCGACTATCTTACTCCACATAAGGCAGTCGGACGCGCCCCCCTCGCTGCCGAGCATGCCGCGAACTCGGAGAATAGTTCTGTGATGAAAAAAAGCCCCGATCTCGCACACTGAGTGCGCGAACGGGGCACGCTCTTTATCAATCTCATCTCAACATCAATTCACGGTGGCGTTCACCGTTTGTTGCCACTTCTGGCCGGCCGTATTGACGATGTAGAAGACGAATTTGTGGGGACCGGACGCCAACGAAAGTTTCGTTTTCAGAGTGTTCGAACCAAAGGTCGAAAACTGCTTCACGCCGTCCACCCATACTTCCATTCGAGCAATCGTGCCGGTTGCGGTTCCGCCTGCCCAGACCAGCACGGCGCCATTGATAGTCGCGTTGTTCAGCGGACTGCAGACATTCAAGCCTGGGGACGGGGGCGGCGCGCACTGCGTGGAACCAACCGTCAGGGGAAATGTCAGGCTCTGAAGCAGGTTGTCCCAGCCGGCAGAGAAGACGGTTACGGTGTGAGACCCCGGCGCCATGGCGTACTTGGCATCGAGGAAGCTGTAGTGTGACCAGCCCTTGAGGTTCTCGCCAGCCTTCTTGCCGTCGATCCAGACTTCAACTTTGCGGCCGGGCGTTTGGTTGGCCGCGCCAATCGCGAACTTCACTGGTGACGTGGCGGCGACTTCGCTGGTGGGATGGCAGAGAGTAATTCCGGTGCCACGGTTGGGCGGACTGCAGGAGGGGAAATTGCCGGGCGTGGTGTTCGTAAGCAGAACGGTATTGGCCACAGTGCCATTATTGGTCAGGCCGAAGAACTCGAGGTCAGGCTTGCTGTCGCGATTGACGCGCAGGACCCGTAACTGTGAGCCGATTGCCTCGGCGGCATGGGTGGAATACACAGACTGCTCGGGTTGATAAGTGCCGTCACCTTTGCCCAACAGCACATTAATAGTGTAGGGCCCGTTGCCCTGACAGTCGGAGGCTTCAAGTACGGCGAGGTCGTTGATTCCGTCGCCATTGAAGTCCGCGGCGACCGGATTTGCATCCGTGTCACATTGGCTGAACGGGATATCTTTCGCGGTGAAGGTTCGATTCGCGTTGCCGTACAGCACATTGACGGTCTTGTAATACGTATTACCGTTGACAGAGAAGTCAAAGGGGATACCGATCAGGTCCGACTTTCCGTCCCGGTTTAGATCGAATACTTCATAGGCGATATTGGTACCAAAGCTGGCGGTGGCCTGGAAGTGGCCCTGGCCGTCACCGAAGGCAACCTGGACAGAGGTGCCGAATTGAGTCGCCTGGCTCACAATGTCAACCTTGCCGTCGCCGTCGAAGTCGCCGATGGCAAGCCGTCCTTGTATGTTGAGGGTGGAGACTGGGCCGACGGTGAAGCCATTGTCTCCGTTGCCGAAATAGACAAAGAGTTTCTGATCGTTGATGCCGGTCCAGATCAGGTCGATTTTGCCGTCATGGTTGGCGTCGGCAGCGACGATCGAGTAAATGGGCGCAGTGGTTTGAAAACTGGCCTGGAGATGGAAGCTCCCTTTCCCATTGTTCAGATACTCGTAAAAGGTGTTTGTCCCGTTGGCCACGGCGAGATCGAGGTTGCCGTCACCGTTGAAGTCACCGATCGCAATGCTGTAGGCCTGGCCGCTGGGGAGCGAATAACAAACCTGGGGAGCATAGACTCCATCGCCGGTGGAGAGGTTGATCGCGAACTGTCCGTTACCACTTCCAGATCCACATCTTGTGATCAGATCCTCGCGGCCGTCGTTGTTGAGATCAGCAGCGGGGGCGCCGTTGAACAGAAAACTGTTATTGGTGAAAAGGTCGGGGGTGAAGGTCACGGTCTGGGCTAAACCAAAGGTAGCGGCAAACAAAATATAGATCAATCGCAACGCAATTCGAACACTGCGATACATCACGAATCCTCCTGGAAGTCAGTCAGCTCTCCTAAGCCGGTCGTACGGCCGTTATTGGTAGCTCACTCCGTGAGAATAGAGATGTAACTCGGTGGCTCTCAGTTGGTTTGCGGCGGAAACCACAGTATTGGTACAAGAAAACCTTGCAGTAAAAGCTGTACAAATACAGGTCGCGTGAAGCTTCATTTCCGCTCGCTTCTTGGTACTTCCGCGCGCCCGTGATAAATCTGACTAATGAAGATCCACACCGAATATCTGACGTTTCATACAAAGACCGAGCGCGCTTACGTTCACATCACACCGCAGGTCGAAACCATCCTCAAGAAATCGGGCGTTAAGGACGGTATGGTGCTGGTTTCGGCTATGCACATCACGGCGGGCGTCTATGTAAATGACAACGAGAGCGGGCTGATCGAAGACATTGATCAGTGGCTCGAAGGGCTGGCGCCGTTCAATGCGGACTACCGGCATCATCAGACGGGCGAAGATAATGGCGACTCGCACTTGAAGGCGCTGCTGATTCATCATGAGGTGATTGTGCCCGTGACAAATGGCAAGCTCGACTTTGGGACCTGGCAAAGGATCTTCTATGCTGAGTTTGACGGGCAGCGGGACAAGCGGGTGATTGTAAAGGTCATGGGAGAATAGAGGAGGGCCGAGGTCGCAGGTCAGAGGTCCAGGGCGAGAGGTCATCAAGTCAGGAGAAGAACGACATGTCCGAAGAATTGCAGGAGTTGCACGAACACGCGGAACACGCCAAGCACGATCCCAGCCTGGCTCCGGTGACGCTCACGATGGCCGTGCTGGCAGTGCTGGTGGCGACGGTTTCATTGCTCGGACACCGTACCAGCATCGAAGAGGTTGTTCTTCAGAACAAGGTGACTGACCAATGGGCGTATTACCAGGCGAAGAATATCCGGCGACACAGCGATGAGCTATTTGCCGACCTCGTTTCTGTCATCCCCAGCAAGGACGCCGAAGGTGCCCACAAGTTGCAAGAGAAATATCGCGCCGAGGCGGAGCGATATCGCGACGAGCAAAAGGAACTGGATGCGAAAGCACATGAATTGGAACAGGAAGCTGTTCTCGCGCGGGGCAAGACTGACCGCTTTGATCTCGGCGAAGTGTTTCTGGAGATTGCGCTGGTGATTACGTCCATTACGCTGCTCTCCGGGCGGCGGTTGTTCTGGTACCTGGGATTGCTGTTCGGAGTTACAGGAATTGTGATTGCGGCTTCGGTATTACTGGTGCGGTAGAGACCATCTAATGTCCCACCACTCCGACAACACTACACACTAGTTTTGGGGTTGACCCCCAATCTTCAGCAACACAGCGGCGCGTGAACCCATTCCTGCACTCCTGACGACGGTCCGTCCGGCGCGACAAGCCTCCGTCAGAAATGGTTGGCAATCACACTGCCGGCTTTGCAATGGGAAGCTGGAAACTCCATAAGAATCATATGACTAGCTTGCAATCTGTAAAGCGGGACATTCGGCCCATGGTGTGCACTAGCTTGCCACATTCTCTCTGGCCGAACTTCATAGAAGAGAAGACGGGGCGTCTTCATGCTGCGAAAATGCGCCAACCCAGCCTGCACAGTGCCTTTCCGTTCGTTGCGTGAAGGTAAGCTCTTCCTTGCCGAGGCCCCTCCTGCCGGTCCCGACGATGCTTTCGATGGACCCCGGAAGAAGCTGCCGCGGCGCGAACATTTCTGGCTATGCGAGTCTTGTTCGGCTCACTTCACGCTCCGGTTCGACAGCGAGCAGGGAATGTTGACAGTCCCGCTGAACCGAGATGTGGAACCGCGCTGGCTACAAGTCGGCCTGGCAAGGTGTTGATCTTCGAAAGGAAGCCCATGGATCGCGATCTGACGAGTCGGCTGTCATGCGTCGTGTGTGGCATTGAGACTAAGCGCCATGCCGGGTGGTTCCTCTTAGTGGACAATTGCTGGCTCGATCGCGTGAGAGTCCTCTCCTGGCATCCGGTGGTGGCGCGCGAGGGGAAGATGCGCGCGGTCTGTGGCAAGCAGCATTTGAAGACGCTGCTTACTCACTGGCTCAACCATGCCAATCTGCAGCTCGTCGCTAGTGGAGCGTCTCCCTGGCCTCCCGCTCTCGACACCAGTCTAAGTTTGTCGAGCTACTCTGCTTGCTCTACCGGCAAAGTGGTGGGAGAGCTGGCGGTGCAGCGTGACTCACTCTCGAGCGTCTGGACAGGATCCCCGGAGGCGAGGGAGTGCATCTTGAACGCCCTCATCGGGGACATCGAGGAGTGTCGGCAGCGGCCGGTCTTTCCAGTGGCGGATCGCGCGACAGGATATTCGCCCGAATACGCTATCCCTTGAAAGTAAGGATCGAAGCCCCACTTCAGGTCCATAATCCGAAAGATCCACGTCATCTATATCGTGCACGTGGGCCGTCCAGACTGTTATTATTTGCGCCTCCATGCGTTCACACATCCCTCTTTCTTTAACTGTGCTGCTCGGAGTTGTTTCGTTCTTTGTAGCCCCATGCCTCGGAGCCCCGACACCTGCTACTCGCTATGGCGTCCGCATGGTGCAGGAGTGGATCCCGATGTCGGACGGGGTGCGACTGGCTGCCACGCTCTATATGCCCGATGGCGCGAAGCCAAAAGAGAAGTTCCCTGCCCTGCTGGAATATCTTCCTTACCGCAAGGACGATTCGACTGCCGCTCGTGACTATCCGATTCATGCTTACTTTGCGCGACGTGGGTATGTTTCGGTACGCGTGGACATCCGGGGATTCGGCGCCAGTGAAGGCGTACCGACGGACCGCGAGTATTCCGAGCGCGAGCAGCTTGATGGCGAACAGGTCATCGCCTGGCTGGCAAGTCAGCCGTGGTCGAGCGGGAAAGTAGGCATGTTCGGGATTTCGTGGGGAGGGTTCAACGCGATCCAGATGGCGATGCGGCATCCGCCGGCGTTGAAGGCGATCATCGCCGTGGATGCTACAGAGGAATTGTTCAAAGACGACATTCATTTCATCGACGGCATGATGCATCTCGACGAGTTCGAACTCAACATGGATATGGCGCCCGGCATGACGGGCGCTCCCGATTACATGCTCGACGAAAAAGTGCTCGGACCGCGCTTCGAGGCGGCGCCCTGGTCGCTGCTTTATTTGAAGCATCAGCGGGATGGTGAGTTCTGGCGCAGTCCGGTGCGGCCGTTGAAAGACATCAAGATTCCGTGCTTTCTGATTGGGGGATTGCTTGACGGGTATCGGGATTCGATTCCTCGGATGCTCGAACAGGTGAAGGCGCCGGCGAAGGCGATTGTCGGACCGTGGAACCATACTTTCCCGCACGATGCTGAACCCGGTCCGCAAGTTGAATGGCGCGACCAGGCGGTACGCTGGTGGGACTACTGGCTGAAGAATCGTAATACCGGAATTATGGATGAGCCTTCGCTCGCGATTTACATGCGGCAGTGGCATGCTCCAGACGCGAAGCTGAAAACCGTCCCCGGATCTTGGCGGTTCGAGCCGGCATGGCCTCCGCGCGATGCGGCGAACACAACTCTTTATTTACAGGATGCGCATTTGCTTTCGACCGAGGTAGCGAAGCCGGCTTCGCATCAACTGCGCTACATTCCTTCGATCGGCGTGGAAGCTGGATTCTGGTGGGGCGAACTGCTCACCGATCAACGGCCGGTGGATGCTTTCAGTTTGACTTACGATACCGTGCCGCTGAAAGAAGATTTGACTTTGCTTGGACGTCCGCATGCTTTGCTACAGGCTAGCGCCTCTGCTCCGCTGGCTGACTGGTTCGTGCGGCTTTCGGATGTCGCGCCGGATGGTTCGGTCACACTTGTCACCGGAGCTGGGCTGAATGGGGCGCAGCGGGAGTCGATGTCCGATCCCAAAGATCTCGAGCCGGGGAAGATTTATCCGCTCGACATCGAGATGCACCTTACGACCTGGATATTTCCCAAGGGACATCGGATTCGTCTGGCGGTCTCGAATGCGCTCTGGCCGATGATCTGGCCGACTCCGTACAACATGACGACCACTCTTCAGCTCGGGGCCGAGGGTGGATCGCGAGTCGTGTTGCCGCTGGTGCCGCCCTCGCTCTACGCTGTGCCCAAGTACGCACCTCCAGAACCCTCAGAAGAGCGGAAGGACATCGTCTCGATTGGCTTTCCTTTTCCGGGCGAGTGGACTACGGAGCGCGATCAGGTGAACGGTAAGAGTAAGGTGATCTGGAGCGGAAAGTCTTCGGAGGAATATCCATGGGGAAAGGAGACGGATCTGGAGAAACTTACTTATTGGGCGGATGACAATCATCCTGAGACTAGTTCAATTCTGGGCGAGGCTGACACCACGATTGTGTTCAAGGATCGCGTGCTGCTTTGGCGAGGGCGGCTTAACCTTAGCAGCGACGCTAAGAATTTCTACTACAAGTACACGCGGGAGCTGGTGAAAGACGGACAGATGGTGAAGCAGAAGACTTGGGAGGAGACGGTGCCGAGGGATCACCAGTAGGCTCCGGCCTAGCGGCGGACTCTTCCTACAGTCTCTGCGCTACAACCGATTTGATGAATGTGCCGCCCGCAGGTGGGCGATGAAAGTGCATTGCGCTAAAAAATACTATCCGCTGTGGTTAGAGGTTTCCAACGATCCACGAGGAGTCAGCATGAGCACCGTATATTCCAAAGCTGCTGTACTGATCTTCACTAGTTTTATTTTCCCGGCTTACCTTTGATCTCAGACTCAGGGTTCGCAGGGATCTGCCGGCGAAGTGAAACCAATTGTCGCGTTCGTTCAGCGAACAAGCGGCCGTTTGACGATTAAGATCAACTCCAACAGATCACCTGAGAAGGATGCCCTCTATGTTCTAAGTGTTCTCCGCGAAAAGTTGGGATCAGACTACCCGGTGGTAGCCATCGTGGATGGCAGTTCGAAAATCAGCGATCTTTATCAGGTCGATGGGATTGCCGGCAAAGCGGGCTTCGATAGAGTCCGCACGTTCATTTCACACCCTGACAATGGCAAGATGTTCGAAGTTAAATTTGGGCCGGCCATTCCGTTCTCAATGAGAGGGCCCTTCGACCCGGCACCTAGTCCGCTATCGAAACAATAGGGTCTACTGCTGGCATACGGCGGCGCCCGCCTGCTTGTAAGCCTTCCCTCCCTTCATCACGAACTCGACGTTCTCCAGAACGCTGATGTCTTTCAGCGGGTCGCCGCCGACGGCAATCAAGTCGGCATATTTCCCCGGCTTGATGGATCCAATTTCATTCGAATGTCCGAGGAGATCGGCTGCGTTCGTGGTGGCGGACTGAATTGCCTGCATGGGCGTCATGCCGTACTTGACCATGAAGGCGAACTGCCTGCCGCTGGTGCCGTAGGGACAGACGCCCAGGTCGGTGCCGAATGACATCTTTACGCCTGCCTTCACGGCTTTGGTGAAGTTCTCGCGCTGGATTCGTCCCAGGTCGGCGTCGTGCTGGATGAAGTCTGCGGGAGTTTGACCGGTCTTTGCTCCGGCCTGGATACACTCTTCGTCGTAAATGTCCATGTCGAGATAGGTGCCGTGCTGCTTGGCTAAGGCAATGGTTTCGTCGTCGAGTATCTCGGCGTGTTCTATGGAAGCGGCTCCGGCCAGGATCGCGTTCTTGATGCCCTGCGTGGCGTGGGCGTGCACGGCTACGCGAAGGCCGAAATTTTTTGCCTCATCTACGCCGGCCTTTATTTCTTCGGGCGTGAATTCGATCGACATCGGACTGCTGCCGTGGGTCAGGACGGCTCCGGTCGAGAGCATTTTGATCACGTCCACGCCGTTGTGGGCCAGCAGACGAACCTTCTGCCGGACTTCCCAGGGACTGTTGGCTTCTCCGTAGTGCAGGTCCCAGGGCAGTTGGATGTCGGGAGCCTGTCCGGTCATGGCGCCGGCGCCGCCGGTGATCGTAATGTAGGCTCCGGCTACGTACATGCGCGGGCCGATGATTTCTCCCCGATTAATCGCGTCGCGCAGGGCGACGTCGTTCAGTGCGCGATAGGTTCCGACATCGCGCACGGTAGTGACGCCGGACTCGAGTGTCTTGCGGGCGTTGGTCACAGATTCCAGGACGACCTGCGAAGCAGTCTTCTTCAGGACGTTGAAGGGCTCGCCATCGCCGTGGCCATCGGCTACGTGGGTGTGGCAGTCGATCAGTCCGGGGAGAACGGTTTTTGTGGAGAGATCGATCACGTTCGCGTTTGGAGGAATCACGAGGCCTTTTCCTACGGCTTGAATCTTGTCGCCTTTGATCAGGACGATCTGGTCGGTTAGGACAGTGCCGGAGTCGGGATCGACGAGACGCCCGGCGCGGACGGCGGTGATTTGGGCCCGGGATGTGCAAACACAAAGAAGCAAAACAAAAATGGCATTTTTCATTCTTGTCCCCGATGTGAGAAACGGAGGGCAAGGGCCCTCCGTTCTGGAAGCAATCTCTATGACTCGGCCGATGCCTCAGAGGCTAAAGCCCGTCAATATACCGTTTTCATCGGCACGGCTAAAAGCCGTGCCCTCCCACGAGCAACTGCGCAGACAGGCTCTAATCCGCCGCTGCGGCGGTCTTGCCCAATCCGCCGCGCAGGTCCGCCGCGAGCAATCGGTGAAAGAGTTGCTCGCCGGCTTCGCGTCTCACTGACAAACGTCCGGCGCGGTAGGCGCGGGACTTCAGTCCGCGCTGCACGGCTTCGCAGATGCCGAGGTCTTCGTCTTGGACTCGATTGCCGACTGCTACGCTTTGCTCGTTGTATGCTCGTGCCGGTTCGCTTACGTCGGCGAAGTAAAAATCGAAAATCACGCGGCAATGATCAACATCGACCGGGATTACGAGGTTCGTGTCCAGGTATCCTTCATAGCAGTTGAACATGAAGTTGGGATATTGCCAGAAGTACCAGGCGCGGTCGCCTCTACGAGTCGCGCCGGTCGCGGCGTCTTCTTTGGAACTCACCATCGGGCTTGATTGCAGGCAATAGCGGTCTTCGTTTTCTATCGTGTACTGCTTGTAATCGAGGACGGAGTTCAGGCCTTTGTGCAGGTGCGGCACGTGATATCCGCC
>Ga0137407_10003456_pt1 | contig 10508 bp, 9 predicted proteins | sample CZOMad2_2_16fung_FD_108410 | JGI IMG/M metagenome (GOLD analysis project Ga0137407, IMG submission 108410) | Vadose zone soil fungal communities from Angelo Coast Range Reserve, California, USA - CZOMad2_2_16fungal (Illumina Assembly) | ecosystem: Environmental > Terrestrial > Soil > Vadose zone...
GAGTTCTGGGACATCGAGACGACGCGCGACCTCCTGCGCACGTTCGAGCAGAAGGAGCGCCTCGCCGACCTCATGACCGTGCTCGCCGAGGGCGAGGGGCTGCGCGTCACGATCGGGGAGGAGAACCCGTACTCCGAGATGCGCGAGTGCACGCTGATCACCTCGACGTACCTCTACCACGACCAGGTGGTCGGCATCCTCGGGGTGGTCGGCCCGCGGCGCCTCCCCTACCCCGACGTCATCTCCGTCGTCAACGAGACCGCGCGCCACGTGACCGAAGCGCTCTCGCGCGTCCGCCAAGACTTGTATCTGCCCTCGTAGCCGGGGTCGGCGCTCCGCGGCTGCTATAATTCAATCATGGTGGACGATTCTCCGATGGAGGACGCCATGTCTCTCGAGGGGGCGCCGTCGGCCGAGGCGGCGCAGGCTCCCAGGTCTGAGGTCGCGGAGCTCCGACGCCAGCTCGACGAGAAGCACGACCGCCTGCTCCGTGCGCTCGCGGACGCCGAGAACACGCGGCGGCGCGCCCAGCGCGAGCGCGACGAGTTCGCCAAGTACGCGACCGAGTCGCTGCTCCGTGACCTGATCCCCGTGCTCGACAACCTCGACCGGGCCCTCGACGCCGCGCGGGCCGCGGGCACCGCGGCGAACCTCGTGGAGGGCGTCGAGCTCATCCAGCGCGAGCTGCTGAAGGTGCTCGAGCGCGCGGGTGTCACGCGCTACTCCGCGATCGGCCAGACCTTCGACCCGACCCGGCACGAAGCGATCGCGCGTGTGGTGAGCGGACAGGCCGCGCCCAACACCGTCGTGAGCGAGCAGCTGCCGGGGTACCTGCTGCGCGACCGCGTCCTCCGCCCCGCGCTCGTCGTGGTCGCCGCCGCGCCCGACGCGGACGCCTGAGCCCGTGCCGCGCGACTACTACGAGGTCCTCGGAGTCCCACGCAGCGCGACCGACGCGGATCTGAAGAAGGCGTACCGGCAGCTCGCGATGCAATACCACCCCGACCGCAACCCGGGGGACAAGCACGCCGAGGAGCGCTTCAAGGAAGCCAACGAGGCGTATGCCGTCCTCTCCGACGCCGACAAGCGCGCGCACTTCGACCGGTTCGGGACGGCCGGTCCGGCCGCGGGCGGGGGCTTCACGGACACGGGCTTCGGCACGCTGTTCGAGGATATCTTCGAGAACTTCTTCTCCGGCGGCGCGCGCTCGAGCCGCCGCTCCCGCGCCGCCCGCGGCGAAGACCTCCAGTACGAGCTCAAGATCACGCTCGAGGAGGCGGCGGCCGGCGTCGAAACGAAGATTCAGATCCCGCGGCTCGAGCCGTGTGACGCCTGCCGCGGGACCGGTGTCGAGGCGGGGAGCCGGCTCGAGACGTGCGACCTCTGCCACGGCCGCGGCGAGGTCCGGCGCACGCACGGCTTCCTCACGGTCGCGCAGCCCTGCCCCAAGTGTCAGGGCGCGGGCCAGCTGAACCGGCACCCCTGCACGCGGTGCCGGGGCGAGGGGCGCCAGCGCGCCGAGCGCCTCCTGTCCGTGAAGATCCCGGCGGGCATCGAGGACGGGATGCAGCTCCGGCTGAGCGGCGAGGGCTCGGGCGGCGCCAACGGCGGGCCGCCGGGCGACCTCTACGTCCTCGTGCGGATCCGCGAGCACGAGGTCTTCGTGCGCGAGGGCGCCGACCTCTACTGCGACCTGCCCGTGAGCTTCGCGCAGCTGGCGCTCGGCGCCGAGGTCCAGGTGCCGGTGCTCAACGGCACCGCGGAGCTCCGGATCCCGCCCGGGAGCCAGCCCCACCAGATCCTCAAGCAGAAGGGCAAGGGTATGCCCCACCTCCGCCAGCGCGGCCACGGCGACCTCTGCTACCGGCTCATCCTCGAGGTGCCGCAGAGGCTCAACGCCAAGCAGCGCGAGGCGCTGCTCGCCTTCGAGGCCGCGTCGAAGGGCGAGCGCGGACCGCTGGCACAAGCGTTCCTCGAGCGCATGAAGAAGCTGCTCGGCTGAGCCGATGTCGTCCTCCCGCTACTGGGAGCTCACCGTCGAGGTCCCCGAGGAGGCGTCCGAGGGCGTGACGAACCTCGTGTGGGAGCTGGGCGCGCTCGGCGTCGTCGAGGAGGAGGCGCCCGGCCGCCCCCCAAGGCTTCGCGCCTTCTTCCCGAAGACCACCTTCGCCCGCGCCCTCGAGGAGAGTGTCCGCGAGTACCTCGCCGGACTGCGCGAGCTCGGCTTTCCCGGCGCCGGCGAGCCGAGCGTCGTCGCGCTCGCGAACGAGGACTGGGCGGAGGCCTGGCGCGCGCACTTCCGCCCGCTGCCGGTCGGCAAGCGCCTGCTGATCGCCCCGCCCTGGGACCGGCCGCCCGCGAACGGGCGTGTGGTGATCGCGATCGAGCCCGGCCGCGCCTTCGGCACGGGCCAGCATCCGAGCACGCTCGGGTGCCTCGAGCGGCTCGAGTCGCTGATCGCCCGGACGGCTCCGCGCCGGCTGATCGACCTCGGGACGGGCTCGGGCGTGCTCGCGATCGCCGCGGCGCGGCTCGGCGTCGGTCAGGTTCTCGCCGTCGACGACGATCCCGACGCCGTCGCCTCCGCCATGGCTAACGCGGCCCGCAACCGGGTCTGCGATCGCGTGCGCTGCGTCCTCGGTGACGCAGGCGCCCTCGCGGACTCGGCGGCGCCGCTCGTCGTGGCCAACCTCCGGACCACGGCGCACCTCAGGCTGGCGCCGCGCTACGCCCGCTACGTCGCTCCCGGAGGCGCGCTCGTGCTCGGCGGCGTCCTGGACGCGGAGGCGGCCGGCGTCGAGGTCGCGGTCGGCGGCCACGGCTTCGCTCCGCGCGCCTCGATCTCGGTGGAGGGCTGGACCACCCTCGAGCTCGTCCGTGCGCCGCTTCACGATCGCGCCTGACCGGATCCACGACGGCCGCGTCGCGTTCGACCGAGACGAATCACGTCACCTCGCGCGCGTGCTGCGTCTCAAGGCGGGCGACACGGTGATCGCCGCCGACGGCGCTGGCCACGATGTCACGGTCCGCCTCGAAGACGTGGGCGAAACCGTCACGGGCACCGTCCTCGGCGTCGCGCGGACCGACGCCGAATCGCCGCTCCGGATCACACTCGTCCAGTCGGTCCCGAAGGGCGACAAGTTGGCGGCGATCGTGCGCGCGGCCACCGAACTCGGCGTGGCGCGTGTCGTGCCGGTGACCACGGAGCGGACGATCGTCACCCTCGAGCCAAGCCGCTGGCGTGAGCGCGCGCGGCGCTGGCAGCGCGTGGCCAAGGAAGCGGCGAAGCAGTGCGGCCGCGCCGTCATCCCAGCCGTCGAGGTCCCGCGGCCGCTCCCCGAGTTTCTGGCGCTCGACGAGCCGGCCGAGCTTCGGCTCTGCCTGTGGGAAGGCGCGGCCGCCCACGGGGAGGGCGGGGGGGAAGCCGCAGCGGCGCAGGGGCAGGGTGGGGGGCAGGCTCTTCCGTTCGGAACAACACTCACTCAGAGCCTGCCCCCCACCCTGCCCGTGGGCGCGCGCGTGCATCTTCTCGTCGGGCCCGAAGGGGGATTGTCTCGCCGGGAGGTCGAGACCGCGGAGGCCCACGGCTTCAGGGTCGTCGGCGTCGGGGCGCGAATATTAAGGACCGAGACCGCGGGCGCCGCGATGCTCGCTATCCTCCAGAGCCGATTCGGCGACCTGCAGTGAATGGCGACTGGCCGAACGGAGCCGGGGCGTGCCTTGTCTCAGGCCAGCCACCGAACGCGCCGGGCTCGCGGCCCCCGATGGAATGAATAGCGACAAGCGGAACGCAGCCGGGTCGCGCCTTGTCTCGGGCCACCCACCGACCGCACCGGCCTCGCGGCCCCCGTTATCATGACCGTCGCGGGATGGGAGCAGTTCGACGTGGACGCCGACGTGGGCGTGCGCGCGTGGGGTCCGACTCGGGCGGAGGCGTTCGCCCAGGCGGCGCTCGGCGTCTTCGCGCTGATCGTCTCGCCCGACGAGGTCGACGAGCGCGAGCACCGCGAGGTCCGCGCGCAGGCCGACTCGCCCGAGACCCTGCTCGTCAACTGGATCAACGAGTGTCTCTACGTGCACGAGATCGAGGGCTTCGTCGCCCACCGCATCACGGTCCTCCGGGTGAGCGACACGGTCGCCCACGGCGTGGTCCACGGTGAGGAGTTCGATACGCGTCGCCACCGGGCGGGAACCGTCGTGAAGGCCGCGACTCTTCACCAGGCGAGCGTCATAGAGCGCGATGGGCGCCACCAGGTCAGCGTGATCGTGGACGTCTGAACATTCTCTCTGGTGTCTCCCATGCGAGACACCCGTCCGGTACCAGCGTGTCATCGATGCCACCCCAGAGGCACGGCAGTCATCCCGGTCCGACAGAGAAAACCTTATGCGTCAGCTACTTGCTGACCTTTGTGACGCGTGGCATCGACGTTGCTGCTCGTCCGCTGGACCCATGCGCCAATACACGATCAAAAAGCGGGTCACGCTGGAGGGAGTGGGTCTTCACTCAGGCAAGCAGACGAAGGTGACGCTGTCCCCGGCGCCCGAGGACACCGGCATCGTGTTCCGGGCCGGCGACGACCGGATCACCGCCGCTCCCGAAAGCGTCGTCAACTCCCACTACGCCACCACGATCGGGAAGAACGGCACGCGGGTCGCGACCGTCGAGCACCTGTTGGCAGCCGCGGCCGGGCTCGGCATCGACAACCTCGAGGTCGGGGTGGAGGGGCCTGAGATCCCCGCGATGGATGGCAGCGCGAAGCCCTTCGTCGCGCTCCTCGCCGCCGCCGGACGGAATCAGCAGTCGGCGCGCCGACGGTCGCTCACGCTGCCCAACGCGATCCGCGTCGGGAGCGACGGGCGCTGGATCCACATCTTCCCCGCGCCAGCGTTCCGCATCAGCTACACGCTCGACGTGGATCACCCGGCCATCGGCACGCAGGTCCTGTCCTGGGCGCCCGCCACGGAGCGCTCCTTCGTCGAGGACGTCGCCCCGGCGCGCACCTACGGGTTTCTCAAGGACCTGGGAATCATGCGGAAGAACGGGCTCGCGCGCGGCGGCTCGCTCGACAACGCGGTCGTGCTCGCGAAGGGCGGGCCGCTCAACGGCCTGCGCTACCGCGACGAGTTCGTCCGGCACAAGATCCTCGATCTCATCGGCGATCTCGCGCTCCTCGGCCGCCCGATCCTCGCGCACGTCGTCGCGCGCAACGGGGGCCACACCCTCAACGTCGAGCTCGTGCGTGCGATCCAGCACGCCCTCGGCCTCGCGCGGCGGCCCGTGGGTGCCGCCCTCAGCGTCCTGCCGCGGGTACCCGCCCCCGGCCTCGCCGCCATCTGAGCGGCGGGCCCCCCCGACCTCCCACGCTATAATGCTCTGTCCGCCGTATGCGTGCTGCCTGTCTGACGCGCTCGCTCCTCGCGGCGGCGTTGGCGCTGGGGGTCACGGCGCCCGCGCGCGCCGAGCTACGCATCAGCGACCTCGACGTCTTCCTCAACGACCAGGAGGTGACGGTGCACGTCGTGTTGCTCGGCGCCGTCCCCGACGCGTTCCAGGAGGGGATCCAGGGCGGCATTCCGACGCACGTGCGGTTCACCGTCGAGCTCTGGCACTACAAACGCTACTGGCCCGACCAGCGGCTGACAAGGAAGGTGGTCGAGCGCTCCCTCGTCTACAACGTCGTGACCAAGGAGTTCAAGGTCGCGTCCCTCAGCGGCGAGACGCGGCCCGTCCACATCACGCGTGACGTCCGCGATGCCCAACGCGTCCTCTCCGAGCTGCGCGGCCTCAAAATGACGCCGGCCAGCGCGCTCGACCCCAGCGCGGTGATCTACATCCGGGTCAACGCCGAGGCGGCGCTCAACGGCGAGAACACCTTCCTCGCGCGGCTGGCCGGCACGGCGGAGCAGACCTTCCGTCAGTCCGCCTACCGCACGATCCAGCGGGTGCAGTAGTGCCGCTGCTCAGCGACGCGAACCGGCGCAAGCGCAACCTCCTGATCATCGCGGGGTTCCTGTTCCTCATCGGCGTGGCGAACCTCGTGGACACCGACGTCTACGCGCCCGATCTGCCGATCGCCTCGAACATCACGATCTTCGCCCTCCTCAACCTCAACCTGATCGTCCTGCTGCTGCTGGTCGTGCTGCTGTTCCGCAACCTCGTCAAGCTCTGGTTCGAGCGGCGCCAGAACGTCATCGGCGCGAAGTTCAAGACCAAGCTCGTGCTCGCCTTTCTGTCGCTCTCGCTCGCGCCGGCGATCCTGATCTTCCTCATCGCGTCCAACTTCATCAACAAGTCGATCGAGGGGTGGTTCAAGCCGCAGGTCGAGCGACCGCTCGACCAGGCGCTGGGAGTGGCGCAGACGTACTACAACAACCTCGAGCGGACCGCGCTCCGGCACGCGCAGCGCATCGGCCGCGTGATCGACCGCGAGGGCCTCCTCGGCGAGGGCCGGCGCAAGGCCCTCGCGACGTACCTGGTCGAGCAACAGGAGCAGCTCGGGATCAGCGCGATCACGGTCTTCAACGCGCGGGGTCAGGAGTTCGTGCACGTGAAGGATCCGGTGCTCGGCGACGTTCCGACCCGCGACGTGAACGAGAGCCAGCTCAAGCACGGACTCGCCGGCCAGGAGGTGACGACGGTCCGCGAGCTTCAGTCCGGGGACCTCATCGAGGCCTTCATGCCGATCTGGTCGCCGCAGGGCGACGCCCCGCCCCGCGTCGTCGGCGTCGTCGTGGTCGCCACGCACGTCGCCGAGCGCCTCGAGGCGCGGGTGCGTGGGATCTCGCAGGCGTTCCAGGAGTACAAGCAGCTCAAGCTCCTGAAGACGCCGATCAAGGGCATCTACATCCTCCTGTTCCTCCTGATGACGCTGATCGTGGTCTTCTCGTTCGCTTGGTTCGGGCTCTACCTGGCGCGCGGCATCACGGGCCCCATCGCCGAGCTCGCCGAGGGCACGCGCGAGGTCGCGGCCGGCAACTTGAGCTACAAGGTCCAGGCGCGCGCCGACGACGAGCTGGGCGCCCTCGTGGCGTCGTTCAACCGGATGACCGACGACCTCGGCGAATCCAATCGGCGGCTGGAGGAGGCGTACCTCGACCTCTCCGACAAGCACACGGAGCTCGAGGACCGCCGCCGCTACATCGAGACCGTGCTCGAGACGCTCTCGAGCGGCGTCGTCTCGTTCGACCCGCTCGGGCGGCTCACGACCATCAACCGGGCCGCGGCGCGCATGTTCGGTGTGAGCGAGACGGCCGTCGGCCAGCTCCTCGAGGAGGTCTTTGCCGGGGCCGAGGTCAGGGACGTGGTGGCGCTCGTCCATCGGACGCGGCGGCCGAAGCCCGGCGCCGTCGAGCAGGAGCTCCACCTGCGGCGTGGCGGCACGTCGCTCTCGCTGCTCGCCGCGGCGACCGCGCTGCGCGGGCCGGAGGGCGAGTACGCGGGCGCGGTCCTCGTCTTCGAAGACCTCACCGAGCTGCTCAAGGCGCAGCGCGTAGCGGCGTGGCGGGAGGTGGCGCAGCGGATCGCGCACGAGATCAAAAACCCGCTGACGCCGATCCAGCTCTCCGCCCAGCGACTGCGGCGGCGGCTCGGGCGGACCGCGGGCGACGACGCGGAGCTCGTGGCGGAGTGCACCGGGACGATCATCCAGGAGGTCGACGGCCTGCGGCGCCTCGTCGACGAGTTCTCGCGCTTCGCCCGCATGCCCGCCCTGGTCCCCCGGCCCACCGACCTCCGACCGCTCGTCGAGTCTGTGGTGGCGCTCTACCGCGAGGCGCACCCGGCGCTCACGCTGGCCGCGCGGCACGCCGAGAACCTGCCGCCCGTCGAGGTGGATCCCGACCACATCAAGCGCGCGGTGCTGAACCTGGTCGACAACGCCGTCGAGGCGGTGGGCAGCGTGGGCGAGGTCGTCGTAGAGACGGCCCTGGTCGCCGATAACGGCCACGCCCGGATCATCGTGACCGACACCGGGCCCGGCATCAGTCCCGAGGACAAGGAGAAGCTCTTTTTGCCCTACTTCTCGACCAAGGCCGCGGGCATGGGGCTCGGGCTGCCGATCGTCTGGGAGATCGTGGCCGAGCACGGCGGCACGATCCACGTCGAGGACAACGAGCCGCGCGGCAGCCGGTTCATCATCGAGGTGCCCGTGTCGCGCACCCCCACGCCGGTCGAGGCCTAGCGCATGTGCCCAGGGGCGCGTCGAACTCACCGCGGTTTGACTCGGAGGGGGGCTTCGCCCCCCTTCCGATGCCTCCCCCCAGGATCGGTTGCGCCGGCGAAGCCGGCAGTCAACTGACATGGCCGGCGAGCACATCTTAATCGTCGACGACGAGCCCGGGATCCAGGCGACGCTGCGCGGCGTGTTGGAGGACGAGGGCTACCGCGTGACCGCCGTCGGCAGCGGCGCCGACGCGCTCCGGGTCGTCGCCGACGAGTCACCCGACCTCACCTTTCTCGACATCTGGATGGAGCGCATGGACGGCCTCGGGACGCTCGCCGAGATCAAGCGCACCCGTCCCGACGCGATCGTCGTGATGATCTCCGGGCACGGCACGATCGAGACCGCGGTGAAGGCCACCAAGCTCGGCGCGTACGACTTCATCGAGAAGCCGCTCTCCCTCGAGAAGACGCTGCTCATCGTCACCCGGGCGCTCGAGCACGCGCGGCTGGCCCGCGAGAACGCCGCGCTCCGCGAGAGCCTCGCCGGGCGCGCCGAGATCATCGGCGAGAGCGAGCCGGTCCGCCGGCTCCGCGAGCAGATCGTCACCGCCGCCCCGACGACCGGCCGCGTGCTGATCCGGGGCGAGAACGGCAGCGGCAAGGAGCTGGTGGCCCGCGCCGTCCACGCCCGGTCGGCGCGGCGCGAGCAGCCGTTCGTCGAGGTCAACTGCGCCGCGATCCCGGACGAGCTGATCGAGTCCGAGCTGTTCGGCCACGAGAAGGGCGCCTTCACGGGCGCGCTCGCGCGCCGCCGCGGGAAGTTCGAGCTCGCCGACGGCGGCACGCTCTTCCTGGACGAAATCGGCGACATGAGCCTGAAGACGCAGGCGAAGGTGCTCCGGGCGCTCGAGGAGCAGGCATTCGAGCGCGTCGGAGGCAAGGACACGGTGCGGATCGACGTGCGCGTGATCGCGGCGTCCAACCGCGATCTCGAGACGCTGATCCGCGACGGGCGCTTCCGGGAGGACCTCTACTACCGTCTCAACGTCATCCCGATCGAGGTGCCCGCCCTGCGCGAGCGCAAGGACGACATCCCGTTACTCGTGGATCACTTCATCGCGCTCTTCTGCGGGGAGAACGGCAAGCGGCTCAAGACCGTCTCGGGCGAGGCGCTCGGCTACTTCGTCGCCTACGACTGGCCCGGGAACGTGCGCGAGCTCCGCAACATGGTGGAACGCCTCGTGATCATGACCCCCGGCGACGTGATCGGGGCTGACCACCTGCCGGCGCCGCTTCGCCCGAAAGCCGCCACACCCGCGGGCGAGGCGGGCGAACGGTCGCTCAGGGACGCGCGGAAGAACTTCGAGCGTGCGTATATCCTCGCGGAGCTCCGGGCCAACGACTGGAACGTGACGCGCACGGCGGAGCGGCTCGGCATCGAGCGGAGCCACCTCTACCGAAAGCTCAAGGCCTACAACCTCGTCCCGCCCAGCCGGGATTCCTGAGCGCGGCGCGCGCCGCCGGGCGTGCGGGCGGCCGGCGGTCCTGGACGACCTCCTGTCGCCAGCGCTACGATCGTCGCCGTGAAGATCGCGACGTGGAACGTGAACTCGATCCGGACTCGGCTGCCGCGCCTCCTCGCGTGGCTCGAGCGGCGGCGGCCCGACGTCGTGTGCCTCCAGGAGACGAAGGTCGCCGACGACCAGTTCCCGTTCGCCGAGCTCGCGGGGCTCGGCTACACGGCCCTGGCCGCCGGTCAGCAGACCTACAACGGCGTGGCGGTCCTCGCGCGCGCCGGCGCCGAGGCGATCGCGCGACGGCTCCCAGACGAGGGCGAGGACGCCCAGCGGCGCCTCCTGGTGGCGCGTGTCGCCGGCCTCACGGTCATGAGCGTTTACGGGCCGAACGGCCAGGAGGTCGGCTCGGACAAGTACGCGTACAAGCTCGACTGGTATCGCCGCTTCCGCGCCTTCCTCGAGGCTTCCGCCAAGCCCGACGAGGCGGTGGTGCTCTGCGGCGACCTCAACATCGCCCCGGAAGATCGCGACGTCTGGGACCCGGAGAAGTGGCGCGGCCAGATCATGTTCAGCGACCCCGAGCGTGCGGCGTTTCGTGAGCTCATCGCATGGGGGCTCCGTGACTCGCTCAGGCTTCACCGTCAGGAGGGCGGTCTCTTCACCTGGTGGGACTACCGCGCCGGCGCCTTCCACCGCGGCTGGGGGCTCCGAATCGACCACATCCTGCTGACGCCCGCGCTCGCCGCGCGCTGCCACGCCGTCGAGATCGACCGCGACGAGCGCAAGGGGACGAAGCCCTCCGACCACGCGCCGGTCGTCGCGACGCTGGC
>Ga0137407_10003457_pt1 | contig 10508 bp, 8 predicted proteins | sample CZOMad2_2_16fung_FD_108410 | JGI IMG/M metagenome (GOLD analysis project Ga0137407, IMG submission 108410) | Vadose zone soil fungal communities from Angelo Coast Range Reserve, California, USA - CZOMad2_2_16fungal (Illumina Assembly) | ecosystem: Environmental > Terrestrial > Soil > Vadose zone...
GGGCTGGATTCGTGGGAGGCACGGCGATGCCGCGATTCTAGAAACAGGGGGGCCGGGGGTCAAGCACGACCGCTCCAGGGTCACCCTCCAGGTGACGATTTGTCGACCCCGGGTCCTCTGCGAGCCTTTGGAGCACCTATATATTTTAGGGAACTCGTATTCCTTGGTAAAGGCTCGGGACCCGCTGTAACCCGATTTTTTCATTGGGGTTCCGGCAAATTCAAGTAGTTCGCAACAAGCTGGAGAGCTCCCATCGGGGCCCGCGGCCATCCGGGCCCGGGCTCGATCGGGGCCTCACGAAGGAGGTTTCATGTCCAGGACCATTCGTCGCCACGTCCTTGCGCTCTCTCTCGCGTGCATCCTGGCAGCCGCCGCTCGGCCGGCGACCGCCCGCGATTTCACCTCCCCCCGGCACGCGGCCGCCCCGCGGGCCGCCGCCACGGATCGCCTCGCCGCGGGGGCACCGGGTCTCCTCGAACAGGCCTGGGCCTGGCTCCGCCAGCTCTGGACGGCGGACGCGGCCCCCACCCCCACGCCGCCGGCTCCCCCCGCCTGTGGGGATCCTGCCGGGTGCGTATCCCCCTCCGAAGGGCCTATCATTGATCCCAATGGTGGTCATCACTAACCCCGAGTCATGGGGGGCGGCCGGTCCGGACCGTGGACCGGCCGGCCCTGTTCCCATGTCCGCTTCTTCGTGCGAGAATACTCTCGCGCATTTCTTTAGAGGCGCGAGGAAGAGATCTTGAACAAACATCCCACACCGGCGGCGCTCGAAGCCTTCCTGCGCGCCGACCTGCCCGCCACCGAGATGCAGAGGGTGTTCACCCATCTCATGGCCGGCTGCCCGGTCTGCCGCCAGGCGATGGCACCGCTCTCGACCGGTTTCTTCCGTCCCAGCCGCATGGTGCCCCGCCCGGAGGCCTCCGATTACGACTTCGCGATCGCCCGCGCCATCCGTACGACCCTCCAGCGGGCGACCCGGGCGACCGAGGAGCGGCTCGGCGGACCGGTCTCCGGGGAGGTCCCGGCGGTTCCCGCCAAGGTGACCCCGCTCGACCGCCGCCTGCCGCTGGCGCCGCTCGTCCCACGGGCGGTGCGCAGCGCCGGCGGGCGGGCGCGCTGCGAGGCCCTGATCGAGGCCGCCCGCGGGCTGCGTCACCGCGACCCCGAGGGGATGGTGATGATCGCCACCTATGCCGCCGAGGTCGCCGACCGGCTGTCCCCGCGGGACGGCTCGCCCGCCAAGTCCGCCGGCATCGCCGACGTCGCCGACCTCCAGGCCCGCGCCTGGGCCGAGCTCGGCAACGCCCGCCGGGTCACCGGCGACCTTCCGGGGGCCGAGGCGGACCTGGAGCGCGCCCTGACCCGGGCCGAGCGGGGGACGGGCGATCCGCTCCTCCTCGCCCGCATCATGGACCTGACCGCCTCGCTCTACCGGGCGACGGGGCGGTTCGCCGAGGCCCACCTTCTGCTCGACGGGGTCTACGCCCTCTACCGCGAGCGTGGCGACCTCCACCTCGCCGGACGGGCGCGGATCGGCAAAGGGATCTCGGTGGGGACCGAGGGCGACCCGGAGACGGCGATCGCCCTCCTCGACCAGGGCCTCGCCGCCGTCGACGCCCGGCGCGACCCGCTCCTCATCCTGGCGGCGGTCCACAACCTCATCGTCTTCCTCGTCGAAGCCTGCCGCTACGCCGAGGGCGAGCGGCTGATCCAAGCCACCCGCCCCCTCTATACCCGCTGGGCCGACTCGTTGCACCTTCTCAAGCTCGAATGGATCGCCGGACGGATCGCCGCCGGCCAGGGCAACGCCGCCCGCGCCGCCGCGATCTTCACCGCGGTCCGCCAGGCCTTCGCCGAGCGGCAGATGCCCTTCACCGCCGCCGAGGTGGCCCTGGACCTGGCCGCGCTCTGGCTGGAGCAGGGGCGGACCGCGGCGGTGCGCGAGCTGGTCGAGGACCTCCTCGTGACCTTCCGCGTCTTAGGCCTGCGCCGCGAGGCGATCGCCGCCCTCCTCCTGCTGCGCGAGGCGGTCCAGGCAGAGCAGCTGACCTTCGCCCTGTTGAAGCAGGTCACCGCCCAGCTCCAGCGCCTGGAGCGCGAACCGGGCTGGGAGCCGGGGGCGGAGTAGGCTACAATAGCCGCGGACGGCCCTCCGAGCCTGTCCCATCCTCCCCGGAAACCGGCGGAGGGGCAGGCCGTTAGGGTGGTCGGGGAAACCCGGCCGCCTCCCGTGCTTGGAAAGGTGGGCCGAGGCGGTGCCTCGTGGCTCCGCGCTCGGCATCTTCTCCAGCCGGGCGGGCCGCGAGACGCCATGAACCGCCTCTATGCCATCGGCAGCTCCGGCACCGCCTCCCACAGCCGCCCGCTCGCGTCCCCTCTTCCTCCGCAGCTGCCGCCCCTGCCCAGCCACGATCCGTGGCAGGCGAGCCGGACCCGTCTCGTCGACGCTTTCGGCCGTCGCCTGACCTACCTGCGGGTCTCAGTCACCGACCGCTGCAACCTGCGCTGCACCTACTGTCTGCCGGAGGATGCCGAGTGGGCGTTCGGCGACCGCGACTTCCTCTCTCCCGAGGAGATCGAGGCCATGGTGGGCGCCCTGGTGGGGCTGGGGATCGAGCGGGTCCGCCTGACCGGCGGCGAGCCGCTGGTGCGGCGGGACGTCCTGGAGATCGCCCGCCGGATCAAGGCCCTCCCCGGGGTGAAGGACCTCGCCCTCTCGACCAACGGCACCGAGCTCGCCCGCCTGGCTCCGGAGCTTAAGGCGGCGGGGGTCGACCGGGTGAACGTCAGCCTCGACAGCCTGGACCCCGAGCGGTTCCACGAGATCACCCGCCGCGGCGACCTCGCCCAGGTCTGGGAGGGGGTCGAAGCGGCGCTCGCCGCCGGACTCGACCCGGTGAAGCTGAACGCTGTGCTGGTCTCCGAGGAGAGCCTGGACGACGCCGACCGACTGGTCGACCTCACCCTCGACCGGCCGCTCGCCGCCCGCTTCATCGAGATGATGCCGACGGCCACCAACCGCCACCCGGGCGCCGGCCGGGTCCCCAGCTGCGACGAGGTCCGCCAGCGCATCGAGGCTCGCTTCGGTCCCCTGGAGCCGGCCGACCCGGCCTACCGTACCGGCCCGGCCAAGGCCTTCCGAGTCCCCGGCGCGGCCGGCACGGTCGGCTTCATCACCCCGCTCTCCCATACCTTCTGCGCCGAGTGCAACCGCCTCCGCCTGACCGCCCGCGGCGAGCTGCGCCTCTGCCTCTTCGCCGAGCGCAACCACCCCCTCCGCCCCTGTCTCGCCGCCCCCGATCCCCAGGCCGCCCTGGAAGCCGAGATCCTCCGCGTGCTCCAGGAGAAGCCGGCCGAGCACCTGCTCGCCCAGGGGGACTACGGGAATCTGGCGAGCTTCATGGAGATCGGGGGGTAGGGGAGGCCGCTACACCGGGTCCCCGTGTACGAACACCTTCGAGCGCGGCAGCTCGCGCTCGATCGCCCGCAGGACCTCGACCGTGAGGTCGTGGGCCTCCTCGAAGGTGGCGCTCTTCGGGATCTCCAGATGGATCTCGACGAACCGCTGGCGGCCGCTCCGGCGGGTCTTGAGGTCGTGCAGGCCCACCACCCGCGGCTGAAAGCCGGCGACGACCGATTCGATCCTCGCCAGTTCCTCGGGGGGCAGGCCGCGGTCGGAGAGGTCGCCCACCGCCCCGGTGACGAGGACCGCGGCGGTGCGCAGGACCAGGGCGGCAACCCCCAGGGCGACCAGCGGGTCGGCCGGCCACCAGCCGGTCCAGCGCACGACGAGGAGAGCGGCCAGGGCGGCGCCGTTGATCCACAGGTCGGTCCCATAGTGCAGGCTGTCGGCCTGGATCGCCGGGCTCCCCGAGCGCTCGCCCGCCGCCCGGAGGAGGCGCGCCACCCCCAGGCTCATCACCCCCGAGACAAGGAGGACGACGATCCCCAGGCCGACGCTCTCGTGCGGCGCCTGGGCTGCGGCGAAACGGCGCACCCCCTCGATCACCAGGCCGGCGGCGCCGCCGGCCAGGAAGAGGCCCTGGCCCAGGGCGGCCAGGCTCTCGAACTTGCCGTGGCCGTAGGCGTGATCCTCGTCCGGCGGAGCGACGCTCCGGCGGAGGACGAAATAGTTGGCGGTCGAGACGAAGACGTCGACCGCCGAATCGAGCGCCGCCGAGCCCAGGGCGAGCGAGCCGGTGACCCAGGAGGCCGCCGCCTTGAGGACCATCAGGAAGCCGGCGACGGCGATCGCGGTGAGCTGGGCCCGGCCGGTCGAAAGCGGAGTCGCCACCGGTGGCGGGTTCCGTCAGCCCTTCGGGTGGGCGAGGAGGGTCTGGGCCTGGGCGAGGGCCTTTTCGTCCTCGACCTGCCGGTCGGGCACCGGCTGCACGGTGCCCAGGCGGCGCAGGATCGACAGCGCCTCGGCCCGCTTCTCGGGCTTGAAGTCGAGCAGGGCCTCGGCCAGGTAGACCGAGTTGGTGGGGTCCTCGGGACCCAGCTCGACCGCCTTCCGGAGCTCGGCGACCGCCCGGTCGTGGTCGACCCACCCCGTGAAGAAGGGGATCTTGGGGGCCAGGGTATGGAGGCGGCCGAGCATACGGTGCCCCCCGGCGTTGGCGTAGCGCTCGTCCATCGCGATCGCCACCTCGGCGTACTGCCGGACGCGGTCGCCCACCCCCTGGCGAGCGGCGGCGAGCTTGCCGAAGGCGTCTCCCCAGAGGCCCCAGTCGGCGCCCCCCCAGAGGTAGACGTCGATCGCGTGGGGCACCCCGGCGAGCGCCTTCGCCGTCGCCTGGGGGGAGAGCTTGTCCAGCCGGGCGCGCCCCCCGACCTTGGCGCCGAGCAGGTTGAGGGCCGCCTCCGCCACCTCCCGGCCGCGGCCGAAGGCCGCCTGCTTCTCCTCCGCCGTCCGGGCCACGTACTCACCCTTGAAGTGGATGGCGCGCAAAAGCTTCCAGTAGCCGTCCAGCTCCTGCGGGTGGGCCTTGACCGCCGCCTCGTAGGCCGCCAGGGCCGCGTCGACCGGCCCCGCCGCCGCCTGTCCGCCATGATGCCCCTCCGCCCGCCGGGCCCAGGCGGCGTCCCCCTGGGAGATCGGATCGTCCTCGGCCCGGGCGGCGACCGTCGCGGCCAGGAGGAACAGCAGGGAGAGAGCGGAGAGAAGAGGACGGGCTGGAGGCATGGCCCGGGGTTATACCACAGGGGTCAGAAGGGCCGGGGTAAGATGCGCCCCATGCCCCGCCCGATCACCATCGCCGTCGACCTGCGGGCGCTGGTGCCGGAGGCGACCGGGATCGGGGTCTATACCCGGAACCTCCTCCTCGCCCTGGCGGCTTTGGGGCGGGCCGGCGGGGAGCGCGAGCTGCGCTACGTCGGCTTCTGCCACCGGCCGCCGCGCGGCGCCGGGGAGCTCGAGACGGCCGGCATCCCGATCGAGGTGCAGCCCGCTCCCCTGGGGGTCCTCTGGCAGCAGCTCCAGCTGCCGCGGCGGCTCGCCCGGGGGGACGTCGACCTCTTCTGGTCACCCCTGATGACCCTGCCGCTCGCCTCGCGGGTCCCCGCCGTGGTCACCATCCACGACTTGACCGTCCTCCTCTATCCCGAGACCCACAACGCCAAGGTCCGCCTGAGCCTCCTCCCCTTCCTCGAACGCTCGCTCGAAAAGGCGCGCCGGGTGGTCGCCGTCTCCCAGGCTACCGCGGACGACCTCGCTTTCCATTTCCCCGCCTGCACCCCCCGGGTGCGCGTGGTCTACGAGGGGGTCGACCCCTCCTTCGCCCCCGGCTCCACGGAGGAGGTCGCGGCGATCCGCCGCGAGCTGGGGACCCCGGACGGCTACATCCTTTATATAGGGACCCTGGAGCCGAGGAAGAACGTCGACCTCCTGCTCTCCGCCTGGGAGGCCCTCCGCGAGGAGGATCCGGAGACTCCGCCGCTCCTCCTCGCCGGCGGCGCCGGCTGGCACAGCCGCCGCCTCCTTGCCCGCCTCGCCGCTCTTGCCGAGGCGCACCGAGGCGCGGTCCGCTACCTCGGCCGGGTCGACGCCGACCGCCTGGTCCGCCTCTTCCAGGGGGCGCGCGCCTTCGCCTACCCGTCGCTCTACGAGGGTTTCGGCCTGCCGCCGCTCGAAGCCCTGGCCTGCGGCGTGCCCACGGTGGTCTCGAACACCTCGAGCCTCCCCGAGGTGGTGGGGGACGCCGCCCTGACCGTCGACCCGCACGCCGCCGCCCCCCTGGCCGCCGCCCTGCGCCAGATCCTCGAACCGGCCCGCGCCGCCGAGCTCTCTCGCCGCGGCCCCCGCCGCGCCGCCGGCTTCCGCTGGGAGACCGCGGCGCGCGAGATGGCGCAGGTCTTTGCCGAGGCGCTAGACTAGCCCGGCCTCAGGAGCCCCTATTGCCCTATACGATCGGCTTGGACGCCAGGAAGATCCAGGACTTCGGGATCGGCACGTACATCCGCAACCTGGTCCGCTCGCTCGCCGCGATCGACCGGGAGAACCGCTACGTGCTCCTTGTCCGGCCGGCTGACCGCGAGGCCCTGCCCGAGCTGCCGGAGACCTTCCGGGTCGCCGTCGAGAGCTCCCCGGTCTACTCGATCCGCGAGCTCCTCGCCCTCTCCTGGCAGCTCTACCGGCTCGATCTCGACCTCTATCACTCGACCCACTACGTCCTCCCCGCCTTCGTCGGCTCGCGGGTGGTGGTGACGATCCACGACATCATCCACCTCCTCTACCCGGAATTCCTGCCCAGCAACTTCGCCTTCTTCTACGCCCAGCGGATGATCCGGCGAAGCCTGTCGCGCGGCGACCGGATCGTCGCCGTGTCGCAGAACACCAAGGCCGATCTCCTGCAGTACTTCGAGGTCGACGGCAAGAAGATCCAGGTGATCTACAACGGGGTCGAGGACCGCTTCCGGGAGCACCTCTCCGCCGAGGAGATCGAGCGCCGCATCGCCCCCTACGGGATCCGCCGCCCCTACCTCCTCTTCGTCGGCAACCCCAAGCCGCACAAGAACCTCGACAACGTCGTCCAGGCCTATGCCCGGGCGCGGCGGATGGCGCAGTTCGACGCGCCGCTCGTCTGCGTCGGCGGCAAGGAGGGGGGCGACGAGAAGGTCCGCCAGCGCGCCTTCTACCTGGGGATCGCCGACCGCGTCCACCAGGTCGGCCGGGTGCCCGACGAGGCGCTCCCCGCCATCTACCAGGGGGCGGACCTCTTCCTCTACCCGACGCTCTACGAGGGTTTCGGCCTGCCGGTGATCGAGGCGATGGCCTCGGGGGCGGCGGTCATCACCTCGAACACCTCGGCGCTCAAGGAGATCGCCGAGGGCTATGCGCACCTCGTCGACCCGTTGGACGTCGACGGCATGGCCAAGGCGATCGCCCGCTGCATGTCCGACCCCGAGCACCGGGCCTCCCTCGCCAAGCTAGGCGCGCGGCGGGCCGAGGATTTCCGCTGGGAGCGAACCGCCCGGCGCACCCTCGACGTCTACCGCGCCGCTCTCGGCGAGACCCTCGACCTCTCGGCGACGGGCTCCCATTCGATCCCGATCCGGCCGCGCGGGGAGAAGGCGTGAGCCCAAGAGTCGCCCTGGTCCACGACTGGCTGACCGGGATGCGCGGCGGCGAGAAGGTCCTGGAGGAGATCTGCGCCCTCTTCCCCGGCGCCCCGATCTACACTCTCTTCCACTTCCCCGGCAGCGTCAGCGCCGCGATCGAGAGCCATCCCATCCACACCAGCTTCCTCCAGCGCGCGCCCGGCCTCTCCCGCCATTACCGGAGCTACCTCCCCCTCTTCCCCACCGCCATCGAGGACTTCGACCTCCAGGGCTTCGACCTCGTCGTCTCCTCCTCCCACTGCGTGGCCAAGGGGGTGCTCCCGGCCCCGGGGGCGTTCCACCTCTGCTACTGTCACACCCCCATGCGCTACGCCTGGGACCAGGAGCACGCCTACTTCCCGAAGCGGACCGGCCTCACCGCCCGCCTCCGCTCGGCCGTCCTCTCCTCTCTGCGCACCTGGGACGCCGCGTCGGCCTCGCGCGTAGACTCCTTCGTGGCCAACTCGTCCTTCGTGGCAGAGCGGGTGCGGCGCTACTATGGCCGGCATGCCGAAGTGGCACCTCCACCGGTCGATGTGGACTTCTTCACTCCCGGTCCCGACGCCCCGGCAGGCGACGTCGTCCTCATGGTCTCGGCGCTCGCCCCCTACAAGCGCCTGGAGCTGGGGATCGCCGCCTGCGAGCGGCTGGGTCTGCCGCTCCAGATCGTCGGCGAAGGCCCCGAGCGCCCCCGGCTGGAACGGCTCGCCGGCCCGCGGACGCAGTTCCTCGGCCGGGTCTCCCCAGAGCGGCTGCGCGATCTCTACCGCGGCGCCCGCTGCTTCCTCCAGCCCGGGATCGAGGACTTCGGCATCGCCTGCGTCGAGGCGCTCGCCTGCGGCACGCCGGTTGCAGCGGTCGCCCAGGGAGGCGTGCTCGACGTCGTCGACGACGGTGTGCACGGTGCCCTCTATCCCGAGGAGGGAGGGATGGACGGTCTCCTGGCCGCGCTTGCTTCGATCACCACGATTGACAAAGTCCGTCCGATTCGATTCAATCCCTTGGATCTTCGACAACGGGCGGAGCGGTTTTCTGCCCAACGGTTCAGCGAACGGTTAAGCTCCCTGCTCGTCCGTACGCCTGCATAGAGGGTGCGCTGCTGTGATCCGCCAACGCCATCGCCTGACGGCCAGCTTTACTCTGGCCGGTGACCTCCTGGGCACGCTCGCCGCCTTTTTTGGCGCGTGGCTGCTGCGTTTCGAGGTCGCCATCATCCCGGTCACCAAGAACGTCCCGGAGTTCACCCCCTACCTGCGCCTGGTACCGATCGTCCTCGTCGTCTGGCCGGTCGTCTTCTACTTCCATGGGCTCTACCAGAGCCGGCGCGGCCGGAGCCGGGTCGACGAGGTGTTGACCCTGCTGGTCGCGGTGCTCCTCGCCACCGTCCTCCTCTCGGTGGTCATCGCCTGGTACCGGCCGCCGGTGTCGCCGGGGAGCAACGAGTACTTCACCTACAGCCGCGCCTTCCTGGCGATCTTCGCCCTCGCCGATTTCGGCCTCGTGGCGGCGATCCGCATGGGCCTGCGCTTCGCGGCCCGGCGCTCGCGCCTTCTCGGCTTGAATCTTCAGCGCATCCTGGTCATCGGCGCCGGCACCCTCGGCCGCGAGATCACCCAGAAAATCCTCGCCCACCGCGAATTGGGCTTCGACGTCGTGGGTTTCCTCGACGACGATCCCGGCAAGGCCGGCACCCAGGTGTGCGGCGTGCCGGTCCTGGGGACCCTGAAGCAGGCCGAGGACGTCCTCGCCGCGATCCCCATCGACCAGGTCTACATGGCCCTCCCCATCGAGGCGCACAAGAAGACGCTCCAGATGCTCCAGCTGATGGCGCGCGAGTGCGTCGAGACCAAACTGGTGCCGGACATCCTCCAGTACGCGACGCTCAAGGCCTCGCTCGAAGACTTAGACGGGACGCCGGTCATCAACCTCTCGCAGGTGCCGCTCCAGGGTTGGAACAGCCTGGTCAAGCGCTGCATGGACATCGCGATCGCCGCCGCCGCCCTCCTCGTCCTCCTCCCCTTCTTCCCCTTCCTGGCGCTCGCCATCTGGTTCGAGGACCGCGGGCCGATCTTCTACCGGCAGGAGCGGATGGGCCTGGACGGCCGGAGCTTCATGATCTTGAAGTTCCGCTCGATGCGGATCGACGCCGAGGCCTCCTCCGGTCCGGTCTGGGCGGTCAAGGACGATCCGCGGCGCACGCGGGTGGGAAGCTTCCTGCGGCACTGGTCGATCGACGAGCTGCCGCAGATCTGGAACGTCTTGATCGGCGACATGTCGATCGTCGGCCCCCGCCCCGAGCGGCCGACCTTCGTCCGCGAGTTCAAGCACAAGATCCCGCAGTACATGCTCCGCCACCGGGTGAAGGCCGGCATCACCGGCTGGGCCCAGGTGCACGGCTGGCGCGGCAACACCTCGATCAAGAAGCGCATCCAGTACGATCTCTACTACATCGAGAACTGGTCGCTGGGGCTCGACTTCAAGATCCTGTGGATGACCCTGCGGCACGCGATGCGGTTGAACGCGTACTGAGGCGGGCTCCAGCGTTATACCGCCGGAGGCCCTGAGAGGCTGAGCTCACCTGGAGGGCCGGCTCACTCTACTCCCTTCATGGGCCTGGAGGAAGGCCAGGAGGGGGGCGTACACACAACTTGAACGGCCGCCCCTTGCCTCTCGCGGCCCTAGACGTAACCCAGGCGTAGAATTCAGTCACCGCCGCACTGCACACGGTCATCGCGCACCTGCACGCGGTCATCGCGCGCCTGTACACGGTCACCGCTGTACTGCGCGCGGTCATCGCGTGCCTGTACACAGTCACCGCCGCACTGCACGCGATCATCGCGCACCTGCACACGGTCACCGCCGCACTGCACGCGGTCATCGCGCGCCTGTACACGGTCACCGCCGCA
>Ga0137407_10003458_pt1 | contig 10508 bp, 9 predicted proteins | sample CZOMad2_2_16fung_FD_108410 | JGI IMG/M metagenome (GOLD analysis project Ga0137407, IMG submission 108410) | Vadose zone soil fungal communities from Angelo Coast Range Reserve, California, USA - CZOMad2_2_16fungal (Illumina Assembly) | ecosystem: Environmental > Terrestrial > Soil > Vadose zone...
GTTCGTTTCGAGATAGAAGCGATCCAGCGAACCGTACTTCTCTCGCACCAGTTCCCTCAGCCGCTTCCGAAACTGCGCCTCCGGCCCCACACGGCGGCGCGTAGCAGGTTCGGCTTGACCTCACGTTTGCAATTGCATACGCCCTCCCCGGAGCCTTTGGGGAGCATGCCCGACCAAGACGCCGAGGCGCGACGGGGACGAGTCCTCGCGGCCATGAAGTCGCCCGCCGCCTCCGCGACCCGCGAGCTGATCGACCTGCTCGGTGACGACGACCCCCTCGTGCGGGAGTGGGCCATCGAGGCCCTCACGCGCCGCAAGGACCGAGCGACGGCGGTTGACCGCCTCCTCGAGCGCCTCCGAGACCCGCGGTCCGACGTGCGATGGTATGCGGCCCGGGCTCTCGGGAAGCTCGGGAAGGTCGGGGGTGTCGACGACGCGGTGCCCGACGCCCTGATCGAAGCACTGTCTGACCCGGACGAGTACGTCCGGTGCTTCGCCGCCTGGGCACTGGGCGTCCTCGACGTCCGGGACGCGATCCCTCGCCTGCGCGAGCGCTTGCTGCAGGAACGTCGGGTAAGGCGGGGACTTGAGGAGCAGAGCATCGGGGTAGCGCTCGCGAGGCTGGACACGCCCCGCGGGCCCACGTCGGAGCCGCACCAAACGTCGCTTTTTGAGGGAATGGCGATCTCAGACTCCATGCACGCGGACCTCCCGCGCACGCGGAGCGAGCTCTTGAAGGAGGAGCTCCTCAAAACGGCGCAGACCGTCTTTCTCGATCGCCGCGGCGGTGCCGACCTCATCCTCAAGGGCCGGGCTGAATTTCGGGTTCAGTACTTCAGGAGCGAATGCCTGAAGCAGAAGGTGCTCGCCGCACGGGGCAAGCGCTGCCAGCTCTGTAACTTCACCTTCCGCAAGGCTGACGGCGAGGAGTACGGTGAGTGCCACCACATCGAGCCCGTGAGCCAGGGCGGCCCCGATCACGAGGACAACCTCCTCGTCCTTTGTCCCAACCATCACAAGGAGCTCCACTTGGCGACAGTAGCGTTTCCCGGCGGCAAGAGCCGGCCCGAGAGCGTGTGCATCAACGGGGAGACGATCCCTGTCCGCTGGGGTTCCTAGTTCGGGTCGGCGGGCGGTCGTGTCACTTCGGGAACACTTTCCAAAGACGCCGCAGGCTCAAGGAGCTGCGGCAGGCGGTGTCGACCTCCAGCCGCTGCCGCCCGGGCCGGTGAAGAAATGCGAGGCGCCTGAGCATGCACTACGAGGGGTGGAGGCTCACGTCGGACTGGCGATCGGCGCGGTGGGCGTGATCTCGATCTCGTCCACCTCGATCACGGCGACCTTGGCGGAGCGTGCGAAGAGCGTCACCTGTGCCGACGCCCTGAACGGGCCGCCATGTTTAGCGGAGCACAGCGAGCTGGTCCGTTGGACGACGTGCTCGGAGAGAGACTCCGCGATCCTCCAAGCGTCGCGGCGACAGGCGATGAACGTCCGTTTGCCTGCCGCTCGCCACGTCTGAAGGAACCTCAGATCCTTGGCCAGCTTCCCGTTGTTCGAGATGTCCGATCCGCCGTACGCCTCCAGCGCCCAATCGCCACCACGAAGATCCGGGGTGGACTGCCCAAGGCCGTCGGTCGACTGCTGTGTGGGGGCGCACCATGTCGGTTCGAGTCCCCTGCCTCGAACAAGACGGATGGCTTCCAGCAGCACGAACACGTGACCAAGGTTGTTGAAGACCTCGATCGGGCGTTCCGAAATGGCGTCGATCATCGCGCACAACTTGCGCGCCTCGGAGAGGTCGATCGGCGATTCGGTCCTGCGAACGAGCAGATCCAACCGCTGTGGGTTCAGATCCGGCTCGTCGTGACCCCCGCCGCCTCGATGCGCGAGGTAGATCCGGGCGAGCGTAACGAAGGCGTGTTCGAGATCCCGTTCGATCTCAGCGCCGTCGAGCGTCTTCACCAGAGGCGCCACTCCTCCAACAGAGCAGAGCGGGGCCCCGGGATCAACGTGACGCCCGCCATGGCCGGCGGGGCGATCCAGTGCCCGGTCTTGCTGAGCGCAGCTCCGTGCGCCCGCCGCGGAGGCGAAGCGCGCGCCGCCCGCGGGGGGCCCCGGTGGCGTACGCTCGGCTCTGCGGCGGAGGCGTCACGGGGATGTGCGCGCTCAAGCGACGCTGCGACCTTGCTACAGATAGCCGACCGCCAGCGTAGATCAGACGTTCATAACGTTGCCCTTGGCAGCCTAAGGCGCGTCGTCGTCAGGATCGAAGAGTGCCTGTCTGTCGGTCGACGAAAGACAGCGAGGGCGAGAGCCAGCCGGCCCACTCAAGAACCAGAGCTCCTCATGAGACGAAGCGCCTGGAACTGCGCTGGGCTCACCAATCTCGAAGAATGCGCCGCTCGTGTTGAGAGCACACAACCTCCAGCCAGTCTGTTCGCATGCTCGGCGGCTGGTCGGCGCGTCGTCGATGTCGTTGGTCACGAGCTGCTCGAGCTGTGTGGCTCGTTGCACGACCTCGTCAAGGCAGACGCCGGGAACGTACAACAAACAGACGCCACTGATGCTCGCGTAGTCGAATGACCGAGCGTCACTCGTGACCACCTCGATCCCTGCGCTGGCCAGCACGGGTGCCGCCCACGGTGATGGAGGCGCGGGATCGACCAGAACAACGCGGGATGCTCCACAAGGCCCGAGTGTGCAGGAAGTGTGCAGTATCGAGGCCGATATCCCACGAATGCGGCGCCCGCCGCCCGGCGTCGGGCCGGGCGGTCTTGGCACGGCGCAGTCCGGACCACGTGAGGTGGGGCTTGGTGTGGGGCCGTGAGGTTAGCCCTGGCATGTTGAGGTCAGGCAAGGCGCGGACGGCCAGGCGATTCCTGACCGTCCGCGCCGGGTGAGGCGATGGCGAAGAACAACGGGACGGCGCCGCTCTCCGGCAAGCGGCGGGACTTTTGCGAGCAATTCGTGATCGACCACAACGGCGCGGCCGCGGCCCGCCGGGCGGGGTATAGCGCGAAGACGGCCAAGGAGCAGGCGGCGCGCTTGTTGACGAATGTTCACGTCGCGGCGGAGATCGCGCGCCTCGAGGCCGCGCAGAAGAAACGGCTCCGGCTCGAGGCCGACGACGTCCTCGCGACGGCGATGGCGGTCGCCTACGCCGACCTGGGCGACCTCGTCGAGTGGGGGCCGCGGGGGGTGCAGCTCGTCCCCTCGAAGAAGCTGACGCGCGAGCAGCGGCTCGCCGTCGCCAGCGTGACCGAGCATCGCGACGCGCGAACGGGGCGCGTGACCTCGCTCGGGATCAAGCTCGGCGACCGGATCGCGGCACTCATGCTCCTCGCGCGGAAGCTCCGGCTCTTCGACGCCCAGGGCGCGGTCACCGACCGCCACCTCGACGCGATGGTCGAGGCGATGGCCGAGGTGTTGCAAAAGTTCGTCGATCCATCGCGCGTGAAAGAGGCCGTGCTCGAGATGACGCGGGTCGCCGCGCGCCGCTACCTCGAGGCGCCGCGCGAGGGTGAGGCATGATCTTCGTCGCGCGCCACGGGATCGGCATGGTGTCGGCGACGGTCGCCGAGGGCGAGTTTCTCCGCACGGTCGAGCCGGCGCGCGCGCTCGCGAGGACAACCACGGGCGCCTCTACTACGACCATGCGATCGTTGCAGGCGGCGAGATGCGGAAGGGCGCGAGCCCGCTGGGCCCTGTGTCGGGCGGGCGAATCGCGCGGGGACGCGGCCCCCGGTCCGCACCGCGCGTGCAGCGGGCCCGCGCCGACGGGGAGGGTACCGGATCGGCACGAAGGAGAAAAGGTCGCGAGCCCGTTGGGTATCTGCGGGGGAGAAAGCCGCTCCGGCGAGCCGCCGGTCCACACCGCCCCGAGCAGCGGGCCCGCGCGGTCCAGAAGCCTAAAACCGTCGCCTGCGCATCGTCAAAAGGTGCGCGAGCTCGATGCCCGTCGATGGGTTGACGCCGCCGCCGGCCGCCCCAGTGCTCGGGGCCTCGCGCCGCCGTCGAGCACGCACCCAGGCTATGCGGCAGGCGGAACCCTGCTCACGGGCAGGCGAACTTCTGGATACGGTAGTTGTACTTGTCGGCGACGTAGACGTTCCCGACCGCGTCGGTCGCCACACCGAAGGGGTACTGGTTCAGGGGATGCGCGAACTGTCCGTCCCCCGAGCCGTGACTCCCCCAGGCAGTGAGGAAGTTGCCGTTCGAATCGAACTTCTGGATTTGGAAGTTGTTGGGGTCCGCGACGTAGACGTTCCCGCTCGGGTCGGTCGCCACGCCGGACGCAAAGCCTAACCCAAAAAACGGGCCGTTGCGGGAACCGGAGCGTCCCCAGGCGGTGAGGAAGGCGCCGTCCGCGTCGAACTTCTCGATGCGGTTGTTCCCAGTGTCCCCGACATAGACGTTCCCGCTCGCGTCGGTCGCCACGGCGGAGGGGTACCAGAACTGTCCGTTTCCGTGGCCGGAGCTCCCCCAGGTGGCGACGAGGGCGCCGCTCGCGTCGAACTTCTCGACTCGGTCGTGGCCCACGGTCTCGTCCTCCCCCGTCTCGTAGTTCACGTAGTGTTGGGCCTGCTCCAGGACGTCGACGTTCCCGCTCCCGTCGGTCGCCACGCCGATGGCGTCGCCCTCACTCCCCAAGGTGGCGAGGAAGGTGCCGTTCGCGTCGAACTTCTGGATGCGGCCGTCCGCGACGTAGACGTTCCCGCTCCCATCGGTCGCCACGCCGAGGGGCTGCCCGTCCGTCCCCCAGGCGGTGAGGAAGGTGCCGCTCGCGTCGAACTTCTCGATACGGCGCCCCGGTCCCGCCGAGGGGTCAAAGCCGTTGCCCCCATCTGCGACGTAGACGTTTCCGCTCCCGTCGGTCGCCACGGCGGAGGGGGGCGTTCCGAACTCCCCCGGGGCGCGCTCGCTCCCCCAGGCGGCGAGGAAGGCGCCGCTCGCGTCGAACTTCTGGACGCGGATGTTGAACGCATCCGCGACGTAGACGTTTCCGCTCCCGTCGGTCGCCACGCCGGAGGGGGCGGAGAACTGTCCGTTGCCCGACCCCGGGCTCCCCCAGATGGCGAGCAGGGTGCCGCTTGCGTCGAACTTCTGGATGCGGTCGTTGAAGTACTCTGCCACGTACACGTGCCCGCTTCCGTCGGTCGCCAGGCCGGTGGGGTTGCCGAACTGTCCCCAGGCGGTGAGGAAGGTGCCGTTCGCGTCGAACTTCTGGATGCGGCCGTTGCCCGCGTCCGCGACGTAGACGTTCCCGCTCGCGTCGGCCGCCACGCCGGTGAGGTAGGAGAACCCGCCCCAGGCGGTGAGGAAGGTGCCGTTCGCGTCGAACTTCTGGATGCGGCCGCCATAGTAGTCCGTGACGTAGACGTGCCCGCTCGCGTCGGTCGCCACGCCCTCGGGGCCCCTGAACTGTCCGTCGCCCGAACCCGGGCTCCCCCAGGCGGTGAGGAAGGTGCCGTTCGCGTCGAACTTCTGGATGCGGTGATTGCCCGCGTCGGCGACGTAGACGTTTCCGCTCCCGTCGGTCGCCACGCCGGAGGGGTCGTAGGCGTACGCCCCGTTGGGGCTCCCGCCTCCGAACTGTCCGTTGCCCGAACCCGGGCTCCCCCAGGCGGTGAGGAAGGTGCCGTTCGCGTCGAACTTCTGGATGCGGCTGAAACGCGAATCGGCGACGTAGACGTTCCCGCTCCCGTCGGTCGCCACGGCGAGGGGGTAGTAGAGCTCCCCGTCGACCGGGCCGCCCCACTTGAGCAGGAACGTGCCGCAAGGCGGTACGGTCGTGGAGGTCGTGCTCGTGGTCGAGGTGGAGGTCGTCGTGGTGCTGGTCGATGACGTGGCCGTGGCACCACCGCACGGGTCGGGGTTGCAGGTGCCCGGCCCCGCCTCCATGCCGCCGTTCTTCTGGCAGGCACGCCGGCTCTTCACCCGGCACTTCGGGGCGCCGCTCCCGCCCGTACGGCAGCACTGGATCGGGTCGTGGACGCCCGTAGAGGCGGGCTGAGCGCCCGCGAGGAGAAGCGTGCATGCCAGGACGCCGTGAAGGGCCAGTCGGGCACGCACGGACGTGATGATCTCGCCGCCAGCTTGCGGCTGTCAAGACCGAATTTGCGATACGCGGCGCACCTGAGGTCAATCCCCCAGCGCGCGCCCGTCCTCCCCGAAGAGGTAGACCCGCTCGGGGTCGATCTGCACGCCGACGGGCTCCCCCTCCGTCGGCGGCGGGCGCGTGATCTTCTACGTCGAGCGCGAGGATGCGTGCACCGTCAGGCCCCCCCGCCTTGCCAGGTTTCGCCGCTCGGGGGGTCAAAGGCTGCGGATGAAGCCGCGCAGAAGTTGAATGCAGACCTTTCAAAGGTCCAGCAGTTTCCTGCAAGCCTCGGGCTGGAGAACTCGATGAAGAGCAGCCTGGAGACCACCTACCAGAATGTTCCGGAGAAGAACTTCGCCTGTTCGATGATCCTCCACGCGATCAATTGCTGCGAGTATTACGGCAACCACGAATTGGCAAATAAGCTAGCGGACTATATGATAGAGAAGACTATTTGCGCGTCCGCGCTAAAATCGGCCGGCCCGACGCCTCACTAGCGGGCCGCCTGTCGAGTCGGCAAGCCGTTGGCGCGCGTCGATGTTGGCAGGTTCGCACGGACGAGGACAAAGTTCACTGCGGCTTCGTGATGACTGCGTCTACCGGTGGACCGTCTGCATGAGTTGAATCTCTTACGACGGAACGGGGACTTGGGCGGTGTCGGTCAAGTGGTGGAAAATATCTGAGGGCATCATCCGGCACGGTTGAGAGGTCGTTGTTCTCGCTGCTCGTTACGCTGCCTTCCCCGTGATCGGGACCGAGTGCGGAATCTCCTGCCAGCCATCGAGTCGCCGGAGCTTGATCTGGCCGGTGCGCAGGAGGCCGAAGAGGAGCAAGAGGACGGCGTCCTCACTCGGCAGCAGTCCCTGCGTCTTCGTGCGGCGGCGAAACTCCTCGTTGATGCGCTCGAGCGCGTTGGTCGTCCGCAGCGCCTTCCACTGCGCGACCGGGAAGCGCAGGAAGGTGAAGAGCTCGTCCCCTGCCTCCTCGAGGCTCGCGACCACCGGCGCGCAGCGCAGGCGCCACTTCTTCGTGAAGGCGGCGCGCGCCTTCTCGACCGCCTCGCGCGTCTCCCCGTAGATCATCCGCCGGTAGTCCTCGGCGATCTCCTCCCGCAGCCGCGCCGGCGCCTTCGCCTGGAGGTTGCGGAGCTTGTGGACAGTGCAGCGCTGAATCGCGACGCCTCGAGCGCGAACCGGCCGCGCGCGCTGCCGGTCCTCGGCGTGCTGACGGCGCGGACGGACTTCAGGCTCCCTTGCAGCCACTGATGCACCTCCGGTTACGCTTCTCATCGGAAGCGTACTCATATCGCGCCGCCCCGGACGACACCAGCAGAAGCGTAACTCGATCGGTTCTCAAGGTGAACCTCGCCGAATGCGACGGATCCCGAACCGCCTGCCCGATCTCAGGGGTCAGCGGTCATCGGAGGGCACCGGATCGAAGAGTTCACATACCCGTTCCTGCCGGTCCACGAACAGCTCCTGTATCGTGCAGAATCCCTGGCCGTTCTTCTGCCCGAAGGCGCTGCAGATGCCGCAGGTGAGCGGCACGTCCCCGGGCTCCGGCGGTGGATCGAACATGTCCGGGAAGGCGTCCTCGATCTGCTGGCGGTAGGGATTCTTCCGGAGCGGGGCCACATCGGGTGCCCCGAGCCCGCCGTCATCGAAGAGGAACTGGCTCGTGACCCGCGTCGCGAACGCGAGCATCACGGCTTCGGCGCGGTCCGGGCTCTTCACACCCCGCTTCCGCGCCTCTTCCTTCGGTTCGATCTCGACCTGGCCCCGAGCATTGTGACCGTATCGAATGCCGGCGAGCTGGCCGATGGTCCGCTCGTCCGTGAGGCCCGCGACGTCGCCGTCCTGAAACCGGAGGCGGAGCCCCCAGAAGAACTCCGCCTTCGAGTTCCGGTAGCGCTCAGGGTCACTTGAGGCCTCCCCGACGTTCACGAGCCGCACCGGGTAGCCGAGGTCCTCGAGGTGCTTGCCCAGATAGTAGCCGATGCCCACGGCATCGACGTTCACGGTCCCGAGCCGGCCGCGGTAGGGCGCCAGGGCGGCCACGACCTCGCCCCGCGGGTCGGACTTCGTCCAGCACAGCTGCGAGACGATACGCGAGCCCTCGCGGACCACCAGGACCGTCTCGTCTTCTCCAGGGCCCGCGACATCCAGCCCTGCGCAGAGCGGGCCGCGCGCGTCGCTCTCTGTGCGCAGGGAGGCCGCTTCCAGCCACGCCAGCGAGATGAGCGCGTCTTCAGCCTGCCTCGGAAACTGCCCGAGCACCCGAGCCTCCCAGAGCGGATGCCCCGGGCCCCACTCCGCGTACTTCTCCCGCACCCACCGCCGGGTCACGAGGTAGGGCCGCGCCGCGCGGTCGAGCTCATCGTCAGGGAGAGCCAGGAGCTCCTCGAGAGTGAGGCCATGGAGGTTCGGGCTGTCGAACGCGGAAATCGTGAACGTCGCCCATCCCCCACGGTTCGCCGTGAAAGCATCGTAGAAGGGGCCGCTCGCGATCGTCGGGTTCCCCAGGGCAAGCACGCGCACGTCGCCACCCGCGCGGATACCCTCGATCGCCTCCCAGATGTCCGCCGCAACGCCGGGCGCCTCGTCGACCACGATCAGGACGCGCCCGTGGAAGCCCTGGAACCGCACGCCCTCGTTCGTCGAGAGGCCGATCGCGTAGTTGCCGGGGCTCACCCGGAGCTCGGTCTTGTTCACGACCGGGAAGGCGATGCGACTCTGCTGGACCGCCTTGTGGATCTCGCTCCACAGGACCTGCTCCACCTGCGTCCACGTGGGCGCCGTCGTGACCACGATCGCGTCGGGGTAGCGGCTCAAGAACCAGAGGACGGCGCTGCCGGCGACGAACGTCTTTCCCGAGGCGTGGCAGGCCTTCACGGCCACGCGCCGCTCGGTGGAGAGGGCCTGGAGAATCCTTTCCTGGACCGGCCAGACGTCCTGGCGGAGGAGCGCCCGGCAGAAGCGGACCGGGTCGCGGATAACGGCGGCGAACTCGTCAGCACTCGGCGTGCTCGCCCGCACCGTCCGCCTCCGCCACCAGCGCCTGAATTACCGCCAACGGGATCAGCGCCTCCCCATCCTTGCCGGCGTGCTCCATCGCCTGAATCGGCTTCCCGAAGCCGCGGTCCGCGAGCCAGGTCGCCGCGTCGATCCGATCGCGAAGCTTCGCGTCGTTCTCGCCACGGAAGACTGCCAGCATGAACGCGACGAGCTCCTCACCGTCGCGGGTCTGCTCGCGGACGGCGCGCACCAAACCGCGTGGGCGACCGCCGGGGTTTCCCGACTGTCCTTTCACGAACGGGCGGCCAGGTCCGCGCCCCTTCGCTGTTTCGGTGCTCTTCTCAGCCAGCGCCGCCACCGCGTCTGCCCCGAACCCCTCGTTCGTAATTCTAGCAGGGGCGCAGCCAAGAGCGAGCCCCCATGGTGACACAGCGCTCGGCGTCCCCGAGCATCGCGAGCTCGGCGGGCGCGCGGGCGACGGCGGTCGGGATCGGCGCGAGCCGAAAGTGTTCGCGCCACGCCTCCGCGCGCCCCAGCACAGGACGCAGAACACGTCGAGCTCGTGAACCAGCGCCAGCCGTTGGACGGGGCCGAGGTCGACGGTGGCCGCGAATCGTCCCGCCGCCCGCCTAGGCGAGCGGCCGGAGCATCGCCACCATCTCGTCAGCCACCTCGCTCCGGGCAGGCGGCGGCCGTGGTGATGAGCGTCAGGTGCCAGAGGTCGGACATCCGGGATCGGGGGGCTCCCACCGCCAGCGTGAGCCGGCTAGGATCTCAAGGCGCGGCCGGCTAGAAAAATTGTGTCCCCTGGACACAATTCGTGGGGGTCCGTGGCCCTCCTTGACCATCGGGCCCTTGAAAAACCTACGGTTTTCGGGACTAACATCGGGTTCAAGTCCCCCTCCTCGCACTCGATTTGTAAGGGTTTTCTCGCCAGGACGCCAAGCTCATCGGACACTGTACACGCTATCGCGGTTCTTGAGATCGCGCAGCGCTTAGCGGCGGCGACGGCTCGTGATGACCGAAGTGCTTGAGCAGCACGCGCCGCGTCTCGGGCTGGATCGTGGTCGGGTGGACGGCGAGGTGGTGATCGCGGAGCAGGCACTCCTCCTCGTCCCCGATCCGGTCGGCTTCGAGAACATCCCGCCGGCACGTGGCGCACGTCAGGGCCAGCGACACGGGGGCGCCGAGTAGCATTGTAGGTGCAGGCTGGCGAGCGGCGTGACCGCACAAGCCGACCGCAGCGGGATCGGCGCCTCGCCGCCGGGGATACGGGCAGCGCGCTTACGGAGGGCACTCCATCCCAGCCCGGCGCCGGTTGCATCCCCAGCGGTGCTGGCTCAGAAGTACAACGCGATGGGACTATTGCCGATGAGGTCGTTGCCGACGAAGCA
>Ga0137407_10003459_pt1 | contig 10507 bp, 9 predicted proteins | sample CZOMad2_2_16fung_FD_108410 | JGI IMG/M metagenome (GOLD analysis project Ga0137407, IMG submission 108410) | Vadose zone soil fungal communities from Angelo Coast Range Reserve, California, USA - CZOMad2_2_16fungal (Illumina Assembly) | ecosystem: Environmental > Terrestrial > Soil > Vadose zone...
AGCGCGAGCGCGCCGCCGGTCATCGGCCGCCCGCGACGCGCCGGTTCGAGGAGCGCCCCGGGTTGCCCGGGGCGTTTCCGAGCGTGGGGGATCGAGGCGCGTCACGGGTTTCCCGGGACGCACCGAGCGTGGGGGATCGAGGCGCGTCACGGGTTTCCCGGGACGCACCGAGCGTGGGGGATCGAGGCGCGTCACGGGTTTCCCGCGACGCGCCGAGCGTGGGGGATCGAGGCGCGTCACGGGTTTCCCGCGACGCGCCGAGCGTGGGGGGGTGTGGGGGGCCATTTCGGGGCCCCCCACGTTCAGAAGGCACGCGCGGGAACGCCCAGCTCGGCGAAGGCGGCGGCGAACGCCTCCACCACGCCCGCCATGTCGCGCGGCGTGAGCGTGCCCATGTTGGCGACACGGAAGGCGTAGGTGCGGAGATCGCCCTGCCCCGCGTAAATGACGTACCCGCGGCGCTTGAGCGCGTCGTGCAGGGCGTCGTAGGCGAGGCCGGACGGCAGCCGGAACGTCGTGAGGATGTTCGACCGCCCCTCGGGCGCGACGAAGATCTCGAGCCCCAGCCGGCCGAGTCCCTCGCGCAGCACGCGGGCGTTCTCGGCGTAGCGCGCGACCCGCCGCGAGAGCCCCTCCTGGGCCAGCTCGGCCAGCGCCTGCTCCATCGCGTGCAGCACCTGCACCGCCGGCGTGAACGGCGTGTTGTCCTGCTCCTGCGTCGCGAAGTGCGAGTGCAGGTCGAGATAGACGGAACGCGGCGCGCGCCCGCGCAGCGCCTCGAGCGCCGAGCGGCGCGCCAGCACAAACGACACGCCGGGCACGCCCTGCAGGCACTTGTTGGCGCTGGCGGTGACGAAGTCGAGCGGCTCCTGGCAGACGTCGAGCGGCTCGCCGAAGAGGCTCGACATCGCGTCCACGATCACGCGGCGGCCGCGGCGCTGCGCGACGCGCGCGACCTCGGCCACCGGGTTGAGCAGGCCCGTCGTGGTCTCGTGGTGGACGAGCGCGACGTGGCTGACGTCCGGATGGGCCGCGAGCGCCGCCTCCACCTCGCTCGGCCGCACGGGCGTGAAGATGTCCGATCGCACCGCGTGGGCCGGGATGCCGTGGGCGCGCGCGATCTTCAGCATGCGGTCGCCGTACACGCCGTTGTCCACGACGAGCAGCGCGCGGTCGGCGGGCACCGCGGAGCAGATCGTGGCCTCGACGGCGGCGGTGCCCGAACCGGTGAAGAGCACGGTAGTCCAGTCGGCGCCGCACCCGGCCAGCCGCGTGACCTCGGCGCGACAGCGGCGCATCATGTCGACGTACTCCGGCTCGCGGTGACAGAGGTCCGGCATCACCAGCGCCGCGCGCACGGTGGGCGTGGTGTTGGCGGGGCCCGGGTTCAGAAGAATCCACTCACGATCGCCCATTCAGCGCCTCACGAGATCGTAGTAGTGAGCGTACGTCTGCTCGCAGGCTACACGAACCCACCCGGCGTCCCAAGCGCGCGCGCCGAACCGCCCCGGCGCCATCGGCGTCGGGTCGAGCGTCGCGGCCTCGCCCGTGACCGCCTCGGCCACCGCGCGGCCGACGCCGCCCGAACCCGCGATGCCGTGGGCGCAGCAGCCCGTGGCCACGAAGAGTCCCGCGACGCCGGGCAGCGCCCCGACGACGAAGTGACCGTCGGGCGTGTACGTCGGCACGCCGGCCGTGCCGCCGACGACCGGCGCCTCCGCGATCCCCGGCATGACCTCCATCAGGCCCGGCGCGTGAGCGGTCAGCACGTCGTGGTCGCGCGGCGTGGCCGCCACGCTGAAGCCGGCGCGCGCGCTCACGTCGACGCCGAGCGGCGTCGTCTCGAAGAAGCCGAGCATCAGCCCGCCGACCTCGGGACGCAGATAGGCCAGCCGATCGGGCACGCGCACGACCGGGAACGTCGGTGCGAGCCAGTCCATCGGCGCCGTCACCCATGCCTGGTGGCGCACGGGAAACGCGGGCACCGCCGTCCCCGCGCGCGCCGCGATCACGCTCGTCCAGGCGCCCGCCGCGATCACCACGGCCTCGGCCTCCACGTCGCCCTCACACGTCGTCACGCCGCGCACCCGACCGTCGCGGACCCGGACGTCGAGCACGTCGCAGCCGGTGGCGAACGTCGCGCCGAGGCGGCGCGCGGCGCTCGCGTAAGCGGTGGCCAATGTGTAGGGCTCGGCGTAGCCGTCGTTCGGCATCCACGCGGCGGGATGCTCTTTCGGCGCCTCGAGGCCGGGCGCCAGGCGCGTGACGTCGTCGGCGCCGACCAGCGTGGCGTCGACGCCGAAGCGCCGCGCGGCCGTCACCTGCTCGCGGATCTCGGCTTCGCGCTCCGGCCTCAGCGCCAGCCGCAGCGAGCCGGTGCGCTTGAAGCCGCTGACGAGGCCCTCGGCCTCCAGGGCGGCGATGTCGGCCAGCGTCTGGCCGACGATGGCGGACTTCAGCGCGGAGGTCCGCAGCTGACCGATGAGTCCCGCGGCCTGGCTGGTCGTCGCCGCGTTGAGCTCGTCGCGCTCGAGCACGAGGACGTCGCCGACGCCGGTCCTCGCGACATGGTAGGCCGCCGCGCATCCGAGGATGCCGCCGCCGACGATCGCGACGCGCGCGCGGCGCGGGCCGCTCACACCGCCGAGACGCGCGCGCTCACGCCACCCGGTTCAGCGCGAGGTCGAAGGCGTCGAAGTTACGGACACGCGCGCCGGGATCGAGCCGGGTGCGGCGATTCAGCACGACCGGCACGCGCTGTTCGGAGAGCCCGCCGTGCGAGCGCAGCGGCGCGTCGAGGCCCGAGAGGTCGTGGCGCGCGGCCGAGGTGCCGACGACGGTGTGACGCTCGCTGACCACGACCACGTCGCCGATCCGGTCCTCGGGCAGCTCGAACCGCCGGCACGCCTCCTTGCGGTCGAGCACCGCCTCCATGCCGGGCAGGCGGTCGAGGCGCGCGAGGGCGTCCTCCACCCGCGCTTCGGCCGGCAGGTACACGGTGGCGAACGAGCCGAGCGCGCCGTGGTGGACGACGTAGGGATCGGTGATCGGCAGGATCACGCGGGCGCGGCCGGCGCCGAGCCATGCGTCGAGCACGTCTTGCAGGTACACGACCTGGGGGCGTCCGGCGGCGTCGGTCTTGGCGTTCATCCCGTGGTCGGCGGTGAGCGCGATGGTGGCGCCGAGCGCGTCGAGCCGCTCGAGGTAGCCGTCCATCATCCGGTAGAAGGCGTCGGCGGCCGGCGTGCCGGGCGCGTGCTTGTGCTGGACGTAGTCGGTGGTCGACAGGTACATGACGTCGGGCCGGCGCGTCTCCATCAACCGCACGCCCGCCGCGAAGACGAACTCGCTGAGGTCGGCGCTGTACACCGACGGCAGCGGCCGGCCGACGAACGCGAGGGCATCGGCGAGGCCGTGCTCGGCCTCCGTCGTCTCGTTCGCCTTCTCCGACGAAAAGCAGATGCCGTTGGTCATCCCGTGACCGAGCAGCCGCCGCAGCTTGTCCTTGGCCGTCACCACCGCCACCGCGGCGCCGGCGCCCGCCAGCCGCGCCAGGATGGTCTCGGCGCGCAGGTATTTCGGGTCGTTCATCATCACCTCGACGCCCGCCTGCGGATCCCAGAAGTAATTGCCCGAGATGCCGTGCACCGACGGCGGCGCGCCGGTCACGATCGAGAGGTTGTTGGGGTTCGTGAAGGACGGCATCACGCAGTCGCCGACGAGCGAGGTGCCGCCGGCACGCGCCGATCCGAGCCAGGGCATCGCGCCGCCCTCCACCGCGCGGTCGAGATAGTCGGGTTCGCAGCCGTCCACGCAGACGACGACGATCGGAGCGCGCGGCAGGGCGTAACGGCGGCCGTTCACGTCGATCACGGGCCCCCATCGTATACTTTTTCCATCTCCGAGGTAGGTAGCTATGCGGCAGCTGGTGGTCCTGAACCTCGTGACGGATCTCTCGATCGGACTTGCGTGCGCGGCGATCGCCTTCGCCCTCATCCACTTCGCGCGCCGGCCGACCGCGCTGCCCTATGCCCGCGTCTTCATTGCGTTCGCCGTCTTCGTCATCGCCGATGGCGCCACACACCTGGCCGCCGTCTGGGCGCTCTGGCAGCCGAGCGCCTGGCTCACGACCGTGCTCAAGCTCACGACCGCGCTCGCCTCGGTGGCGGTGGCCCTGCTGCTGCCGCCGCTCGTTCCGAAGGCCCTCGGCCTCGGCGCGGCCGGCGCGCTCCTCGACTCGGCGCCCGACGCGATCATCCTCGTCGACGCGGCTGGCGTGATCCGGCTGGTGAACGAGCGCGCCGAGCGGTTGTTCGGCTACGCGCGCCGTGAGCTCCTCGGCCAGCCATCGACGCTGGTGCTGCCGGACGACGTCCGCGCCGCGCGCGACGTGCAGCGCAACGTCTACGGCCTGCGGCGCGACGGCAGCCGCTTCCTCGCCGAGATCAGCCTGAGCCCGCTCGTCACGGACAGCGGCCCCCTCGTCACCGCCGTCGTCCGCGACGTGACCGATCGCCGCCGGCTCGAGGAGGACCGCGCGGAGCGCGGCCGCGCCGAGGTGGCGCGCGCCCATGCCGAGGAGATCGGGCGCCGCGCGTCGTTCCTGGCCGAGGCGAGCCGCGTGCTCGCCGCCTCGCTCGACTACGAGGCCACCCTGCGCAGCGTCGCCCGCGTCGCCATTCCGTACCTCGCGGACTACGTGCTCGTCGACGTCCTCGAAACCCAGGGTCGGCTGCGGCGGCTGGCCGCCGCCCACACCGATCCGCTCATCGAGGAGCGCCTGGCGAGCCCGCGTCCTCTCGCGCCGGTCGCGGGCGGCACGAGCCCGCTCGAGGGCGTGATCGAGCGCGGCGAGCCGACGCTGGTCCGCGACGTGAGCGACGAGTGGCTGACCGCGCGCGTCCGCGACGCGGAGCACTTCGGCTCCGGGAGCGGCACGCGGCCCAACTCGCTGATGCTCGTGCCGCTGCGGGCGCGCGGCCGGACGCTGGGCGTCGTCTCGTTCGCCCTCGCGAACGGCAAGCGCTGCTACACGCTGGCCGACCTCGCGCTCGCCGAGGACCTCGCCCAGCGGGCGGCGCTCGCCGCCGACAACGCGCGCCTCTATCGCGAGGCGCAGGACGCGAGCCGGGCCAAGGACGAGTTCCTGGCCGTCCTGTCCCACGAGCTGCGCACGCCGCTCACCCCGGTGCTGGGCTGGGTGCGGATGCTGCGCACGGGAACGCTGGCGCCCGAGGCGACGGAGCGCGCGCTGGACACGGTCGAGCGCAACACGCGCCTGCAGGCGCAGCTGGTGGAAGACCTGCTCGACGTCTCGCGGATCATCGCAGGCAAGCTGAGTCTCGATCTCCGTCCGGTGACGCTCGGCCCGATCGTGGACGCGGCCATCGAGGGCGTCGCCGCCGCCGCCCTGGCGAAATCGATCGTCGTCACCCGCCGCGTGGAGCCGGACCTGCCGCAGATCGAGGCCGACGCCAACCGCCTGCAGCAGGTCGTCGCGAACCTCCTGTCGAACGCCGTGAAGTTCACGCCCGCGGGCGGGCGGGTCGAGGTCGGGGTCGCGCGTGCCGGCGACGCCATCCGCCTCACCGTCGCCGACACCGGCGACGGGCTCACGCCCGAGGTCGCGCCGCACATCTTCGACCGATTCCTCCAGGCGGACAGCACCATCACCCGCCAGCACGGCGGTCTCGGCCTCGGGCTCTCGATCGTTCGCCACATCGTCGAGGGCCACGGCGGCACGGTGCAGGCGACGAGCGACGGTCCCGGTCACGGCACGACGTTCACCGTGATGCTGCCGATCGGCGGCCCGCTCTCCGACGCGTCCAGCGCCGGCGCGCGGATGCCGACGGCTCCGGCGGCGGAGGACCTGCTGGCGGGCGTGCGCGTGCTCGTGGTCGACGACGACCCGGATACGCGCGAGCTGGTGAGGGTCATTCTGCAGCGCGCCGGCGCCGAGGTGTCCGGGGCCGGCTCGACCGACGAGGCGCTGCGCCGGGCGGACGAGCGGGCGCCCGACGTCGTCGTGAGCGACCTCGCGATGCCCGCGCGCGACGGCTACGCGCTGCTGCGCGCGCTGCACGTCCGCGGACTGGCGCGCGGGTTGGTCACGATCGCGCTGACGGCCCACGCGCGGCGGGAGGATCGTGAGCGCGCGCTCAGCGCCGGCTACGACGCCTACGTGACCAAGCCGGTGGAGCCGGCGGCGCTCGCCGCGCTCGTCAAGGCGCTCGTCGAGAAGCGGCGGCGGCCGGCCTGACCTCCTGGAGCGCGCGCGCCGTCTGCTCGATCAGCTCGGCCGACGTCGCCCGGTCCCGTCCGAGCAGCCCCTGGCGCACGACCATCTTGAGCCGCGTCAGCGAAGGCGTCACCGGCTCGAGCTGCACGGTGATCTCGCGGTGCAGCGCCTCGCCCACGATCCTCGCGCCGCCGCCGATCAGCAGCTCGTCCTCGGTGACCTGGATCTCGAGATCGCGGAACGACTGCCGCACGGCGGCGCGCACGTCGGCCAGTGGCGCGCTGAAGGTGCGATAGGTGGCGCCGCCCATGGTGTGCTCGACGCCGGCCTTCACCGCGCTCCCCGCGGCGTCGCCCATGATGCTCAGGCCGACCGCCGGCACCGCGAGGGCCGCGCAGCCGGGCGCCGTCATCGCGAGCACGGCCAGGGCGAGCAGGCGCACGTACACGATTCGACGACACGTGCAAGCGTGGTGCCCGTGAACGATCAGGAGGCGAGCCCGGCGTTGCCGCCGACGCCGCGAAGCGCGGGCACGTTCGGACGCAGTGGCGGCACCGTCTTGCGGTCGCGGAGGTATCGCGCGACGACGTCCCAGATCGGCTCGCCGCCGGCCGCGCGTGCCTCCCGGGACACCGGCGCCCAGCCGGCCACGCGGTACGTGCGGCTCGCCTGAAGCGGTGCGTCGCCGAGGCGCAGGTCCGAGACGCGCCGGCCAGCGCGCGCCGTCGGATCGCACGCGTACGACAGGCCGCCCACGCGCACCATGTCGCCACCCTGCTGGTAATACGGGTCAGGGTTGAAGAGATTGTCACAGACGTCCTCGAGGATCGTCTTCAGCGCCTCGCCCGTCATGTCGGTCAGCGTCGTCTCCGGATACGTGAGGGCCGTCTGGCTCATCACGTCCTCCATGGTGATCGTCTGCCCGGGCAGCAGCGTCGAGCCCCAGCGGAACCCCGGTGACAGCGCGATCTGAGCCCCCTTCACCGTCATGAGGGCGTCCAGCAGCACCTGGTCCCAGGTGCCGTTGAAGTTGCCGCGCCGGTAGAGCAGGCCCTCGGTGACGGCGAGCGGCTCCGCCAGTCGCGCCTCCCACGGCGCGCGCAGCCGCGCGATCAGCGCGTCCATTTCGGGGTCGGGCGCGAGAAGATTTGCGAACACCGGCAGCAGCCGGTAGCGATACCCCGCCACGCCGCCGCCGCGCACGTCGAGGTCGAGGACGGCGAGGAACTTGCCGTTCGAGCCCGCGTTGGTGACGAGCGTGCGCCGGCCGCCGCTCGTCACGACGATCGGGCGCGGCAGGCCATCGTGGGTGTGGCCACCGAGGATCGCGTCGAGGCCGCGCACGCGGGAGGCCAGCTTGCGGTCCACGTCGGTACCGTTGTGCGAGAGCAGCACCACCGCGCGCGCGCCGCGCCCGCGCGCCTCGTCGATGGTCTTCTGGAGACTCGCCTCCTGGATCCCGAACGTCCAGTCCGGCACGAGATCACGCGGATTCGCGATCGGCGTGTACGGGAACGCCTGGCCGATCACCGCGATGGCGACGCCGTTGACCTCGCGCAGCGCGTACGGGGGAAACACTGGATCGCCGAAGTCCAGCGTCCTGACGTTGTGGGCGACGAAGTCGAGCCGGCCCTTGAGCTCGCGCTCGACGATCTCGCGCACGCGCTCGGCGCCGTACGTGAACTCCCAGTGCCCGGTCATCACGTCCACGCCGAGCGCGCGCGCCGCATCCACCATGTCCTGGCCGCGCGTCCACAGCGCCGTCGCCGAGCCCTGCCACGTGTCGCCCGCATCCAGCAGCAGCGCGCCGGGACGGCTCGCCTGCAGGCGCTTCACCAGTGTCGCCAGGTGCGCGAAGCCCCCGACGCGGCCGTAGACCGTCGCCGCCTTCGCGAAGTCGAGATGCGAGAGCGCGTGAGCCTCGCGCGTCCCCGGCGCGATCCCGAAGTAGCGCAGCAAGCGGTCGCCGACCAGGTGCGGCGGCCGGTTCGCCGCGGCGCCGACGCCGAGGTTGACGCTGGGCTCGCGGAAGTAGATGGGGCGGAGCTGGGCGTGACAGTCGGTGAAGTGCAGCAGGCTGACGTTGCCGAACCTGGGCGGATCGTAGAGCGCGTCGGCGGCGGCTCGCGCTCGCGTCGCGTCGAGCGCGAACCCGGCGGTGGCCGCCGCCGCGAGCACCCTGACGAACTCCCGGCGCGTCACCGATCCGAATGACCGCAGCCGCGCCCGCCGTCGTCCTCGCGCACCCTGGTCATCTCCGCACCCGAATCCTACCAGCGGCCGACGGCGCTCGCGGGAATGTCAGAGCGACACCCGGCGTCAGCGGGCCGACGCCGTCGCGCGCCGTCGCCTCGAATTTCTGCGGCATTGGGCGGCCATCCGTGTGGCGTGGACCTTGCGTAGTCATCAAAGGGTCACCGCCGGTGAGCTGCGACGACGCTCAACGTTTGCCACGAAAGGACGGCTCGCGAACATGTCGATGACGACGACAATGCGATGGGGACGCGTCGAGTACCAGCTGGATCTGCGGACGCCTCAGCGGCCAGTGCCTCTGGGCGTCGTCGTCCTCGCCGAGAAGGCGTCTCGGGTTCACAGCATTCTTGCGGGAAAGGCGCCGCGCCCGGGATTCACGCCCGAGGAGCTCAAGAGCGTCGGCCCGCTCGGTCGCTCGCAGCTCGATGGCTGGGTCGCGGCCATGGCCAAGGACCTGCTGGGGTCACTCGAAAAGCGAGAGGATCCCCTGGAGACCCTGGCGTCGATTTGGTGCTGGAATCTGCGCGTCGTCGTCGAGCCCGACACGGAGGCCCAGCACGGCCAGACCGTGCGTGACGTGACCGGTCGCCTCTACACCCGGCACGTCGGCGTGCCGCTCCCGCACGAGAGCTCCGAGCAGACTCAGACGGCGGCGACGGCCGCGGGAGATTGGACCGTCACCGAGGTTGCGTACGATACGCGCTAGCGCCCGCTGATCGGGCCGGCGACGGCGGCACGCGCGACCGGCAGGTCCACCGTGAACGTCGTGCCCTTGCCGGGTCCCGCGCTGTGCCCACGAACGCTGCCGCCGTGCGCTTCCACGACGAACCGGACGATGGCCAGGCCGAGGCCGAGGCCGGCCTGCGGCCGCGCACGAGGCGCCATCACCTTGTCGGGTCCCTCGACGGGCGCGACCTCGAGGCGGCGCGCGATGACGTCAGGGTGGTCGCGCGGGATCACGGGATCAGCGCGGCGCGAAGATGCGCGCCTTGAGCCGGCGCGGAACCCAGATCGCCAGCAGGCGCGCGGCGCGCGCGAGCTTGTCGAGCGACTCGGGCGAGCCCGGCCAGTAGCGGAGCACGAGCGCGCGATCCACCCAGTTGAGGAGCCCGTCCAGGACGACGGCCGCCAGCAGCACGTCGTCGAGATAGCCGACGAGCGGCACGAAATCCGGGATGAGGTCGATCGGCGACAGCAGATACAGCGCGGCTGCGGCCAGGGCGATCTTCGCCGTGCGCGGCAGTACCGGATCGGTGGCGAGCCGCGTGACGAGCCGGACGAGGTCCGGCAGCGCGCGCAGCAGGGATCTCACTGCAGGCTTTCGGCGACCAGCTCGCTCACGTCCTTCACGGCCAACCGCTCCTCCGCCCCGACCACCTTGCGGCCGAGGTCCAGCATGGCCAGACAGAACGGGCACGCGGTGGCCACGGTCCGGGCGCCGGTGGCGAGCAGCTCCTCGGTGCGGATGATGTTCACGCGCTTCTCCGACTTGACCTCCATCCACATGTGGCCGCCGCCGCCGCCGCAGCAGAGCCCGCGCTCGCGCGCGTTCGGCGGATCGATCACGCGGAGCCCGGGCACGGCGGCCGCGGCGCGGCGCGGCGCGTCCATGATGCCGTTGTAGCGGCCGAGGTAGCACGAGTCGTGGAAGACGACGGTGCCCGTCACCGGCTTGATCGGCTTGATGCGGCCGCTCTGCACGAGGTCGTCGATGACCTGCGAGTGGTGCAGCACCTCGTACGTCCCCCCGAATTGCGGGAACTCGTTCTTGATCGTGTTGAAGCAGTGCGGGCAGTGCGTGATGACCTTGCGGAACTTGTACTGGTTCATCGCCGCGACGTTGTCCGCCTGCACGGTCTGATAGAGGTACTCCTCGCCGAGCCGCCGCGCGACCTCGCCGTGGCAGCGCTCCTCCTGCATCACGCCGAACGAGACGCCCGCCTTCTTGAGGATGGCCACCACCGAGCGCGCGATGGCCTGGTTGCGCTTGTCGTACGACGCCGAGCAGCCGACCCA
>Ga0137407_10003460_pt1 | contig 10507 bp, 7 predicted proteins | sample CZOMad2_2_16fung_FD_108410 | JGI IMG/M metagenome (GOLD analysis project Ga0137407, IMG submission 108410) | Vadose zone soil fungal communities from Angelo Coast Range Reserve, California, USA - CZOMad2_2_16fungal (Illumina Assembly) | ecosystem: Environmental > Terrestrial > Soil > Vadose zone...
AATGTATGGCGCGACTACAACAAGTTCCTGAAGGAACTGGAAAAAACGGACGAGTCCATTGACAGGCGCGGAATCAATCCAGATTAAGTCTGGGAATGGCATTCGCGACCCGAAAGTCATTACTTCGAGACTTCCCTGTCGCGAGCTTTCTAGAGGATTCTTCGCGAACGATTTTGGGCTCACGAAGAACGGGCCGTAGGCTAGGAGACAAGAATGCGTTTGATCGCCCGGAAGGTAAAGTTCGCGTGCGCGTTTCTGACCGTGATTCTGTGCGGAAGTCTCTTCACTGGTGTTGTATTCGCGGAAGATGAACCCAAAACGGTGCCTGCAAGAGACGAGCAGCCAAGACGCTGCGCTAGTCCGTGCTGAGGTCGTAGTCATTCTTCGCGGGGCGCGAACCTCGCTCTCGCGCAGTGTGCGCCTGCGCGGGCTGCCATTCCTTGTTTGATCCTTAATCTAATTGTTGTGCTCCGCGGGTGAAGTGCAAATCTCGAATGCCACTTGTTGCCTAGGGCTGCGAGCGCGCTCCTTTGCGCCAATAGCTTGACGAAAACGATAGACGCTTGGCGGGCATCCTCGATGCTTTGTTTTATGTTGTGCATCTAGAAGGTCTTTGTGCCCTTTTTGGTGGAAGGCGAATTGCACTGTCTCATTCCGCAAGATACGGCCAAGAGCCAAAGAGAGGTATCGGCATGACTAAGAAAGTGGCGGATCTGTTGGTGGATGTTCTTGCTGAAGCAGGTGTCCGGAGAATCTACGGCGTTGTCGGCGACTCGCTGAACGGCATCACGGACTCAATACGCGTAAAGAACAATCTTGAGTGGGTGCACGTGAGGCATGAAGAGGTGGCGGCTTTTGCTGCGGGCGCGGAAGCGCATCTCACGGGAACATTGGCAGTGTGTGCCGGGAGCTGCGGGCCCGGGAACATGCATTTGATCAATGGCCTTTACGATTGTCAACGCAACCGTGTTCCAGTACTCGCTATTGCCGCACATATTCCGAGTCGGGAGATTGGTAGCGGATACTTTCAGGAGACTGATCCCAAACATCTCTTTGCGCAATGCAGTCATTATTGCGAGCTCGTGTCCGATCCCGAACAGATGCCTCGCGTCCTGGAAACCGCCATTCAGACGGCAATCTCGAAGCGTGGCGTCTCGGTGATTGTGTTGCCCGGGGACGTAGCTCTGAAAGACGCGGTCATCGAGGGGCCGCGTGTACGTTTTCACGAACCGAAATCCGCCCTTTGCCCATCGGATGAAGAACTCAATGTCCTTGCCGAACTTCTGAACCGCGCGGAAAAGATCACCATCCTCGGCGGCGCGGGTTGCGCCGGAGCCCACGCAGAGCTGATAGAGGTTGCCAGCAAGCTTCAGGCTCCCATTGTGCATGCCCTGCGCGGCAAAGAATTTATTGAATACGACAACCCGTTTGACGTCGGCTTGACCGGCCTGCTCGGATTTTCCTCTGGCTACCACGCCATGATGAACTGTGAAGTCTTGTTGATGCTCGGAACAGACTTTCCATACCGGGATTTCTATCCCGAGGACGCGACCATCGTGCAGATCGACCTCCGCGGTGAGCACCTGGGACGCCGCAGCAAGCTTGACTTCGGCCTCATTGGAGACACGAAGACCACGCTGCGAGCACTGCTACCCAAGCTGCAGCAGAACTCCTATCAACAGCACCTGAAAAATTCGGTGGAACACTATCGGAAGACACGCAAAGGCCTAGATGACCTGGCAACTGCTAATTCCAACAAAGGGCCTATTCATCCCCAGTACGTTGCGCGTGTGATCGACAAACTCGCAACCGACGACGCGGTTTTTACTTGCGACGTAGGTACGCCCGTAATTTGGGCAGCACGCTATCTCACGATGAACGGGAAACGGCGTCTCCTAGGTTCCTTCAACCATGGATCGATGGCCAACGCGTTGCCTGACGCTATTGGGGCGCAGGCTGCCTATCCCGGCCGCCAGGTTATCTCGATGTCGGGCGACGGCGGTTTCTCGATGCTCATGGGGGATGTCATCACGCTGAAACAAGAGAAATTGCCGGTAAAGGTGATTATCTTCAAGAACGAATCACTAGCGTTTGTGGAACTGGAGCAGAAGGCCTCCGGCTTCCTCGAGTTCGCAACCGACCTGCAAAGTCCGGATTTCGCAAAGATCGCCGAAGGAGCCGGAATACTGGGATTGACGGTCAGAACGCCGGACCAGGTAGAGCCACTGATTGCGCAAGCTCTGAAGCATGACGGTCCTGCCGTGGTTGAGGTCTTCGTCGCGCGTCAGGAGCTCGCGATGCCCCCGACGATCACTCTGGAACAAGCAAAGGGCTTCAGCCTGTTCATGATGAAAGCGGTTCTCAGCGGACGCGGCGATGAAATCATCGACCTCGCCAAGGTCAACCTGTTTCGTTAGCGAGGCTGAAAAGCGGGTCTTCAAATGACGACAAAGCCAATCGCGGCACCTCTTACTGCCGACGCAACCAGCGGATGGCGAATTCGCGCCTACCAAATCGCCTGGGGGCTTGCCCTTTGCTTCTACTTTCTCGAGTACGCCTCCAGGTCAGCGCCGGCGGTGATGATCGAGCATCTCGCAGCCGCATTTGGCACCACCGCCATCGGCGTCAGCGCGATTCTTGGAACCTATTACTACACTTACTCAATCACCAGCCTCATCGCTGGTGCTGCGCTGGACCGCGTCGGCGCGAAGAAAGCTGTGCCCGTTGGCATTTTCATTTTGGCTATTGGCTGCCTGCTGTTTGCCATTCCGACCGCGGGAGCGGGCTACGCCGGAAGGCTCCTTCAGGGCGCGGGTTCAGCTTTTGCTTTCACTGGCGCTGTTTATCTGGCCTCGCACGGTTTCTCCGCGCGCTGGCTAGCCACTGCAATCGGGGTAACACAATGCCTCGGCATGCTTGGCGGGTCAGCGGGCCAATTCGTAGTGGGCCCTTGGCTCGAGCACGGCGTCGGATGGCAATCCATCTGGCATTGGCTCGGCATCGCCAGCCTCGTAGTCGGCGTACTCCTTTTCGTGATTACTCCTTCCGAAACCCGCCCGCAAACCGCCCATTCTGGCTGGGCGTCTGTGTTGCGTCCTTACTCGATCGTATTTCGCAACCCGCAATCGTATCTGTGCGGCGTTGTGGCAGGACTTCTTTTTGTGGCCACCACCATTGGCGACATGACTTGGGGCGTGGCTTTCTTTCAACGCGATCGGATGTTCAGCTACCACGATGCGGTCGTCACCAGTTCTCTGGTGCCACTGGGCTGGGTGGTTGGTTGTCCCCTGGTTGGCTGGCTCGCCGATTTTGTAGGCCGTCGCAAGCCTGTGCTCATCGGAGGCGCCGTCGCCATGTTGTTGTCCGCAGCGGGGATCACCTTCAGCACAGGCCACGAGGCTACGGCAATAGGCTGCTTCATATTCGGCATCGCCTCGGGGGCCGCGATGATTCCGTACACCATCGTCAAGGAAGTGAATCCGGACGAGGTCAAAGGGAGCGCGACAGGGGGAATCAACTTCCTCACCTTCGGAGTGACGGCACTGATTGGACCCATTTTCGCCGATTTACTCGGCAAGGGTTTCGCTACCACGCAAAACCATGTCGCCCACTTTCGTGCCAGCGGCATCTTCTGGATGACCGGTATTGCCTTCGCCATCCTGCTCAGTATGTTTTTGCGCGAAACCGGCCACGCGCGGAATAGTGCAGAGGCTGTCTAGATATGAAGCCGATCCACATCCTATTGGCATGCTTTCTTCTACCGGGCGTCGTAAAGGCACAGACCAGCAGTGCAAATCCTGATTCCTCCGCGAACGACACCAATTTGGCCATGGAGGTGAAGGCCCTTCGCGAAGCTCTTTTGCAAACGCAGAAGCAGATGGCCGCGCAGCAGCGGGAAATTGAAACGTTGAAAGCGCGATCCAAGGACGGAGCGACGCGGACTGTCACAAACGAGCCGACGTCGAGCCCGAGCGTGATAGCCGCGGCCGATTCAGCGACTTCGTCAGTCGAGCCGTCGACAAAACATGCGGGCGTCAATATCAGGCACCAAGCGCCCAATCAGCAACTTCAGGAACAAGGCAAACCGGAACAGGTGCCGCTGGGTTCTTTCAGAGTCGGCGACGCGATTCTGGAACTGGGGGGATTCGTCGATCTCGAGAATGTTTTTCGGACGACTAACACTCAGAACAACATCGCCACCAATTTCGGCGGCTTCCCATACAACAACACGCCACAAGGACGCGTCAGCGAATTCCGCACCACAGCGCAGTTCTCCCGCCTGAGCTTTAAGATCCAAGACCATTTTGCTGGCAACGATGTTCTGGGCTTTGTGGAGGGCGACTTCAGCGGCAACGATGCGCCCGGCGTCTACCAGAGCGTAAATCCCCACACCAATCGGCTGCGCCTTTACTTCATGGACCTTAGGCGCGGTAAGTGGGAAATTCTCGGCGGACAAACCTGGAGCTGGCTGACACCTAACCGTGAGGGCATCGGACCCATCCCTTCCGATTTGGCCATTACCTACAACGAGGATCAGAACCTTGGCGTCGGAGTTCCTTATACGCGGGCTGCCGAGTTCCGAGTGGCTTATCACCCGAACAAACACTGGGCCCTCGGAACAGGCATCGAAGATCCTAATCAATTTATCGGCAGTTTCGTCGCCCTTCCTGCGGCGTTCACTTCCATTGGTTCGCAGTTTGACAATGGCGCGCAGAGCGGAGCGGCAAATGCCTTCCCAGACGTTCTATCCAAGGTCACCTACGACAACGAGTTCGCGCACAGACACTTTCACGTCGAAGTTACGGGCCTATTGACAGGCGCGCACGCTTCAGCAATGCCCTTGGGATCAAGTTCCTTCAAGACGCACACGACTGTGGGCGGTGGAGGTCAGATCGCCGCCAACTATGAATTGCTGCACGACAAACTCGTGCTCCTTGCCAACGTTTTTTGGAGTGACGGCGGCGCTCATTACCTAGTAGCAACAGGACCGGAATTGGTAGTTCGTCCCAACCCTGCCGGTACCGACGTCAATCTTTCGATGGTGCATGCCGGAGCGGGCTCCGCTGGTCTCGAATGGAGAGCCAGTCCAAAACATGCGTTTGCCATTTACTATGGCGCAGATTACTTCGGGCGAAATTTCTTTCCGGACACCACCAACACAGCGCATCCGGGAACCACCATCGGGTACGGTGGACCCGGCTCTCCAAATACCAACAACCGCGCCATTCAGCAGGTCACGTTCGATTGGGTGCAAACTCTCTGGAGGGACCGCCGGTACGGAGCTCTGCAGACTTACGCCCAGTATTCCTACCTGACTCGCGCTCCGTGGTTCGTAGCTCCGGACAATCCAAAAAATGCGCACCTTAGCATGGTTTATGCCGGTTTCCGGTACGTTTTGCCGTCCACCGCAGGTACCCTGCTCCGCGTGCCCTACCCAAATTAGGAAAGAATGATCGGAGGATCTCGATGAATACTCATTTTAAGCAGTTCCCGACTCGGTTGCTTCTCACGGCAGGTCTCCTCTTAGCAGGGGTCCTGATGGCAAGCGCCCTATTGCTTGCGTCCGCTGAGAATTTCGTCGTTCCGAACGACAGCGCATTCCGGATTCGCTTGGACGATACGCTGACGAGCTCTGATTCGAAAGTGGGCGATCCGTTCAGCGCAACCGTCGTTGAGCAGGGGGAATACCAGAATGCGCGAGTGTACGGTCATATCGCGACGATTGATATTTCTGGCAGGGTCAAAGGCCATACCAGCATGGTGCTTCGCTTCGACCGCTTGGTTATGTCAGATGGCCGTCGCGCTCCGATTCACGCCGAAATTATTGAGCTCTACCACGCACCCTCGGGCGAGAAAGTCGATGTGGAAGGTGCGATCGAATCTGGTGGTCGAGGGCGCAAAAGCATCGCGCATACGGCGATTGGAGCCGGTGCTGGTGCTTTGCTGGGCGGAATCTTCGGCGGGGGCAAGGGAGCTGGGATTGGGTCGGTCGTCGGGGGCGTTGCCGGTCTTGGAACGACTGCATTCCATGGACACCAGAAGATCACGCTTAGCAGCGGACAGGAAATTCTGATTCGCGTCACGGGCCGCTGAATCAGCGCTCAGGCGCGGCCACTCCAAGACGTAAGCAACAGACCAGCGAGTTGATACAACATGGTATTTCAATTCCGATTGAGAATGGCTCGCATTCGCATTGATCAGCTCAGCCTGCGCTGCGGCGGTGATTTCCTACCCACAACTGGACCCATCCTACGGCGGTCAACATTCCGACCAGGCTCTGCCCGAGTGCTAGCTCGTGCCGCAGTTGTACTTGTTCTTTTGCAGCCCGTCAGCCGTGCTCTCGCCCAAAATGCGCCTGCGTCGCCAGACCATCCCTGGCATGGACTTGGGGAAGCGAGGATCGAAGCGGACGCGAGAAATCTCGCCCAACCCGGACTCAACTTAGATCCGGCGAAGAACTACTCCTTGCCGGAGCTTATCGATCTCGCCGAATCGCACAATCCAGAGACGCGCGTTGCCTGGGAGCGCGCCCGCGCGCAAGCCGCCGCGTGGGGTGTCGCGCGCAGCGAGCTCTATCCCACAGTAGCGGCAGCCGCACTCGCAGGGGTTGACCGCGACCAAGCTTACCTCGCGGACCGTTTCTTTCGTCACACCATCGGCGACTTTCAGGTCGTGTTGAATCTGAATTACACGATCTTTGACTTCGGCGCGCGGGGCGGCCGAATCAGCGCTGCGAAAGCTCAGGCCTTGGCAGCGAACTTCGCCTTCAATGACACACACCGCGAAGTGATTTACCGAGTCGAGCAGGCCTACTACGAACTCTTGAGCGCCTCTGGCCAAGAAGAAGCTGCCCGGGTGAATCTTTCCAACGCTCAGGCAGTCCAGCAAGCGGCCGAAGAGCGGTTAAAGCATGGCTTAGCCACTCTCCCCGACGTGCTCGAAGCACGTAGCGCAACTGCGCAAGCGCAATACGAACTGCAGGCAGTGCTCGGAGCCGAGGAGATTGCTTACGGAAAGCTGGCAACCGCCCTCGGAACGACTCCACAAACTGCCATACACGTCCAGCCGCTGCGAGAGCTGACAATTCCGGGCACCATCGACGACACCGTCAACTCTGCGATGGATCGCGCACTGGCGCAGCGACCCGATCTGCTTCAGCGGGTCGCCGACGTCCAGGCGGCGAAAGCCAGAGTTGAAGAAGCGCATGCAGCCTACTATCCCTCACTGAATTTCACCGCTACTCCAACCGCGCAGTCGCTGTACGGGTTGCAACAGCAGTTTCCCTGGGGACATACGGCAGGCCTGGTGGGTGGTATGGCCTTTAAATTGAACTGGACCGTGTTTGATGGAAGGGCACGAAGAAATAGGCTCGCGCAAGCGGAAGCCAACGTCCATGAGGCGGAGGCTCAAATCTGTGTCTCGCGCGATCAGATCGCGAACGAAGTTTGGGCGGCATACTCCGATTTGAATACTGCCTTGCGCCAGCGCGAAGCCGCGACTGCGCTGCTCGAAGCCGCTGGCCGTTCCTACGATGCCGCACTTGAATCCTATAACTATGGGCTTCGCAATCTGCTGGACGTGACCGCAGCGCAACGAACACTCGCGCAAGCTCGTTCGACCGACGTCCTCGCCCGCACGCAGGTCCTTACGACTTTGGCCGCTTTGGCTTTCAGAGCGGGGGACTCAATTCAATCGAACGCAATGAAACCCAGACCATGACCGCCCTTCCAGATTCTCGCTTCGTAAGACTTCTGCCCCTCCTGCTGGTGGCGCCGCTACTATCGAGTTGCTCGCGGGCGCCGTCCGTAGAGGTACTAGGTTCGTTTTTCCCGGCATGGCTAGTGTGCTTCATTGTGGCGATTGTGCTGACGGCCCTCGCCCGGTTACTGGTGATGCGATTACGGCTCAAAGTGGCGTTACCGATGCTGGCATATCCAGGCTTGGCTGCATTCTTTACGTTCGCGCTATGGCTTGTGTTCTTTTATTGAGGATCTTTATCTACGAGGTGCAGAGTCCGTGGAAACGTTGGACAGTAGGGAAATCATTCCGAAGGCGGCGCCGCCGACTCCGAAGGAGATGAGCCGGTGGACAAGTATCGGAATTGTCGCAGCGGCGGTCCTTCTGGGCGCTTTCGTGCTGTACCACGCCAATCACTCTCCGCGAACGGACGATGCCGAAGTATTCGCCAACTTCATAGGGATCGCTCCGCAAGTCGAAGGTCCAATTGTTCGCCTGAACGTGCGAGACAACCAGTTCGTCAAGAAGGGCGAGCTGCTATACGAAATTGATGAGCGACCGTATCAGTACGCGCTCGAAAGAGCTCTTTCGGAACAGGCCGCCCTCGAAGGGCAAATCGCTGACGAGCAGCGGAAAATCAATGCGCTGGTGAGTGGCGTCTCCGTTGCCAAAGCGAATATTTCCAGTTCCGAAGCCGACGTGGCGCGCTGGGCGGCGGCCGTCGAGCAGGCGCGGGCGGATGTGGCCAATGCGGAGCAAGGGGTGAGCCGGGCAAAAGCAGAGTGGACGTACGCCAGCAACAACCTGCACCGTCTCGAGCCGCTTCTGGCAAAGCAATTCGTCACCGTCGATCAGGTGGACCGTGCAAGGACCTCTGAAATCGCGCAGTCGGAAGCAGTGAAGCAAGCGGATTCGCAACTGCGGCTTTCTCTGGCAGGCCTCCAATCCGCGCAAGCGCAATATGAACGGTCTAAGGCTGGCCTCGAACAGAGCAAGGCGCAACACGAGCAAGCACATAACGCGGTCACCACACTCGCGCCTCTGGTCAACCAGCGAGGCGCGCGTGAATCAGCCGTGAAGGACGCTCGCTACAACCTCAACAACTGCCAAGTGTATGCGCCGTTTGACGCTCTGGTCACAAATCTGACGATTTCGGAAGGGGCTTACGCTCATGTGGGGCAGGACGTCTTCACGCTGATTGATGCACGCACCTGGTGGGCAATCGGCAACTTTCGCGAAGGACAACTGTCGCACATTAAACCGGGAATGCGGGCCGATGTTTACGTCCTGTCGACACCCAATGTCCGATTCACGGGCATTGTGGACAGCGTAGGTTTTGGAGTCACTCCTGATCCTGACGTCATCGGAAAGCTGGACAAAGGCCTGCCGGACGTGCAGCGAACGCTCAACTGGGTACACCTGGCATCCAGGTACCCGGTTCGCGTTCGGGTGGAGAATCCCGCGCCAGAACTCTTTCGAGTTGGCGAATCTGCGGTTGTGACGATTCGCGCGAATTGAGCATGACTACTGCCGCACAAAGCGTCTCTGCGACGCCCTCTTCCCTGTCTTGGTTAGGAGAGTTTCTTAAACACGAACTGTCACCGTACCGGGGTAGAACAGCGCTGGTCGCACGAATGGTTATTGCCGCGACCCTGGTCATGATGGTCTGCATGGTATTCCGCATCCCTTACGCGTTCCAAGGAGCAATTTACGCGCTCATCGTTTCTCGAGAGAGTTCTCAAGCCACATTCAAGTCGGCTGCGTCGATCCTCTCCTTGACCGGAATCGGCGGCGCGTATCTTTTGGCTTCGGCCTCGTTCGTCATCAGCATACCAACGCTGCATCTTCTCTGGGTCATAGCTTCATTTTTTCTGGGATTTTACGCGATCAGCACCATCAAGAACTTCGGTGCCAGTTCCACCTTCGCGATCATGATTTGCGTCGGAGTGCCTCTTTGGGACCGCCATGTCTCAGCCGAAACGAATGTCGAAGATACGCTGTGGCTCTGTCTGGCATCCGCGATAGGAGTCGTGGTTACAGTAGGCGTAGAAATACTGTTTTCGCGGATCAAGCCCGGCGAGGACATCGTCGCGGGCGTCGCGGACCGCCTTGCCGCCGTAGAAAACTTGTTAGTGTGTTTTGCGAACAACTGCTCTGTCGACCGACTAACGCAAGCAAATGTAGTGCGCCTAGCCATGGTCGGAACGTCCATGTTGCGGCGCATCTTACAACGGTCTGCCTATGTGCCGCACTATGCCGAGCAAATGGGAGCAGTGATCGCTCTTACGGGAAGACTTGTCGATCTCGCCGCCAATCTGAGGGGTCCCACCCACCTGTCTGGTGATGATCGCGAACAAATTCGTCTTCTGGCCGAGAACGTCGGCAGCGTTCGCTCGGCTTTGCTGGCGAAAGGAACTCCACATTTGAATGCATTCCATGTGGCTCAAGGGAATGTTCCACGCGCCATTCCGTTCGTAGCCGAGATGGACAAAACGGTCCAGCTCATGAAGGAGGCTCTTACGGGCGCTCAACCGCTCAGTGTTTTTGCACCACAGCCCTCAAGTGGCGATCCACCGCCGTCGTTTTTCGTTCGTGATGCGTTCACCAACGTTGAGCACATCCAATTTGCCGTGAAAGGCTGTTTGACCGCCGGTTTGTGCTACATCATTTATAACGGGGTGGATTGGCCAGGAATCAGCACAGCGGTCACGACCTGTTTCCTCACCGCGCTTTCTACCGTCGGTTCGTCTCGACAAAAGCAGGTGCTGCG
>Ga0137407_10003461_pt1 | contig 10505 bp, 15 predicted proteins | sample CZOMad2_2_16fung_FD_108410 | JGI IMG/M metagenome (GOLD analysis project Ga0137407, IMG submission 108410) | Vadose zone soil fungal communities from Angelo Coast Range Reserve, California, USA - CZOMad2_2_16fungal (Illumina Assembly) | ecosystem: Environmental > Terrestrial > Soil > Vadose...
AGAAGTGGACCGAGACCGCGTCGCGGCGCTGTATGTCTCGCCGTCTTGCTCCCGCCGCGGGGTCGGCTCGGTCCTTCTGACATTCGCCGAAACCTCCATACGGGGCTCCGGCTACACGACTGCGCGTCTCGAGTCCAGCCAGAACGCGCTCGACTACTACCTTCGGAGGGGTTACCTACGATGTGGCCCGGCAGATTCTGATGGGGCATGGCCGTTGCGCAAAGATCTGGCCGCAGTTACGCCTAACCAAGGCACGGAGCCGACGTGCTGAAGCGCGCGGCTCATGCCGAGCGTTAGGCAGCAATGACCCGGCTGATCCTCAGAGCGGGAGGTGGAGGCCCAATGAAAGTCGTCAGAGTCTTGGTGGCCTTCACGATGGGTCTCTTCTGAGTCTGGATGTGCCTCCTGGTACGTTGAATGCCATACTCAAGCAGGCTGGTCTCAAGAAGGAGAAGTGAGGATGGCGGTCATGCGATACATGGTGGTCGTCGAGCGAGGCGAAACGAGCTGGGGCGCCCACGTCCCTGACTTGCCGGGCTGTGTGGCGGTGGGGGAGACCCGCGAGGAAGTGCTCCAGCTTATCCGCGAGGCTATCGAGTTTCACATCGACGGCTTGAAGGAGGATGGCCTTCCCGTGCCGACTCCGAGTTCCGAAGGCGAGTTCGTCGAAGTAGGGTCCGCGTAACTTCGGCATGCAGCCGACGGCCTTCGGCCGCGGCTGATTCCGTCGTTCGGCGCATCTCTGGAGAGGCGGTGAGGATCTGCCTTGAGCATCCCGTCGTTTGACCCAACGCAATACAAGGCCAGCCAACGTCGCGAGTGGGGCGTATCCGCCGACGGCTGGAAGCTGCACTGGAACATCTGGGAGCAAGCCGCTCAACATCTCAACGAGCGCCTTGTCGAACTCGCCTGGATTCGGCCCGGACACCGGGTGTTGGACGTCGCTACCGGTCTCGGCGAGCCGGCGTTTACCGCGGCACGTCGAGTAGGACCGAACGGCTGGGTTGTGGCGACCGACCTGTCCCCAGAAATGCTTTCCCTGGCTCGTGAGGAAGCTGGCAGACTGGGGCTGCGAAACGTCGAGTTCCGGGAGATGGACGCCGAAGCGCCCGACCTGCCGGCACAGAGCTTCGACGCTGCTCTCTGTCGCTGGACATTGATGTTTCTCCCCCATCTCATTACTGCGCTGACGAGGCTTCGTGAGTTGCTGGTTCCAGAAGGCCGATTCGCCGCTGCCGTCTGGGGGTCTCCCGAGAAAGTGCCGTTCACGAGTGTTCCCATGGGGGTGATCAGGCGTGTCCTACAGCTCGCCGCACCGCCCGCGGGCACCCCAGGAACATTCAGTCTTGCCGACGAACATGTGCTGGAGCGCTCGTTCACGCAGGCGGGTTTCGCTGAGGTGGCCATCGAACGACAAACGCTCACCTTCGAATACCCCTCTCTCGAGAAATTCATTGAGGAGCGCCCAGCCACTTCTGCGAGCATCCGCATCATGCTTGCAGAGGCCTCTGCCGTCCAACGCGAAACGATCTGGCAGGCAGTCGCAGAAGCGATTGGTAAATATCAGGACGCGGCTGGTGTCCTGCGCATTCCTACTGAGACCCTCTGTGTGGTGGGCAAAGCGTGAGGCCACTCAAAGCGCCGAACCACGCGTTGGACCAGACCGCCGGCTCGCATTCGCTCGCCGCGGCCGGTGACCGCGATCGCTAGCTGGATTTCCCGGAGGCAACCGGAGGGTCGTACAATCGAGCCTGAGGGCTACGGATTTGATCACCTTCAAGGTTGAGACGGAGCGCGAGGACGACGGCCGCTGGTTGGCCGAAGTCTTGGAGCTTCCGGGTGTCCTGGCCTATGGCGAGAGCGAAGACGCGGCTCTGTCGAAGGTGCAGGCACTTGCACTCCGGGTTATAGCGGAGCGCCTTGAGCACGGTGAAGCCGGTCCAGAGCTCCTCACCATCTCCTTCAACGCTGCGTGACTGCGTGGCCGAGCACCCGCGCGCGTCGGGTGCTGGCCGCGCTTCTTCGGATTGGATGGACGCTCAAACGTCAATCCGGTTCGCATCGCACTCTGTCGCGTGACGGTTGGCCCGATTTTGTATTCGCGTTCCACGACAATGAGGAGATCGGGACCGCGTATGTTGGCTCGCATGGCAAAGCGGACGGGGCTCATTCCAAGTGACCTCTGAATTGCGCCGACCAGCGAACAAGCCGTTCGAGCCGACGGGCGGCTTTGCCGCCCGCGGCTCAACGCCAGATCGTTGGGCGCTCGGAGAATATGATGCGCCGGTGGCCCATGGCTGAAGGGAGACCCAAGGATAGAGCGAGTTTCTGTCGACAATCCTGGTCAAGAACTTTGGCGAAGGTATGCGGCGTCGTGCTTGGCGTTGGGGCTTTTGCGCCGCCGGCGGCCGCTCAGCCGCGGGCGGATCTCGTGGAGCGCGGCCGCTATCTCGTGGAGAGCATCGGCGTCTGCGGACACTGTCACACGCCGCAGCAGCTCAAGGATGGCCGCCAGGTGGACCTCCCGAGCATGCACCTCGCGGGGGGCTACGGCTTCGATAACCCCGTCCTCGGCCGGTGGGTGGGAGCGAACATCACTTCCGACCCCGAAACCGGCATTGGCAGCTGGACAGAGGTTCAGATCGCTACCGCCATTCGCGAGGGGAGGCGACCGAATGGCACCGTCATCGGCCCGCCCATGCCGTTCGCGCACTATCGCAAGATTTCCGACGCCGACGCTGCAGCCATGGCGGCCTACCTGAAATCCGTGCCGCCCGTGCGCAACGCTGTGGAGCGCTCGTCCTACCGCATCCGCCTTCCCGCAGACTGGGGCCCGCCCGTCTCCGGCGTGGCGGGCCCGCCCGCGGGCGACCCGGTGGCGCGTGGTGCCTATCTTGTCGAAGTCGGCCACTGTATGGATTGCCACACGCCGAACCGCGCGAGCGGTGGCGGGCGGGACTGGTCGCGCACCGGCGCCGGCGGCCGGCCCATAACCGGCTTGGCCGGTCCCGTGGCCGCCTCCAACATCACGCCGCACCCGGAGCGTGGCCTCGGTCGCTGGACGGACGAGCACATCGTCCGCGCGATCACGCAAGGAGTCTCTGCGGATGGCCGGAGGCTGTCCCCGCCCATGCCCTTCGCCAATTACGCTAGGATGACGCCGCGCGACCTGGCCGACGTCGTCGCCTATCTTCGCTCATTGCCGGCGCAGCCCTAGTTGAGATGGAAGCGCGCCCAACTACGGCATGCAGCCGACGGCCCGCTCCGCGGTCCGCGGCTGATGCGGCCGTTGGACGACTTTATTGAGGACCACTGGCGAATGACCGACAGCTATGCCACCGCAAAGGCAGCGTATCGGGAGCTACGCTCCATGATCGGGCCCTGGGCCAAGGCAAACAACTATCGGCGCTGGGCGGGAACCCAGGCGGGGTGGCAGAAGCCCATGGACGCCGAGCAACGACTCTTGTTCAAGTTCGAGGGCTACACCTTTGTAAACCCCGACACCGGGAATTCGTACCATGGTCTCGTCCAACTGGAGCCCTTGGGTAGCCAAGGTTCCACGATTCTGCGTCAGTCCGATTTCTCGTGCTGCCTCGTCCAGGCCGAACTCGACGAACTGGCGCGAATCCAGGGAGCGGTCAATCGGCGGCGGCCGCCTCTGCCCCGGTATCTGAAGAAGGACGCCGCGGTGGACTCTCTGCTTGGCCATGGTCTGCGCGCGCTGTACGACCCGGCGCCGCAGTACCGGGAAGGGCACCTGATCTCCTTCAGCTACCATAGCGTTCAGGACGCACGAGAGTTCTCAGCCTTCATTGCTGCCCTGTTGCCGCAAGCTCTCGATCGGTTCCTGCAAGGACGCGTCGCCAAGCCGATTAGCGATACGCCCCCTCACCTGCGACCCAAGTGGCTCACCACTTTGGGGAAACCAAGCGGCAGTTGATGAAGAAGTCGCCCAATTACAAATTAGCCGGTCAGAGTGATGGAACTCAGTAGCGAGGATCTCGCCGCGCTCGGCGTTGCCTTGAATGAGGCAGCTCTCCTCGGCGTCGAGGTCGATCGGCATCCGGCGCCGCGGCGACAACTTTACCTTCAGCTATCCGGAGAGCTCGAGCTGCGCGTCAGCGATGGCGGGACTCGTACGTTTCCAGCCGGAACTGCCTTTTTGCTGGAGGACGTTTCGGGCAAGGGCCATGTAACACGCGCTCTTGGTACCTCAGAGGTGCGCGGAGCTATCGTACAACTGTCTTGAGCGAATTCTGTTCTGCGCCGATTCTCGGTGCCCGCGGTGGTTGTGTACCCGGCGTGCGCCTAACACCGGAATTCAGCCGACGGCCTTCGGCCGCGGCTGAGCATGAACGTTCGGCGTGAGGTGATTCCATGGTGACCTGGAAGGAGTTCGCGGCGGCGGAGCCCGATTTGGCCGAAACTGGGCGCTCGTTGCTGTTCCAGTTCAAGGTCGGGCTGGCCTTTCTCGCCACCGTGCGGAGGGACGGGGCGCCTCGCCTGCATCCTGTGTGTCCCGTTTTATCTGACGACCGTCTCTTTGTGCTCATCACCCCACACTCTCCAAAGCGGCGGGATCTGCTCCGCGACGGCAGGTACGCTCTTCAGAGCTTTCCCCAGCCGAAGGCTGGAAGCGACGAGTTCTTCATCGCAGGTAGAGCCATGCTCATCGACGATTCGACAACCCGTGCTGCCATACTGCGAGACGCCGCGCACATGGCCGACGCCTCCGAGACTGCGTTCGAGCTCTGGATCGATCGCGTCATGTACACGAGATGGGAGTACGTGCTGACGCCGCAAATGCGCTCAGTGCACAAGAAATGGCACGCAGCGGAAGATTCGGGGACGTTAAACTGACCCCGGTGCTGGAAACGCGCTCCTCAGGAGATGCCAATGGAGACGCTTAGAGTCGTCATGACGGCCCAAGCAGTAGTCTTCGCGATCTATGGCCTTCCGTACCTGCTCATACCGGCCAGTACCCAGGTCCTCACGGGACAGCCACCCGTGCCGGAGACCTACATACTCCGCGTCATCGGTATCGCGTTCGTCATGCTGGCTTGGCTCGAGTTCCAGATCGCGGCTGATCTCCCTCGTTATCAGGGACTGACCCTCACGTACGCGGTCATTTCAGCTTCCTACTTCGTCACGATCGCGCTCCAACTCGCGACGACCGGCTTCAACGGAGCGGCCTGGTACTGGTGGCTGAACTTGGTGGTGACAGCAGCGTTCGCCATCGCTGTCTTCGCCGCTCGCGGGCGCCTCGTCGGCAGCGGGACCAGGAGCGCCTAACCAGAGCATTCAGCCGACGCGCTGAGGCGCGCGCCTGATCCATTAGCCATCAGCTCACAGTCCAAGGAGTGGACAGCATGTCCAGGACATCTGAGGTCACGGCCTTCTTGGTAGTGTTCCTCGTCGCCGCCTGCGCGAGCTCGCAGCCACCGACGTCGATGGTCCAGGTGCCGGATAAGCTCAAACCCGGCGCGAACGAATCGCTGGCGATGATCGTTCCCGCAAAGGGCGTGCAGATCTACGAATGCCGTGCGAGAACGGATCAAGTCGGGGGATACGCATGGGCGTTCGTGGCTCCCGAAGCCGATCTCTTCGACGCGCGGGGAAACAGGACCGGCCGACACTATGCCGGCCCCCATTGGGAAGCGACCGATGGCAGCAAGATCTTGGGTACGGTGAAGGAACGTGCCGACGCGCCAGTGGGCGACGCCATCCCTTGGCTGCTGCTTTCCGCGAGGTCCGTCGGCTCGGAAGGCTCGTTCAGCAAGGTCACGAGCATCCAGCGTGTAAATACTGTGGGCGGCGTCGCGCCCAAGGCCGGTTGCTCTCAAGCCACCGCCGGGACGCCGGCTCGCATCAACTACACGGCAGACTATTACTTCTTCACCGCTAAGTAAGCCGCTCTCGGCCGACTGGAGTCAACTCGATGACGCCTAACGATTTGGTAGAGCGGGCCGGCCCAGAGCGGCCGGCCACTCACCATGGCCGTTATACGGATTGATGTCGGTATCAGACGTGTCGCGGTTGGCGGACGGCCTTCGAGCGAATGAGGCCCTCTGGGAGTGTTTGCAGCGGTTACCGATGTTGAATCTCTCTGCCTGGTACCTGGGGGCGGGCTGCGTAGCACAGACAATATGGAACCTCGCCCACGGCAAGCCTCCGAGTGCCGACATTCTCGATTATGACCTCGTCTACTACGACCGCGACCTGTCGGAGGAGCGCGAACGCAGCGTGACCCGCGAGGCCCGGAAGCTCGTCGCAGACCTGCGTATTGAGCTTGACGTCACGAATGAGGCGCGCGTTCATCTCTGGTACCCGAAGCGGTTCGGCTACAGCATCCAGGCCTATCAATCGACCGAGGACGCGATTGGAACGTGGCCGACGACCGCGACAGCCATCGGAGTTCGCCCGAGCGGTCGTCAGCTTGAGGTGTGGGCACCGTTTAGCACGGACGATCTGTTCAACCTTGTACTGCGGCCGAACCGCGTCCAGATTACGCCGGCAGTCTATGACGCGAAAGTTACTCGTTGGAGCGCCCGATGGCCGTCGCTGGTGGTGCTTCCGTGGGGGGACGGGGTTGGCAGTCCTGGTCTTCGCCGGCTGGACGCTGCCGCCACGTGACGCCTGCGTGTTACCCGGAGCGTTATACCGACTGAGGGCAGCGGCGGCATGTCGTCGCGCTTACGCGCCACGACCTCTGTCATTTGCGTGAAGACGCCCAGATCTGTGGACGTCTGTGCAGGTCCGCAGCGGGAGCTCGGTTCTCAGTGGACCACAGCCCACCATCGATCAGGTGGTGACATCTTGAGCGTTGGGCAGCACGAGGTTAGAGATCGCTACTGAGATGAATGAAGCACCACGGCCAGAGTTCCCCAAAGAGATCGCCCTCTACTATCAGGAAGTAGCGCGCATTTGCTGGCGGTGGGCACCAAGGAGTGACGACGTGCAGGCGGGGGACATCCGTGCACAGTGGGAAGGCGCGGCCTCGGGTTGGGCAAGCTGGGAAGCGACCGTCACTACCTGGATGATGCCGCTATCGAACGATCAGGGCGATCGACAGAGCGAGAAGCGCTCCCATGACGACGTTGAATATCTTCCGTCGGCGAGGGTTGTTGAGGGCATGCTGAACCGCCGCGCCGAAGGCCAGCCACAGCAAGCAGCTCGGCAACGCGGCCAGGAAGAAGAGGCCGCCGAGTGACGCGGCCTGCGCGACGGGGCTTCCCGCCTCGACGCTCAGAAAGGTCGCCGCGGCGCTCGCGCTCACCAGCCAGGATTTTGGGTTCAGCCACTGGAAGAGGGCGGCGCCGAGGTAGCCGACGGGGTTCCCTCCCGCCGTCGAGTCGACGCGACCGGATGCGGTCGCGATCTTCCAGGACAGCCAGAGCAGGAACGTCGCGCCACCCCAACGGAGCATCTTGAGTACCGGGGGATGAGCGAGAACCACACTGGCGAGCCCGAGCGGGACGAGGAACATCATGAGAGCCATGCCGCTCGCGACGCCAAGCAGGCACGGCAATCCTCTCAGGACCCCTGCCTGCGCGCCGGCTGCGGTCAGCATGATGTTGCTGGGGCCGGGTGTGACGGCGGCCACGACCGCGAACAGAAGAAACGCCAGGACTTGCTCGGTGGTCGTACGCTACCTCCATGAGTCCGAAAGCATCGACGCGTTTCCACGAGACCAGATCGGCCGGCGAGGGTCTTGAACGATCGTGCCGCGCGGGGGTAGCCGGCTGGATCTCCTGTGCGGGGCCGGTCGGTGGTGTCGAGCTATTCAGCGCGTGGTTCGCCGGCGAGGCCTATCAGAAGCATCGCCACGACACGTACGCCGTCGGCGTGACGGACTCCGGCGTACAGGTCTTTGGCTACAGGGGCGCGATCCATGCGAGCACTCCTGGGCAGGTGGTCGTGCTGTACCCGGATGAGGTTCACGACGGGCGCGCGGGCACCAGCGAGGGGTTCGGCTATCGGATCGTCTACGTGGAACCGTCTCTCCTGGCCGAGGCGGTACGGGACCTGAGCGGAAAGCCATATCCGCTGCCGTTCGTGGGCGAGGCCGTGTCGACGAACGCGATATTGTCTCGCGCCGTCGCGGACGCCTTTCACGGGCCGCTGGAATCGCTGGCGGTCGATAGCCTCATCGTGAATCTGGCCGAGGGATTGATGGCCGGCGATCGGGGGACGGCCACCCGCACGGTCTCACGCCGCGTCGATGTTCCGGCCGTCGAGCGGGCGCGACAGTTCCTGGACGCCGAGAGGACTCGCGTCGTGCATTCCAGGGAACTGGAGTCGCTCACGGGACTGACACGCTACGACCTGGCCCGACAGTTCAGGATCATGCTCGGGACCAGCCCACATCGCTATCTGCTCATGCGCCGTCTCGAGCTCGCGCGAGAGCGGATTCACCGCGGGCGCCCACTCGTCGAGGTGGCCTTCGACGCGGGCTTCGCCGACCAGGCGCACTTCTCCCGCGCGTTCAAATCGGCGTTCGGACTGACTCCCGCGCGTTACCGCGCGTTGAGGGCGAGAGCTCTCAGGTACTGAGTGCTCATGCTGGCAGCCGCGCAGTTTCTGGCAACCCTGTGCGGCGCCATCTTTGCGGGGGCGGCGATCTACGTCAATCTGGTCGAGCATCCAGCGCGCATGAGCTGCGGTCCGAACATCGCGGCGACGGTCTGGGTCCCGAGCTACAAACGAGCGGCCGTCATGCAGGCGTCCCTGGCCATCGTGAGTTTTCTGGCTGGTATCGGGGCCTGGCTCTGTGGCGGCGGCCCGTGGTGGCTCGCGGGTGCCGTGCTGATCGGGTTGCCCGTTCCATTCACGTTGTTCGTCATCAAACCGACCAACGACCAGCTCCTGGCGCCGGGGCGCGATCCGGCGTCAGCGGATACCCGGGTGCTGCTGGAACGGTGGGCCAGGCTCCACGCCGTTCGCAGCGTGTTGGGCCTGGCGGCGACCTTGTTGTATCTGGGCCTGATCCTGAGGGACTAAGGGCTCGAGCTCTCTTGACGATCTATCCCATATGGTGGATATTGTGTCCACCATCATGGAAGCGATCGCATCCGACCTGAACGAGCGCATCGCGGAGCGCGTGCGCGAGCTGCGGGCCGGGCAGGGCCTCTCGCTCGACGCCCTGGCCACCAAGAGCGGCGTGAGCCGTTCGATGATCTCGCTGATCGAGCGTGGCGAGAGCAGCCCGACCGCGGTGGTGCTGGAGAAGCTCGCGGCAGGCCTGGGCGTGATGCTGGCCTCGCTCTTCGATGCGCCGGCCGCCGCGCCCCGAGCGCCCTCCGGTCCGGTCGCGCGGCGCGATGACCAGCCGCAGTGGCAAGACCCGGCTTCGGGGTACCTTCGGCGCAATGTCTCGCCGCCGGGCGTGCCGCAGCCGATGCAGATCGTCGAGGTGCAGTTCCCCGCCGGCGGGCGCGTGGCGTTCGAAACCGGGGCGCGCGATACGCGCGTGCACCAGCAGGTGTGGGTGCTCGAAGGCGCGATCGACGTCACCTTGGGTGGGGAGCGCCACCGATTGCGCACCGGAGATTGTCTGGCCATGCAGCTCGACCGCCCGACGATGTTCCACAACCCCACGCGCAAGCCGACACGCTATGCCGTGGTGATCGCGACGGACACTGCTTCGAGGCGATGAGCACGCCCGGTTGGTCACTGCGACGCGTGCGCGCGCTCGATGACGCGCCGATCGACGGACTCGCCGACGTGTTGATCGACTGCGTCGAAGGCGGAGCCTCGGTGAGCTTCATGCATCCGCTGCGCCGCGACCGCGCCGTGGCGTTCTGGCGTCGGGTCGCGCAAGGCGTGGCCGCGGGCGAACGGGCGCTCCTGGTGGCCGAGGATGCGCGAGGCGTGTGCGGCACCGTGCAGCTGTTGCTGGAGCAGCCCGAGAATCAGCCGCACCGCGCCGAGCTGTCGAAAATGCTGGTGCATCGCCGCGCGCGCCGCCAGGGGCTGGGGGCCGCGCTGATGCAAGCCGCCGAAGCGACGGCCCACGAGTGCGGCAAGACGCTGCTGGTGCTCGACACCGCATCGGCTGACGCCGAACGCCTGTACGAGCGCATGGGCTGGGAGCGTGTGGGCGTGATCCCGGGCTATGCCCTGCTCCCGCAAGGGGGACTCTGCGGCACGACGGTCTATTACCGCAACCTCGGCCCGGCGCGTTAGGGAGGTAGCGATGCCGCAGCTTTTTGTAGTGATTCGTACGCGCGGCCCGGCTTGGCAGGACGCCCGACCGCTGGAGAGCCAGGCTGACTGGGCCGGCTCTCGGTGACTGATCCGACCCCAGGCGCCCTTGGCTTCGTTCACACCCTGACCTTCGATGCGTTCGGCACGATCCTCGATCTAGGTGGCAGCCATGCCCTCCGTCTGCGCGAGTTTTTGAAGTCGAAGGGCTCGGACATGACGGCCGCCGAGCTGTGGGCCCGGTGGCGCTACCGGCAGCGCATCGAGCAATACCAGGACAACCAGTTCTACACCGGCCACTA
>Ga0137407_10003463_pt1 | contig 10504 bp, 8 predicted proteins | sample CZOMad2_2_16fung_FD_108410 | JGI IMG/M metagenome (GOLD analysis project Ga0137407, IMG submission 108410) | Vadose zone soil fungal communities from Angelo Coast Range Reserve, California, USA - CZOMad2_2_16fungal (Illumina Assembly) | ecosystem: Environmental > Terrestrial > Soil > Vadose zone...
ACGTCCTTGGCGCCGAGACGCAGCGAGCTGCGGCAGCAGTCCATCGCGGTATTGCCGACGCCGATGATCAAGACTCGCTCGCCGACGCGGTCGACATGCCCGAAGGCAACCGATTCGAGCCAGGTGATGCCGATGTGCACGCGATCCGTGTCGTGACGGCCGGGCAGATCGAGTTCCTTGCCCTTGGGCGCGCCCGAACCCACGAAAACGGCATCGAATTCCTCCGAGTCGAGCAGCTGCCGCATACTACCAACCTGCGAATTCAAACGCAGATCCGCGCCCATGTTCACGATGTAGCCGATTTCCTCGTCCAGCACATTGGCGGGTAGGCGGAATGCGGGAATGTTGGTGCGCATCAGGCCGCCGGGCACCGCGTATTGTTCGAAAATCGTGACTTCGTAGCCCAGCGGCAACAGGTCGTTGGCGACGGTGAGCGATGCCGGGCCGGCGCCGATACAGGCAACGCGCTTGCCGTTTTTCTCGCGCGGTGATTTGGGCAGCAGCGCCGTGATGTCGTCGCGATGGTCTGAGGCGACACGCTTCAGGCGGCAAATGGCAACGGGTTTTTCCTCGATTCGGCCGCGCCGGCAGGCGGGCTCACAGGGTCGATCGCAAACTCGGCCCAAGATACCCGGGAAGACGTTTGACTCTCGATTCACCATGTACGCGGCGGTGAACTCGCCTTGGGCGATCAGTCGGATGTATTCGGGAACATCGGTGTGTGCCGGACAGGCCCATTGGCAATCTACCACGCGATGGAAATAATCAGGTCTCGAAGTATCGGTCGGCTCCATGATTCCTCGTATTGATGCCCCACAAGCCAGCCCTCTAAGTATAGCCGCCCGGACGTGTTTGTGACGGAATGGGGGCACAATGTCTCGCCGGCCGCGCGGCGGTCGCGTGCCCGCGCCGGCCCTGCCGGCTCCCCGTACGTTCCAAGCCCCCTCCGCCGCGCCCGTCAGCCCCGAACGGGCGCCCCCTTAGGTACTATGGCGCTGGATGCCGCCATTATGTTGAGAATGCGCCGATGAACCTTCTTCAGGACAAAGACGCCACCTGTCCGCACTGCTGGGAATCCATCACTCTGACCCTCGACCTATCGGTACCCGAACAGTCGTATGTCGAGGATTGTCCGGTGTGCTGCAAGCCGATGTTGGTGTCCTACACGGCCGCGGACGGCGAAGTGGGAGAATTCAGCGTCGAGTCCGCCGAGTGACGCTGTCTCGGGGTGAAGGACCGCAGCGGGGCACCTCGCCTTCGCGCGGCACCGGGCCGACGCGCGGCGGCGGTTCGCCGCGCGATGCCGTACCGCGGCGCGGCGGATTCAGGACGTTGCGCATCCTGATCTTGCTGCTGATCTTGCTGGTGGTCTCGGTGAGGACTTATCAGGATCGGTTATTCAGCACGCGCTGGCGTGTCCCGCTATATGTCGCGATCTACCCCATCGCGGCGGACGACAGTCCCGTGACCCGGGCGTATCTCGCGGCGCTCGACGCCGAGCGCTTCAAACCCATCGATCGGTTCTTCGTGCGTGAAGCCGAGCGGTATCATCTGAACACGAGCGAACCGATCAGAACCCGGCTCAGACCCGAATTGCACGATCGCCCGCCCCAACGAGCGGCCGATGCCGGGTTTTTGTCGACGGCCCTGTGGAGTCTGCGGCTGCGATACTGGGCCTGGCGCGTGAGCGGACATGCGCATGAACCCGAGGATATTCGTATGTTCGTCCTCTATCACGACCCGGCATTGACGCCGACGGTGCCGCATTCCCTCGGTCTCATGAAGGGACTCATCGGCGTGGTGTATGCGTTTGCGGTGCCCGAGATGAACGGCGAGAACAATGTGGTGATCGCCCACGAATTACTGCACACGGTGGGAGCCACCGACAAGTACAGCTTCGTCGATGATGCACCGAGTTTTCCTGATGGCTATGGCGACGCGGCGCAAAAGCCGCTTTATCCGCAGCGGACGGCGGAATTGATGGCGGGACGACGCATGCTGGCGCCCGACAAGTGGCAGCAGGCGCTGAGTCTCGACGAAGTGGTCATTGGCGCCGTCACCGCACTGGAAATTCGTTGGCCGCAGCATGCTCACTGACGCAGGAGCCTGTTCCTTCGAACGCGCGGCGCCCCTGCTCGAATGCCGTGGCATCGATGTCTGCGTCGGGTCTCGCACATTGGTCCGCGGGCTCGATTTACAGTTGCGCCGCGGTTCGGTGCTCGCGGTTCTCGGACCGAACGGCTCCGGCAAGAGCCTATCCCTGCATACCCTGGCCGGTCTGCGCCCGCCCGGGGCCGGCGCGGTGCTGATCTCAGGCCGGCCGCTGACTGACTGGCCGCGCCGCGCGCTCGCGCGTGAATTGGCGCTGCTGCCGCAAAATGTCGAAGATCCCTTCCCGGCCAGCGTTTTGGAAACGGTGCTGCTCGGCCGTCATCCGCACATCGCTCGGTGGCAATGGGAATCGGCCCATGACCTCGCCATCGCTTCGGACGCCCTGGTCGCGGTGGGGCTTGCCGGTTACGAGGAACGCGATGTGCTTACTCTGTCGGGCGGAGAGCGGCGGCGCGCCGCGCTGGCTGCCATCCTCGCACAGACACCGCGCATCTTCTTACTCGACGAGCCGACCAACCAACTCGATCCGAACCATCAACTCGAAGCGCTGCAGCTGCTGCGCGAGCGCGCCGATGCGGGCGCCGCCGTCATCGTCACCCTGCATGATCCGAATCTCGCCGAGCGGTTTGCCGATACTGCGCTGCTGATCGGCAAAGACGGCGATTGGCGATGCGGCCGCGGGGCGGATATTCTCACCCCGCAACACCTATCGACGCTGTACGACACGCGGTTCGGGGCCGTGGAGATCGGCGGCCGGCGGGTGTTCTACCAGGCTTGACTAGTGGCCTGTCCGCGGGCGGATCGAGCAAGTTATTTGTAGGTCAGGACACTAGCTCAGCGCCGCCAATATCGGGGCATGCATGCGCCCGTTGGTGGCCAGCACGGAAGTGGATTGAAGGGTGATCGGCGCACCGTCGAGATCCGTGAAACGGCCCCCGGCCTCGCTGACGATGGCGACGCATGCCGCGATATCGAGAATATTCACATCGGTTTCGATCACCGCATCGATCTTGCCGCTCGCCAGCAAGTGATAGTGCAGAAAGTCCCCATAGCCGCGAATGCGGTTGACTTGCGCCACGAGCGCGCCATATCGCGCCCACTTGCCGCCGGTGGCAAGAGTTTTCATATTGCCGGAGGACAGCGCCGCCGATTCGAGCGTTGCGATCTGGCTCACGCCCGCGGGTTTACCGTTCAGATACGCGCCGCAGCCGCGCTCGGCAAAGGCAAGTTCACCGTACACGGGAGCGCTCGACACGCCGAGCACGATTTCCCCGCGGCGCATCAAAGCGATTTGCGTGGAGAACATCGGGTATTCGCGGACGAAGGCCTTGGTGCCGTCGATGGGATCCACCAGCCACAGACTCTCGGCTTTTTCGTCGCGCGATCCGGTTTCCTCGCCGTAGAACCCATAGGAGGGAAATCGCGCCTCGAGAATCTCGCGAATCGCGATTTCACAGCGTACATCGGCCTCGGTCACCGGCGATTTATCGGCCTTGATGCGCACCGCGATGTTGTGTTGGAAGAGTGAGCGCGCAATGGAGGCTGCTCGTTCAGCGGCGTCGAGGGCCGCCTGCAGTTCGGGTGATGGATTCATACGCCGCACCTTACCAAACCTTGTGCTAACGTCGTACCCAGGAAAGGAGATTTAGAGCGATGGGAAACCGGCTCAGCAAAATTTATACACGCACCGGCGATGACGGCAGCACCGGTCTCGGGGACGGATCACGCGTGCCCAAGGAAACCCTGCGCGTCGAGGCCTACGGCACCGTCGATGAGGCCAATAGCGCGATCGGCGTGGTCTTGAGCATAGCCGCTCTGCCGCCGCCGATCGCGCGCTGCCTGACCGAGGTTCAGCACGACCTCTTTGATCTGGGCGGCGAATTGTGCATTCCCGGACATCGCATGATCGACGCGACGCATGTCGAACGGCTGGAGACCGAGCTGGACGGATTCAACGAGGACTTGCCGCCCCTGAAGGAATTCATTCTGCCGGGCGGTGGGCCGGCGGCGGCCGCCTGCCACGTCGCCCGCGCCGTATGCAGGCGCGCCGAGCGCCGTTGCTGGTCGCTGGCGCGCGCCGAACCTGTCTCACCCGAAACTCTTAAATACCTGAATCGACTGTCCGATCTTTTGTTCGTGCTCGCCCGCGTGCTGGCACGCCACGAACAAGGCAGCGAAGTGGTCTGGCGACGAACAAGGAAATAACTTAATCGAGAAACCTGGGGTCAGCAACCGTCCCGACTGGAGACCGGTCACGTGTTGCTCAGCGACAACGCTTCTTTGCAGCTCGCCCCAACCAGACTCAGGGGCGCAATCTCGTCCGGCGCGATGCGGAACGCGATTGATGCAGTGCCGGTCGGGCCGCGGCGCACGCTCTGTGAAAAAGCCGCTCCGATGCTCTAGACTGTCGCGCAAATGTCATCAAGCAGCCACTCGGCAAAACAAGGGGAACCCGCTCGAAAGGATGGACGCGAAGTAGAGTGGCAGCTCGCGTGCACCGATCTCGGCTCCGTTCGCCGCTGGCTGGCCGACCATGGCACGATCGACGGGCTCGTCCTCGAGCCGCGCTCCACTCAGCAGATCTTCGATACCTACTTGGACACGGATGACTGGCGAATCCATCGTGCAGGCTTCGCGCTGCGCATCCGCTCGGAGTCCGGGAAGTCGGAAGCGACGCTCAAGTCGCTTCATTCCGCCGGCGAAGAGGTCGCCGACCGCCGGGAGTTGAGCGAAACGCTGGAGAGTACCGCGAGCGAGTCGCTTCGACGATCGATTGGGCCGGTGGGAGCGCGTGTACACGCCGTGAGCGGCGCGCATGCTTTGCTGCCGTTGTTCGAAGTACGCACGTCGAGGCAGAGATTCGGGATCCGCAGAGAAGACGAAGCGCAGCAACTGGGCGAGATTGCCCTCGATGAAACCGTCATCTCGCGCCCGCACGGCGAGCCTCAGACGAGCATGCAGCGCGTCGAGGTGGAAGCCCTCACTGAGGCCCGCGAGCCGCTTCAGTCGCTGGTGAAGTCGCTCCGCAGCGACTGTGCACTCGAAGCGGCGCCCGACACGAAGTACTCGCAGGGCCTCAAATCAGTAGGCTTAGCACCGGGGCCGGCGCCGGAATTCGCGCCGACGACGGTAGATGCATCCATGTCTATCGTCGAGGTCGCCCTGGCGAACCTCCGCCGCTACTTGTCTGCCTGGAATCTCCACGAGCCCGGCGCCCGCTTGGGGGACAATGCGGAAGAATTGCACGACTTGCGCGTTGCCGGTCGCAGATTGGATGCCGTCCTGCGCCAGTTCCGATCGTCTCTTCCCGCCTCGTTTCCGGAGATTCGGCCGACGCTCAAGAAGGTATTGCATGCTCTCGGCGAAGCGCGCGACCTGGACGTCGCCCTGAGTGAATTAGAGGCGTTCGGCCGCGAGTTGCCGAAATCGGATCAGGAAAGCATCGAACCCCTGAAACGGCACCTGATGTCGGAGCGCGGCCGGGCTCGCGGCCGGATGTTGAGCGTGCTCGATTCGGTTTCGGTGCAGAAGGATCTCCAGAACCTGACGTCACTGCTGGCCGCCCCCTCTGCGGCATCGCAGCCGTCATCACCGGAGTTGGCCCTGAACGTGGTGCCGGAATTGATCCGGCGGCGATACCGGAAGGTTCGCAAGGGCGCGGACCTCCTGACGCCGGATTCCTCGACGGAGGCGTATCACGGAGTCCGTGGCCAAGTAAAAAAATTGCGCTACGCGCTGGAAGCGGTCGCAGTCATGTACGGGAAACCTGCGGATGAGATGCTTCGTGCGTTGCACCGCTGGCAGGAAAAGCTGGGAGCGCAACAGGACGCCGCCGTCGCGAGCCGTCGCCTGAAGGCTCTCGCCGGCGCGGCTCCCAAGGGTATTCCGGCCGCCACGTTGTTCTTGATGGGGCGGTTTTCGGAGCGCTATGCGGGCGCCGCTGCGCGGGCGCGGAAGTTGCATGCAAAGGCATATCGAAAAGTTCGAGGAAAATGGAGAAGGCTGCGGATGACGTTCGAGAATTCGGCTGTAAGCCACGCACCGAAGCTTCCCGACCAGGGTCCATGAAACTATGGCAGGACGCGCAGCCTCAAGTGGCTTGCAACACCGCGCATGCTCCGCGGGTTTCGCCCTACGCGACGCTAGCCGTGTCGGACTGATGAGCATGCAGCCAATCGGCATGCCAGCGCTCCAAATCCGTGATTGACGACGGACGGCAGAACAAGAAGCCCTGAACCTGATTCGCGTCTCGGGTTTTGAGGTATTGCCACTGCGCTTCGGTTTCGACACCCTCGGCCACCGTCGCCAACCCCAGGCTCTTCGCCATGGCGATGATGGCATCGACCAGCGGCGCGTTGCCGCCGATATTCGGAGCTATGTCGCGCACGAATGCCCGATCGATCTTCAGTGTGTCGATGGGAAAATGTCTGAGGTAAGACAGCGAACTGTAGCCGGTGCCGAAATCGTCCAACGCCGTGGCGACGCCCAACGACTTGAGCGCCTTCACCGCCCTGCTCACGGCGGTTGAATACTCGATCAACGCGCCTTCGGTGAACTCGAGCTCGATCATGCGCGATTCGATTCCGGCGGAATCGATGGCCCGCGACACACGCGACGCCAGGCTGCCGTCGCGAAATTGCACGCCCGACACGTTCACCGCGACTTGCCATCCGGGTCCTCCGGCATCACGCCAGCGGCGCGCTTGCGCACACGCTTCGCGCAGCACCCAGTCGCCGATTTCGACGATCAAGCCGTTCTGTTCGGCAAGCGGAATGAACTCGTCGGGCGGGACAAAGCCGCGCTGCGGATGCCTCCATCGGAGCAGCGCTTCGACCGCCTCGACGCGCAAATCCTCGAGCGCCAGCCGCGGCTGATAGTACAAGGTGAATTCGCCCCGCTCGAGCGCTCTGCGCAAATCGGCCTCCATGGATAGGTGCCTGGCCGCCCGAGTGCTGATCGATTTATTGAAGAACTCGATCCCTCCTTGTCCCGATTTCTTGCCGTGATGCATGGCCGCGTCGGCATTCTTGACGAGAGCCTCGGGGGTAGCCGCATCGCTCGGGAACAGGCTGATGCCCATGGTGGCCGACAGCGGTATCTCAGCCTGCGCGAACACGAACGGCCGTGCCAATGCCGACTGCACGCGCTGCGCCACGACTTGCGCGCCCTCGGCCGTGGAGACCCCGGGCAGCGCCAGCGCGAATTCGTCTCCGCCCGTACGTGCCACCCAGTCGTTGATGTCCTTCTTTTCAAGGGTGTCATCCGCTTGATCCAACGCGCGCTGGGAGTCGCGCAGGCAATTTTGCAGGCGATGCGCGACTTCCTTCAACAGCGCGTCGCCCACCGCCTGTCCCTGCGTGTCGTTGATTCGCGAAAAATTGTCGACGTCGAGCATCAAGACGGCCACGCCGCGCTGTCGCGGCCCGGCCCATGCAACCTGCTGTTCCAATATCTGCAGCAAACGTTGCCGATTGGGCAGAGCGGTGAGCGGGTCGTAGTAGGCGAGATAGCGTACTCGCGCCTCACTCTCGCGCAGCTGATCCTGAGTCTGTTTGGATCGCACCAGGAATTTGACGCGTTGCGCGAGCAACATGGGGTTGATGCCCTTGGACGAGAAATCCGTGGCCCCCGCGTTGTACGCGCGGTTGACCGACTCCATGTCGTCGAGGCTGGTCTGCATCAATATCGGCACATGACGGCAATCCGGCATTTTGCGCAGTGCACTGCACACGTCGAAGCCGCTCATCCCCGGCATGACCACGTCGAGCACGACGCAATCCACGGGATGCTCACCAAATCGCTTCAGCGCGGTCGCGCCGTCGGCTGCCGTGACTACGCGAAATCCCGCCATTTCCAATGCCGTCCCGACCAGCAGCCTCGCGCCGGGATCATCGTCGACGACCAGCACTGTCGCCGGTATGACGGCTTGATTTTCGGATGTGTTCATTGTTTCCTTTGGCGGTTCCGTATGACGGCCACGCATGGCGACTACGCAGCGTTGGGTGATCGTTCGCGCGTCAGCGCGGCGCAAAATTCCTGATGCTCTTTGCGGATTCTCGCCACGATCGGCGCAACCTGCGTTATTCCTCCCCCACGCACCAGGGCCTCGCATTCCTTGGCGACCATGGTCAAGCGGGTGCCCCCCAGATTCGAGGTGCTGGATTTGAGTGTGTGCACGGCTTGCGAGAGTGCTTCTGGCTGCATATTCACCGCCGCGGTCTCGATCGCTCCGACCAAGTCCGGCGAATGCTGCAAGTACAAGTCGATCATCGAGTTCAGAAGCGCCGGTTTCGCGAGCGCGGCGATGTTGTGTAATACGCCTGCATCGATCAACGGTGTCCTCGACATATCCCGTCGCTCGGCCTCAGGCAGCGTCCGCAGCGCCAGCCACCGCCTGAGCAGCGTTGCCAGCTGTTGCTGAGTAAACGGCTTACTGAGGAAGTCATCCATTCCGGCAGCCAGACATCGTTCGCGGTCTCCCTCCATGGCATTCGCGGTCAACGCGATGATGGGCACCCGCGCAGTGCCCGAGGTCTGTTCGCGCCGGCGTATTTCGCCCGTAGCGGCCAACCCGTCCATCACCGGCATTTGACAGTCCATCAACACCGCATCGTATGTCGCGGTATTCATCGCCTTGAGGGCCATCCAGCCGTTCTCCGCGGAGTCGGTTGCGCAACCCAGGCTCTCGAGCATGCCCACCGCCACTTCACGGTTCACGGGATTGTCCTCGACGAGAAGAATATTCGGTCCGACGGCGCGCGCCGACGGCGCTTGGACGGCGGAGGCCGATCCGGCAAGCGCCGCGGCCATTGCGGTTCCCGGTTCCATGGTCATCACGCGCTTGACGCAGCCGAATATCAGCGAACGGCGCAGCGGCTTGGTGAGCACGGCCGCAAAATATCCGGAACCCTCGGAGCCGCTGTCATGATCGCCGCGCGTGCTGAGCAAGATGAGCCGCAACGCCGACCAGCGCGGTTCCTGACGGATGATCTTCGCCAACTGAATTCCGTCCATACCGGGCATTTGATCGTCCATCAGGCCTAGATCGAATCGCGCCCCGTCTTCCCCGCTCAATGCCGCCAGCGCCGTGGCGCCCGTCTCCGCCGCGACCACCTCTATGCCCCACGACTGCAAATGCTGCCGAAGTATTTCGCGATTGCTGGCATTGTCGTCGACGATCAGCGCGCGCAACCCGGCGAGATCCATTCGGAGCAAGCGCGTCTGGGTCGGCGCCGCATCTACGACGGGCTCCAGCCGCACTTCGAACCAAAACATCGAGCCGCGATTGACTTCGCTGTCGACGCCGATTTCACCGCCCATCAGGTCCGCCAGCTGCCGGCAAATGGCGAGCCCGAGACCGGTGCCGCCGTATTTGCGTGTCGTGAACGAATCGGCTTGGCTGAAGGCATTGAATACATGGGCCTGCGCCTCCTCGGATATGCCGATGCCCGTATCGATGACTTCGAAGCGCAGTAAACCGTCCTTGCCGACGGCTCGAACCCGCACGGTGACTTCGCCGGAATCGGTGAACTTGATGGCGTTGCCGACAAGGTTGATCAGGACTTGCCGGAGACGCATGGGATCTCCGCGCACCGTGGCGGGTACGTCGAGCTCGACGGCGCAGACCAGTTCCAATCCCTTCGCATAGGCGCGCCCGGCGAAGATCTCGATGGATTCTTCCACGGCGTCGCGCAAGCCGAATTCGACCCGCTCGAGCTCGAGTTTGCCCGCCTCGACCTTCGAGAAATCCAATATATCGTTGATGATCTGCAGCAGCGCCGCAGCGGAATGGGAAATGGTTTCCGAGAGGTGCCGCTGGCGCGGCGTGAGCTCGGTCGCCTGCAGAAGTTCCGACATACCCATGACGCCATTCATCGGCGTGCGAATTTCGTGGCTCATGCGCGCAAGAAACTCGCTCTTGGCGCTGCTGGCTCGCTCCGCAGCTTCCTTGGCGCGAGTTGCTTCGCCGACGGCTAGTTTGAGCTCCAGGTTCGCATTGCCCAGATTTATCGTGCGCTCCTCGACTTGCTGCTCGAGGAATTGGCGGTATTTCTCGAGCCGCGAGTCGCGGTCCCGAATCTGGCCCAGCATCTTGTTGAATCCGTCGATGAGCGAACCGACCTCATCTTGAGAACTGCGCTCGACGCGCAGGCTGTAGTCCTCTTCCGCGGATACCCGCTGCATGGTGTGCGCCAAATTGACGATGGGTCCCGAGATTTGCACTTGCAGGCGCGCGGCGAGCCAATACGCCGTCAGCACCGCGGCCGCGATCGCCGCCAGCGTGATGAGGAGGTAGCCGGGCCAATCCGGATACACCACCTCGAGCGGCACGAGAATGTGAATGTACCCCAGCGGCTGCCGATTGCGTACGACGGGTGCGATGATGTGGAAT
>Ga0137407_10003465_pt1 | contig 10499 bp, 8 predicted proteins | sample CZOMad2_2_16fung_FD_108410 | JGI IMG/M metagenome (GOLD analysis project Ga0137407, IMG submission 108410) | Vadose zone soil fungal communities from Angelo Coast Range Reserve, California, USA - CZOMad2_2_16fungal (Illumina Assembly) | ecosystem: Environmental > Terrestrial > Soil > Vadose zone...
GCCACGTCCTGAGCCAACTGGCGTAAGACGAGATAGGTACCGTTGCGGCCAAGATCTTTCATTCCCGACTCTGCATGCAGGCCGGTGGTGTCGCCTGGTACGTCCAGCAAACATTTTCGGGGATCGTCCGCGGCGGCCACTACCGGACTGTCGGCAGTGACGCCATAGACATTGGTAAAGCCCAATAGAAACTCGCCAGGCGGAAGTTCGGTGGCGTGGTTGGTCCTTTGCAGTTGACGCTGTTTGTTTCCGGCGCCCTCCATTACGGGCTGTCCAATCCCATCGTTAAAACCGAAATGCTCGTGGCTGTCGGGGTTTCGTCCCGCCGGCAGAGCTGCTACTTCCGAAAAGCCGCCCGCGGCTAATTCCTGCTGTCTACGCTGAACCTGAGCCCTTAGCACGTCCTCATCCGCCGCGAAGATCAGTAGGAGCGCGTCCACCGGCTTTTCCTTGCCGCCCCACGTCCACTTCGCAGGATCATTCTCGTCCTGGTCGCCTAGAGCTCTTTGGCGATGGTCGGTCGCCATCCCTTCCTGAAAGGGGCGCGAAAAGGTGCTCAGCACCCTTTCATTAAGGCCAAGACTCTTCAAACCAGTAGAGCTGAATGCCACATTCGTAGAAAACTGCGAGTCTGTCTTTACCGATATCGTGATGTCTGCCACGTGCTGCGCAAGCCACTTCCGCGCCCTGACCGGATCATTCACCCGCAACAGAAGGTAGGTTGCGCAGGGTAGGTCGCTATAAGAAGTGACTACCAAACCTTGCACGTCTTGTCGTTCCAGTTCAAACACAGGTGACTCCTTTTCCTATAGCCGGTGCAGCCAGGCTTGCGGGTCTGGTCGCGGACCGCGTAAGTCTTCACGGATGCTGCTGTTGTTGTCGATCCCCTGCACGGTGAGGTCTCGATACGTGCTGTACCAGGCGTTAGTCACAGTCTGACTGTCGCGCGCAACGGCCTTGAAGCGTGGGCCGTCGGTCGCGCCTCCTTGAACGAGATACTGAGTGCGTGGGAAGTCCACGGTGTTGCTCCAAACCGCAGTCAGGCCGGTATGTGCCTTGTCGATAAAGTCGTCGAGATAGTTTTCCCAACTGCCGTCGAAGTTACTGAGGAACAGCAACCGTCGGCCGCCATCAATCATGGACCAATGGGCAAAATGAATACTGGGGATCTCGCTCAGTGTGCCACGAGTGGAGAACACCCGCGCCAGCAGGTTGACAAGCCTGAGCACAAGCCAGAGAGCGAGGCGCCGCAGCCAGCCGTTTTTGACGATGGTGATGCTGGCCATGTGGTTTTGTACGCTGTGGGTGTGGTCTTCGCTCTCCACCAATCTCCTGATGTTCTCGTTATCCGCCGCGCCCGATTTCACGGAATCGGTCTTTTCCTCGTGAATTAATACCAATACGAAAATGATTACCAGAGGAAGAAGCAGAAGGATGAGAGCGAGCGCGAGCAATCCCTCCAGCACGAGGTTGGCCCAGGCGAGGGAGCGTTGCAGCCTGGTTTGGCGGAAACCAACGTCGGGCAACTCCGAAAACTGCGGGCTCGTGCCGACAAAGCTCTTCAAAGAGTCAAACAATTCGTCAGGAGAGGTCAGCTTCCCGTCGCGAACCAAGGCGTCTGCACGCAACTCCAGACCATCCCGGAGTTCTTGTTCCTGAAGAATGCGTGGCGCGCTTCTTCCCGTATTCCCGATGTGATAGGCATTCGGCTTCACTACATGACTTTTCAGATAAGCCTGCATGCCCTGGCGGTCACCCGCATTGGTTACCGAGTAGTCCTCACAGTAACGGTAAATCTGATGGAGTCCCGGGCCAGCCTTTTCATACAAGTCGTCGAGAAAACGATCCAGAGTTCCGTCAAAGTTGTTCTCAAACACCAGCCGCCGGCCATACTTTCTTTCCTCTTCCTCTTTGGCCGGTTCATGCAGTACAAAGCTGGCAAAGTGAAGGCTCTTCAACTCGCCGAAAGGAACCAGGGCGTTGGTCGCGGGCGCGGCCTCGATTTGCTGCAACAATTCGCGTAGATGCTCGGCCTCTTTGGGCTTCACCCTGGAGATGAATGTCAGAACGGTGTGTGTCATAGGCATCGCGTACCTTCTCAAGCGTCGAATTCAAGCACCAGCCGGTTGGGGAATGGACCGTCATAGCGGATCTGTCCCTCGCTTCCCGCGGCCCGACGCAGATTGGGCAAGCGCAGAAGAGCGGCAACCAGCTCCGGAATCTGGACGCCATTGATGTACCGGCCGAAGCAGGCGTGCATGCCATAGCCAAAGTGCAGGTACTCCGAATTACGATTGGCGTTGAAGTTGTTGGGATGAGTAAAGACGGCAGGATCGAACATCGCCGAGAGTGTCGCGGCATACACGGAACTCCCGGCAGGAATGCTCTTAGGTCGATTTTGTCCAACGCCAATCCTGGCTCCCTGCGGACAAAAGCGCGCCTGGAGCGGATGATGCGGGTTGAAGCGCACGGCTTCCCAGGCGTAACGTCGTACCGCGCCAATATCTTCGCTCAACGCGGCTGCGCGCGCTTCCGCTAATACCGTGGGACGACGCAACAGTTCGTCTATAGCGAGCGTCACAAATTTGGAGGTGGTGTCGACGGCGCCCACAATTACTCCGCCCAGGTTCCGGCGTACAGCGTTGTCATCGAGCCACGGATGGGTCGAATCCTGCAGGGCCAGGAGCCGCCCTAATACGTCGTCATTCCCGTCCGCGCTTGTGTCTGTGGAAGCGGCCTTGCGCTCTGCGATCTGGAGGACTGTTCCGTTGCCACGAGCAGAAGAACTCTCGTCCCGCATGGCCAGAAGGCGGTTCAGGATCACGCCTTTCTGATTCTGATTGTGTTTAGCCAGCAATGCCTTGCGCAAGGCGATTTGCTCGTCCATGTGGCGGCGCAGTTGCGCGCTGGAGTTGAGCGCGTCATCGAGCACGCTCGGAGCATTCGTGACATTCGCGAAGATGAAATGAAAAACATCGCGCATCCAGCGCATCATGGTGGGATCATTGGGCCCGGGCATGCCGAAGTAGGCGGCCACCAAGCGCACCGGCACCACTCGCGCCAGGCCATTGACTACCTCGATCCGCCGCCGAGGCCGGGCGGCTTCGATCAACTCGGCGGCGGCCTGCGCAATGAAATTGCGGATCGCAGGCAGATCTTCTCGATGTACCACTTGGTGGAGCACCGCATTCTCCCGGTCATACTCAGGTGAGGCATCCATGCCGAGAATGAACGGGCCGTCGATCTTGTCGATCTTACCGGCGTTGACCTGGCCGATTGTGAAATCGCGGTCCCGCTTCAGGACGTCAACCACATCGTCGTAGCGTGTGACGACGGCAAATTTGCCCAAGGTGAGGATTGGGCAAAACCTTCGAAACAGCGTAAAGACAGGCCGAAGGATTCCCGGACTAATCAGAAAATTGACGAGCCTGTCTTTGAAGGTGCGCCCCGAGGCATGCTTGCCGAGCGCTATCAGGTCTGGGATGCGCTGGGGGCGGTTCTCTTTATAGAGGCGCAGAATGAACTTGCCTGCCGGACTGCCTCGCCAGCGTTGCACAGCAACCCGCATGGGTATCGGCAGCTCATTGAGCGAGGGCAGCGGGCCGCCGAATTCGGCGGGTAGCAGGATGGGAGCCGCCAGGGCCGCAAGCGCAAGATCGGGGGCAGTGAACCTTTCACCCATGAGAAAGCGCTGACCGTCTGCCAATGTGGATTCCACTTTAGCGAGCCCCGCCTCAATCACTGCTTGCTGGTCGGCAATGGTGTTCGGTTTCAGAGCCAGGTTGCGGCGCACTCCCGAAGCCAGAAGGGGGTAGAAGATCTGTGCGCACCATCGCTCCCACCAGGGAACCCGGTCGACCCATGCGCGAAGGGTAGCGTGTCGGACAGGAAGCATGTAGGCATACGCCCATGCCCGCACCGCCACACCAAAGGTATCGAAGAAGAAATCGAAAAGGCGTTTGGCTTCGGCGCGATCTTCGACATCTGAGGGAAACAGTTTTTGGTCGACGGGGCTCCGAGCTTCGTAATAGTCAACCACCTCACGCGCATCCAGAAGAGATGCTTCGCCGGAGTCCACGACCGGAACAACACTGCCACCTCCGTATCGGCGCGACGCGAGCACGTGGAAAACCGGAACATGACATTCCTCTACGTAGGGAACTCCCCACCAGTCGAGCGCCCACCGTGCGAGTTCACAGTAAGGACTCACCGGGATGGAGATCATCCGTGGATGGTAGATGGTGCTGTCGGTCACGTATCCTCGGATTTCAATTGGCCCTGAGGCTACCCAGCAGCCGTGATGACAAAATCCTGAGTGGCGGGCAAGTGCACTTCAGTAGACGAAGTCCACAATTGAAGAGCACCCGGCCATATTAGGGAAGGCAGCCAGCTTAGGTCGAAAAAGGAGTGGCTGTCAAGGGACTTGTAGGCACGTTGTCATACCGCAACAGAAAAGTCCCCGGTCCTGTATTTATGCAGGAAACGGAAGCGTGCAACGTCGCCGGCTGCTTTCCATAGCGACTTCAAGCGCTTGCATGATGCGGAGCCCGTGTTGTGGAGAGACGTCCAGGGGCGCACCGGAAATAATCGCGTCCCGAACGTTCTGGTAGTAGCGACGGTAGTCGCCAGTTTCGGTCGGAATCCGGGTTTGCGAGATAGTGTCGCCTTCCGCTAGCGAGAGAGTGCCCCAATTTTCCTCTGGCTCCTGGCCCCAATTAGGCTGGTCCGGTGTCTCGCCGCGTTTGAGGGCTTCCTCTTGCGGATCGGAACCATACTTCACGAATGATCCACGCGTCCCGTTCAGCCGAAAACGCGGGCCGGGGATACAAGTGAGCAGGTTCGACCGAATCAGCACGCGCAGCCTGGGGTAATGCAGCACAACGTCGAAGGCATCATCGACGAGGGCGCCGTCACGTTCGGCGCGCAGTTCTGCGGTCATGGCCTCGGGCTGGCCGAAGAGCGCTAATGCCTGATCCAGCAGATGCGGCCCCAGATCGAACCACAGGCCGCTGCCCGGTTTCGGCAGTTCTCGCCAGGCATCCGCTTTGAGCATCGGACGATACCGTTCCATATGCGATTCGAAATGCACAAGACGCCCGAGTGAGGCCTCCTGCACGACGCGGCGCAACGTCAAGAAATCGCCATCCCAGCGGCGATTGTGATACACGGTGATCAAGCGCTTGCGCGCTTGCGCCAACCGAACCAGTTCTTCCGCTTCCGCGGAGGTGGTGGTGAAGGGTTTATCCACTACCACGTGGCGGCCCGCCTCTAAACATTGCCGAGCGAGATCGAGATGAGTTGGATTCGGCGTCGTGACGACGACCAGTTCAATCGAGTCGATGGAGAGCAGTTCGCTCACACTGCGGACGACGCGCACATCCGGATAGGCGGCGCGGGCGCTGTCGCCGCTGCGCTCCACAATCACCGCCAGTTGCAGTCCAGGAACAGCGCGGATGATGGGCGCATGAAAAACGCGCCCGCCCAACCCGAATCCGATTAAACCCACTTGAACGGTTCGCATAGTTGTGGTCTTCGCTTTTTGCAACGTTCGTGAAATTCGCAGACGTTGCGGCGTCGAACGACACGCAAGAGTAGCAGGAAGGCGCGTTTCTCTACCACTTTTGTGCCATTTTGTACCCGGTTGTCCACAATTTCCCCCGGCTTGCTACTTGCTTTCTGCCGCGTAGGTTGCGGATAATTATCAACGAACGTTCCCAAACAGCCGTGCACCGATATAGCCGAATCGATCTGCTACGCATTTTGCGGATCACTTCTCGCCAGCTTCAGGCGTGGGAGAAGGCTACCCTCATCACGGTCGCCGAGACGTACTCGTTTTTCGATCTGCTGCAAATCAAGAAGGTGCGGGACTTGTGCGCGGAAAAGGTGCGACCGGCCGTGATCCGGCAGTCGCTCGAAGCCATGCAAAAGCAAGTTGCCGGCATGGAAAATCCTTTGCTAGAAGCGGGCGCCTACCAAAGTGGACGGCGCGTTGCCTTCCGGCATCAGGGGCGGCTCGTGGAGCCCATCGCCGGGCAGTTCATGTTTGATTTTGGGACTCAGGAAAAAATAGTGGCCAGCTCGCCGCGTACCGGACCGGAACTGGTCATCACCGACGTTGCCGAGTTGTTTGCGCGCGGGATCGCCCTTGAAGAAGAGCCGCGCACACAGGACGAGGCCATCGCTGTCTATTCGAAGGTTCTGGAAATGGATGCCAATCACGCTGCCGCTCACATCAATCTCGGCACTCTCTATTACAACCGGCAGGAATATTCGGCGGCGGAACGGCATTACCGCTCTGCCATCGAGATCGATCCACGCTACGCGCTCGCCCACTTCGACCTGGGCAACGTGCTCGATGAAACCGGTCGCGTGCAGGAAGCCATCGCGACTTATAAGACTGCCCTCCAGTTAGCCCCTACTTATGCCGATGCCCACTACAACCTGGCGTTGGCGTATGAAAAACTTCGCGAGCCCCGAAAGGCGCTACAGCACTGGCGCGCGTACATCAGGCTCGACACCGCTGGCCCGTGGGCCGTGCATGCCAAGCATCAGATCCAGCGCATCCTGCAGGCCGACGGTCTGAAGCTGGTCTATGCCCGCAAGGCAAACTGAATAACACGCCCCGTGAGTTCCCTGTGAAAAAAAGGGGCGCGGCTTGCGCCACGCCCTGGGAGAGAGAAGCACTGCTTAGTTCACCGCAAGCTTGTTGTCCACGCTGAACGCTCCAAAAACTCCGCTGGCACGCAGGCCGGCAATGTTCTTGTCCATTTGGCTCTGGACGGTTCCGTAGAGTGTCACGTGTCCGTTGTCGACTACGATGCGAATCGGGTCGACGGGATCCGTCGCATATCGTCCGAGGACCGAGTCACGATAGATCGCGCGGGCTGTGCGAATGCGCAGTTCGTCGTCGAAAATCGATGTCGGCAGCACTTTCACATCGCTGACCACATCTTTGACACCCGGCATACGCTGCACGATCGCCAGCGCCGAGTCGCGCGGGACGTCGCTGATGGTCTCGCCCCTCAGCGTGACAACGCCGTCTTTCACGCCGATCGCGAAATGGTTGAACGCATTGTCGCGGTAGCCAACGCGGTCATAGGCCAGCTTCTTTGCCAGTTTCTGCTGGAGCTGGACATCGGGCACGTTTTCGCCCGCAACCGCGATGTGGTTGCGAACGCCAGAAACGTTCGCGAGCTTCTTGACTTTCTTGGCGGCATCGAGCTTGTCCTGGAACAAGCTCACCGATCCGCTCAGGGTTACGATTCCATCCTCGACGCTGGCCCGCACATCCTGCAGCTGTTTTGCGTCTTGAATCTTGTTGCTGACCGCCTGCTGAATTTGCTGATCGTATCGGCCCGTAGCGGCCAGAGCGGTCATGCTCAGCAGGACAAGCAGTGCCAGAGTAGTAATTGCTTTCTTCATGGTTGCCATATCCTCACTGTAAAATTCCGGTTTCAAAGTGGTTTATTAACCGGTTAGTTAAATAGATGCTTCACGGGAGCCCGGAGATGCACAGCCTAGCTGGCTATTGTAAATAATGCGTGCTCAATAATTTACATGGATTTGACATTTATTCGTGATAACGACTAATCTTGGCTTATGGCGCGTGGTTTGCAGGCGGAACTCAAACAGAATGCCCCATTTACAAGCCTGGAGCAGGAAGCCTACCTCTCACTTCTGCGCACGGCGGACGCGCTGCAGTCGCGAGTCGAGGCAAAACTGAAGGAGTTCGGGCTCACGGGCACGCAATACAACGCGCTTCGCATTTTGCGCGGCGCAGGTCAAGACGGCATCCCTTGCAGCGACATTGCCGAGCGCATGATTACGCGCGATCCCGACATCACGCGCCTGCTCGACCGCTTACAAAAGCGCGGGTTGGTGGAGCGCAGCCGGGGCAAGCAGGACCGACGAGTCATCTATGGAAAGATCACCGCCGCCGGGCTAAACCTGTTGCGAGAGATGGATTCACCGCTGCGAAAATTCAGCCGCGAGATACTTCGCCACGTGAGTCAAACGAATCTGAAGCTGCTGATCGATTTGCTGGAGCAAGTCCGGGGTGGGGCGGGCACTCCTGCCTGACCAACTTCCTTTCGGCGCCTTATATCGTGAACAGACCTTCTAGCGTGCCTTTACCGTGTTTCGTTGCCTTTTGTCAGCACGCCCTCCTCTGACCCGTTTCGGTCCCATCTCCTGAAGCGCGCCTTGAGGAAAAACCCGCGCAAAGATCTTGTCGATGTTCTTCAGTTGGCGCTTCAGGTCGAAGGCGTGCTCAATCTTCGTGCGCGTGACTCGGCTGGTGATCGCGGGATCATTGAGCACTAGCTGATGAAAGTCCAAGCCTTCTTTCCACGTGTGCATGGCATGGCTCTGTACGAGCCGATAAGCGTCTTCGCGGGACACTCCGGCTTCGACCAGGTCGAGCAAGAGCTGTCCACTGAAAACCAGGCCACGCGTGCCTTGCAGGTTGGCCAGCATGCGCTCGGGATAGACGAACATGGTTTCGATCAGCGTGGCGGTCTTGTTGAGCAGATAGTCAGCGAGCGTGGTCGAGTCAGGAATGATCACGCGCTCGGCCGAGGAGTGTGAAATATCGCGCTCGTGCCAGAGCGGTACGTTTTCGAATCCGGCCTGCGCATTTGAGCGCACTACGCGCGCCAAACCGCTTATCTGCTCGCTTGTCACCGGATTGCGTTTGTGCGGCATCGCGGATGAGCCTTTTTGCTTTTCGCTGAAGTACTCCTCGGCCTCGCGGACTTCGGTGCGCTGCAGGTGGCGAATTTCCGTTGCAATCTTGTCGAGCGTGGAGGCAATCACTGCCAGCGTGGCAAGATAGTGCGCGTGGCGATCACGCTGGATGACCTGCGAAGATACGGCCGCGGCCTTCAGTCCCAGCCGGGCGCAGATCTTCTCTTCCAGTTCCGGAGAGAGGTGGGCGAAGGTCCCGACCGCGCCGGAAAACTTGCCAACGCGCAGGTCTTCGCTGGCAGCCTTGAAACGGGAGATGTTGCGCTGCGTCTCGGAGTACCAGTTTGCCATCTTGAAGCCGAAAGTGATCGGCTCGGCGTGGACGCCGTGCGTCCGCCCGATCATGGGAGTGTCTTTGAACTCCCACGCACGGCGTTCGAGCACATTCGCGAGCCGATCCAGATCGCCGGCGATCAGCAATGATGCTTGCTGGATGAGAAGCGCCTGCGCGGTGTCTACTACATCGTTCGAGGTCAGGCCGTAGTGAAACCAGCGGGCATGCGGTCCAACGATTTCCGCGACAGCGGTGGTGAAAGCGATGACGTCGTGTTTAACCTCGGCTTCGATCTCAAAGATGCGGTCCACATTAAAGCTGGCACGCGCACGGATCGCCTTCGCAGCCTCCTTTGGCACGATGCCGGCCTCGGCCAAGGTCTCGGTGGCGGCGACCTCGACCGCAAGCCAAGTGCGGAAGCGGTTTTCGTCACTCCAGATGCGGCCCATCTCGGGCCGGGTGTAGCGTGGGATCACGGCACTCTCTCCCTAAGGGGAACTGTGGATTGTAAATCAGAATGGGCCTGAGAGCTTCGAGCTAGGGCTGCGAACTACGAACAACCTAGGTGGTTAGGTGGCTGCTAAGATTTGCGGATGGGTGAGTGGTTAGAGATCGTCGGATGGCTGGCGTGCGTTGTCTATTCGACGATTCCATTGTTCTGGTTGATGATCCATCCATTCGCGGGTCGCTGGCGGACGCGGAGGCGATCGCCTTACCGTGTGTTGCTTCCGGTCTGGATGGCGATGTGGGCGGCGATGGCGCTGATTACCTTACCTTGGTGGAGCGTGGCTCTCTACAGTGCGGATTGGGCATGGGGGCTGGCGATTCTTTTGTTCGCCATGGGCCTCTTTGTCTATTCGCGATCCGGCAAGAATTTCAGCGCAAGACAACTTGGCGGTCTGCCGGAAGTACATGGCGCCAATCGCGAGCAACGCCTCGTCACCGATGGAATCCGCGCGCGCGTTCGTCATCCGGTGTACCTCGCGCATCTCTGCGAGATGCTGGCCTGGAGTGTGGGCACGGGGCTAGCCGTGTGCTGGGGGCTGACGACGTTCACTATAGCCACAGGCGCCGTAATGATCCGGATGGAAGACGCGGAGCTGGAGCAACGGTTTGGCGATGCTTATCGCGCGTACCGTAACTCCGTTCCCGCAGTCATCCCACGATTCTCTTAGCCTGCGCCAGCTATAATCCGCAGTGGCCGAACGCTGATGGCTGACAGCCGTTTCCCGATGCGCTTTGAACTGTTCATTGCCACCCGCTATCTCCGCGCAAAAAGACGCCAGGCGTTCATTGGCGTGATCACCGGCATTTCGGTTGCCGGAGTGGCGGCGGGAGTAGCGTCGCTGATTGTGGCGCTTGCGATCAACAATGGCTTCCGGCAGGACTTGCAACAGCGATTACTCGGGTCCCGGGCCCATGTGAGCTTATTGCGAGTGCAGAGCGACGGGATTCAGGATTGGCGTCCGCTGCTCGACAA
>Ga0137407_10003466_pt1 | contig 10499 bp, 8 predicted proteins | sample CZOMad2_2_16fung_FD_108410 | JGI IMG/M metagenome (GOLD analysis project Ga0137407, IMG submission 108410) | Vadose zone soil fungal communities from Angelo Coast Range Reserve, California, USA - CZOMad2_2_16fungal (Illumina Assembly) | ecosystem: Environmental > Terrestrial > Soil > Vadose zone...
CGACATGATACAGCCCGGCCCGTAGTTCTCGTAGAAGGGCTCGAAGATGATCACCTCGTCGCCGGGGTTGAGCACCGCGAGGAGGGTGGCGAGCATGGTCTCGGTGGAGCCGCAGCAGACGGTGACGTGGCGCTCCCCGTCCACCTCCATCCCGTAGAACCGCTGATACTTCTCGGCGATGGCGCGCCGGAGCCGCGGCGCCCCCCAGGTGATCGCGTACTGGTGGAAGTCGCCCTCCAGCGCCCGGTGCGCCGCCTCCACCAGCTCGCGCGGCGGCGGGAAGTTGGGCATCCCCTGGGCGAGGTTGATGCCGTCGTACTGGTTGTTCACGCGCGTCATCTCGCGGATGACGGATTCCGTGAACCCCTGCACCCGCTGCGAGAGTCCGATCATGACGCGCTCCGGATCACGGGAGCACCACGTCCCGTTCGATGGGGTCCAGCGTCACGCCCTGCGCCTCGAGCCAGGCCAGGCCCCGTCGCAGTGGCTCCTCGGCGCCCTCCAGCTCGAGGACGACCCAGCCGTGGTCGGCCCTCACGTCGGCGCGGCGGATATTGGGAACGAGGTCGAAGTCCTTGACGAGGTGGTAGATCAGCGGCTTCTGGACGAGCTCGGCGGGAAAGGTCAGCCGCAGCCGCATCCGCGCCAGGGTCCACATCGCGCGTCCTACCGGCCCCCCGCGATCGCGGGCACGATGGATACGGAGTCACCGGCCTTCAGCGTGGTCTTGGGGCCCTCGAGGAAGCGAATGTCCTCCTCGTTGACGTAGATGTTGATGAAGCGGCGCAGCTCGCCGCCCTCGTCGACGAGCCGGTCGCGCAGCCCCGGGAACTGGCGCTCGAGATCCTCGATGACGGCGGACACGGTGTCGCCGGCGGCCTGGACCTCGGCGGCCCCCTTGGTCACGGCGCGAAGCGGCGTGGGAATGCGGACGGGCACGGCCATTAGAATCCCCCCTTCGACTTGAGGTCGGCCAGCGCCCCGTCGAATGCCGAGAGCGAGGGCCGGATGGTGACGGCGACGGACAGCCGGTCGTGGAGCACGTCCGGCGTCTTGAGCCCGTTGCCGGTGATGCAGAGGACGAGCGGCTCGTCGCGCGGGATACGCCCGGCCTCGAGGAGCTTCCGCGCCGCCGCCACCGTCACGCCGCCCGCGGTCTCGGCGAAGATCCCCTCGGTGCGGGCGAGGAGCAGCATGCCCTCGACGATCTCCTCGTCGGTGGCGTGCTCGCCGTGGCCTCCGGAGTCCTTGACCGCCCGGTAGGCATAGTAACCGTCGGCGGGATTGCCGATGGCCAGCGACTTGGCGATGGTGTCGGGCCGCACCGGCACGAGCACGTCCGTGTCGTTCTTGATCATGGTCACGATAGGCCCGCAGCCGGCGGCCTGGGCCGCGTGCACGCTGGTGTGGCCGGCGGGTATGAGGCCGAGGCTCCGCCACTCCGCGAAGGCCTTGGCGACCTTGGTGAGCAGCGAGCCGCCGGCGCAGGGCACCACCACGTGGGCGGGCGCCCGCCAGCCGAGCTGCTCCGCGATCTCGTAGCCCACGGTCTTCGAGCCTTCACCGTAGAACGGCCGCAGATTGATGTTGGCGAAGGCCCAGCGGTACTTGTCCGCGATCTCGGAGCACAGCCGGTTCACCTCGTCGTACGTTCCCTGCACCGCCACCAAAGTGGGGTTGTAGACGAGCGTCGCGGTGACCTTGCCCTGCTCGAGGTCCACGGGGATGAAGACATAGGCCTTGAGGCGCGCCTCCGCGGCATGGGCCGCCACCGAGTTGGCCAGGTTCCCGGTGGACGCGCAGGCCACGGTGTCGAAGCCGAATTCGGTGGCCTTGGCCACCGCCATCGCGACCACCCGGTCCTTGAAGGAGCAGGTGGGATGGCACACCCCGTCGTTCTTGATGTACAGCTCCCTGACGCCCCATTCCTCTCCGAGATTGCGGGCGCGCACCAGGGGTGTGAAGCCCACCGATGACCCCACCGGGTCCGGCGCGTCGGCGGCCCGCTCGACGGGCAGGAAATCCGCGTAGCGCCAGATGCTCCGGGGACCGGCCTCGATCCGAGCGCGGCTCGCCCGCGCGCGAATCACGGCGTAGTCGTAGTCGACCTCGAGGGGACCGAAGCAGTACTCGCAGACGTGAACGGGTGAGGACGGATAGGAGCGCCCGCACTCCCGGCACTTGAGTCCCTTCAACCTGTCCAATGGCCTCTCCATCGGTAGGGGATTTGAGCCCCGAAATTAGCTGCACGATCGCGGCATGGCCGCTGCCGCGATCACCGATCCCTGCGCTACGATTTCGACTACTTAACACTCCCAAGAAACGAAAGTCAATGCGACGGCCGCTGGTATGATCACGCTCAACCGTGCTCTTCCGCCTGCTCGTGCCGGCGATCGTGCTCGCCGCTTACGCCGTCGCGTGGGGATGGACGGCGCTGGGTCGCGGTGTCCCCGGCGGCGACGACCATCCCGGGCAGCTCTACCGTCTCATTCACGTCATCACCCTCGGTCCCGCCCCCTGGCACTGGAACGCCGGCTGGTGGGCGGGGTATCCGGAGCTGCAGTACTATCCCCCGGGCCTCTTCTATCTGGGGGCGCTCGTGCATCACGTGGCGCTCGGCCTCCTGAGCCCGGGCGCGATCTATCTCGGCCTCGTGTGGCTCGTCTTCCTTTTGCCGGGAGCCAGCTCTTATTTTCTCCTCAGTCGGGTGCTCGGATCTGGCTGGCTCGCGCTGCCCGGCGCCTTCCTCGCGCTCACCATCTCGGCAGAGTCGCGCAGCGGAATCGAGGAGGGCTTGCGCTGGGGCCTCGTGGCCGCGCGGTTGGGCTGGGGTCTGCTGCCGCTCCTCGCGCTCTCGCTGCTGCCGTGGCTGGAGGACACGGGGCGGCCCCGGGTGCGGCCCGCGCTCCTCGTGGCGGCGGTGATCCTGGCGCACCCCGCCCACCTGCCAGCCGCGCTGCTGTTGGTGCTACTGGCGGGCCTCTGCGCCCCGGGTGGATGGCGCGCCTGGTGGCGCGAAGCCGCGCTGGTCCTCGGCGCAGGTCTCGGGATCGCCGCGTTCTGGCTCCTGCCGCTCGGGGCGCATCTCGTGGCGGGGCCGCCCATGGCGCTGCCGCTGGCCTGGGGCGACGCGTCGCCCTCCGCGCTCGCTTGGGGCCTCGCGCGCCGCCCGCTGCTGCTGGTCCTGCTTGCCGCCAATATCACGGGAGGGGTGAGCCTGACGCTCGGCATCCGACCGCCGCGGCGTCTCCTCTGGCTACAGGGGCTCGTTCCCGCGCTCCTCCTCGTGACCATGGCGGATGCCATCCTGGGGGAGCGCGCGGGTGTGCTCTGGCTTCCCGCCGATCGGCTCGTGGACGCGTGCCTGCTCGCCCTGATCCTCGGCGCCGCCGCCGCGATCGCGGGGCTCGTGCAGGCGGGCATCGCGCGCTATCGGTGGAAGCCGCCGTGGGCCGCGGCGGGGATCGCGGTGGTGCTCGGGCTGGCGACGGGCGTCTCCCTCGCCGGCGCGCCGCCCGGCTCGCGCGAGCCCTCGCTCTCGCTGTGGCCGCGGCCGCGAGACTGGCCGACCTCGCAGGAGATCATACGCGGCAACCGGATGGAGGCCCTCTGGGACCAGCTCCGCCGAGCGCCCCGGGGCCGGGTGCTCTTCCTGCGCTCGAGCGTGCCACTCGAGTTCGGCGGTGACTGGTGGCGGGCACATTCCCACCTCACGAGCCTCACCCCGGTGGTGGCGGGGCGCGAGGTGGTCGGCGGGACCTTCACCCATCCCTCGCCGGTGGCGGGCTTCTTCTACCGCGGCCTGGCCGACGGTCCCGCCGCCCTGACCGCGCCCGTTCGCGTCCTGGCGGAGCGCCTCGACGGCGTGAGTGTATTCGGGCGAGAGCTCGCGCGTCTGCGGCCGGAGGAGTTCTCGGGTCTGGCCGCACGGCTGCGCGTGACCGCGGTGGTGGCGCTGGAGGAGGACATCCCGAGCCTTCGCTTCCTCACCTCGGATCCAGAGTGGGGCGTCCCCGCCCGCGTGGGGCCGTTTCTGGTGTTCAGCAGCGCCGCGCCCCGTCCCCTCCCCGAGAAGGTCGGGCCCGACCGCTACGTCGCCTTCCTGCCGAGCCCGGAGGGCGGCTGGGCGTCTACCGGGATTGCCTGGTCGCCGCTGTGGCAGGCACGGACACCCGCCGGGAGCGTGGCGACGCGGCAGGGCGAGCTGGGCCTCCTCGAGGTGGAGCTGCCGAAGGGGGCGGGCGCGGAGCTGACCCTGCATCACCGGCCGGGAGTGGCGGAATGGACGGGCGCGCTCGTGAGTCTGGTCGCCGTGGCCGTCCTCCTGCTCGGAGGACGGCGGCCCGGGTCAGCGTGACGAACGAATGGTGTGGAGAAAGCGCACGGTGCCGTTGACGTCGATGATCCGGACCGTGAGGGTGTCGGCGTCTGCATCGACCACGCCGAAGTTCTCGATGCCGCCCAGCGCGAAGAGCGTGTGCGGGTTCAGCCCCTGGTCCACCGGACGCGACAGCCCGTAGAAGGCGGCGAGGGGCCCCGCCGAAAACTCGTGAAAGGACCAGGCCTCGGTGGGCTCATGCCGCAGGATCTCGGCATGATGGGTGTCGGCAGTGAGGAAGACCAGGTTCCGGACGCCCGCGCTCCGGAAGGCCTCGAGCACGGCGTCCCGCTCCGTGGCGAAGCCGGCTCCCGGCTCCGGGAAGCCGAAGAAGTTCGCACTGGTCCATGAGTCGCGCGCCGGGCGACCGGTGGGGATGGAGAGCGACACGCTCGTCACCACCACCTTCCAGGTGGCGCTCGAGCCGGTCACGGCCGCGAGCAGCCAGCGCTTCTGCTCGGCGCCCAGCATGGTCTTGTCCGGCCCGTCGAGGTCGGTGTTGCGGCTCCGGTACTGCCGCGTATCCAGGATGAAGACCTCCAGCACGCTGCCCCAGCGGAAGCGCCGGTACAGGCGCCCCGGCTCCTCCGCCGGCGGGAGGATGGGAAAGTAGTCGAGAAATGCCTGCCGCCCCACCGGCATGAGGGGCTCGCTGGGGCCCGCGAAGTCGTTCCGCACGTCGTGGTCGTCCCAGATCCCGTAGACGGTGGTCTGGCTGAAGAAGGCCTGAACGCCCGGGTCGGCCCGGTTGTAGCGGTGCTTGGCCCTGAACTCCTCCAGGCTGCTGGCGCGGAAGTCCGAGCCGGGCTTGCGGTCCGGGCCCGCGCAGATCTGGTCGGCGTAGATGGTGTCGCCCACGAAGAGGAAGAAGTCCGGGCGATGCCGGGCCAGCGCGTGAAAGATCGGGTAGTCGGCGGTCACATGGCGGCAATGGCCACGGCTCCCGAGGTCTCCGCTCCAGCTCAAGCGCACCGGCGCCGCGCTCCCCGGCGCGGGCGCGCTCGCGAACTCGCCCTCCACGGCGACCGTCCCCTGGCTGACCGTGTAGCGATACCGCGTGCCGGCTCGCAGCGACCCGAGGGGGAGCTTGACGGTTTGATCGTGCGCCGGCTCCGCCTCACCCTCGACGAGCCGCGGCGGCGCGCTCCGCGCGTCGGCGCTCGGCGCGTATCGCACCGCCACCCGACCCGTCGCGGGCGCGCGAGCCCAGAGCACGGCGGACGTGTCGGTGACCTCGCCCACGGTCACCAGGAGCGCGGGATCGGCCCCGTGCGCCGTCGTCGTCGCCGTGACGAGGGTGAGCAGCGCCCCAGCTACCCATAAAATCCTGCCGTTTAGCTTCCTGATTTTGTGATCTCCCGGGCGGCGAGGATAGCATCAGGCCCCGCACTTGTGCCCGGGGATTGTGCCCGTGAGCTTCCGCGCGGCCTCCTGGAGATCGGCGTCGCTCACGCCACTAGAGTGGCTCTCGCGTCTGGCCGTAACGGCTCACGATATCGGCCTTGAGGCGATCGAGGTCGAATGAAGGACCCTGCCCCCAGCGTGCTGTCCGGCCGGCACGAGAAATCCATGGTCAGCGCCTCCTCCTCGCCTGCTTCGCCGGAGCGCGCGCGTCATGTCGGCCGGGACGCGCGGGAGGGCAGCCGAGCGCAGCGAACATCAGTGCGGCACGAACCTCATGAGTAGGCGGTTGATCTGCGCCAGACGTCCCTCCGTCACTGGATCACCTGGTCCGCCCGCAGCAGGAGCGACTGCGGGATGGCGAAGCCGATGGCCTTCGCCGCCTTCGCGTTGATCCACAGCTCGAACGCGATCGGCTGCTCCACGGGTAGGTCGCCAGCCTTCGCCCCCTTTAGGATCCGGTCGACGTAGCGCGCGGCGCGGCGGTACTGATCTACGAGACTCGCGGCATAGGAGATGAGCCCACCCGCCTCGACAAACTCCCGGAGAGCGTAGATGGCAGGGAGACGGTGGGACGCTGCCAGTTCCGCGATTCGCTTCCGCTGCGCGTGCGCGGCCGTCATTGGGTCTGACATGACGATGACCGCCTGGGCCCGCGCGCGTTGCAACTCGGCGAAGGCACGCTCGAGTTCACCGGGCTCGCGCACGCGCGCGGAGATCACGGCGATCCCCAGCTTGCGCCCCGCGTCCTCCGTCCCCTTGAAGCGGAGGCCCGCGGGCGGGTAGGTGGGATTCCAGAGTACGGCGGCGCGCGCGAGCGACGGCACCAGCTCCTTGAGGATCTCCAGGCGCTTGCCCGCCAGCTGCGTCGGGTCCACATCGAAGGTGAGCCCGGTGACGTTGCCGCCCGGCCTCGTGATATTCGCCACCAAACCGGCGGACACGGGCTCGACTCCGACGGCCATCACGATGGGGACGGTGGTGGTGGCCTTCATCATGGCGGCGGTCGTTGGATTGGTCGCAGTCACGACGACGTCCACACCAGCCCGGACCAGCTCGGCCGCCAGCTCGGCGACTCCCATCAGCTGGGGATGGGCATACCGATGCACGAAGACGAGGTTGCGCCCGGCGACATAGCCGAGCTCGGCGAGGCCGAGCTCGAGCGCGGCGATCCGGGGCACCGCGTCTTCCCGGGACGCGGAAAAGAGCGTTCCCACCCGGTACACCTTCCCGTCCTGCTGCCCCTCAGCGGCGAGCGGCGCGGCAAGCACCGCGGCAGACCCAGCAAGGAAAGCGCGGCGGTCCATCACTCAATCACCTGATCCGCTCGCTGCCGGACGGACTGGGGAATGGTGAGGCCGAGCACCCTGGCCGTCTTGAGGTTAATGACCAGTTCGAACTTCGTCGGTTGCTCGACCGGGAGATCGGCAGGTTTTGCGCCCTTGAGGATCTTGTCCACGTAAACGGCGGCGCGCTGGTATACATCAACACGGTTCGCACCATAGGCCACGAGGTCACCGGCTTCCGCGTGCCGCGTCAGCCCCGACATCACCGGCAGACGGCTTTTGCCGCGAGGTTTACGATCCTCTCTCGGTGGCTGGCGAGCATCGCATCCACCAAGACCAGAACGGCCTCGGCACGCTCTCGAATCATTTCCGCGAAGGCTCGGTCGACCTCGCTCGGACCACGTGCCTCTACGAGCTGAAGCTGCAGCCCCAATGCCTGCGCCGCGCCCTTCGCCTCTCGCAACTGGGGTGCAGTACCTGGATTGGCTGGATTGCCAAGAACGGTCACCCGGGAAATCTTCGGCACGACCTCTTTGAGCAACTCAAGCTGTTTCCCTACTATCTCGGGCGCGAGCATCGACAGGCCGGTGATGTTTCCTCCCGGGCGCGCGAGGGTCGCGACCAGTCCGGCCGCGGAGGGATCAAGAAGGACCGTGATGACAATAGGGATCTCCTTGGTGGCTTCTTTGGCGGCCTGGGCTGCCGGCGCATTCGCGGCCACGATGACGTCCATTTTCAGATGTACCAGCTCGGCGGCAAGCTTGGGAAGCCGTTCGTACTTCCCCTCGCCCCATCGGTATTCAATAGCGATGTTCCGACCTTCGACATACCCGAGCTTGCCGAGCCCCTGCCGGAAAGCGTTGAGATAAGTCTGATTGTCAGAACCTGAGCCCGCGGCGAGAAAACCCACCCGGTACACCTTCCCCGCCTGCTGCGCCTCGCTGACGAGGGGCGCGGCACTCGCGAGCAGGAGAACAATGGCGAGCCTGAGCCTCATGGGTCCTCCCCAGCTTCTTGAGTCCTGCCTCGAGCAGCGACCCGATCTCCGCGGCCCGCTCCCGCCGGGCCCTCGGCCCTTTCGCCGCCGGCGCCGGGCCGCATGACACCACCACTGCACACTTCCTGGCCGGCGGTCAGCGGGGTCTTGCGGCACACCGGGCATGTCCGGGACCCTACCACGCCCCCCGTAACAGTCGCACGTGCGCTCGCAGAGCCGAGTGGGGGAAGGGATTCTGGCAAAGAGAGCTGGCTACGCACGAATCGCCACAAGGAGCCCCGCGGTCGTTTCGCCGGTGGTAGGCGAGTCGCTACTCGTTCAGTCCCCGGTCCCGGCAAGCACCGCCCCCGCCAGGGCGATCAGGTGGCGCGGAGCGCGGACTCTCGACACGCGTGCACGGTCGCCGCGGCCCTAGACCAGTGGATCGTAGTTGAAGTACTGGCCCGAGGTGTCGAGCGGCGCCAGGTGGTGACGCAGCGTGCCCGGGAACATCTCGGCGAGACGCTCGGGCGTCCAGCCCAGGTCGTTGTGGACGCGCATCGTGGGACGCATGTGGGAGAAGATCATGATCTCCTTGCCCCGCACGCCGATCACCTGGCCGGTGACCTCCTTGGCGGCGTCGGAGGCGAGGAATACCGCCACCGGCGCGATGTGCTCCGGCCCCATCTTCTTGATCTTCTCCACCCGCGCCTTCTGGGACTCGGTCTCGGTGGGGATGGTCCCGATCATGCGGGTCCACGCGAAGGGCGAGATGCAGTTCGCGGTGACGTTGTAGCGCCCCATGTCCAGCGCGACCACCTTGGTGAAGCCCACGATGCCGAGCTTGGCCGCCGCGTAGTTGGCCTGCCCGATATTGCCCACCAGCCCGGAGGTGGAGGTCATGTTGATGACGCGCCCCCACTTCTTCTCGCGCATGTGGGGAACGGCGGCGCGGGTGACCGCGAAGCAGCCCTTGAGGTGGGTGTCGATGACGCCGTCCCACTCCTCCTCCGTCATGTTGAAGATCATGCGGTCCCGGAGGATGCCGGCATTGTTCACCACCACGTCCACCGACCCGAAGTTGTCGAGTGCGGCCTGGACGATGCGCTTCCCCCCGTCAAAAGAGGCCACCGAGTCGTAGGAGGCGGCGGCGCGCCCGCCCAGATTCTTGATCTCGCCCACCACTTCGTCGGCGGGGGCCGAGGCCCCGCCCACCCCGTCGGCGGCCCCGCCATAGTCGTTCACCACCACCGCCGCGCCGTGTCGCGCCATGAGAAGCGCGATCTCCCGGCCGATACCGCGCGCGGCGCCGGTCACCACCACCACCTTATCCTGTAGGGTCATGGACCGCGTCTCCTTGAGTGATGTGGATCGTCCCCGATGCCGCGAGCGCATCGATCTCGTCCGGCGTGAGGCCCGCCTCCCCGAGAATCTCCCGTGTGTGCTCGCCGAGGGCGGGGGCCGGCGTGCGGATGGTGCCCGGCGTGGCGCCCAGCTTCACCGGCGTGGCGATGGTCTTGAAGCGCCCCGCCCGCGGATGGTCCTGCTCCACGATCATCCCCGAGGCGATTACTTGCGGATGGCGCACGAGGTCCGCGTAGTCGTTGACGGGCGCGCAGAGGACGTCCGCACGCTCGAGGACGTCCATCCAATCCGCTACCGTCCGCTCGCGGAAGACGTCCCCCAGGATCTCGTCCAGCGCGGCGCGGTTCTTGAGGCGGTCGCGGCGCGCGGCGAAGCGCGGCTCGTCGGCGAGGGCCGGCCGCCCGATGGCCTCGCAGAAGGGCCGCCAGAGCCGGTCCACCCACACCGCGACGAAGAGCCAGGCGTCCTTGGCCGCGAAGGCGCGATATGGCGCGATCTCCGGGTGCCCGCTCCCCCACCGCCCCGGTGACTCGCCGGTCTCGTGGAAGACGCTCAGCCGCGCGGTATGGGCGAGCAGCATGCCGTCGATGAGGGAGGCATCCACGCGCTGCCCGCGTCCGGTGCGCCCGCGCGCGATGAGCGCGGTGAGAATGCCCTGGATGGCCAGGAGCGCCCCGAGGGTGTCCGCCACCGGCGCCCCGCCGAGGACGGGGCCGCCCGCGCGGTCGCCGGTGATGGCCATGAAGCCCCCGAGGGCCTGGGCGAGGGAGTCGAGGCCGGGCTTCTCGCGCCAGGGCCCGCGGGGCCCGAAGGCCGAGATCGAGCAGTAGATGAGGCGGGGGTTGAGGGGGGACAGGGTGTCCCAGTCGATGCCCAACCGCTCCGCGACCCCGCCGCGATAGGCCTCGATCACCACGTCGGCGCCGGCGGCGAGCCGCCGGAACACCGCGCGCCCCCGCTCGCTCCGCAGATCCACGCCGAGCCCGCGCTTGTTCCGGTTCACGGTGAGGTGCAGTACGCCTTCCCCGCCTCGATAGAGCCGGTAGACGTCCCGCCCCGCGTCGGGGGCGTCGCGGCTCTCCACCTTGATCAC
>Ga0137407_10003467_pt1 | contig 10499 bp, 7 predicted proteins | sample CZOMad2_2_16fung_FD_108410 | JGI IMG/M metagenome (GOLD analysis project Ga0137407, IMG submission 108410) | Vadose zone soil fungal communities from Angelo Coast Range Reserve, California, USA - CZOMad2_2_16fungal (Illumina Assembly) | ecosystem: Environmental > Terrestrial > Soil > Vadose zone...
AACGGCCGACACGGTGTGCCGTCCGGGCGTGACGCCGCAAACCTTGGCGGAAGTACGCCGTTTCGTCGGCGTTCCCTTGAAACTCGAGCGTGTATCGGTCGAGTCCTTCGATTCCATGCTGCGCATCGCCTACGAAGCGGGCTCTGGGGCCGCAATGCAGATGCTGGAGGGCTTGGACGACAATACCGACCTTGCGCATCTGGCCGAGGACATTCCCGAGTCCTCCGACCTCCTGGAAAGCGATGACGAAGCGCCGATCATCCGCCTGATCAACGCGCTGCTCACGCAAGCGGTCAAGGAAAACGCATCGGATATTCACATCGAGCCCTACGAAAACCGCCTGGTGATCCGCTTTCGCGTCGACGGGGTGCTGCGCGAGGTGCTGCAGACCAAGCGCGCCGTGGCACCGCTGGTGGTTTCGCGCATCAAGGTCATGTCCAAGCTCGATATTGCCGAACGCCGTCTGCCGCAGGACGGCAGAATTTCGCTGCGCATCGCCGGACGCGCGGTCGACGTGCGCGTCTCCACCCTGCCCTCGGGACACGGCGAGCGCGTGGTTCTGCGCTTGCTGGACAAGCAAGCCGGGCGCATCGAGCTCACCTCGCTGGGGATGGACCCGCGCACCCAGGAGACGATGGATGAGATCATCCACAAGCCGCACGGCATCATTTTGGTGACCGGACCCACCGGTTCAGGGAAAACCACCACGCTGTACGCCGCTCTCGAACGCATCAACGACAACACCCGCAATGTCATGACCGTCGAAGACCCCATCGAGTACTACATCGACGGTATCGGCCAGACCCAGGTGAACACCAAGGTCGAAATGACCTTCGCGCGCGGCCTGCGGGCCATCTTGAGACAAGATCCCGATGTCGTGATGGTCGGCGAAATTCGCGACCTGGAAACCGCGCAAATCGCCGTGCAGGCGAGTTTGACGGGACACTTGGTGCTCTCCACGCTGCACACCAACACCGCCGTGGGCGCGGTCACCCGATTGCGCGACATGGGAATCGAGCCGTTCCTGCTGTCGTCGAGTTTGATCGGAGTGCTCGCACAGCGCCTGGTGCGCGTGCTCAATGCGGAGACACGCGAGCCGTTCCTGGCCGGCGAATACGAGCGCCGCCTCTTGAACCTCGATTCGAAAGGCGGCCCGGTCCAGTTATACCGCCCCAGCAGCGAGCCCGGAAACGGCTATCGGGGACGAACCGGCATCTACGAGCTCATCGCGGTCGACGATCATATGCGGACGATGATTCACGATGGCTCCTCCGAACAGGACTTGGAGCGCTATGCGCGCACGGCGAGCCCCGGCATTCGCGACGACGGCCGCAGAAAGGTGATGGCGGGCGAAACGACGCTCGAAGAAGTCCTGCGCGTCACCCGCGAGGATTGATGGGCGCGTTCGAATACACGGCTCTCGATGCTCAGGGTCGGGAACGCAAGGGCCTCATCGAGGGCGACACGCCCAAGCATGTCCGCCAGCTGCTGCGCGACAAGCAGCTGCTGCCGATGGACATCCAGGAGACGGCGCAGCGCGAGCTGAAGAAGAGCCGCGCCCGCGGCTTCATGCGCCGCGGTCTGTCGACGCTCGATCTAGCACTGTTGACGCGCCAGCTGGCCACCTTGCTGCGCTCCGGGCTGCCGCTCGAGGAATCGTTGCAGGCGGTGGCCGAACAAACCGAGAAACCCCGCGTACAGCGCATCATATTGGGTGTGCGCAGTAAGGTCGTCGAGGGTCACCCGTTGGCCGACGGCTTGCGGGACTTCCCGCAAGCGTTCCCCGAAATCTATCGTGCGACGGTGTCCGCCGGCGAGCAGTCGGGCAAACTCGACTCGGTGCTGGAGCGGCTGTCGGATTACACGGAGTCGCGCCAGGTCATGGGGCAGCAAGTCAGCAACGCGCTGGTGTATCCCATCGTGCTCATGGTCCTGTCCTTCGCCATAGTGTCCTTCTTGCTGGCATACGTGGTGCCGCAAGTCGTCGCCGTCTTCGAGTCCGGCCACCAAGAGTTGCCGATCGCCACGCGCATCCTCATCGGCATGAGCGACCTCATCCGCCACTATTGGTTCTACGCCCTGATCGTGATCGCAGCCGGCACCTGGGGATTTTTGCGCTGGCTCAAAGCACCGGAGGCGCGCCTCAAGTTCGACCGGTTCCTGTTGCGGGTGCCATTGGCGGGAAAGCTCATTCGCGGCCTCAACACGGCCCGATTTTCGCGCACATTCAGCATTCTTACCGCGAGTGCGGTACCCGTGCTCGAGGCGCTGCGAATTTCCGCCGAGGTCGTCAACAACCTGCCCATGAAAAGGGCGGTCGAGGACGCGGCCTTGCGCGTTCGCGAGGGGGCGCCCATCGGCAAGTCGCTCGCTGCGCGCAAGCTATTCCCGCCCATGATGATTCACCTCATCAGCAGCGGCGAGAGCAGCGGTGAGCTCGAAAAGATGCTGGAGCGGGCGGCGACGAATCAGGAACGCGAGATGGACGGCCTGCTCTCGACCATGACCAATCTCTTGGGGCCCTTCATGGTGGTGTTCATGGGGGCAGTCGTCATGTTCATCGTGATTGCGCTCCTGTTGCCGATTTTTCAACTCAACGACCTTGTCAAATAAAGGACTGTGCGGCAGGGTATTGCGCCTAGACCGCCTTTCCGTTTATAAACCGCGCGTGTTGGATCAATTAGTCAACATCAGGCTTCGGTAGCATGATCGAAAAGCCCGAATCGGACGAGTTCGAGGAAGAGGACGCCGAAGATGTGGCGCCCGGTGGCGATGAGGTCGACGTCGATCACATCATGCGCGACGTCGAGTCGCAGCGCCGGCGCGCGCCGAAGGGTGCAGAGCCCGCGTGGCGCCGCCTGGAACGCGTCATGGAAGAGCGGCGCACCGCCGAACTCATGAGCGATTTCGACGACTACGAGATTGCGGACGCGGATGACCGCGCATCCGATCCCGACGAGACCGATGAAACCTCCGCGCACTCGGCAAAGTCGGCACGGAAGAAAAAGAAATCCCGCTGAGCGGCGACCGCATTGCGCTACGCAGTCCCTGCTCCGCGCGAGCCCTGGGTGTCCATTGCGCTGCGCAGTCTCTGCTCCGCGCAAGCCCTGGGTGTCCATTGCGCTGCGCAGTCCCTGCTCCGCGCAAGCCCTGGGTGACCTTCCATGGTCACCCGCGGGACGCATGCGTCCCGCCCATGGTCACCCGCGGGACGCATGCGTCCCGCCCATGGCCACCCGCGCAACGCATGCGTTGCCCCCCGGTCACCCCGAGACTTCCGCAGGCGGGCTGCCCTGCGATGATTTGCAAAGATCCTGCTGGGCGACGCCCTCCTCAGTGAAAATCCCGCGATGCCACCGTGAGATCCCCCAGCATCGCCGAGAGATTGATCAGCCGCTGCGCGATGACATGCTGCACGTCGCCCTCGCGCTGCAATGTGCCATGCACCTCGAGCAGACGCGACTCGAGCAACGCGGCGCGCTGCGCGACGGCAACGCGGTTCCACACGATCAAATTCACGTAGCCGGTTTCGTCTTCCATGGTGACGAAGATCACGCCGCTCGCACTGCCGGGCCGCTGGCGCGTGATGACCAGACCCGCCGTAATCACTTGCTTCCCGTTCGGCTGTTCCCAGAGATCCTGCGTGGGCAGCACGCCGCGCTGCCGCAGTTTCTCGCGCAACAGGCTTAAGGGATGACGCCGCAGCGTCAAACCGGTGCTGCCATAGTCGGCGACGATGTCCTGACCTTCGCGCGGCGCCCGCAGCAGCGGGATACCCTCCTCCGGCACCGTCGCGGCGGGCAGCAACGGCAAGGCACGCTCCACCCCGCTGACCTGCCACACCGCGCGATGCCGATGCCCCGTCAGACCGCTAAGCGCATCGGCGGCGGCGAGAGCTTCCAGATCCCGCCTATCCAGTTCCGCCCGTCCCGCCAGATCGGCAATACCGTTAAAGCCACGTGCGGCACGCGCGGCGAGCAGTCGGGCCGCGCCCTCGCTCGATAAATGCTTCACCAGGCGCAGCCCTAAGCGCAGCGCCGGCCGGCCGTCGGTTCGTCGTTCGAGGGTGCAATCCCAATCGCTGCTCGCCACGTCGACGGCGCGTACCTCGACGCCATGGGCACGCGCATCGCGCACCAATTGCGCCGGCGCATAGAACCCCATGGGCTGGCTATTGATGAGGGCCGCGCAAAACGCCGCAGGCTCGTAGTGCTTGAGCCAGGCGGAGGTATAGACGAGCAGTGCAAAGCTCGCCGCGTGTGATTCCGGAAATCCGTATTCACCGAAGCCTAGTATCTGATTGAATATCTGATGCGCGAAGCTCTCGGGGTACCCCCGCTCACGCATGCCGTCGATCAATTGGCGCTGGAAAGGCTCCAAGCCGCCCTTGCGTTTCCAGGCCGCCATCGCGCGGCGCAGCCGGTCCGCTTCGCCCGGTGAAAAGCCGGCCGCGACGATCGCCAGCCGCATGACTTGTTCCTGAAAGATCGGCACACCCAAGGTGCGCTCGAGCACCCCTTTGACCGCCTCGCTCGGATAAGTCACTGCCTCCTCGCCGTTGCGGCGGCGCAGGTACGGATGCACCATCTCGCCTTGGATCGGGCCGGGACGCACGATGGCCACTTCGATCACCAAATCGTAGTAATTTTGCGGCCGCAACCGCGGCAGCATGGACATCTGCGCCCGTGATTCGATTTGAAACACACCCACGGTGTCGGCGCGGCAAATCATCTCGTACACGGCCTTGTCCTCGCCCGGCACCGCCGCGAGATCGAGCTTGCCCGCAACCGCGGCTTTGCCGCCGAATTCGTCGATCAGCCGAAATGCCCGGCGTATCGCGCTCAGCATGCCAAGCCCGAGCACATCTACCTTCAGCAGCCCCAGCGCATCGAGATCGTCCTTGTCCCACTCGATCACCGTACGATCGGGCATCGCCGCGTTCTCGATGGGCACGAGTTCATCCAAACGTCCGCGCGCGATGACGAAGCCGCCCACATGCTGCGAGAGATGGCGGGGAAAGCCCAAGATTTCCGCCGTGAGCGCGATGAGGCGCGCAATCACGGGATCTTCGGAATCGAAGCCGGAGGCTCGGATGCGATCGGGATCGATGCGCTGCCCATCCCACCATTGCATGCCGCGCGCGAGCTTGTCGACTTGCGCGAGATCCAATCCCAGCGCCTTGCCGACATCCCGCAGAGCGCTGCGCGAACGGTAACAAATGACGGTGGCCGCCAACGCCGCGCGCTCGCGGCCGTATTTTCCATAGATATACTGAATCACCTCTTCGCGCCGCTCGTGCTCGAAATCCACGTCGATATCGGGCGGTTCGTTGCGCTCCTTGGAAATGAAGCGTTCGAACAGCATGGCCATGCGCGAGGGATCCACCTCGGTTATCCCTAAGCAATAGCAGACAGTAGAGTTGGCCGCGGAGCCGCGGCCCTGGCAGAGTATTCCTCGTGATCGCGCATATTGGACGACATCGTGCACGGTCAGAAAGAACGGCTCGAATTTGAGCTCGGCGATCAAGCGCAATTCGTGCTCGATGTTCTCGCGTACGGCATCAGGCACGCCCGCAGGCCAACGATGGACGCAGCCTTGTTCCGTCAAGGCACGCAGGTGACAGGTAGGAGTCGCGCCTGCCGGCACGATTTCCTCAGGGTACTCGTAGCGTAATTCATCGAGCTTGAAAGTGCAGCGCTCGGCGATTTGCAGCGATTGCGCCAGCAGCGGCGCGGGGTAGAGTTCGCGCAGGCGCTGCAAGGGCCGCAAACAGCGCTCGCCGTTGGGAAACAAGGCGTAGCCGGCGGCGTGCACCGGTTTGCCCAGGCGAATGGCCGTCAATACATCCTGCAACATGCGGCGGCTGCGGCGATGCATGTGCACGTCGCCTGCGGCTACGCGCGGCAACCCCAGCGACTTGCCGAGTGCTTCGAGCAGTTCCAAACGGCGCATGTCGAAGCCGCCGGTCAGCAATTCCACGCCTATCCACAGACGTCCCGGGAATCGTTCGCGCAGCCACCGGCCATCGTCCTCTGGTGGCCGTGGCGGCGCCCTGTCCGCGCTGGGCAGCCAGATGATCAAGCAGCCGTCGAGAGCATCCTCGAGATCGGCGCGCGCCAGCGCGTACCGGCCTTTGGCGCTGGCGCGGCGTGCCCGGCTGATCAAGCGGCTCATGGCGCCGTAGCTCGCGCGATCGGTCGCGAGCACCACGAGTTTGAGCTCATCGATGCAGGTGAGCTCCGTGCCGATGATCAGCGGCAGCCCATGTTCCTTGGCGGCGACGTGGGCGCGTACCACGCCCGCCAATGAACATTCATCGGTGAGTGCCAGCCCGCTGTAGTTAAAATGTTTGGCCTGGGCGATCAATTCTTGAGGGCTGGAAGCGCCGCGCAGAAAAGAGAAATTGCTCAGGGCATGGAGTTCGGCGTACATGAACCGCCCTCACGCGTACGCGCCGCTCAAGCGAATACTCCATGCACATACCAGCGCTTGGATCGGCGCTCCTGAAAAACCCAGAGCTTTGGGCCCTGTGATCGGCGCGTGCCGCAGACCCGGCGGGCCACATAGTAATCGCGCGCCACGCCCCGGCCGTCCCACCAGCCGCTCTCGATACGCTCCGGACCCTGTCCCAGAACCCAGTCGTGGGCCAGGGGCAACGGCACGTCGAGCAACCACACGGGGCGCGGCATGCCGTCGTCCACCCTTGAGCCGGTCATCTTCTCGCCCATGCGCGAGGCTGTGGCCATCGACAGTTCGTGGACGCGCCGCCAGGCCGCTTCGGGCCGATGTTCCGGGATGGAAGCCACCCCATATACCGCATCCTCGCCCAAACGCGCGCGCAGACGTTCAACCAACTGCGGCGCCGTATCGCGGCCGCCGGTGCCTGTCAATCCGGCAAAGACATCGAGCGAGGCGGCCGACAGCGGCTGCAAGGAACCGGAGATCAATTCCATGCCTTTGACCGGGGCCCGAAGCTCAAGCCGTCCCAGTTTTTGAGTCAGCACATCCGTCAAACGGCGGCGTTCGCCCGTGATGTCCGCCAGCCCCGCATGCATGCAGGTCGTGGTCCCCGCACGATGCTTGAGCCTCAGCCGCAGGGCCTGCACTCCGGCCTGACGCTCCCGCAAGAATTGCGCACAGCACGCGATCAGCGGTTCGAGCGCCTTTTCCATATAAGCGACATTCTCGATCTCCTCCTCAAAATCACACCGCGCCCGAAAACGCGCGCGTGGCACGAAAGTGCGGCGCGGCGCGAATTGCCGTCCCAGTGCAATGTCGAGATCCCGTACCGTGGCGGCACCCAAACGGCGCGCGAGACCCGCTCGCGGCAGACGCAGCAATTCGCCCATGCGCGTCACGCCCATGGCATTCAAGGTCCGCAGCCGTTCGGTATCCCAGGCCGTGCAGGCGATCGGCAGCCTCGCCAGACGCCCGGACAGCGTTCCGAGGTCGTCGATGACGACGGGCCGGCTGCCGGCCGGATTGCCGGTGTGCGCCCCGCCCCGCGCCAGCCACAGCGCTGCCAAAGTCGACGGTGCCGCGGCGCTGTTCACCTGCAGTGCAAGCCGGCGCCAACAGGCATCGATGTCGGCATGCAAACGCTCGAGAGGGCCGAACAGCTTCAAGCTGCCCTTGATTTCCAACAGCAAGGCATTGGGCGGTTCGATGCTGACGAGCGAGGTGAATGTTTGAGCGTGAAGGCAGAGCCGCTGCAGTACGGCGGCAGAATGTGCGGCATCGATCAACTCCGGAAATACCGCGGCATACCAGAGCTGGCTCACGCGCCCGCCGCCTGCGATCTGCGGCGTCGGCGGCACACCGCCTGCCTTCAAGGCCTGAGGCGCGGAGCGATGCACCGCGGGCGATGCGGGTGTGGCGGCGGCAAATAAATCCGCCGTCTGTGTCATCGTCCGCGATTTCAAGAGCCACCCAGATCGACCGGGCCGGGTCGGCCGCCTTGCACCTTGAGTAGATCGAGACGCACTTCATGCTCGCCCTGCGTCATCAGCACCCGCAGACTGGCCGGCGAAGATTCAAAGCGATGCCGCTCGGGACGAAACAGCACCCCGAGCGCGCCGCCCGCCTCGGCCGCGAGCTTCAAACGCCGCAGCCAGCGATCGTCAGTGCCCTTCAACCAGAGCAGCACCGCGGCGCAGATCCCTGAACTCAACGCCTGTTCGGCAGCCCATAACGCTTCCGTCGCACTGGCCGGCCGCACTACGAGCAAACGCGTGAGGTCGATCCCTTGCTGCGCTAAGGCAGGGGCGTAAGGTTCGTGGGGCGGCGCGATCCACACCAGCCAGGAGACATCCCCGGCGCTGCCGCCTTGACCCATCCTGCGTTGGCAGTCCACCAGCGCCGGCAAAAAAAGCTGCACCTCGCCCAAACCGGTATCGTCCAACAGCACCTCGATGAGCGACGCCGTCGGCCACCCGCCGCCAGGCAGGCGCGCATCCAGTGCGCTCTTACCGGTGGACCAAACCGGACGAGCGGGGGCAGCCGAGGCGTCTTTTAACTTCCAGACGCGTGCATCGGCCAAAACGTCCGCAAGCGACGATGATTCACGCGCGTCCACGTCTTCGGAATTGTTCGGAATTTTTTACTTCGGTGAAGCGGTACATGACGCATGCTCGCTTCTCGCTTCCCCTTTTCAAGATTCGCAGTTCGTTGAGGGGCACCGGGGACGGCACTGCTGCCAGCTCCTGAACTCCCCTCTCCCTGCGCGTTTTGGGCAGGATGTCGCCCGCGTTTCCCCGTTCCTCGGGGTACGCATACAAATTACGGGATGCATTCTCATCCCGATTCATATAGACGGAGAACTGGCGCTGGAATTTGCCACGGAACTTGGGACGTTTGGCTCGCTTCTGGAACCAGTTTTGGAACGCCTTGTGCATGTCATCGGCCAGCGCCAGCAGCGCATGAGCCGGAATCTCGGCCATCCAGACCGTCGCCTCCTGTTTCTTGAGACCCACGACGAAGTTCTGGATGGCGGCCTTGTTCGGCCACTTCCCCTCACGCTCGCGGCGCTTGAAGCACAAGTCGAGCGTATCATTCCATGCGCGACGCAATCCGCCCTGCCAGCGGCGCAGAGCCGACCTCTGTGCCCGATTCAGATACAGGCGCAGGACAATAGCGCGGGTGACGGGTTCGGTGTTCATGCGGTTAGGACATCCTTCAACGGTGTTCGGTATGAGCGCAGATCACCGCCAGCGGATCGCGACGGCTCTATTCGCCGGAACTGTGATTGACGCGCTGATCAATGATGACGGCTCTCAACAAAGTGTCACAACCTTCACAGGTTCTCTACGTCTTTACCGCGACGAAGCACCCCGACGACCACCCCTTCGATAATCATGGGCTGTTCTTTGAGGTCGACACGAATGGGTTCGAAATCGGTATTTTCGGGCAGCAGCCAAACGATGGTGCCTTCTTGTCGATAGCGCTTGACGGTCACTTCGTTATCCAAGCGCGCGACCACGATTTGGCGATTGCGTACTTCGGGCGTGCGATGCACGGCAACCAGATCACCATCCAGGATGCCGGCATTTTTCATACTCATGCCGCGTACTTTCAGCAGGTAATGCGGCCGGGGTTGGAATAACTGCGGGTCGATCTGATAGCGCGTTTCGATATGCTCTTCGGCCAGGATCGGACGGCCGGCAGCGACGCGCCCGATGAGCGGCAGTCCCAATTGTTCACGCAGAATGTCCTTGAGTTGGATGCCGCGGGAAGCGCCGGGGATGAGATCGATGACGCCCTTGCGCTGCAAGGCGCGCAAGTGTTCCTCGGCGGCATTCGGTGATTTGAAGCCCAGCGTGCGCGCGATTTCCGCACGCGTGGGCGGCATCCCGCTTTCCACAATGGCGTCTTGAATGAGCCTCAAGATCTGAGTTTGGCGGGGGGTAAGGTCCGACATGCTTCACCTGTATATGTAGCCAGTGACTGGTATTATATACAGTCTTCGGGCACTGGCAAGTCCCCCTAGGGAGCGGTAATTTGCCGTGCCATTCCATTGAACGGGGCTCCAATGACGCAAGAAAAACAAGATCGCTCGCGCGACCGTTTCCTCGGGATGGATCAGCCCATCACGCGGCGCGACTTCCTGAACGGCATCGCCGTAGGAGCCGCCGCGGCTGCCTCCGGCTCCCTGCTCGGAGCCGCCCCGAGCGCCGCCGAGCTGCCTCCCGCCGCTCAAGACGCCTTTGGCTACTACCCCCCGCTCCTCACCGGCCTGCGCGGCAGTCACCCCGGTTCCTTCGAGGACGCCCATGCGCTGCGCGACGGCAAACCAACGCCCACGGCCGCGGACACCGGCGAGGAATACGACCTGATCGTCGTCGGCGCGGGCTTGAGCGGCCTTGCCGCCGCGCACTTCTACCGTGCACAAACCAACGCGCACAGCCGCATCCTCATTCTCGACAATCACGACGATTTCGGCGGTCACGCCAAACGCAACGAATTCAACCTGAACGGCCGCCTGAATCTATTGAACGGGGGCA
>Ga0137407_10003470_pt1 | contig 10495 bp, 8 predicted proteins | sample CZOMad2_2_16fung_FD_108410 | JGI IMG/M metagenome (GOLD analysis project Ga0137407, IMG submission 108410) | Vadose zone soil fungal communities from Angelo Coast Range Reserve, California, USA - CZOMad2_2_16fungal (Illumina Assembly) | ecosystem: Environmental > Terrestrial > Soil > Vadose zone...
TGTCTTTACAGGTGATACTATTTCCCCACCATTCGTGCCCCGATTCATGCCATGCAGTCCGAATAAGATCCAGGGAATCAAAATTGTCGCTGTTGATTGGGTTATTGATTGAACCAATGCTGACTGCACCCTGGTGCTCCATTGGATATAATGATTCCATGAGTGTGAATCCATCATGCGCAAAAGGGTATCGGCCAAAATCTTTTTCATAAAGAGCAAGCATCGGTTTTACATGCCCGAATATTTGTTTTGCTTTTTCAATATTATAAGGCATGCAATAATAATCGATGGTAAGTGTATCTTCTTTACTGATATAGACATCAGAAAAATGAGTGTAATCGCCAATATTCACAACAACATTATAATTATTGATAGGATAGCTTACATACCATTCATAACGCGTGAGATTACCCGGCAAATCGGTTTTGCTGATAAGCTTGCCGTTTGATATATCTGTCAATCCACGCGGAACTGTGATACTTATTTTCATACTGTCGGGCTTATCAGAAAGATGATCCTTGCATGGCCACCATAAGCTGGCTCCTGATCCCTGGCACACTGATTCTATCCATGGTTTTCCATTCTTATCCTGGAACCATAAAAAACCTCCGGTCAATGTAGATGGATCTGGTAACTGCGGCTTTCCCGAATAATAAATATTGATCTCCTCTTCATTTCCTTTATTTATTATGGAAGGAAATTGAATGAATACGGCATCAAATTTTCGGGTATATGAAAGCGGTTGATTATGAAAAAGGATTTTTTCAATTTTCATATTGGCGAATAAGTCAACCTGAATTTTATCGAAAGGCTGAACTGCTTTAAATCTGATAATATTATTCCCCTTGATGGATTTTGTTTCCGGTTCAACGGTAACATCCAGGTCATAAAATAACACATCATAGCAGGTCCGCATCGGAGTTAGCATTCCACGCAGGGTATCTGCCAGTGTAAATCCGCTCCGGCTACCAAACAAATGTCTTGTAAATGATGAAGAGTCCGTTGCAGAAGAAATTTTACTGAACTCTATCGAACCACTTCTTTTTGTAATTATTTTTTGAATATTGCCAGACCCATCTTTTACAAATTCAAAAAATAATTTTAAATCAACCATTGTAAAAATAAAGTTGTCTTTTGCAAGAGCTGACAATTCGAGTTTACTCTGCCCCGTTACCTGGCTTGTCAAATGATCATTTTCATTTTTTATAGTTAGGATCTGATAGGCATCACTGCTTAGTTTGTACCTGCCTTCATATTCATCTAAATCTCTTTTTTTAGCAACAGGACTATCTGTCAATCCGGAAATTCTGATCCATTCCAATTTTGGAATTGGTTGTATCCATAAGAATTTTTGAATATTGCCCGAACTGTCTTTGATGAATTCGATAATTGCTTCTGGCTTGACCTGCTTCGGCCTGAACCTGTTTTCTGCAATGCGGGATAATTGTGTTTTTCCCTGCCCAATTACCTCCAGAATAAGATGGCCATTCTCCTTTTTAATATTAAATCCTCCAGAAGAGTCTAATTTAGTTTTGTAAAGTCCAGGCAATTCCTCGAATGAATCCTCTTTTTTATCAGTATTTTTTTGTTGGGCAAATAACGGATCGAAAGAAATCACCGACGCTATTATGATAAAAAACACTATCCTCATTTATTTTTGTTTCGGGCAAAATAAGAGGAAGGAAATAGCAAAACCTACTCAAATCCGGAATTGAGTAAAGGTTTAATAAAAAAAAGAAGTAATTATTGAATTTCCATCACAATATTTCTGAATTCGGATGGAGAGAGCCCGGTAAACTGCTTAAATGTACGTTGGAAAGTTGCCTGTGAATTAAATCCACATTCAAAAGCAATACCCGCAATGGTCAGATGATCCATCCCGGGATCCTGTAGTTTCTTTTTAAATGCCTCAACCCGGTATTCATTTACAAATTCATTGAAGCTTTTATGTAAATGCTGATTCAATACGGCAGATATTGTTTTCTGCGGAAGATTGGTATGTTTTGACAGTATTGGCAGATTAAGCATGGGATCAAAATATAATTTATCTGTTTCCATTGCCTGCTTCAAAGAAAGTATTGCCTGCTCTATCGCTATAACCGGCAATGTTGAATTGGTGCCGGTTATTTTTTTTATTGGGATGATAGAATAATTATTGGCCATCATATATCCTTTAATACCGAGCCAGTAAATCAGAATGGCCAGAGGAATATATATCGGATACCAGTCAAAGGTATTCAACATTACATCGGTATAACTGGGAATAACATAAGGAATAAGATATATCAGCCAGATAATTTGAAAAACAAGAAAAACGCGAACAAACTGTTGCAGCCATTTAAAATTGTTTTCCTGTCCGTTGATTACAATATTATTTTTTGTTTTCAGATCCGTGAGAAACCTGGCAGATAATAATAAGTATACACTGACGGAAATCCATCTTGGTATATCCGCATATACATTATAGTTATCGATGATAGTGCCAAGGCTCATTCCAAATGGCTTATAATTGTTATGTATCAATCCAAAAATAAGAGCAAGAAGATATATGATAGCCATTATCTGAGGCAGGAGGTCAATGATGACGGGATAAAAATGAATGCGATCTTTTTTGTTGATCCTGAATCCAGGATCAACAAAAGATTTTACATAAAAAAAGATGAGTGGACCGAATGGCATGACAATAATCATGGGAAGAATCGCATCCAGCACTCTGGCAATATCAGAATGGTCGAACCAGCCCTGCATGCTGCCATATAACTTGAAACTGGCCAATGCCATCAGGAAAATTAATTTGGATAATATGCGGCTGGATTGAGTGGATTTTTTTGAGAAGAAAAGCAGGCTGCTAACAATAAATCCCTGAACTGCGCCAAGTAAAATGATGGTTCTGAAAAATCCGGTAAAAAAATTCATTAGACAGCCTTGGTTTTAAAGCAGCAACATTGCACTTCTTACCCTTTCGAATTTACGAAAAACAAGAGGAGGAAATGTTAAGTTCTGATTATTTATAACCACGGCCATAAGTCATGACCGCGCACACAATTTTCGTTATGACATTAGATATCCTATAAAGTTTAATTGCAAGCTTAGGAACTTTTCCAATTAGGAACTTTTCCAAAGTTTAAAACTTTGGAAAAGTTCCTAAGCTTTACGAAATTGAGTCATATTTAAAAATCTACTCCGATGAAACTACTTGTAATCCAAAACAAGATTTATGAAGTCCGTAGTCAGAAAATCATGTTTGATTTTGATTTAGCAGAGCTCTATGAAGTTGAGACAAGGGCATTAAAACAAGCAGTAAAAAGAAATATTGAGAGTTTTCCAAAGGACTTCATGTTTCAACTGGCAAAAAAGGAATGGATAGAGCTTCTGGCAATTGATAATAATATTCCTGAAAATCTTAAATACAGCCCTGCGCTACCCTTTGCCTTTACCGAACATGGCGTTACCATGCTGGCCAGTGTATTAAAAAGCAAAAAAGCGCGGAAAATGAATATTGCGATTGTCAGGGCTTTTATTGCAATGAAGAAATTTGCATTGCATTACAAGGAATTGGCCAACCAGGTGGTGGAAATACGCCAAAGAATTGGTGAACATGATGTACAACTGAACCAGATTTATGATGCCATAGAAAACCTGCTGGATGAAACCATTGAGAACAAAAAATGGGACGAAAGAGAACGGATAGGATTTAAGAAATAGATATCCTGAATATTGAGTTTTGATTATTGAATATTATTAGGACATCGATCCCCGGGAAAATATCGATCAATACATAATATTCAACACTATATGTAAGAAACTTCGTTTTTTTACGTTCTACCTGTCGTATATTTTCAGTTAAATCATTTTTCCAATACCTAAAGCACCTGTTGATGAGATACTTTTTACTATTCGTATCAGCCTTCGTGTTCTCACAGGCTTATTCGCAAAAAACCTGCGTTCAAACTTCGATATTATATAAGTTTTATCCGCAAATCGCGGCTACGCCCTTTACTCAGGCGCTCGGGAATCATCCGGAATTTGAATTCCTTCAGAAAATAAATGGTGTAACTACCGTTGACAAGTTTATAGAAGCCGTTTATTTGCCAGAGAACAAGACAAAATGGGGAAGAGAGTTCAAAGCATTTGATGTTTTATTGCACAATTCTGGTTTCACCAACGGTTATAAGGACCTCAACATAAAAAATGTAGAAGATGTTTTGGTACCATATGGAACAAAAGGTAACCTGGGATTCTATGACAAAACAAAAGATCGGATCAGCTATATCTATATAAAATTAAATCCTGCGGATGAACCTACCGGCGGTGTTGCTGCCTGGAAGCTTACAAATAAGAATGGCTGTTATTTTTATATATTACATACCTGCGGAAATGCCTGGTATCCGTATACCCCGGAAGCTCCTTCCATCAAAGTATTACGCGCCGCACGTCCAAAAACCGGTTCGGGTGTTATTGATACGAGTAAGTGTAAAACCGTTACAATAGAAAGCTATGTAAAACCTGTGGAACCCAAAAATGATTCTGTCGAACGGCCATTACACATAAGTATTAATTTTTACCAGGCAGATCTGGTTCCCTCAAAACATAAAAAGAGTGGATACGATACCATTGTACACCTGATTCATCATATGGATACAGTAACAACATTTAAAGACAAAGAAGGAAACCAATTCAAAGTATATGCAAATCCACAATCGAACAGAATACTCATCTGTAAGGATACTATTGTAAAATTATATACACAGTTATTGGCAGATAATTCCAATCCGGCAGCGCATCCTGAAACTGCAAATTTCAAATTTTCTGATACTGTTTATATTGAAACCAAAGCATCCAAACCAACCTGTAAAAATAAAATTGAGATCACGCTCGATGGTGGGTTTTCCTTCAATGCCGTTCCACGTTTAAATAATGCGGCGCAACATACACAAACTGATAAATCGCATGTGGCTGCTGAGTTTACGATTTCGCAAATCTTTAATGACTGGTTGCAGGCGGGGATTTCCGCATCATATATGACACTTTCTTACCAGGATGATCTGCCTTATCCCGGCAGTGTGGCCGGTACATATAACCAGGTGTATCTTGGTAATCCGATTATTCCCATTCAGCTGTTCGGCAAATTTACCTTTGGCAAACCAGTAGGCTGGCAATCTAATTTATCATTATCCATTGGATATTCCATTCCGACCAAGGGCAAAATAGTTAATAGTGGCACTACCCTTACAACAACTCCCTCATTACAGGGAGCGCCTACTGCTGGCTTAAAATTGGGTCTCGCCTATTTCTTCACTTGTAAATTTGGACTAGGCCTTTCTTTCACGGGCCAGTATTTTGCAAATAAAGGGGCACTAAGAAATTATAACCTGTTTGCGCTTCCGATTACCGGAGGAATAAGAATTAGATTTTAACAAAATGAGCCCTGGATATAGAACACTATAAAGCCTCAACATTTATTCTAACTTTATAGTAGCATCAACCATTAACTGACAGCTGTGAAAATACGAATTGCTATTTTGTGTTTTTTATCCTTCTGCATTGCTAACATATATGCGCAATCGAATAAATGGAGCATGTCGGTGGCATTCGGGGCCGCTTCTCCTGTAGGAAAATTCGGAGACAATAAAATATCCGACTCTACAAATGCTTTCGCCAAAACAGGGCCTGCCTTGAATTTCGAAGGCAGTTACAAATTCAGCCGTTATATCAGTTTTTCAATATTAATCAGCGGTCAGCAAAATATAGTTGACACCAAAGCAATGGTTGATAAACTCGACCGGGCTTATCCGGGTTATTTTTTTACAGTAAGGAGCGGTGATTGGAATATTGGCAGGATCACCGGGGGTATTAGCCTTTCGGTTCCATTTGGCGATTATCAAAAATTTAATATCACTGCACGGGTATTGGCAGGAGCTTTAAAGACAACGCTTCCAAAAACAGTTATTTCGGAGGCATATTATGTTGATACGCTTGGTGGAATAGGCCTGGCCCAGGCAACTAAAAATAAGGTTCCATTGAATTGGGCGTTTACCTGGCTTGCTGGAATAGGACTAAGGTATAATCTCAATAAAAGTTTTTTTCTGCAAGGCAATATCGATTATTCCGCCTCATCGCCAAAAGCACCGCATTATCCTGTTGGGACTATATTCCTGGTGGGTAGTACTTACCCCATTGGGGGTAATGCACAGGGATCAATTATTCCCACTAATACAGGTCCGCACACTTATAAACAACCCATTAACTCAATAAATATTTGCATAGGAACGGGGATTAATTTTTAGCAAAAAAATTGAAGAAAGAGAATCCTATCTTACCCGCTTTTGAATCAATTGTAAACTGATGAAGGAAAAAGATAACCAGATCAACGTCACAAAAAAACTTCCGATCACATCGCTGGCAAAATGGACGTGCAGATAGATCCTGCTAAGTCCGATTAGCAGCGCAAATACAAACAATAATACAGAGAAAATCCATTTCATGTACCTCTTCATAGTGGTTTTCCATATCATGTAGATCATGATGCCACTAAAGGTGAAACCACCCATCGAATGGCCGCTTGGAAAACTATAACCACCAGCATGTTCGAGAAATACCAGTCCCGGCCGGCTCCGCCTGAATATTTCCTTTAAGGCAAACCCGAGCAGCATGCTGACAATAGCTATGACTGCAATCATAATTGCATATTTTTTTCTCTTTCTTCTTACCAGATAAAGTATTGTCAACAGGTAGGCAGGTATAAGAAAATTACCCGTTCCGAAAAAAGTGATGAACAAGGCAATTTTTGTATGACTTATTGATGTATAGATATTGAGAGCCTGGAATGCTTTTGAATCAAACAAATCTTTTTTTTCAACAACAATTTCATCAGCTATGAACGAAAAAACCAATATGGATAATAAGCAGATTCCTGCTGCCACCAGCAATTCCAGTGAAAATAATTTTAAATAAGCAGGTTTTTTTATCAAAGATGGACTAGTATGAATGGATGCAATCTTTAATTCAAAATCAAATTAAAACTACAATCTGAAAATAATCTGAAGAATAAATTCAAAAACTGTCTTTGCCAAACTTTAATGCTTTGGAAGGACCTGTTATGCACTCCAGAATTTTCTCCCCGGATTAACAACTACTGGCACAATTCATGCGCATTATCTTTTTCAACCGATTGCCATGGTAAGCTACTATCCCACACTCGCTGTAATCGCAGCAGCAGGTTTCAATTCCTTTCGTGATTTATATCAGAGAATCTCAAAATATGGCTGTCAGCACGATGAATATTATACCATTGTTTATGTCAATGAGCAGGGGAATATTCAAAAGCTGGAAGTGCCTGTATGGAAGGTCCTTTATAATGCTATCATGGAAATATCCTGCCTGAAACATCGAAGACCTAAATAACTCCCATATATAGTATCAGGAATCAGTTTCTATTCATTGTGGAAAATATTTTAATCAAATGATTAAAATATTTGTTTAAATCAAAAAAATGTTTTTACATTTGCATTCTAACCCGACAAAGAATGGCAAAGAAAAAAAACGAAAGCACAGACCTATCGACAGAAGAAAAAATAAAAGAAGCAGCGAGGAGGGTATTTATGAAAAAAGGATATTCTGCTACGAGAACCCGGGATATTGCTGAAGAAGCCGGCCTCAATCTTGCTCTACTGAATTATTATTTCAGGAGCAAGGAAAAATTATTTGAAATTATTATGATGGAAAAGATGCAAAAATTATTGGGTGTGGTTGCTGCAGTGGTGAATGACAACGAAACAACCCTTGAAAAAAAATTAGAATTACTGGCTGTTAACTATATCGACATGCTCACACATAATCCTGATTTGCCAATTTTTGTTTTGAGTGAATTGAGAACTAACAGCGATCACCTTATTCATAAATTTCAATTCGGAAATTTAATTCAGCAATCCAGTTTTTTTAAACAGCTCCAGGTAAACAGACCTGATGTTAACCCAATGCATTTTGTCATTAACCTTTTGGGGGCAACCATATTTCCATTCGTGGCTAAACCCATTTTCATGGCCGTTGGTAATATGAATCAAAATGACTTTGATGCCATCATAGAAGAAAGAAAAAAGCTGATCCCTAAATGGATGCGGGCTATGCTGCAAACAAAGTAAATTTTTTTGGAAATGTCTTAAACAATAGATTAAAACATTTGATTAATAAAAGATGTCAAAAAGATGAAAAATATATTATCAATACTAAGCTTGTTTCTGCTGGCAGCGGACCTTTCGGCGCAAACACCAGGGCCTTTAAAAATTGAGGATTGCTACCAGCTTGCCAGGAAAAATTATCCGTTGGCAAAACAGCATGAACTGATCGAAAAAACAAAAGAATATTCCCTCCAAAATGCTTCGAAGGGGTACCTGCCGCAAGTCGGCATTTTTGGCCAGGCAAGTTATCAATCCGATGTCACGAATGTCCCTATCAAATTGCCCGGACTTGATATTCCAACCTTAAGCAAGGATCAGTATAAAGTATATGCCGAGGTAAATCAAACCATATTTGATGCCGGCACGATAAAAAATGAACAAAGAATAATCGAATCAAATGCAGTTATAGAATCACAAAAACTGGAGGTCGAGCTTTATAAATTGAAAGAAAGGATCAATGATTTATTCTTCGGTATATTATTAATTGATGAACAAATAGTACAAAATGAGCTACTCAAAAAAGATATCGACCTGGGCATTAAAAAAACAGAAGCGTCTATTGCGAATGGAACCGCTTTAAAAAGCAGTGCCGACCAGCTCAAAGCGGAATTACTGAAAGCAAATCAACAAACGATTACATTAAAAGCTTCCCGCAAGGCATATCTTGATATGCTGGAGCTTTTCATCAATCAAAATCCCGATGAAAATACCGTGTTGGTGAAACCTGCAATGATTCCCGTTTCGCAGGAAATAAAAAGACCCGAGTTATTGCTATATGAATATGAAAACAAGGGCCTGGATATTCAAAATAAAAAGATCAATTCAAGGAATCTTCCCAAATTCAATTTATTTCTTCAGGGCGGCGCAGGCAGGCCTGGCCTGGATATGCTGAGCAACGATTTTTCACCTTACTATATTGGTGGCATCCGGCTGAACTGGGCATTATCCGGTTTATACACGCAGAAAAAAGAAAAAGAACTTGTTAATATCAACCGCAGAAATATTGATCTGCAAAAAGAAACATTTCTTTTCAATACAAACAGCACTTTGAAACAACAGCATGCTGAAATCAGTAAGCTTCAGCAACTGATTGCATCTGATGATGAAATTATCGAATTGCGTACCCGGGTAAAAACCACATCACTCGCACAATTGGAAAACGGGGTGATTAATACCAATGATTATTTGAATGAAGTAAATGCTGAAGACCAGGCAAGACAAAATAAAATCCTGAATGAAATACAATTGCTGATGACCATTCACCAGCAGCAAACAACAACCGGAAATTAAAAAATATAAATATTAAAATCATCATGAAGAAGATAACATCAATGCTCGCATCTGCTATATTACTTGCTTCCTGCACGGGCAATAAAAAAGCCTATGATGCATCAGGAACATTTGAAGCCATTGAGACGATTGTCCCGGCCGAAGCAGCAGGCACTATTCAAAACTTCCAGGTAGAGGAGGGACAGATCCTGAAACAGGGCGACCTGGTCGGTTATATCGACAGCCTGCAGATCTATTTAAAAAAGAAACAACTTGAAGCGCAAATAAAAGCCACAGGTACAAAAATTCCTGATATCCCTGCGCAAACTCAATTCTATAAACAACAACTAGAAGTTGCACAGAGCCGCTTAAGCAGTTTGTTGCGCGAACAGTTGCGCATTCAAAACCTGGTAAAGGCTGATGCTGCTACAACCAAACAGCTGGACGATATTAATTCACAGGTTGATGAAGCGCAAAAACAATTGCTCGTTATACAAAAGCAGGATGCGGCACAGGTTTCTGTATTGCAAACCCAGGTATCGGGATTACGTGGCGATGTATTGCCGCTCTTTGTTCAGATAGAACAACTGAATGATCAATTAGCTAAATCGCGCATCGTAAATCCTGTTAATGGAACTGTTCTCACAAAATATGTTGAAGCCAATGAAATGGCGACAAATGGAAAACCGCTATACAAAATTGCTGATCTGTCAAACATTATTTTGAGAGCGTATGTAACCGGCGATCAGTTTGCTCAAATAAAACTGAATCAAAAAATAACAGTATTGGTGGATGATGGATCAGGCAAATACAAATCATATGAGGGCATCATTGAATGGATCAGTGATAAGGCAGAGTTCACTCCAAAAACCATTCAAACAAAAGATGAACGCGCTAATCTTGTTTATGCCATCAAAGTGAAAGTAAAAAATGACGGCTATTTAAAAATCGGGATGTATGGAGAAGTAAAATTTTAAATCCATGGAATCAGTTGTATTAAATAAGATCACAAAAGTTTACGGGAAAGAAAAAAAGCTGGCTGTGGATAA
>Ga0137407_10003471_pt1 | contig 10493 bp, 4 predicted proteins | sample CZOMad2_2_16fung_FD_108410 | JGI IMG/M metagenome (GOLD analysis project Ga0137407, IMG submission 108410) | Vadose zone soil fungal communities from Angelo Coast Range Reserve, California, USA - CZOMad2_2_16fungal (Illumina Assembly) | ecosystem: Environmental > Terrestrial > Soil > Vadose zone...
ACCGCGAGATGAGCCGGGCGCTGCGCCGCTTCTCCATCCTCCTCGAAAGGCTCACGGGGGGCGCGACGGTCGGCGTCAGCGGGCGGACGGACCCCGAGATGGAGCAGATCAAGACGCAGGCGGTCGTCACCGCCGCCGTCCAGGCGCGCAACGAGGCGGAGCTCCAGGACCATCTGCGACGGCTGGGCGGCGCGGGGCTCGACGCGCGGACGGAGCAGATCTTCAGGATGCTGAGCCGGAGCCTCCCCGAGTGGAACGTGCCGCTCGGCGCGCTCGAGGCCGGCGCGGCTCCCGGTCCCGTCCAGAATCGCTCCATGGAGGCGATGCGCAAGCTGGTGGCCCTCGCCGAGACTCCCGAGGAGTGGGCCCGCCGGTTCAACGATCTCGTCCTCGCGGCGATCGATCAGTTCAACACCGGATCGCTCGCGCGCTCGGCGACGATCCTCGACCTCGCCGAGCGGATGCTGGTCGGCCAGGAGCGCCACCAGGAGGTCGTGAAGGCCATCCGGCGACGGGCGCACGAGGCGATCAAGGAGGCGCCGCTGCGGGCGCACGCCGAGAGGCTGGAGGAGCGCTCGGTGCTCCTCCGGTTCATGAACTTCTTCCCCGCGATGACGCCCGAAGGGCTCCTGAGGCAGCTGCACGACGAGAAGAAGCGCGAGCGGCGGTGGCTGCTGCTCCTCCTGCTCGAGGCGCACGGCACGAGCGCGCGGAACGCCGCGGTGGAGGAGCTCGAGGCCTTCCTCCGGGGCGACAGGAACGAGCCGCACGGCTTTCACCAGCGCAATCTGATCCACCTGCTCCGGCGCATCCCGGCCGGCGAGGCGGGCCCCGGCGAGAAGGAGCTCGAGGCGCTCAGCCGCCTCTCGAAGCTCGATCAGCCGGCCATCGTCGTGCGCGAGGCGATCCGCACCCTCGGACCGCTCACCCACCCGACAGCGGAGCGGGTCCTCCTGGCGAGACTGAAGGAGATCGAATCGGCCGCGCTGCGGCAGCCCCCCGCGACGGACGGCAAGCCGAGCCCGCTTCTCGAGCTTCTCGACGCGTCGTGCTCGGCCCTCGCGCTGCAGCGGACGGCGGGGTCTCTCGGCGCCGTCGTGCAGCACGGCCTGCGCGAGGAGCCGACGCTCGGGGACGCGCCGGTGCGTCTCGACGTGCTCGGCGCTCAGGACCTGTCGTCATGGCCGGACCTCGTCACGCGGATGATCCAGGCCGCGCGCGAGCGGCTGCCCCGAAAGATCCTGGGCCTCGTCCTCCAGAAGCAGGAGAGCCTTCCGCATCTGATCCGCGCCCTCGCGGGAACGCCGCTCCCCGCCGTCCGGACTCTGCTCGAGGAGATCGCCGCGAAGTACCCCAACCAGGACCTCGCGGCCGAGGCCGCCAAGGCCCTCGAAGCGCTCAAGACGGCCGGGCCCCGGGCGGAGCCGCCGCCGCCGGGCCTCACCGGCGACGTCGGGCTCTTCGGCCTGCCGAATCTCTTCCAGAGCCTCGGGGATTCCAGGGTCACGGGGACGCTCACCCTCCGCGACGAGCGCGGCCGCGTCTGCGGCACGATCGCCTTCGCGGACGGAAAGATCGGGAGCAGCGAGTACACGCACGTCAAGGGAGAGGACGCGCTCTATCAGATGTTCGAGAAGCCCGAGGCGCGCACCTTCGCCTTCTCGGCCCAGGCCGCCTCACCGTCCGCCGGCCCGGCAGGCGACCTGCTCGAAGTCGTCCCGGTGCTGATGGAGGCGATGCGCCGCCAGGACGAGTACCAGCAGGCGCGGGTGCTCGTGCCGGACGGGGCGCATCTCCAGCTCTCGGGGACCAAGCCGACGAAGCTCGAGGAGGAGGAAGACCTCAAGCTGACGCAGCTCGTGTGGAGCAAGGTCGTCGCGGGCGCCTCGCCCGAGCAGTGCGAGGCGCAGGTCCCCGTGGACGCCTTCAGAGTCCGGCGCCTCCTGGCCCACTGGGTGGAGTCGAAGACGCTCCAGATCCCGGCGGCCGCACCGACGCCGTCCGCGCCCCTGGCGGTCGGCGCGTAGCCTGCGGCGACCCGCCGCCGGGCGAGCCGGGGCTTCCCCGCCGCTGCACTACACTGCCACGCCATGCCTCTTGATCCCGGGACCCGCCTCGGACCCTATGAGATCCTCGCGCCGCTCGGCGCGGGAGGGATGGGGGAGGTCTACCGCGCGAAGGACACGCGCCTCGATCGCGTCGTCGCCGTCAAGGTCCTCCCCGCGCATCTCTCGGCGCACCCCGAGCTGAAGCAGCGCCTCGAGCGCGAGGCGCGGGCCGTCTCGAGCCTGAGCCACCCCCACATCTGCACCCTCTTCGACGTCGGCCACCACGACGGGGTGGACTACCTCGTCATGGAACACCTCGACGGAGAGACGCTGGCCGAGCGCCTGAAGAGGGGACGCCTCCCCCACGCGGAGCTGATGCGCGCGGCGATCGAGATCGCGTCGGCTCTCGATCGTGCGCACCGGAGCGGCATCGTCCACCGCGACCTCAAGCCCGGCAACGTCATGATGACGAAGGGCGGGACGAAGCTCCTCGACTTCGGCCTCGCGAAATCGATGGGCCTCGCCTCGGCGCCGTCGAACCTCACCGCCTCCCCGACGCTCACGAGCCCGCTGACGGCCGACGGGGCGATCGTCGGCACCTTTCAGTACATGGCCCCCGAGCAGCTCGAGGGGAACGAGGCCGACGCGCGGAGCGATCTCTTCGCCCTCGGCGCGCTGATCTACGAGATGGCGACCGGAGGGCGCGCCTTCGACGGGAAGACGCAGGCGTCGCTCATCGCCTCCATCCTCAAGGAGGTGCCGCGGCCGATCCGCACGGCGGTCCCCGCAGCCCCGGCCGCTCTCGATCGCCTCGTGCGGCAATGCCTCGAGAAGGATCCCGACGAGAGGATCCAGAGCGCGCACGACGTGAGGCTCCAGCTCGAGGGGATCGCCGAAGCGGGAGCCGCCCCGGAGGCCGGCGCGCCGGCATCCGCCGCGCCGGCTCCCCCCCGATCGCGCGAGCGGGTCGCGTGGGGGATCGCCGCGATCGCGTCGGTCGCCGCGATCGGCTTCGCCGCGATGAGGATCCTCGGACCCGCGCGCCTCGAGCCGATGGTCATCTCGTCGATCTCGCCGCCACCGGGCGAGATACTCCAGCCGGGCAGCATGGGCATGTCGATCTCCCCGGACGGACGCCAGATCGTCTTCGCGGCCCGGGGCGCGGCGGGAAACGGCCTCTGGGTCCGGCTCCTCGATTCGCCGAGGGCGCGGTACCTCGCCGGCACCGAAGGCGCCGACTGCCCGTTCTGGTCCCCCGATGCGCGCTCCATCGGCTTCCACGCCGACGGACAGCTCCGGAAGGTGGATCTCGCCGGGGGGCAGAGCGACGCCCTGGCTCCCATGAGCATCTGCCTGGGAGCTTCGTGGGGACGTGACGGCTCCATTCTGTACGTTCCCGATCGGTACGTTCCCGTGATGCGGGTCAGCGCGGCCGGAGGGGATCCGGCCTCCCTGAGCGCGCACGAGGGGGAGAGGGGCAAGAGGACCTTCTCCCAACCGAGCCTCCTTCCCGACGGGCGACACATCCTCTACACGGTGAACGAGACCTGGGAGGGAGGGCAGAACAGCGGCATCTTCGTGGCGACGATCGACGGAAAAGACGAGCGCCGGATCCTCCCGATCCTCTCCAACGCGCGCTACGTGGCGCCGGGGTACCTGGTCTTCGCGAAGGACGGCTCGCTGCGCGCGCAACGGTTCGACGCCGCGCGCCTCGAGCTGTCGGGAGACCCGATCACCCTCATGGACGGCGTGCAGTACATGGGCTTCTACCAGAGCCATCTCTTCTCGGTCTCGGACGAGGGGACGCTCGCCTTCAGCGCCGGCGAGGGGATCCTCACGCGGCAGTTCACGTGGGTCGATCGCAAGGGGGTCACCCTCGAGACGGTCGGGAAGCCGGGGAACTTCTTCTCGCCCCGCCTCTCGCGCGACGGTCGGCGCATCGCCTTCGATCAGAGCGATGCCTCGAGCGACAGCGGGGACATCTGGACCCTCGATCGCGAGCGGGGCATGGCCACGCGCCTGACGTTCGATCCGCGCAACGAGTCGGCGCCGGTCTGGTCGCCGGACGGCCGGCGGATCCTCTTCTTCGGCAACTTTCCGAGCCGCACCGACCTCTTCGTCGTCCCGGCGGACGGAACGGGGGCGGTCGAGACGGTCCTCGCGAACGGAGGCGACAACCTGGCGAGCGACTGGTCGAGCGACGGGAAGTACATCGTCTACCAGACGGCGCGCGGCTCGGGGCTGTCGAACACCGATCTCTGGATCTACTCCGTCGAGGGGAAGAAGGCGGAGGCCTGGCTCGAGTCCCCGTACGTCGAACGCCAGGGGAGGTTCAGCCCCGACCGCCGGTGGATGGCGTACACGTCGAACGAGTCGGGGAGGATGGAGGTCTACGTCCGGGGTTTCATGCCCGCCGGAGGGAAGTGGCGCGTCTCGATCGACGGGGGCGCCTCCCCCGTCTGGCGGCCGGACGGCAAGGAGCTCTTCTTCATCTCCTCCGACGCACGACTCATGGGCGTGGCCGTGCGCCCGGGCGCGGAGTTCGACGGCGCCTCCGCCGCGCCGCTCTTCAGGATCCCGGGTGAGCTGCTCGACGTGGGGGGGGTCGTCACCCAGTACGACGTCGCCCCCGACGGCCAGAGCTTCCTCTTGAACCTCGACACGCCCAGCGAGAGCCTGCGGCTGATCACGCTCGTCACGAACTGGACGTCCCTGCTCCGGAAGCGCTGACGGCTCTCAGCCCCTTCCCACCTCCACCGGAAGCGACAGGCTCTCCCACGCCGCGATCCCGCCGATGAGGTCCGTGAGGCCGTGCCACCCCTGGCGCTCGAGGAGGCTCGCCGCGATCATCGAGCGGAAACCCGACGCGCACTGGACGACGATCGACGCGCCCTTCGGAAGCTCGGCCGCGCGCCGCGCGAGCTGGCCGAGGGGGATGTGGCGCGAACCGGGGATGCGCTTGTCCGCGCGCTCGCCGTCGTTCCGCACGTCGAGGACGATCGGGGGCGCGGCCGACCCGAGCGCCGCCGCGAGCTCCCGCGCCGCGACGCGGGAAAGGCTCTGCACGAGCTCGGGGCGCGACGAGAGGGCGTGCATCCCCCCGTCGAGATATCCCACGACCTGATCGAAGCCGATCCGCCCGAGGCGCGTCGCCGCCTCGATCTCGCCTCCGGGCTCGGCGACGATGACGATGGGGCGCTCGCGATCGAGGAGCGTCCCCGCCCACGTCGCGAACTTCCCCGAGAGGCCGATGTTGACGCTGCCGCCGAGGTGCGCCGCCGCCCACTCCCCCGGCTCGCGCACGTCGAGGAGGCAGGCGCCGGCGTTCACGAGGCGGAGGACCTCGTCGAGCGGGATGGGGCGGAGCATCTTCTCCATCGCCGCCGGCAGCGTCGCGCGCGCCTTGCGGTTCAGCATCGCGTCGTACGAGAAGTAGGCCGGCGCCTCGGGCTGGTCGGTCGTGACCATCCGGATGAACGCGTCGCGGCTCATCGGCTGGAGCGCGTAGTTCGTGAGGCGCTGCTGGCCGAGAGTCGAGGATGTCTCCTTGCTGAGGTTCTTTCCGCACATCGAGCCCGCGCCGTGCGCCGGGTAGACGAGCGTCGCGTCCGGGAGCTTCAAGAGTTTTCCGTGAAGCGAGTCGTGCATGAGCCCGGCGAGATCCGCGGCGGTGATCCCGATCGAAGCTATGAGATCCGGCCGTCCGACGTCGCCGATGAAGAGGGTGTCCCCCGTGAACACCGCCTGTGGCGATATCGCGTCGCGCGCCGTGTCGAAGACGGTGATCGAGATCCCCTCGGGGGTGTGCCCCGGCGTTTCGAGGATGCCGAGCTTCACGGCGCCGAGCGCGATCGAATCGCCGTCGCGCGCCGGCACGAACGGGTACTCCGCCTCGGCGCGGGCCCCCAGGTGGATGGCCGCCCCGGTGCGCTCTTTCAGCTCGAGATGGCCTGCGACGAAGTCGGCGTGGAAGTGCGTGAGAAAGACGTGCTCGATGCGCACGCCGAGGCGCTTCGCGTCCTCGAGGTACTGGTCGACGTCGCGCTGCGGGTCCACGACGGCCGCGACGCCGGCGGCCTCGTCCCCCACCAGGTACGAGGCGTGCGCGAGACAGCCGAGGTAGTACTGCTTGAGGATCATCGGGGCTCCGTCGATGGGGATGGGCGGCCATTGTAGCCGCTCCGGCTTCAGGTGCGCGGGAGAGCAGCGCGCCGCCGCAGCGGAATGAGGGCCCTCACACGATCCTCGCGCAGCCACAGGCCGAGCCAGATAAGGACCCCGAGCGCGATGTGGACGAGGAAGGGATCTCCGACCCTCAAGTGCGCGCAGATGGCGCCGCCGAGAAAGCCGGTCAGGAGGATCGCCCCCAGGATCGACGTCACCGGGATCAGGTAGACCGCCACACAGGAGAGCTCGACCGCAGCGAGCGGCAGTGCCAGCGAGTCGGGGATCCCCAGGTGCGCGAATCCCTCGGAGAGATCGGGGCCCCCCTTGAGCTTGATGACGGCGCTGAAAACAAAGAGAAGGCACGGGAGGATCGAGATCCCACGGCCGATCCACTGAACCCGGGATGAATTATCCGCCAATCGCTCTCCCTCCAGGCAAAAGGATCCGCCGTCGGACCGCTCTACTCCACGTACCCCAGGCTCCGGAGCTGGTCGAGAGTCTCCTGGTCGAGCTCGAGGGGGCGTCCCCGCACCCAGCGCCCGGGGGAATCGAACGACGGGATCTTCGCGAGAGTTTTCCTCTGCTTTTTCAGGATCTCCTCGACGAACGGCGCGGGGGATCCGTCGAGATCTGCGGCCACGGGCAATCCGATCAGCGGCAGGATTGTCGGCAGGAAGTCGGTGACCTGGAGCTCCGGGCCCGATGGGCCCGGGGCCGACCCTGGCCTCCGCAGATCCGCGACGCCGGCCCCCGCGAGGATGTAGACACCGTCCGCGTCGTGGATTCCCGATCCGGGGATCCGGGAGGGTCCCGATCGGAAGCCGTGATCGGAGACGACGGCGATGAGCGTGTCGGGTGGGAGGCCCGCGATGAAGCGGCCGATCTTCCGGTCGGCCCACTCGTAGGCCCGAGGGATCACGCGGGCGTAGTCCTCACGGTGGATGTCCGCGGGGAATGGGGTCGGGTAGGGATCGGGGGGGGAGATGCGCGGGAACTCGTGCGGATCGAGCAGGGACCAGAAGCTGTGCTGCACGCGATCGGTGAGCGTGATCACATGGATCAGCGCGTCCCAGTCCCCTCCCCGCCAGAGGCGCGTCACGTAACGCGTCTGATCCCGGGCCACCCCGAAAAGGAGCTCCGCGAGCGGCTCGAGGAGCCGCGGATTGCGGAAGTAGAGCCATCCCGATCCCTCGACGAGGTAGGGCCCCTCGACGGGCTCGAGCCTCTCGGTGACCACGGCCGGGAACGATTGATGCTCGCGGTCCATGAGGAAGAGAGGGGTCATGTAGATGGAAGTGGCCTCCGGGTCCGACTCGACCAGGCGCAGCCTGAAGGTCAGCGGCCGTCGATCGCGCTCGATGACGATCCAGGGGCTCCACCCGCTCTCGAGGTCGAAGCCGCACCCGCCGCATCCCGCCGGATCGATCCGCAGCCCCCGTTCGGTGCGCCGGACCTCGAGCGTCGCGTAGGTCTTGAGGAGCCAATCGTCGAGAGGGGACTCTCTCCGCCGCGCCACCGAGCGGATCGCCGCGATGATCGCCGACTGCCTCGGCAGGGAGGTCTTCTCGCGGATCCGGAGCGTCGCGGACTCGCCCGCCGCGCCGATCGGAGCGAGCCTCTCGACGGTCAGGCCGCTGAGCGGATCCCGCGGCGAGGGAGATCGCGTCGTGAAGTAGTGCCCGAGATTGTTCCCGGTCTCGGTCTCGTTGGGGAAGCCCGCCAGCATCACGCCGCGGATCGCTTCCGCCGGGTAGGTCCCGGGGGCGTTCGCGGTGAGCACCCTCGCCCCGCTCTCGGAGAGGATCTCCCAGAGCGCGTGGACCCTTCGATTCGGCGACCACGCGTTCTGCAGACGGTCGATCCCGTGGTGCGCCGGCGTCTTCCCGGTGAAGAGGGTCGTCCAGACGATGGGCGAGAACGCGTCGTCGCTCGATCGCATCACGCCCCCCACCCCGCCGGCCAGGAGAGAGGACAGGTTCGGAAGCCGGCCGCTCTCCATCAGCGGCCGCATGACGCTCCACGTCGCCCCATCGAGGCCGATGACCACCAGGCGCGGGTGCCGCGGATGTTCGGTCAGGGTCGGCCCGACCCCCGGAGACCCCAGGGGGACGGCGACTTCGGAAGAGGGCAGATCCCAGGTGGGAGCCGCGTTCACGATCGTCGCCTTCACGATGCTCGTCTTCGCGAGGGGGGAGGCTCGACCCGCCTCCATCCACGCGTTCGCGCACGTGCCGGCGAGGAGCAGGCCGGCGCACAGCCCGCTCGTCACAGGGACGAGGGCGGCCGGCCGCGCCGAGGGGGTCGCGCGCGCGCGGCTGCGGAAGAGACGAAGAAATCCCCACAGCAGAACGAGATCGATTGTCGCGACGGCGCCGTCGGCGAGCAGGCTCTTCGCCTCGAACATCCCCTCGGGCATGAACCGGTTGACGTCGATCGCCAGGAGCGCACTGCCGAACAGAAGCGCGTACACCGATCCCTCGACCCTGAGATGGCCGGCCGGTGCGAGGCGGAGGCGGCGCCAGAGCCGTGAGAAGAGAGGGGCCAGCGCGGCCCCCGCGATCGCGTACAGGAGCACGATGGCGAGGAGCGCCCGGCCCAGCCCCGACCATCCGGCGGGACCGCCGGAGAGCCAGAAGCACTCGCTCAGGCCGGCGAGCGACCCGACGAGCCATCCGATCCAGATCAAGAGGACTCCCCCGTGGTTGAAGGACGACCCTTCGAGCTCGTTCGCAATCGCGGGGCGGTGGCGACGGTCCCCGGCCGTGACACCCTGTCTGTCGGATGAAGAAAACTATCAGAAGTCCCGGGGGGCGTCCACGTTTCGACGGGACCGAATTGAGGTAGAGTGATCGCCATGCGCAAACCATTTCACAACAATCCGACCGTGGCGACTCTCCTCCTGGCGCCGGCGCTTCCGCTCGCCGCCGCCATGGCCCTCTCCCTCCCGACCGTCCTCCGCGCCTCCGAGCCGGCCGATCCGGTCCGCGCCCAGATCACCCGGCAGCACGACGAAGGCGTGCGCCGGCTCCAGGAGTGGGTGAGGCTCCCCTCGATCGCCGCCGAGAACCGCGGCATGAACGAAGGGTGCGAGCTGATGATGCGCCTCGCGCGCGAGGCGGGGTTCGACAAGGTCGCGCGCGTGACGACCGACGGCCAGCCGGGGGTCTTCGCGACGCTCGACGCCGGCGCGCCGCGCACGATCGGCCTCTATTTCATGTACGACGTGAAGCAGGCGGACCCCGCGGAGTGGTCCTCGCCGCCGTTCGACGCCGCGCTCGTCGACAAAGCCGGCTTCGGGAAGGTCGTCATGGGGCGCGGCGCCGTGAACCAGAAGGGGCCCGAGGCGGCCTTCCTCGCGGCCCTCCACGCGATCAAGGCGGCCGGGAAGAAGCCCCCCGTCAATCTCGTCCTCGTCGCCGAAGGCGAGGAGGAGATCGGCTCGCCGCACTTCCAGCAGATCGTCCGCCGCCCCGAAGTCGACGCGGCGCTCAGACGCTGCTCGGGGGTCTTCATGCCGGCGGCGGCGCAGGATCCCGACGGCACCGTGTCGGTTTCGCTCGGGGCCAAGGGGGTCGTCGAGCTGGAGCTCGTCGCGAGCGGCGAGAAGTGGGGACGAGGTCCCGGCAAGGACGTGCACTCGTCCAACCGCGCGAGGCTCGACTCCCCCGCCTTCCATCTCGTGCAGGCGCTCGCCACGCTCGTCACCGCCGACGGCGATCCGGCGATCGACGGCTTCGCCGACAAGGCCCTTCCGGCTTCGGCGGCGGAAGCCGCGATGCTGGACGTGGCGGCGACGCGCCTCAAGGAGCCGACCGCGCTGGGCCTCCTGTCCGCGAAGACCTGGGCCCACGATCTCCCGTGGCGCGCGTCGCTCGACCGGTTCCTCTTCACCCCCACCGTGAACATCGAGGGGCTCGTGGCCGGCTACACCGGTCCCGGGGGAAAGACCGTCCTGCCCCACCGCGCGGTGGCGAAGCTCGATCTGCGCCTCGTCCCCGACATGACCTACGCGGGCGCCGTGGCGGCGCTCAGGGCCCACCTCGCGAAACGGGGGTTCGGCGACATCGAAGTCAGCCCGAGCGGCGGCTACGATCCGACGGGCACTTCGCCCGACGCCCCGTTGATCCGCGCGCAGATCTCGGTCCTGAAGCGCGCCGGGCTCGACCCGATCCTCTGGCCCCGCAACGCCGGCTCGTATCCCGGCTACGTCTTCACCGCGGACCCGCTGCGGCTCCCCGCCGGCCACTTCGGCCTCGGCCACGGCAGCGGGGCGCACGC
>Ga0137407_10003474_pt1 | contig 10492 bp, 12 predicted proteins | sample CZOMad2_2_16fung_FD_108410 | JGI IMG/M metagenome (GOLD analysis project Ga0137407, IMG submission 108410) | Vadose zone soil fungal communities from Angelo Coast Range Reserve, California, USA - CZOMad2_2_16fungal (Illumina Assembly) | ecosystem: Environmental > Terrestrial > Soil > Vadose...
AGCGAAGCTTTCTGGGACGCCATCAAGCGCGCGGGGCAAATCTTCCAACACCGGGCCCTCTGGACAAGGCTGATGAAACGGGCGATGGCGCGCAATTTTTCGTGGGACGCCGCCGCGCAGCGATATGAAGCCCTGTACAGCGAACTCGTTGGCGCGCCGGGAGTAGCGGCTGCATAGAACGCAACCGGCGCTTCTCAAGCTTTTCGTTTGCCAAGGCGGGCCATCTGTGGAATTTTGGGCGGCTTTTCTCCCCTCGGAGAGCTTATGAATTACGCAATTATCAAGACTGGCGGCAGGCAATTTCGAGTCGCAGAAGGCGATACGATCGATGTCGACATTCTCGACGTCGAGCCTGGCAAAACCGCGACGTTCGGTGATGTACTGCTCTTCGCCGACGGAGATAAGGTGACGCACGGCGATCCGCTGATTTCAGGAGCAAAAGTGACTGCTGAGGTACTCGAGCAACGCAAGGACAAGAAGGTCATCGCTTTTAAATACAAACGGCGTAAAGGCTATCACCGCACAGTTGGGCATCGTCGCAAGTTGACCCGCGTAAAGATCAAAAGCATCAACGTGGGCGAGAAAAAGACTGCACCGAAGAAAACGGAGGAATAGAACCGCGCTGCCGTTCTCAACCATCAACTCTCAACTAAGAACTCTCTCCAATGGCTCACAAAAAAGGACAAGGCAGCGTTAAGAATGGCCGCGACAGCGTCAGCAAGCGGCTGGGTGTGAAAAAATTCGGCAGCGAAATGGTCGTGGCCGGCAATATCATCGTGCGCCAGCGCGGCACAAAGTTTTTGCCCGGAAAGAACGTCGGGCTCGGGCGCGACTACACAATTTTTGCACTACTTGACGGCAACGTGCGGTTCGATCGAGGCGGGCGACGCGTGAATGTCGATCCGCTGGTCACTGGAAAATAGCCGCTCGGATTCTGCTTCCCTCTCCGAGCCAATCTGCAGTATAAGCGGATTTCGCTGATGATGAGATACAACACCTTTATCCTTTTTGGCGCTCCCGGCAGCGGCAAAGGCACCCAAGGCAAAACGCTCGGGACGATTCCACGTTATTATCATTGTGCGTGTGGCGATGTGTTCCGCTCCATCGACACGCGCACGAAGGTCGGCAAAGCATTCCTCGAATACTCCGGCAGAGGGCAGCTGGTGCCGGACGATATCACAGTGGAGCTTTGGCGCGAGGCAATCGAAGCGGCGGTGGAGGCGCACAAATTCAAGCCGGACATCGACACCCTGGTGCTGGACGGGATTCCGCGAAACCTTGGCCAGGCCAAAATCATGGAGGAAATGATCGACGTAAAGAAAGTGTTTCATCTCGCATGTCCGGATCGCGAGACACTGTTTTACCGGCTGAAGAAGCGTGCGTTGAAAGACAACCGGCTCGATGACGCGAACGAACAGGTGATTCAGCGACGCCTCGATATCTATGAAAATGAATCCAAACCGGTGCTTTCGTATTACTCGCAGGAACTGGTTAGCATAGTTGACGCAACTCAGCCGCCCGCCAAAGTTCTGCTCGATATTCTACAGAGCGTGAACGACGGCGTGTATGAACCAGCAACAGTTTGAAAATTTCACCGCTTCAAGTCTGTATTGCGAAAAGTGCAAGGCCGCGATGCCGGTGCGTGAGCGGCTGCTCTTAGTCCTGCCCGATCGGGAGATTTTCGACTATCTCTGCACGGGCTGCGGATCATCGGTAGGCCGGCGCGAGATCACGGCCGGCGAAAAACTCCTGGCACAGGCAACGGCCGGGCGACGGTCGCGTCGGTCCAGCGCCAGGCATCAACTGATGCCATAGTTCGGCATGCGCATCGTTTTTGTCGGCGCGGGCGCAATCGGCGTACCGACATTGCGGGCATTGCTGAAGTCTGAACACGAAGTCGTCGGCGTCGTCACACAAACCGACAAGCCGGTAGGACGCGCTCAGTCGATGGCGGCGACGCCAGTAAAAAAAGCGATGCTGGACACGACTGCACGGATTCTGCAGCCCGCGCGAATTAAAGACCAACAAGCGATCGAAGAGATCCGCGCACTCAAGCCGGATGTGATTGTGGTCATGGCTTACGGGCAAATTTTGCCGCGGGACGTTCTCGAAATTCCGGTAATGGCCTGCTTGAATTTACACGCGTCCCTTCTGCCGCGCTGGCGCGGCGCAGCGCCAATCCAGGCTGCCATCGCAGGGGGCGATCGGGAGACCGGCATCACGGTCATGTACATGGACGAGGGACTCGACACCGGCGATATCCTGTTGCAGCGCACGATCGATATTCGATCGGACGACACAGGCGGATCATTGCATGACCGATTGGCGCAGATTGCACCTGACGCATTGCTTGAATCTTTGCGAATGCTTGCGAAAGGAACTGCGCCATGCATTCCGCAGGACACCACCGTCGCGACCTACGCGCCGAAACTGAAACGGGAAGACGGCAAGATCGATTGGTCGGAACCGGCTGAAGTAATCGAGAGAAAAATCCGCGCGTTCAATCCGTGGCCTGGGGCGTTCATGAGAATTGACGGCCGAAACCTGAAGATTTTTTCTGTATCTATTGTCGATTGCAGGGGCGCGCCGGGCGAGATTTTACGCAGCGAAAAGGAGCTGGTTATTGCCGCTGGCAAAGACGCCCTTTCTCTCGGTAACGTGCAATTGGAAGGGAAACGGCGGATGAGCGCATCGGAATTTTTGCACGGACACGCCGCGTCGTCCCGAACGGAGTGAGGAACCCTCGCACAGGCTGATTTGAACACACCAATTAGTTTATGTGCGGCCAGATCTGCCTAGCGCCAAGGGCGCGGGGTCATTTGCTGAGCCTGGGGCAACGCCCCAGGATCGAATATGCAGATTGGCAAGCGCTGAAGGCGCGCCTCAACGTCATCGGCGGTAATCAGGCGCAGCACCTTTACCGAGATTGACTCGCGCTTTCAGCGCTTGTCGTGATTTCTATTTCATTCTGGGCGTTGCCCAGGCTAGAATTAAGACTGCACCTTCGGCGCGAAAAAGATCGGCTAGAAGCTTGGACCTGAGGTCCCTCGCCGTCTGCGCGACTCGGGATGACCTCGCGTTTGTGCTTCCCAAAATCGGCATCTTCTGTTGATCTTGTAAACCGCTCATGCAACCCGAAACACCAGTGTACGAACGCATCGTGCTCAAGTTGAGTGGCGAAGCCATGCAAGAGCGCGGCGGACGCGACAACATCTCGACTACGGTCGTGCACGAGATTGCCCAGCGCATCAAAGAAGTGCGTGATCTCGATGTGCAAGTATCGGTCGTGATTGGTGGCGGAAATATTTGGCGCGGTTTGTCAGCGTCGCAGCGTGGGATGGACCGGACGACGGCGGATTACATGGGCATGCTGGCCACTGTAATCAACGCGCTGGCACTACGCAGCGGGCTCGACCAAATAGGTGTCGAAACGCGCGTGCAGAGCGCTATTGATATGAGAAATGTGGCAGAACCGTTTATTCTCGGCCGCGCCATTCGCCATCTGGAACTGGGTCGCGTCGTCATTTTCGCTGCAGGCACTGGCAACCCTTATTTTTCCACGGACACCACAGCGGCTTTACGGGCGAGCGAAATTCGCGCGGATGTCATCCTCAAAGCAACGAAGGTTGACGGGGTCTATGATCGCGATCCGAACAAGTATCCAGACGCGCGACGCTTCGACCGCCTCACGTTCAGTGAAGCGCTCGCGAAACGCTTGCAGATTATGGACTCGACTGCATTCAGCCTGTGCATGGACAACAAAATTCCGATCGTTGTTTTCAATATGAATAATCCGAGCAACATCCGGGATGTCGTGCTGGGACGGAAAGTCGGGACGCTGGTTTGCGATGAACCTTCTTCGGACGTAAAAATTCAGGCGACATGAGCAGAGACGACATCCTTCTCGAGGCCGAAATGTCGATGGAAAAAAGCGTCGATTACATGACGCACGAATTTGCCGCGGTGCGCACCGGCAAGGCTTCGCCTGGCCTCGTAGAAAACGTGGATGTTCACGCCTACGGCTCGAGCATGAAGCTGAAGCAACTCGCTTTGATCACGACGCCCGAGCCGCGTTTGCTCGTTGTCCAACCCTTCGATGCCGGCACGGTGCCGGACATCGAGAGAGCGCTCAAGGAATCGAAGATCGGTATTACGCCTGCGGTTGACGGGAAGATCATCAGGCTGCCAATCCCGGAACTCTCAGAAGAACGGCGAAAAGAACTCGTGCGTTCTCTGGGCAAAATGGCCGAGGAAGCGCGTGTGCGTGTACGAGCGAATCGGCACGCGGCGCTCGACGAAGCGAAGAAGCTGAAGGCCGCCGGTGAACTAACCGAGGACGGCTTGCGCGATGTTCAGAATGAAGTGCAAAAGCTAACTGATCGCTTCGTCAAATCGATCGACGATCATCTCAAGCACAAAGAAGCTGAGGTCATGAAGGTCTAGCTTCTCGAACGTTGGCAGTGCGACTGCCAGCTGAAAAACAGTTTTGCTAGACTGCGAAACTTTCGCCGCATGAGCAGTGAGCCACGGCGTTGGGATTGGTGACCTTGAAGCCGCCTTTTTGCAGGTCTTCGCTGTAATCGAGCACTGAACCGCTCACGAAAAGTGCGCTCTTTGGATCGACAACGAGGCGGACATTTTGTGTGGGCACCAGAATGTCGCGCTCCTTCGGTCCATCGACCAAATCCATAACGTATTGCAAACCAGAGCAGCCCCCGCCGACCACCTTTAGGCGCAGCGCACCCTCCGGCTGGCCTTTTTCTTGAAGCAGCGCCGCTAATTTATTTGCTGCTTTGTCGGTGACACTGATCAGGCGCTCATTGCCAACCTTGTAATTGACCGCGGATGTTTCTGTAGTCATGCCGAGTTACGCTTTGGTTTCAGTCAGGTTTGTAGCGCCATCCAGCAACTGCGCGACTTCGTTCTGCACATTTTCCAGTTCGTCGAGGCGCAGTTGCGGATCAGGCACGACAAATACGTCGCCTGTTGCGCCCTGCTCGTAAATAAGCACGCGCCTGCCGCCATTGCGGCATTCTGTCTTTACTTGTTTTAGGACGCGCTTGCGTTCGAGCATCGCGGCAAGGACATAGCAGGCATTTGCAGGAGGGTTTTTCGACGCGATCAAACGCCGGAATAGTTGCTCGGCATTTTCTTTAGGCACCACTTCGGCGGCTTTTGGTGGCAATGGTTCATACCGCGATTTCCAAAACGAGAACGGCCGAATGTTTTCATTCCGGTTTCGCCACGCTTCCTCGCTCAAATCCTCTCGCCGGTAGCCTTCGGCGTCGTGATACAGCAGAGTGTAAAAATGTTCGCCGGCAACAAACGGTCGATGCGTCGCGGCGCAGAAGTCCGCCCTATGCTTAATCGCCCATTCGTTTGGGAGAGGATTCATTGCGAAACTATACGTCGTGCAGTGAAAAGATGAAAGCCGGGCGCTTCGCGATTAGAGGCCCGCAAATAGAGCAAGTAGAGGCCAATAGCTGTGAAAAGAAGGTTCGGCGCCCACGCAGCAATCCACGCAGGAACGCGGTCTCCTTCGCCTAGAGCCAGAAACAGGTGGACCAGGAAATTCATCGAGAAAACGAGGATAACTGCTGCGGCAACGCTCGATAGAACACCGCGGCGCGAGTAGCCGATTCCCAGCGGGGCCGCGATGCAGACAACTACGAAACACGTCCAAGGCAGCGCGAGGCGATACTGCAGATGTGTGCGAAAGGGCGCCAGCAGCGTATGGGGAAAATCTGCGTTGAAACTCAAATACTCGCGGAGCTCCGGCAGGCTTAGAAATTCTGCACGTTCGTTTGCGCTGCCCAGCCGGAACGGCGTTTCGCTCCAGTGCTCGATCTTGAGCGACGGATAAAACTGTTCCTCAAGGATATTTCCCGCATGATCATAATGAACAACCCTCACGTTCGCCAAATCCCACGTTTTGGTTTCCGGACGGAAAGAAGCGCGGCTCGCGATATAATTCGTGACAATATTGTCGTTGGCGTCCTGTTGAAGCACCTGAACGTTGTTAAACACATTGCCGCGAGGAAGAAAATTCTGAATGAACCAGGTGCGCGAGTCCGTACGATTGCGGAAAATTTGTCCCTGAACGTAGCGCCCGGGACGTGATTGCGCTTCGGAAAGGAATGTTTTCCGCGCCAGTTCCGAGTGTGGCGCCAGCGAATAGTTTAGCGCCATGCTTGCCGCCACCGTGAGCAGCCCAATGCCGATCAATGGCATCAGAACGCGAGGAAGACTAACCCCTGCCGTGAGCATCGAAACGATCTCGTTCGCGCGCGACATCCGCCCAAGCGCAAAAAGCAGCGACAACAGAAGTGAAACCGGCAGCAGGATGATGAAAACCTGCGGGAGTTGCGTGGCGTAGTACCGAGCAACCAGGGAAAGAGGAATGTGGTTATCGATAAAGGCCGAGATATTGTCGCTGACGTCGAAAATCAGCCAAATCGAAACGAAGCCGGCGATGCAGTAGAAGTAGACCTGCGCGAAATTGCGAATGACATATCGGTCGAGAAGGCGCATCAAAAACTTTCGAATTTCGAATTTCGTTTGCAACCGGATTCTGAGCCAGCAATCTCTAAAGAACGCAGGAAGGAAATCCTTCAGATTCCTGGGTTCCTGCTTTCCCTAGAGATCCCGTTTCATGATTGCGCTCAAAGACACTCTCGGCAGTGAATTTGTCGAACGGATTCGAGCATTCTTTTCGTCAAGCGGCCCGCTCTCCAAAGCAAAGAATTTCGAGTTCCGCCCGCAGCAACAGGAGATGGCGGCGCGCCTGGCACAGGCGCTGGAGGAAGAGCGTCACCTGGTGGTCGAAGCAGGAACCGGCGTCGGCAAATCGCTGGCTTATCTCGTGCCGGCGATCCTCTTCGCACTCGAGCAGCACAAGAAGGCGATCGTTTCTACGCACACAATTAATCTCCAGGAACAACTGCTCCACAAAGACATTCCGATCTTGAAAAAAGTGCTGCCGGTCGAGTTTGAGACAGCGTTGATGAAAGGCCGGCAAAATTATCTTTGCCCGCGCCGGCTCGAGCGCGCATTGCAAAGCGCCAAGGAACTTTTTACTGGGCCGGAGGAGAACGAATTGAAGCGGTTGGCTGAATGGGCCAGCACAACCCGCGACGGCTCGCTCAGCGATTTAGCCGTCGAGCCCGAGCCAAAAGTTTGGATGCAGGTTTGCAGCGAGGCGCACATATGCACCCAGAAAACGTGCGGGCAGAATCCGCGTTGTTTCTATCAGCAGGCACGCAAACGTTTGCTGGCTGCCGACCTGATCGTCCTCAATCACACTTTGCTTTTCATACTACTCGGCTCACCGGACCAACAGGAAGAGCGCGAGAGCGGGTTCCTTTTTCCCAATGATTTCGTCATTTTGGATGAAGCGCACACAATCGAGCAGGTCGCGTCCAGGCAGATCGGCATCGGCGTCTCGCAGTATGGACTGCGAGCGACGATCCAACGGCTGTACAATGCGCGAACCCGCAAGGGACTGTTCACTGTTATGCGAGATGCGTCTGGTGTGCGACTCGCGGCGGATCTCGTCGATGATGTGGATAAATTCTTTGCGGCCATTGAATCCAACTCAGATTTTCGTAAAGGCCGCGAATTTCGTGTCCGCGATGTCGATTTTGTTCCGGACACGATCACGGGCCGGTTGACCGCGCTGCAGGCGCGTATAGCCGAGGTCGTGAAGCGCGCCGATGACGAGATTTTGAAAGCCGAGCTGCAGGAATTCGGTCGCCGTATTCGTGACGCGCGGGACGGCATTGCCATTTTCCTCGAGCAAAGTGCGCTCGAGCACGTTTACTGGGTTGAGCGGACCGGCAAGACCGAGCGGTTCCTCGCTCTCAATGCCGCGCCTGTCGATCTTGCACCCGTGCTGCGGCGGATGCTCTTCCGCGAGAACTGTTGTTGCATAATGACCAGCGCCACTCTGGCTGTGGGTCGACCGGGTCTCTCCTATTTTCGCGGGCGCACAGGCGGGACAGAGGCTGAGGCGTTGCAGCTCGGGAGCCCGTTCGATTTTCAACGGCAAATGAAAATGTTTGTGGTGCAAAAAATGCCCGACCCGCGCGATGCTGCCTATCAGAAAGAGCTGGAGCGGTGGATCGCGCATTTCGTTAAAAAGACCGATGCGCGCGCGTTTGTACTTTTTACCAGTTATCGCGACATGCAGCAGGTTGCAGGAGCGATGCAGAAATTTTTTGTGGAGAACCAGATGAATCTTTTCGTGCAGGGCGGGGGTGCACCCCGAAGCAAGCTCCTGGAGCAATTTAAATCAACCCCGCGAGGTGTCCTCTTCGGCACGGATAGTTTCTGGGGCGGCGTGGATGTTCCCGGCGAGGCGCTTTCGAATGTGATCATTACACGGCTTCCATTTGCCGTGCCCGATCATCCGCTGATCGAAGCGAAACTGGAGCTGATCGAGGAGCGTGGTGGCGATCCTTTTACCGAATATTCTCTGCCGGAAGCGATCCTGAAACTTCGACAGGGCGTCGGTCGCCTGATTCGGACGAAGAGCGACCGCGGAATTATCGTAATCCTCGACAATCGCATCGTGACCAAACCCTACGGCCGTGCGTTCATGCAAGCGCTGCCGAAATGTCCGGTCGAAATTGTTTGAGACAGGCTTATATGTTCGCTTGAACATTGATGGAAATCCCCTAATCTGAGCGCATGGAGCGCTCTAATTCCTCGTCAGGTCCCGCAGCCAAAAACCGAGAAGCTGAGATTCGCCACATCCTCACCATTCTGCACAAGTGGGGAATCCATACGCTTGGCCAGCTGGCCGCGCTTGATAAAGAGCAGCTTGCGGCGCGACTTGGACCGGAAGCGATACATATGTGGGAACGCGCGACCGGGCAATCGAGCCGAGTGCTCAAACTGGTTCGGCCGCCGGAATCATTCCGGGAGAGCTTTGAATTTGAGAATGAAATTGAAACAGCTGAGCCGCTCCTTTTCATGCTTCACCGTTTTCTGGAGCACCTCGCCTTGCGGCTGGACGCAATTTATCTGGTGGCAAAAGAACTCACCCTCGTAATCACGTTCGCGAATCCGCCACCGGATCGTACTCAGGACGGATTCCTCCGCAGGCGAAACGGATCCGACGCCACGCCGCACAAACAAATTTACGAACGGGTTTTCAAAATTCCCCAGCCGACCAATGATGTTGATCTCCTTTTTCGCATGCTCCAGACGCATCTGGAGAATTTTAAATCCGAATATGCGATTGTTGCAGTCGCGCTGAGTGCGCAGCCGATTAAACCCGCCAGGGAACAATTCGGATTATTTGAAACGACACTGCGCAATCCGCATAAACTTTCAGAAACGCTCGCCCGTTTCGTCGCTCTTCTGGGTGCTGATCGAGTCGGCACGCCGGTTTTGGAAGAGACTCATCGGCCGGACACGTTTCGCATCGACCCGTTTTCGTGGGGTGCTGTAGAATCCCCTCTCCCCAGCGGACAAAGCCCCCACTCCGGCTCGGACTCCCATGCCCTGAGGACAGCGCACCCTGCAGCGGCACTGCGCCGATTTCGTCCAGCGACGTCGGCATCAGTTTTGATGGATGGAGATAAACCCGCACACGTTCGGAGCTCAGAATTTCGAGGAAACGTTATTGAGCATCGCGGCCCCTATTTTATTTCCGGAAATTGGTGGGATGAAAAATCGTGGGGACGCGCAGAATGGGACCTGCAGATCGAGAATGGAGAAATCGTTCGTGTTCATGAAGCTGAGGGAACTTGGAAAATTGACGGCGTGTATGACTAGCCATTTTGGCGGTCATAGACCGCCGCTACAGCAAAACGCCGATTTAACAATTTAAGGATTCACGGACTGGCAATGAGCTACTGCGAATTGCATTGCTGCAGCGCGTTCAGCTTTCTGAGGGGCGGTTCTTTTCCGGAGCAACTGGCCGAAGTCGCATCAGAACTGGAAATGCCTGCAATGGCTTTGCTCGATCGCAACGGCGTTTACGGTGCGCAACGATTTTCCGTCGCTGCGCGCGAGTATGGCCTGCGGCCAATTATCGGCTGTGAATTGTCAATGGAAGACGGCGGCATTTTGCCTGTGTTGGTCGAAGATCGGACTGGGTACAAAAACTTGTGCGCGCTCTTAACGCAGGCGCATTTGCGGAGCGAAAAAGGCAAATGCGCAGTGCGATGGAATGAGTTGCCGCAATTTGCACACGGGCTGGTGGCATTGTTTGGATCGGGGAGCGCGGGCGCCTCGCCCGCTGTGTCACGCGCCTCGCGTGACACGTCTTCGGGGCTTTTCGGCGGGGGCGCCGAAAAGTGCGGGCGAGGCGCCCGCGCTCCCCAGACAATTGCAAACCGAGCGCGGTTTTTGATCGACGCCTTCGGACAGGAAAATCTCTTCGTTGAAATTCAGCGACATTTCCTTCGGGGCGAGGACCGCATCAATCGCGAACTGATTGATTTCGCCCGCGCAAATCGGTTGTCTCTCATCGCCACAAATGGCG
>Ga0137407_10003476_pt1 | contig 10490 bp, 7 predicted proteins | sample CZOMad2_2_16fung_FD_108410 | JGI IMG/M metagenome (GOLD analysis project Ga0137407, IMG submission 108410) | Vadose zone soil fungal communities from Angelo Coast Range Reserve, California, USA - CZOMad2_2_16fungal (Illumina Assembly) | ecosystem: Environmental > Terrestrial > Soil > Vadose zone...
CCGCTCTCAAGCCAGGTGGCTGGCTGGTGATGGAAATCAGCGGCACGATCGCACAAGGGGTAAAGCGTCTGCTCGGGCGATGGAATAACATTCAGGTTACCAATGATCTGCAAGGCATTCCGCGTGTCGCATCCGCCAGGAAGCACGAGTAGCAATTCACGTGGGAACAGCCGTCCAGGCTGTCCAGCCGAGCGGAGATCGGCCGCGCGCGCAAGCTTCCCTTCTCGCGCAGGACTCATCTACACTGGTGCAGTCTTAGGTAAGTTCGCAGCTCGTGCGTACCTATTTCTTGTTTCTGGTCCTCGGCGCAATCGTTCCCGCTGCTGCCCAGACCGCAGTGGAGGGATTTGTCCGCGATGCGTCCGGCAATGTTGTGCAGGGTGCTTCGATCACCTTGCAGCGCTCAGAAGGACCTGCTCTCCGCAGCACCATCACTGACGCGAACGGCAAATTCCATTTTGCCGCTGTCGATGCCGGCGCCTACAAATTGAAAACTGAGACATCGACTTTTTATCCCTCGAGCTACGAGTTTGTGCTGCGTTCTCGTCAGCCCTTCGCGCTTACCCTGGAACTGCAAAAGCGAGAGACGATACGGGAAAATGTCGAAGTAAACGCCGGATACCTGACCGTCGATCCCGAGAAAACCGGCAGCTCGTATACCTTCACTCATCAGGATCTTGAGAGTCTTCCTGAGCCACTTGCCGAATCCACCAACGACCTCGTCACCAACCTCATGCCGGGGTCCAGCGACAGCCACGATAATTTTGTTGCCGTGCGCGGAACTGAGTTCTCGTTGCACGCGTTCATCGATGGCGTTTCTTTTCTCGACAATACCCAGCCACAATTCAGTCCAGGCGCAAGTCCTCAGATTTTCGAAACTGTGGACCTGATGACTGGCGGATTCACGCCCGAATATGGCAACCGCTTCGGGGGCGTACTCGACATCACCACGCGTTCGGGCGCTGATCTCGGCGGCCACGGGGACGTTAACTTTCGCGGCGCCACGCTCGAAAATTACGACCTGAACGCCGATTACGGCGGCCAGTACCGCGGGATCGGCTACTACTTCTTTGTCGATGGATTCACCTCCGGCCGATTTCTCGATCCACCTGAACCGAAGGAGCTCTACGATTTTGGTAAGGGTTCGCGCGCGACCGCGCAGTTCGACTGGCACTCAGGCACGAAAGACGCTTTCAAGCTGCTACTGCTGGGAGGTGGCGACAACTTCCAGCAGCCGAATATCACTGACGATCAGATTGTCGGCCGCGATGCGGAACGCCGCCTGCGGCAGCAAACGGCGATCCTGACTTGGCTGCACACCTTCTCGCCAGAAACGTTACTTTCTACGTCGCTTTACGAGCGCATCGGTTCAGACCGTGTACTGCCCACAACTGACCCGATCACGCCATTTTCCACTGCTTCCCGCTCGCCCTTGACGCTGGGAATCAAGAGTGATCTTTCTCATTACTGGCACGGGCATTTCTTCAAAGCGGGAGTGGATCTGGTAGGCCTACGGGAAGACGAGAGTTTCTTTTTCGATAGCCGCGGCGATCCTGACGTGTTTCCTCCTTTCAGCGGAGGTCTTCTCGGCGGCCAGGCCAGCGCTTACGTGCAGGATCACTTCTCACCTGTGCGCAATCTTACAGTTGATCTCGGAGTTCGCTACGACTACTTCGATCTGGTTGATACGGGCGTGCAGACCAGCCCGCGGGTTGGATTGGCATATCACTTCAACCAGACAAAATCCGTGCTGCATGCAGCTTACAACCGCTACTTCTCTCCTCCACCAATCGAATATTCGTTGCTGGCCAGCTTTATCGGCCATAACGCCGTTGATCCAAGCCAGCGAGCGAGCAATGTGCGTCCCTATACACAAAATTATTATGAAGTGGGGTGGGCCCAGGAATTGCACCCCCGAATCAGCCTTGAGCTTAACGCATATCTACACACCGGTCACAACAGCTTCGAAAATCACGAGATCAGCATTTCGCGGATTTTTGTGCCGATCAACTTTCATGCCGCGAGGTCAGAGGGCGCGGAGCTGGTGCTGAACGTGCGTCAGCTCGAAAGCATTGGCATCAGCGGCCGCTTCCAGTACGCGCTCTCGAAGACATACTTCTACGGCCCGATCACCGGAGGTTTTGCTGGAGACGAGCCGCTGGTCGCGGGGGAGCGCATCATTCCGGCGTTCGACCAGACTCACACTGGCACGGCACAAATTTTCTACCACAATCGCTGGCGCGGATTCTGGACTGGCACGGCGCTCCGCTACGGAAGCGGCACAATCATTGAGCATGGCGCCCGTCTCCCTCAGCACTTCACGACCGACCTCGCGACCGGAATCAATTTATGGAGCGCAGAGCCGCGGCGGATCGATTTGGAGTTCGACGTGACCAACGTCTCCAACAGCATCTACCAGATCGCCAAAGAGAGCGAAGAAATCCCTATCCAGTACGCCCCGTCGCGCACCGTTGGCGGAAGTTTGAAGTTTCATTTCTGAAGCCCGATGGAGAGTGGCGGTGTAAATCGACCCGCCAGGCTGTCTAGTAACTGGCCTGGAAGGCGGCCCAGAGTAGGCAGTGTAATCGCTGTTTTGCGACACCTACGAAACGGTCGGCAGCAGACTGTGCAAGATTCTCCGGTACAAAGCCAAACGATCTATTCATGTGATACGGCATATTAGCGTGGTCTTTGTGGCAGACGCGCGTTGCTTACCCTCTTCCAATCGCTCGATGGTATCTTTGGGATGGCGGCCAGGACACCATATTCGATGGACGTTCTCAAGACACTTTTTGAGCAGCATTTCCACTCACCGGTCGCACGGGTGCAGCCGCTGCAGGGCGAACTGGGCGGTTCGGGGCGGAGCATTATCCGGCTGGCAGGTGACAAACTCAGCGCGATTGGCATCCTGTACGACATACGCGAAGAGAACATCGCTTTCCTCGAATTTTCCAGGCATTTTCGCCGGCACGGTCTGCCGGTACCGGAAGTTTATGCGGAAGATTTGAGCCAGGGTGCTTATCTCGAAGAAGACCTGGGGGACACGACGCTTTTTGAGTTTCTTTCAAGAAATCGTACCGGTGAGAACATTGCTCCCCAAGTGGTTGAGGGGTATCGCAAAGTTGTGGCCGTGTTGCCGCGCTTTCAGATCGAGGCTGGCCGCGACTTGAATTACAAAGTGTGCTATCCGCGCGCCAACTTTGATCGCCAGTCCATCGCTTGGGATTTGAATTACTTCAAGTATTACTTTCTTCGGCTTGCTGGCATTCCCTTCAACGAACAAGGGCTGGAGGACGATTTTGGCCGCTTGACCAAGTTCTTGCTGAGCGCAGGGCACAATTACTTTCTCTATCGGGATTTCCAATCACGCAACGTCATGTTACGCGACGGCCAGCCGTTCTTCCTGGATTATCAAGGAGGCCGCAAAGGCGCGCTGCAATATGATGTCGCTTCTCTTTTGTACGACGCCAAAGCCGATTTGCCGCCGGAGCTGCGGCAGCAATTGCTAGAACATTATCTCGACACGCTTGCCAATTTCGTCAAGCTTGAGCGCGAAGAGTTCATGCAGCACTACTATGCCTACGTTTACATCCGCATCATGCAGGCGCTGGGAGCCTACGGCTTTCGGGGCTTTTATGAGCGCAAAGCTCATTTTCTGCAAAGCGTGCCGTACGCCCTAACAAACTTGCGCTGGCTGCTCCACAACGTCAAGCTGCCCATCGCGCTGCCGACGCTGATGGACGCGTTCAACAGCATGCTAGGCTCAGAAAAATTGCAGGGCCTGGCTTCCGGCGCTGAGAATCTCATCGTACGGATCTTCAGTTTTTCGTTTCACCGGGGCTGGCCGAAAGATGAGACTGGGCATGGCGGGGGATTCGTTTTCGATGGCCGCAACCTTCCCAATCCCGGCCGTGAAGAGCGCTTCAAGGCGCTCACGGGCAAAGACACAGCTGTGATCGATTATCTGAATCAGCAAGAGAGCGTGCATCAGTTTCTCGCCAGCGCATTATCGCTGGTGGATGCCAGCGTGGGCGAGTATCAGCGCCGCGGCTTCAAGAGCTTGATGGTGTCGTTCGGTTGCACCGGCGGGCAGCATCGCTCGGTATATCTGGCGGAGCAACTGGCAAAGCGTTTGCGCGGTAAGAATGGGGTGGAGGTGGTGGTGCGGCATCGTGAGTTGGAGAATGTCGGCGAATGAAAGCTATGATTCTGGCCGCCGGCCTGGGTACGCGCTTGCGGCCACTCACCGACAATCGCCCTAAGGCACTGGTGGAAATCGCCGGCCGCGCGCTGCTTGAGATCACACTCTCGCGCTTGCGTGCCTTTGGGGTTGGAGAAGTGATAATCAACGTGCATCACTTTGCCGACATGATTCTGGAGTATCTGAAAACGAACGAGAACTTTGGCATGGATATTGAGATCTCTCGCGAGGAGGTCCTGCTCGACACCGGCGGCGGCCTGAAAAACGCCGCTTATTTTTTTCGCGAGGAGTCCAGCGGCTTTGATGCGCCGTTCATTTTGCACAACGTCGATGTCATCAGCACCATTGATCTGCGGCGCATGGTGCAATTTCATAATGAAAATCAGGCTCTTGCCACACTGGCCGTGCAAGACCGGAAGACTTCTCGATACCTGCTCTTCGACGAGGCGTTCCGGCTTTGCGGCCGGCGATTCGGGTGCGATGAGAAAACTGAATTGGTTCGATCCTCACAGCAGGTGCGGGCGTTGGCTTTTTCCGGAATCCATGTTATTTCTCCACGTCTTTTTGCGATGATGAGCGAACAGGGCGTTTTCCCCATCATGACCTCCTATCTGCGTCTCGCTGCTCAAGGAGAAAAAATCCTCGGCTTTCGCGCCGATGAATGTTATTGGCGTGATCTCGGAAGGCCGGAGAATGTAGTGCAAGCCGCTGAGGATTTGAAGCAGAAATTACTTCTGCAATAGATCGGTGTACAAGGTGCGTCCCCTGCGTTGTTGGCGTAATTCGCCGTTACGCCAGTGACCGGTCGTGAGCGCAAACGCCTGATTTCGTCAACAATCCGGCGAATCCGTAGTTCATTTGGCCGCCGTCGAGGCATCAAAGAGCATCCGCGTCACCCGAATCCAGTTTTAGCCGGAGGCAGCCCCATACAAGCAATCTGGTAACGGGTTTAGGCGCTCACTTCGCTGCTGACATCCGGCGCGCCGCCACATCTTCATACGAGTCTTCGACCTCGGGACTTCTCGGCCGCGTTCTGCGTCCGAAGAAGGCTTCTTTCACCAGCTTGAAAATGGTTTGGCGATTTTGCGCGACTACTTTCAGCCACGCCAATTTTCCCATCATGGGGAAATAGATGCCGCGGAAACAGAGGCGGGCCAGGAAGATGTTGATGCGGTAACCGAGAGGCTGGTCATCGAGGGAGTCGACGGCCTGGGCTAGGGCTTCGGGGCTGTAGGCGTGGGCCCAACCGTATTTCACTTCGGCGTGAGCTTCTCCGATGCTCATCTTCAGCGGGGTGTGGGCCATGGTGAACGGAATGAACTCCTGCCAGTGCCTGGGGCGGGTAAGCCGACCGGCTGTTTCCAGGCGCTTGTAGAGCGGGGTTGCGGGCAAAGGCGTCAGCAGGCCGAAGATGGGGAGACCCGGGGGCCAAGTGCGAACTTGTTCGAGTGTGCGCTCGGCGACGCCGGTGGTGTCGTTGTCCATGCCGAAGATAAACGAAGTAATCGCGTAAACGTTGCGTTTGGCGAGGCGCTCGAGCACGGTGGCGTATTCACCGGGCTTGTTGAATCCCTTGTTGACGTCTTTGAGATTGACGGGGTCGATGGATTCCATGCCGATGAAGACCCACTTGCCTCCAGAAGCGGCGATCAGGTCAACCAGTTCCTCGTCGCGTAACAGATTGGCGCTGATCTGGGCCACCCAGTGGACCTGGGCTTTGGCTGCGATGATGTCACGCAGCAACGACTTGGTGCGTTTCAGATTAATGGCGAAATTGTCGTCGATGAAAAAAACTGCCATCTGGCCTTTTTCGCTGCGGGCGCGGGCCTTCAGCAGAAGCAGTTCATCCACCACACTCTCGTTGGTGCGGAAGCGGATGGAGTCGCCGAAGAATCCAGTCACGGTGCAGAACTCGCAGCCGTAGGGACAGCCTCGTCCGGACTCGACGGGAATAATACGAAATGTGCCCCAGCCTTCGCCGACTTGTTTGAGCAGCGGGTACGCGGCTTTAGGTACGAGATTGAACTGGTTGAGATCGATCGAGTCCCAGGGAATTACGGGATAGGGGTTCAGGGGAGGCTTCCGCTCCTTACCGGCGCTATCCACCGGCGCATAGATGTCTTTGAGCTCGCCGCGAACGGCATCGTTCACAATCTGCGGCCAGGTTTCATCGGCTTCTCCGAGTGCCACGGCGTCGGCGTGGCGGGGCCCTCCGTCGCGGCCGAGTGCCTCGTCGGCCAGTTCGGTCACGTGGGGTCCGCCCATGACGACCGGCACTCCGGTAGTGCGAATGGCGTCGGCGGTGCGATACGCCTTGGCGATCATTCGGGTCATGGCGCCGATGCCGACCAGTCCAATGTTCCGTTCGCGCACGAATTGCGCGATCTGAGCCTCGTCCATGGGCTGGGCATTGCCATCAATCAGCAGCACTTCATGGCCGGGAGGAGTCAGTGCCTGGAGCAAGAACATCCAGAGATGCGGCATGAAATTGCGGGTTACACCGTTGTCGGGGTTATAGAGCAGAATTCTCATGACTGCTCCTTCTGAAGTCGTAAATGCTTCACCGCCGGGACCGTCACGAGCGATGCCGGTGAACTGGCATCTTCGTTGCGTCTTACGAATAGGATGGCTGGGTTTCCCACGTGTGGGGAAATTGTACACGGGCACGTTCCGGTTTCAAGAATCCAACGATCAGAGTTGTTGCAAGACAGAGGCATTTGCACTCACGACCGGATTAGTGGTTCTTTTTCCTCAAGCCCGGCTTTCATCGATCACCGCATGAGAGCCATGCCCCAGGAATACGCGGACGAAAGCGGCTCCCGCACCCTCCAAATCTAGGGATCGCCATTACACCAGCGACACTGGACAGCCGATTTATGGCCTCCTCGTGGCCTACCCGAAGCGGGCTTACCATTACTGCGGTAACTTTTAATCTCCGCTATCTACTGCTCAACTGTAGGCCAACGGGTGCTTATTTGCTTGTACGCCAGATGCAGATTCCTAGACGCGGAAGGGCTTGTGCGCGGAGACTCCGTCGGTGAGCCAGAATGGCAGGGATTGGCTCGACGCTTATAGAGCCGCAGTAATGGAGTTCGACCGGGGCAAGTTGCCAGCGAGCATTGGCGTGGCTGAGAAGGCCATCCACCAACGCTTACGGGGATTGCCGATTGCGAACTCTAAGGAGCATCGCGAACTGAGAGATGCACTCAACAGTCTTGCGGTTCTCAAGAAAATGCTCTAGCACATTTGGGCGTGTTGAAGCATTTTCTGTTTGGCCTGAAATCGAACTGCTGCGGGATCGATCCTGCATATCGTGCCAGCCCCACTTCGCAATGCGCCGCCCATAACTGTCGTAACATCGCTATTTCACGAACAACCGCCGGATGGCGCATCTGTGAGATGAAGTTGTACGACCGGACGCCCTCGTCCGGGCAAGGATCGCAGCTCGGCCGTTCTGGCGGTCTCCCATCCAAATCTGCCGAACTCTGTTGGAATGGGCGCTGAGAGCACCTGCCGCCACGTGTTCTCTGCTTGAATGCTAATCTAATAGCTGGCCATCAAAATCATGATGAACAAAATGATTGTCGCGAACCTGGTCCATCGCCCCATTCGGTCGCTGATCAGCATCATCGCCATTGCGCTTGAAGTCACGCTGATCCTTCTGATCGTCGGCCTCTGCTACGGAATGCTGAACGACTCCAAGAACCGCACTGCTGGCATCGGCGCCGACGTCATTGTGCAGCCGCCAGGTTCTACTTTCTTGGCTGGCATCAGCGGCGCTCCGGTTTCCATCAAAATTGCCAATCTCCTGGCCAAGGTTCCGCACGTGACGGCTGTCAGCCCGGTGATTTGGCAAGTCTCGACTGGAGGCGCGCTCGAAGTCATCGATGGAATCGATCTAAAAAGTTTCGAAGCCATTGGCGGTCCATTTCGATTCGTTAAAGGAGGCCCGTTCCAAGGACCGGATGACGCGATCATCGACGACTACATCGCACGCCAGCGCCACTATAAGGTGGGCGACAAGATGGAATTGCTCAATCACGATTTCCGCGTGTGCGGCATCGTCGAGGCCGGCCGTGGCGCTCGCAAATTTGTTCCCATCACAACCCTACAAGACCTGATCGGCGCCAAAGATAAGGCCTCCATCTTCTATGTGAAGCTCGATGATCCCAAAAATGCCGATGAAGTCGTCAAATCGGTCAAGAGCATCCCAGGAATGGAAAAGTATTCTGTGCTCTCTACCGCTGATTACATCAGCATGATGACTCCCAGCCATCTGCCCGGTTTCAACGCATTCATTGGCGTAGTCATCGGCGTCAGTGTGGTGATCGGCTTCATCGTCATTTTTCAGGCCATGTACACTGCAGTGATGGAGCGCACCCGCGAAATCGGAATTCTGAAATCGATGGGAGCGTCGAAGTTTTACGTTGTGAATGTGATCCTGCGAGAAACCATCCTGCTCGCCATAGGCGGAATCGCGCTCGGCATGCTTTGCAGTACAGCGGGACGGTTAGCCATCCGCCACAAGCTGCCGCTGCTGACCGTGGTGATTACCAGTGACTGGCTAATTCGCGCGACTATCATCGCCATCGTAGGGGCCATCGCGGGAGCGCTGTACCCGGCATTCAAAGCCGCGCAGAAGGATCCGATTGACGCTTTAGCGTACGAATGAGCGCTGGGCAATCAGCCGCTCAGCATTCAGACAAACCACATCTATCCGAGAGGGGTAACTCTTGAATAGCCAACCTTAAAGTGTTGAGGGCTGATGGCTACTCGCTAAGTGCTTAATGTTAAGTCACCCATACGCCCTTTTAGAGTGCCTCCTGAAAGAGGGGACTCAGACTGGGGCGATGCCAGTTGAGCAGAAAGGAGCTGCGTTCGGGCCGAGGTAATGGGACGAGTGAAGGCGAGGAGCTTGCGGCTGCGAGGAGCAAGTGGTCTAGGAAACTACGCAAATGTAGTTTCCTAATCTTGTGAACCACGAACGACGCGAATTTGCACAAAGGGTTGAATACTAAAGGGTTCCTTCGTATCCTTGGTGCCCTTAGTGGTTGAATTCGGACACTGTTGATAGAGAATGTCAGAATTTGCTTGACCGCTCCGCGCTTTGCTGGGTAAAGTACAAGGTTCCACAGAAATGGCGGTTTTGCCGTCCCGAGTACCTCTGCTGGCAGCCGGACCTTATCCTTAAAGTAAGAAACTTTCGGCCCCGGCGGAGCATCTATAAGAAATAGCCGGAGCTTTCCCGTACAACCCATTCGGAGTCAGTGACTTACGCATTGAGCCGGGAACCGCCCTGGTGCTCAACCTATTTTCAGATAGTTTGTGGGACTAGGAGAAAGACGAAATGAAGCGCTCTGATCGTGTTTTTGATGCTTTACATACTTTGCGGAACCGTTATATGCTTTGCCAGCTTGCTTCCAAGGCTACCCGTAAGTTTCACAAGCCCAATACCAGAATCCAGGAAACGATGAACGAGGTTCTGGATCGGATTGCAAGCTCGGAGCGGCAGACGGTTCTGGCCGAACCGGAACATTATTCCGAGGCACAACGGCGGGCTGCTTAGGCTCCCGCCGCCTCTGCCCCGCAGATGATTTCTTCTCTTTCGCGAATACCCCCCTTGAAAATCTCCTCGCAGGTGACTAGATGACCATTGCAGAACTCAAAGAAAAAAATATTACCGAGCTGACCAAGATCGCCCGATCTCTGGATCTGCCCGGAGCCAGCGGACTACGCAAGCAGGACCTGATCTTCAAGATTCTCCAGGCGCAGAGTGAAAAAGAAGGCCACATCTTTGCCGAGGGCGTACTGGAAATTCTGCCCGACGGTTACGGCTTTCTCCGCTCGCCCGACTACAACTACTTGCCCGGCCCGGACGACATCTATGTCTCCCCGTCGCAGATTCGCAAGTTCGATTTGAAGACAGGCGATACGATCAGCGGCCAGGTGCGTCCGCCGCATGAGGGTGAAAAGTATTTTGCTCTGGTTAAGATCGAAGCCGTCAACTTCGAGTCCCCGGATGAAGCGCGTAATAAGATTCTTTTTGACAATTTGACGCCACTATATCCGCAGGAGCGGCTGAAGCTCGAGACCACGCGCGACAACGTCAGCTCGCGCGTGATGGACCTGCTCACGCCTCTTGGCAAAGGGCAGCGCGGCTTGATTGTTTCGCCGCCTCGCGCCGGCAAAACGATGCTGCTGCAGCAAGTCGCGAACTCCATCACGACGAATCATCCGGAAGTCGTGCTGATGGTTCTGCTGATTGATGAGCGTCCAGAAGAAGTCACAG
>Ga0137407_10003479_pt1 | contig 10487 bp, 7 predicted proteins | sample CZOMad2_2_16fung_FD_108410 | JGI IMG/M metagenome (GOLD analysis project Ga0137407, IMG submission 108410) | Vadose zone soil fungal communities from Angelo Coast Range Reserve, California, USA - CZOMad2_2_16fungal (Illumina Assembly) | ecosystem: Environmental > Terrestrial > Soil > Vadose zone...
GAGCGCGTCATCCGCCCGCTGGTAGTGCAGGTAGGCCGGCGCGTCGAGCGCCGTCGTCGCGCTGAGCGCGACTGCGTCGACGACCGCCACGATGAGGATCGTCAGCGCGAGCATGACAATGGCGGCGATCAGGATGGTCGCCACCCATGTCTCGTGGAACCTCTGGTTCATTGCCTGCCCCTTTCCTCTGGAACCGGCCACGCCAATCACGGAGCAAGGGACATCGCAAGGCAGATACCAAAGCAAAACGACTCCGAATCAGCTAGTTAGGAGGCACGGCCGGGTGGTCAACGGGGGGGTGGTCAAGTCCTGAACACTGTTCTGAACAGCGTCGGCGAGGGCGCTGTATGATGCCCGCGATGGACCGGCCGCTCGGGGACCTGATCGGCAACAGCCCCCAGATCGAGGCCGTCCGGGACCGCGTCGTGCGCCTGCTCGAGCGCCAGCGCGACGCTCACCGCCTGCCGCCGATCCTCATCGAGGGCGAGACCGGCACCGGCAAGGGGCTGCTCGCGCGGATGCTCCACCGCTCCGGGCCGCGTGCCGACGGACCATTCGTGGACGTCAACTGCGCGGCGATCCCCGAGACGCTGCTCGAGGCGGAGATGTTCGGCTTCGAGCGGGGCGCGTTCACCGACGCGCGCCGCGCGAAACCCGGGCTGCTGCAGGCCGCCCAGCGCGGGACGATCTTTCTCGACGAGATCGGGCTCCTCGGCGAGGCGCTCCAGGCGAAGCTCCTCAAGGCGGTCGAGGAGCGGATGGTACGCCGGCTCGGTAGCACGCGCGACGAGCCGATCGACGTGTGGCTCATCACGGCGACCAACGAGGATCTCCGCCAGGCGATCCGCCGGCGGCGCTTCCGCGAGGACCTGTATCACCGCCTCGCCGTGGTCACCCTCACGATGCCGCCGCTGCGCGAGCGCGGGAACGACATCGTGCAGCTCGCCGACCATTTCCTGAAACGAGCGTGCGCGGACTACGGCATCAGCGAGCGCCGGCTGAGCGCGCCGGCGTGCGCGGCGCTGCTGCACTATCCGTGGCCCGGCAACGTCCGCGAGCTCGCGAACTTGATGGAGCGGCTCGCGCTGCTCGACGCCGACGGCGAGATCTCCGCGGCCGCGCTCGCCCTGCCGGAGGCGCGCGAGCCCGAGCGGTCCGTGCCGGCGGAGGACGCGGGCGGATCCCTCGACGACGCCGTTCGCGACCGGCTCGTCGAGGTGCTGCAGCGAACGAGCTGGAACATCTCGCGCTCGGCGGCGCTGCTCGCGATCTCGCGCAACACGCTTCGCGCCCGGATCGAGAAGTACGGGCTGCGCCGGGACGGGCCGCCCGCGCCGCCCGCGCCCCGGCCGGCGCCGAAATCGTCGGGGCCTGCCGTCGCGCCGGCGTCGCCGCCCGCGGCGCCCGCCGCGCGCCGCTGGGAGCGCCGCCGCGTGACGCTGTTGCGCACCGGGGTCGAGTTCGTCGGCGAGGGCGACGCGGTGCTCGACGCCGGCCGGACGCTCGAGACCCTCGTCCAGAAAGTGGCCGGCTTCGGCGGCCGCATCGAGGGGTTGTCCCCGTCGGGGCTGCTCGCCTCGTTCGGTCTCGGCGTTGCCGAGGACGCGCCCACGCGCGGCGGCCACGCGGCGATGGCCATGCAGAAGGCCGTCGAGCGCAGCCGCAAGATGGGCGGTGTGGCCCCGCGCTTCAAGGCGGCCATCCACGTGACGGAGGCACTCGTCGCCTACGGCGCGGAGCGGCAGGAGATCGACGTCGACGCCCGGCACCAGGCCGTCGCGGTGCTCGACGAGCTGCTTGCGCTCAGCACGCCGGAGGCGATCGTCGTGAGCGGGTCGGCGGGACCGTTCCTCGAGCGGCGCTTCGACCTCTGGGAGGTGGACCAGCCGCGCCGGCACTTCGTGCTCGGCGGCCACGTCCGCACGCGGCTCGGCCTCGGCGGGCGCGTCGTCGCGTTCGTGGACCACGAGCAGGAACTGGACCTGCTGCGCAGCCGGTTCGAGGCGGCCGCGCGCGGCCGCGCCCAGGCGGTCGGCGTCGCGGGGGTGGCCGGCATCGGCAAGTCGCGGCTGCTGCACGAGTTCCGCCGCGTGATCGCGGCGCAGCCGGCCGCGTGTGTCGAGGCCTACTGCATCTCCTACGGCAGCGCCGTGCCCTATGGCCCGATGATCGAGCTGGCTCGCGCGGTAGCGCGCGTGAAGGAGACGGACCCGCCCGACGTCGTCGAGGAAAAGATCAAGCGCAGTCTGGACTGGGCGGGCGCGCCACCCGACGGGGTCGCCGACGATCTCCTGCGCATCCTCGGCGTCGCCCGCGAGGCGGCCGCCGAGGCCCCCGATCCCGACGCGCTGAAGACGCGCGTGTTCGAGGCGCTTCGGCGTCTCTGCGTGCGGGCGAGCGAGGAGGTGCCGGTCGTGCTCACCGTTGAGGACGTGCACTGGATCGACGGCACGTCCGAGGAGTTCTTCACCTCGCTCGTCGAAACGATGGCGGGCGCGCGAATATTACTGATCGCGACCTACCGTCCCGGCTATCGTCCGCCGTGGATCGACAAGTCGTACGCGACCCAGGTCGCGTTGCCGCCGCTGGCGCCCGCCGACAGCCTCGCCCTCGTGCGCTCGATCCTGGGCGACGCGGTCGCCGCCGACTCGCTGATGGACTCCGTGTTCGCGCGCGCCGAGGGCAACCCGCTCTTCCTCGAGGAGCTGGCGCGCGCCGTGCGCGAGCACGGCGGCTTCTCCCCCGGAATCCCGGTGCCCGCGACGATCCAGGAGCTGCTGGTGTCGCGTATCGATCGCCTGCCGCTGGAGGAGCGCCGGCTGCTCCTCACGCTGTCGGCCGTCGGCCGTGACATCCCGTTTTCGCTGGCGGCCGCGCTGGCCGACGAGCCCTCGCACGTCGTCACGGCGCGGCTCGCGCGGCTGCAGACCGCCGAGTTCCTCCACGAGCGCGCCGCCGGCGGCGACACCGAGTACACCTTCGCCCACGCGCTGATGCAGGAGGTCGCCCACGATCTGCTCCTGCCCGAGCAGCGGCGCGCCTTGCACGAGCGGATCCTCAAGGCCATGGAGCAGCTCTACCCGGAGCGCCAGACGGAGCTGGTCGAGCGGCTCGCGCATCACGCCTTCATCGGCGGGCTGTGGGACCGCGCGGTCGTCTACCTCTGGCAGGCCGGCGTCAAGGCGTTGAGCCGGTCCGCCAACCGCGAGGCCGCCGACTTCCTGGAGCGCGCGCTGACGGCGCTCGGGCGCCTGCCGGAGAGCCAGCAGCGCACCGAGCAGGCGATCGACCTGCGCTTCGACCTGCGCACGGCGCTGCTCCCTCTCGGCGAGTTCGCGCGCCTCACCGAGCACCTGCGCGAGGCCGAGGGCCTCGCGGAGCGGCTCGGCGACCGCCGCCGGCTCTGCCAGTGCGCGCTCTACGCGGCCGGCCACTTCCGCCTGCGCACGGGCGACGCGCCGGGCGCGCGGCGGGCGAGCGCCCTCGCGCTGGAGCTGGCGGAGTCCCTCGGAGACGCGAGCCTGCGCGTGGCCGCCACCGCCTACCTCGGGCAGGCGATGTACGACGGCGGCGAGTACGAGCGCGCCGCGGAGCTGTTCGCGCGCAACGTCGCGTTCGTCGGCGACAACCACCGCGATCGCTTCGGCCTGCCGCAGCTGCCGGCGGTCCACCAGCGCACCACGCTCGCCTGGTGCCTCGCGGAGCTCGGCCGCTTCGCCGACGGCGTCGCGCGCGGGCGCGAGGCCATCGCGATCGCCGAGTCGGTGGAGACGCCGCTCAACCTGATCGTCGCGTGTGCGGGGCTCGGCGTCGTGCACGTCCGGCAGGGCGACCTCGACGACGCGCGCGCGGTGCTCGAGCGCGGACTCGCGCTGAGCCGCGAGCACAACATTCTGCTCTGGCTCTCGCGGCTCGCGTCCACGCTGGGCGCGGTGCACGTCCTCGCGGGGCGGGTGGGGGAGGGCGAGAGCCTGCTCGAGGAGGCCATCGCGAAGGCGGCGGCCATCACGCTGGTGAGCGGGCAGTCGCTGCTCTACACGACGCTGGCCGAGGCGCGGCTGGCCGCCGGCGACGCGGCGGGCGCCGCCGCGCACGCCGAGCGCGCGCTCGACCTGGCGGGGGCCCACGGTGAGCGCGGCTGGTCGGCGTGGACGCTGCGCACGCTGGGCGACGTCGCGGTGCGGGCGGGCGATCTCGAGCGCGCGCGGGCGTACTACGACGAAGGCGCCGTGCTCGCCGCGGAATTCGGCATGCGGCCGCTGGCGGCCCTGGTGCAGCTCGGTCGCGCCCGCCTGGCGGCGCGCGGCGGCAAGATCCAGGACGCGCGCGACCTCGTCGCCGGCGCGGCGGCGGCGCTGCGCGAGCTCCGGATGGCGTGGTGGGCCGCGCGCGCGGAGACCGCGCTGACCTCAGGCTGAGTCGGGTGTCGTCTTCGCGCGGCTGACCGTCACCGTCAGCGCGATGCCTTCAGCGCGCGCCAGGCGCTCGATGGCCAGCCGCAGCGCCTCGGCCGCGTGGCGGTCGAGGTCGCCCGCGATCTCGAGGCGGCGCTCGGCGCCGTCGCCCTCGCGTTCCGGGTCGCTCAGCATTTCTTGGGCACGATCTTCTGTTCCGAGCAGACGGCGTCCGCACCGAGCTCCTTGAGGCACGCCCGGATCTTCGCGTTCAGCTTGGTGATGGCCTCCCTCGACAGCGGCCCCGGAACAGAGATCGTGATCACGTAGTTCTCGTTGCCACTCGGTGGTCCTGGCACGGCATCCTCCTGGTTCGGACGTGGGGGTGACGCGAGGCCCGGGTCACGGGGCCTCGTCGATCCCGGTGAAGAAGTCGTCGGCCCGCAGCACGGCGGGCGCGCCGTCGTAGTCGCGCACGATGTACCAGTCGTCGGCGGGCTCCGGCTCGACGATCGGCTGGACGCGCTCGCCCAGCGCGAGCCGCACGTACGTCGTCGCCATGTTCACATTGCCGGCGAGGTCGAGCAGGATCGCGCTGAGACCGAAGCGGCCGGCGTTGAATTCCGTCAGTCGCGGCACGCCGTCGGCGTCCTCGCGCGCGTCGAAGCAGAAGACACCCCAGGCTCGGGGCTCGATCGCGCGCACGGCCGCGGTCACGAGGTCGGTCACTCGTCGATCCGACACCCGGCGTCCCAACGCGGCGAGACCGATGCCGGCGGGCGTCGCCGCGCCGCCGAGGTACGAGAGTCGCTCATAGACGTGGGTGACGATCGGCTCGCCGTCGGCGAAGAGCGCCTGGCCGGCGAAGTCGCGGCCCGGCAGATACTCGGCGAGCGTGAATTCCGCAGCGTCGATGCCGCGCATCTCCGCCCAGTAGGCGATCCAGGCGCGCGCCTGCTCCGGCCGCGAGACGAGCAGCGCTCCCAGCCCGCCCTGGCCGCGCCGCCGGCGACACCAGAGACGGCGGTGCCGCGAGAGCGCCGCGAACGCGGTGTCGACGTCGTCGAGCGTCTTCAGGGTCACGGTGTCCGGCACCGGCACGCCATGGGCGTCGAGGAACTCCGCGAACGCGTACTTGTCCTGGCAGAGATCGATCGTGGCCAGCGCGGGCAGGAGCGTCCGGCAGCCGAGGCTCGCCCGCTCAGCGGCCAGCGCGCGCGCGTCGGCATCCGAGGCAGGCATGGCGACGTCGACCCGCTCGGCGGCGATCAGGCGATTCAGTGCTCCGACGAAGTCGGGGTGGGACGTCGGGGGCACCAGATACCGGCGCTCGGTCGGCGCGCTCCGGAGCACGAAGCGATCGTGGTGAGCGCCGACGAGCGTGATCGGGTGCTCGCCCGCGCGAAGACTGCGCACGAGATTGTTGGCCGTGCCGGAGCCGGCGCCGAGGAGAAGCAACCGCGCGTTCATCGGATGTGCCGACGGCCTCCCCGTCGAGGGAACTGCAGGTGGTGCTAGTATCCGGGGGGACTCTAGGCGGCGGGTTCGGGGTTGTCAAGCGACGGAGGGAAGGCGATGGCGAAGGGCGACAAGAAAACGCCGAAGCCGCTGCCGCCGGAAACACTGCGCAGCGAGCTGATCGTGACGACCAAGCCCGGCGTCGCCCTCGATATCGCGGCGCTCGAAGCGAAGGTGAGATCGGCAGGCGGCGCGCGCGCCCGGGTCAAGCCGCTGTTCGGCGATCGCGAGACGCTGATGCGCCGGTCCGAGATGCTCCGCAGCCGTGGGGTGAGGGCGCCCGATCTGACGGGATTGTACGAGATCACGGCGCCCGAGGCGAAATACGACGAGATCATCGCCGCGCTCCGTACGCTCCGCAGCGTCGCCAGCGTCTACCGAAAGCCCCCAGCCGACGCGCCCCAGCCCCCCGCGCCGGCGCCGCCGCCGTACTCGTGCGAGGAAACCGCGTGCCGGCCGTGCTGCTGGGCCCCCGAACGCACGCCGAGCTTCGAGTCTCGGCAATACTTCCTCGACCCGGCGCCCGGGGGGATCGACGCGCGTCACGCGTGGACGCGTCCCGGCGGCCGCGGTCAGAACGTCCGCATCGTGGACGTCGAGCGCGAGTGGCGATTCAGCCACCAGGACCTCGTCGGCGGCGGGGTCGCCAGCGGCGTGCCGCTCGGCGGACTTCCGGTCAATTGCCTCCGTGAGCGCAATCACGGCACCGCCGTCTTCGGCATCCTCAGCGGCGTCAGGAACGGCATCGGCATCACCGGGATCTGCCCGGACGCGCAGGTGTTCGGTTACTCGACCCGGATCCCGGGAGAGCCGGCGAACCAGATCCCGGGCACGGCGAACACCGCCGCGGCCATCCTCGAGACCACGTGGGAGCTCACCGGCCACTACACCGATTTCACGAGCGGGCACATCATCCTGCTCGAGCTGCAGCGCGTCCATCCGACGACTGGCTACAACATCCCCGTGGAATGGTGGTGGGACGATTTCCTGGCGATCCAGACCGCCACGGCGTGCGGACTGATCGTCGTCGCGGCCGCCGGCAATGGCCACCCCGCGACGTTCGACGGCGCGGACCTGGACGCTGCGATCTACGACAACCCGCTGCCGAGCTCTGATCCGAACTGGAGAAATCCGTTCAAGTGCGGGGCGATCGGCGGGGTGATCGGCCGCCTCATGGACTCCGGGTCGATCCTCGTCGGCGCAGGCGCGCCGCCCCTCGGCACGCCGCGAGCGGATCGCTCGCGGCTCAGGTACTCGAACTACGGAACCTGCGTCGACGTGCAGGGCTGGGGTCAGGAGGTCGTCACCACCGGCTATGGCTGCATGCAGGGCGGACCCGACGAGGACAAGTGGTACATGGGCGACTTCGGCGGCACGTCGGCGGCGAGCGCGATGATCGCGGGGGCGCTCGCCTGCGTGCAGGGCCACGATCGCGCGACGGGCCAGGCCCCGCTCACGTCGAAGGGCGCCCGCGACCTCCTGAAGGCAGGGGGTTCGCCGCAGGTCGCCGACGGTCCGCAGTATCCGCTGGGCCAGCACATCGGCCCGCGGCCCGACCTCCTCCCGTTGATTCCGTAGCCGGGCCTACGCCTTGCCCTCGAGGGCGCGCTTGAGCTGATCGAGGTGGTTGTCGTCGTGCCACGCCATCAGCGTGAGGAAGTTGTCGAGCGTGACCTTGCCGCGCACGGGGTGGACCCCGCCGCGCTCCCACGCCTCGGGCGCGAGCTTCTTCATGAACGCGAGCGACTCGCCGCGCCGCTTGCGGAAGGCCGCGACCGCCTCGCTCGCGTCGTTGCGGAGATACTGGCGCTCCTCGGCCCAGCGGTCGGGATCGGGGCCCGCGAGCCTCGGATTGTCGGTGGCCATGATCGTCTCGAACCGCGCCATGAACGACTCCTCGGTGTCGCGAAGGTGGCAGACGACTTCCTTCGCCGCCCAGTTCTTCGCGTCGGGCCGCCTCGCGAGCACGGCCTCGCTCTGAGCGCGGATCGCGCCCGCCAGCTCGTCGGCGGTGCGCTCCAGGCGCTTGATGTGCTGCTCGCGCGGCTGCTTGGCGTATTCCTCCATCGTCGGCATCGCGCTCCTCCTCAGGTCGGTGACCAGCTGGTGAAAGAGGCTCGACTCGCGCTTGTAGAAGCCCTCCGTATGGTATGACTCCGGGAGCCGCAGCACGGTGTAGTCGAGATGATGGCCGACCTCGTGCAGCAGCGTGCGTAGATACGTGCGGAACGCCACCACGCGCTTCTGCTTGGCCGTGCGCATCCAGAGCTGGATCTTCGGACGTCGCCCGCGCTCGGCCGTGTAGAGCCCGTGCAGCTCGCCCCAGCGCGCGTGCGGCCGCGCCGCCAGCACCTCGACCCTGACCGGCGGCGCCCCGAGCACCCTCAGCAGACCGCCGATGACCCGCTCGCTGGCGGCCTGGGTGGCCGCGCGGTCCTCGGCGAGCAGCGCCGATTCCACCGCGTCCACGGCGCCGGCGAACCGCTCGGCCTGCAGCAGCCGGATCTCCGTGATCGCGTCGCTCTTGCGATAGATGGCCTGCTGCGCGCGTGACAGCCGCGCGTAATAGCCGAAGGGCAGCGCTATGTCCCCTGCCAGCGCGGCGCGCGCTTCTCCAGGAATGCCTTGGCGCCTTCGACGCGGTCTTCGGTCGTGCGCAGCAGCGTGGACAGGTCCCCCTCGAGGCGCAGGCCGTCGGCCAGCGGCAGCTCGAGGCCCTTCACCACCGCCTCCTTGGCGTAGCGCAGCGCCACCGGCGCCTTTGCCGCGATCGCGCGCGCCAGCTCGATGGCCGCCTTCAGCGCCTCGCCGCCCGGCACCACGCGCTCGACGAGGCCGATGCGGAGCGCCTCGTCGGCCGGGATGCGCGCGCCCGTCAGGATCATCTCGAGCGCCTTGCCGCGTCCCACCAGTCGCGGCAGCCGCTGCGTGCCGCCGCCGCCGGGGATGATGGCGAGGTTGATCTCGGTGAGTCCCATCTGCGCGCTGGCGGCGGCGATGCGGATGTCGCACGCGAGCGCCAGCTCGAGACCGCCGCCGAAGGCGAAGCCGTTGACGGCGGCGAGGATCGGCTGCGGGCAGCGGTCCATGGCCTGGCGAAAGTCCACGCGGCGGCGATGCTCGCGAAACTTCACGGGCACGAGCGGCGCGACGAACTCGCGGATGTCCGCGCCCGCCGAGAACGCCCGCTCGCCGGCGCCGGTGACGACGACGACCTTGACGTCGTCGTCGTCGCCGAGCCCCTCGAAGCAGCGCGTGAGCTCGCGCCGCATGACGTCGTTCATCGCGTTGTGGACGTCGGGGCGGTTCAGCGTCACCGTCGCGACGTGATCGTCGACCTGGTACACGATCGTCTCGTACTTCATGCTCATATGAGGCTCCCGGCGAGGAAGTGCGTACGGTGGCGGGGGGCGGCCGGCCCCTGCGAGACCCGTGGCTTCTGGGTATTGCGTCGGCCCCGAGTATTCATCGTGGCCCCGTGACAGGCGCAACGCATCGTCGATTTGCGTGGTCGAGCAGGGGCCGGCCGCCCCCCGCCGCCGTACTCACCGGATCACTTTTCTGGCGCGCAGGTCGGCCAGCGCGGCGTCGTCGTAGCCGGCCGCGCGCAGGATGTCGTCGGTATGTTGCCCGAGCGTCGGCGACGGGCCGACGTCCCGCGTCGGCGTCTGGGAAAAGAGCAGCGGCGACCCCGGCAGCGTCAGCCGGCCGACCTCGGGGTGGTCGTACTCGCGCGCCATCCCGTGGTGCCGCGTGAGGGGATGGCGCCGGAACTCGTCGATGGTGTGCACGGGGCCGGCCGGGATGTCGTGCGTGTGCAACTCCTCCAGCCAGGCATCGCGTGGCCGCGACAGCAAGCGGGCCTCGAGAATCGGCAGCAGCACCTCGCGGTTGTCGAGGCGCAGCATCCAGGGCGCGAAGCGCGGATCGTGCGCGAGATCCTCGAGCCCCAGCGCCTGGCAGAGCTTGACCCAGAACGACTGGTTGCCGCACGCGAGGAAGAGCCACTCGCCGTCGGCGGCCTGGTAGAGCCGGTACGTCGGGTTGTCGCGGAAGACCGATTGCTTGCCCGGGTAATCGACGAAGTTTCCCGCTTGCAACGCGGTCACGGCGTGCAGCAGCGAGGTCTCGACCTTCTGGCCGAGGCCGGTGCGCTCGCGGACGAACAGCGCCGCGAGCACCGCCTGGGCGGTGAGCGCGGCCGCGTAGTAGTCGACCACCGCGATGCGCAGGTATTGCGGAGGGCCGCCGAAGCCCTGGAGCGCCATGATCCCGGCCATGCCCTGCAGCACCGGATCGAAGCCCGGGCGGTCGACGAACGGGCCGGTGGAGCCGAAGGCGGTGGTGGAGCAATAGACGAGGCGCGGGTTCAGCGTGCGCAGGGCGGCTTCACCGACACCCAGCCGGTCGGCCACGCCCGGGCGCATGTTCTCCATGACGACGTCGCCGGCACGCGCGAGCCGCTCGACGACGGCGCGCCCCTCGGGCGCCTTGAGGTTGAGGGCGATGGACCGCTTGCCGCGGTTCCAGGCGAAGAAGCCCGGCAGCTCGCGGAACGAGTCGCCCTCGAGCGAC
>Ga0137407_10003480_pt1 | contig 10485 bp, 11 predicted proteins | sample CZOMad2_2_16fung_FD_108410 | JGI IMG/M metagenome (GOLD analysis project Ga0137407, IMG submission 108410) | Vadose zone soil fungal communities from Angelo Coast Range Reserve, California, USA - CZOMad2_2_16fungal (Illumina Assembly) | ecosystem: Environmental > Terrestrial > Soil > Vadose...
AGAAGCTGAAGGCTGCGCGCGTGCTGTGCATCGGCGCGGGCGGATTGGGATCGCCGCTGGCTTTGTACCTGGCGGCAGCAGGTGTAGGTACGCTGGGCATTGTTGACTTCGACGTGGTGGATTACACCAACCTGCAGCGCCAGATTATTCACTCAACCGCAGACGTAGGGCGTAAAAAACTTGACTCTGCGGCCGAGAAGTTGAAAGCCATTAATCCATTCTTAAATATTCGCAAATTCGAAACCCGGCTGAGCAGCGACAACGCCTTGGAACTTTTCCGCGACTTCGAGATCATAGCCGATGGAACGGACAACTTTCCCACCCGCTATCTGGTGAATGACGCATGTGTACTCACCGGAAAGCCAAATGTCTACGGTTCCATCTTTCGTTTCGAGGGGCAAGCCAGCGTGTTTGCGATGAAAGAAGGCCCGTGCTACCGCTGCTTGTATCCTGAACCCCCACCGCCGGGCCTGGTTCCTTCCTGTGCCGAAGGTGGCGTGTTGGGCATTTTGCCGGGACTCGTCGGAGTGATTCAGGCAACGGAAGTGATCAAGCTCATCCTCGGTCAAGGTGATCCGTTGATCGGCCGTTTGCTGCTGGTTGACGCGCTGGGCATGAAGTTCCGCGAACTCAAGCTGCGCAAGAATCCTGACTGTCCGGTATGCGGCAAGCATCCAAGCATCACGAAGCTGATCGACTACAATGAATTTTGCGGAATTCGCGGCGAGGAGAAGCCTGTGGAAGCGGGGGTCCCGGAAATTCAAGTCGAGGAATTAAAACGACGCCTAGATGCGGGCGAGGATGTCTTCGTCCTCGACGTGCGCGAGCCACACGAATACCAGATCTGCAACATCAACGGCTACCTGATCCCTCTGGGCGATTTGCCCAAGCGCGTGCACGAACTCGACTCCAGCCGTGAGATCGTGGCCCACTGCCGCTCTGGCGCCCGCAGCGCTAAAGCGGTGGACTTCCTGCGGCAGGCCGGGTTCAAGAAAGTTCACAATCTCGCCGGAGGGATTCTGGCCTGGGCAGATCGGGTGGACCCGAAAATGCCTAAGTACTAAACGGGCACAGGCCACGTAGGGACAGCCGCCCTCGGCTGTCCGTGCGAGCGCAGCTCGCAGACCTCACCCAACTTCCGGACAACCTTCTTCATTCGCCCCGGTTCCAAGCTGATTAGGAATGTACTTCCTTGATCGCCTGCAGCGATCACCTGCAGCGCACAACGAGGTGAAGGATGAAATCCTTATTGGCGGTCTCCATCGTACTAGGTTGGATCATGTGCGGCGCGGCTGCGGAGAAGCCACGCGTCTTCATTACTGACAGCAAATCCTGGGAAATGTCCGGGGGCGTAGGCGGCACTCAGGACGGCTTTGGAGGCGCCAGCAAGGGTGGTGCCCGTCGCAAACCGCCGAAATCATCAAGACTTTTGGCGAGCGCTGCCCGACGGTAATCGTCAATAACAAACAGGAGAAGGCCGATTACGTCGTGCTCCTCGATCACGAAGGCGGCAAAGAGCTGATTTCTCACGACAATAAGGTCGTCGTCTTCAATAAAGACGGCGATTCGATCGTGAGCCGCTCAACCCGCATTTTGGGGAACGCCGTCAAAGACGCCTGCGCTGCCATCGCCGAGGATTGGCCAAAGCAGTTGATTAAGGCCAGCAACGCGCCCACAAAATCTGAGATGGCTAGTCCCGCCGTGGCCAAGAGCCAGTAGTAAAGGCGGGGAGGGTTTGCGCCGGCAGAAGGCCTTCAAGTCAATGCCATTCGGCGATCCGCCTATCTTTACGCTTGCTTCCTTCACGAATTTCCGCAATACTTACCCCCCTTCCCGCCCTGTTATCCGGTCCTAAATAGCTTTAAGGAGAGTAGTTATGATCAGAACACTGCTCTTTTCTTCGGTTCTATTGTGTTTTGCGCATTCCGTTCTATTTTCACAGACAGATGAGCCAAAGCCTCCCGCAGCACAAAACGCTGCGGAGCAGCAGGCTCCTGCCGCTAACACTTCGCCGCAACCCGCAGCAGCACCCGTCGCGCCGGCCCAGACACAGACAACAGCAAAAACCCCCAAGGGGTTCGTACTCGAGGATGGAACCCCCGTGCGGCTGAAGACTGGCCGGAGCATATCTTCTGCTGACGCTCACGTCGGAGATACTCTGGATTTTGAGGTGCTCGAGGATGTGCGAGTTGCTGGACTGCTGGTCATCCCAAAAGGTGGAATCGCATTCGCCACCGTAACCGAGGCGCAATCAAAGCGGCGAATGGCACGCGGCGGCAAGCTTAACGTCAATATCGATTCCGTGCGTCTCATCACGCACGAGAAGGCAGCTCTGCGTGCCGTTAAAGAAGTGAAAGGTGGTGGTCACACTGGTGTAATGACCGGGGGAATCGTCGCTACGAGCATTGTATTTTTCCCTGCTGCTCCGTTTTTCTTGTTCATGCATGGCAAGGACATCACCATTCCCAAGGGAACCGAAATCACGGCTTACGTGAACGGCGATGTGCAGCTCGACCGCGCCAAATTCGAAGCCGCCCCGGCACAAGCTGCGGCAGCACCAAGCTCAACTACCCCGCCGACCGCATCACAAGAACAAAGTACAGGGGCGCAGGTGGAGGTTTCTTCGACCCCCGATGCCGCCGACATTGAAATCGATGGCAAATTTGTCGGCAGCACGCCTTCTTCGGTGGGGGTCACCCCGGGGGAACACGATCTCGTGGTAAAGAAGAGCGGTTTCAAGCCCTGGGAAAAGAAAATTGCGGTTTCCAGCGGGCACGTAAAAATCGACGCGCAATTGGAAGCCGAATCGAAGTAATCAGGCGAATCAGATAATCGCGCGTCCCCGGTTGGACAGCTCTGTTAGCGACGCTGTTTTACTTGCTCTCGATCGCTTCCTTCAGATGCTTCGCGCAGGCCTCCGCGGAACTGCGCTTGCCGTGCGTAGAGGCTTCTTCGTGGACGGAGTACGCCCAGACCACTTCGCCGCTCTTGATATTACTGACCGTGATACTGGCCTCTTCCCGTGAATGCCAGTTGCCGAAGATGATTTTTTTCGCCGCGCCAGCCTTCTGAGACTCGGCAGCACCGGTTATTTCGTAATCTGCCTGATCACGACTGGCCACAAGTTCCACCGGAACTTTTTTCTTCCCGATTGCATCTCTCAGGAACGTGTCAAAGCCGTCTGTGATCGGCGCCACGAATACCTTGGCCCCGCTCGGAATCTTTTCGGACGGCGGGGCGTTCTTAGCGTCCTTCGCTTGAGCTCCGAAAACAGCAATGATCATCAGAGTGATCACAATCCCCGCTGCGTTTCTGCGGTAAGACATGAATCACCTCCCTTTCAACTATCCTTGCGATCGATCACTCATCAATCGATCACAACTTGTTTGAGATGTTTGGCACACGCCTCTCCTGCGCTTTGCCGTCCCCGCACGGAGTTCCCCTTGTGCACCGAGTACCCGAATATGATCGCGCCCGTCTTCAGATCGGATACCTTGATACTCGCTTGCTCGTTGGACTGCTGCGACCCGATGAACAGCATCTTGGCCCATCCTGCTTTTTCGCTTTCTGAAACACCACTGATTTCATACTCCGCCTTGCTTCGATCAACCATTACCGTTAGCGGCACTTTCTTATTGCGCAATCCGGCGATGATGTAGTTCTCGAAGCCGCCCGGCATAGGAGCGACATAAACTTTGGCGTAGGCAGGTATTTTGGCGTTGTTTACTGTGGCGAGCTGACCTTCATCGGAAGGAGCAGATTTTATATCTGAGGCCGCTTTAGCCTCAGCTTTGCTCTGGTCCTGAGCAGATTTGTCTTCCGCCTGAGACGCCTGCGCCGAATAAGTCGCGAAGGATACGACTAGCGCGATCAAAAGCAGAGACACAAACCGCGTTTTGCTTCGCATACATCCTCCCCGAGCCGATATTATCCACTCAGAAAGGCAAAAAAGCCCGTCATTTCGGCACCATAGTGCCGCCCAAGGCAATTCCAGTACGCAAGACTTTGAAAAATCTGGGCGACCTTGGCACACACCCAAGCAGCTTATTGCGCGATCGCTATATGCCTTCGCCGTGGGGCGACCACGGCTGCGGTGCTCGAAGGAACCCTGATGGCTTGTCTACGTCGATCGGGAGCGATTCGCAAGTAAAGAAATTCTGCGCCATTTACCATCGTGACGCCGGCCAGTACGGCAGGTATCATGAGCTACGGGGCCGGCTTCGAGCGCTGCCATTACATTGTTGCAATTGTCTTAACCAACGGTTCTACGTATCCGACAGCGATGAACTGCCACTGCAGTCACAAACCGTCGACGCCGAAGGTGTCATATTGCCCGCGGCCTGCAAGAGTCTGGGTTCCTGATCGTTCGTAGAATGAGGTTAGTCAATCTTGTTCACAACTTAAGGAAGATCCATGAGATCACTCATCAGCAGTTGTTGCGTATTGTTGTTATGCTCAGGGCTTTTGCGGCTGACGCTGCCAGCAAATCGAGAGCCATAGGACCGATGATTTGGGGCACTCCAATTGAGGCATTTGCGATCACCGGCGGAGAATTGGCGGCAGTTAAGTCCATTTTCACCGCCGATTCTGAAATCACAGTAACGCGGATTGAGGCATTTGATGAGCAGGGACCGCGCCTCAACGTTACAAGAGTTACGGGAGAAACGCTCCCGTGCTCACCGCAGCCGAGCTTGGTAATTACGGACGGTGCAACGACATATACTTTGTCCCTCTCCAACCACTTTGAGCCCAAATCAATGGCGACTTACACGGATAGTGGTGTGCTCGCTCTAAAGTTTGGAACTGGAGCACGCATCCGGCTGATGATTGCACCGCCAAAGGAGAAACAGCCCAACGTGTGTATGGCAAAACAGCTGAACGTCCTTATTCATTACACGACAAACGCTCAATGACGTTGGCGTTGAGGTACTAAGCTGTTCTTAGTGTGAGCAATGTGATCTCGGGCGGAACCCCAATCCGGACCGGCATGCCAAAGGTTCCCAGGCCGCGGTTTACGTACAAAAACGCCTTTTTCCCGTTTCCATTCGTTGAACTGCCGTTTCCCATCGGCAGGTGATAAAGCCCTGCGACAAAATCGGTAATCAGGCGCGCTGGGCTGATCGAGTGGTCTACTATCTCGACTTTCACCTGCCCGCCATGCGTGTGCCCCGCCAGGCTGAGTTCCACGCCAAGGTCGGCGGCGCGGTGAAAGGAATTAGGATTGTGTGACAGCAAAATATTGGGCATGTCGCGGCTGACCAGGTGCTCGATATTCTCCAGCATCGGCCCGCGTGGGCCGTGGGTCATATGGTCGCGCTGGTAATCCACGCCGATCAGGTTGAACTTCCCGCCCCGATGTTCGAGCGCTACATTTTCCTGGCGCAGCAGCCTCATGCCGTGGCGCTGAAAGAGCTCCTGCGCGGACTCCTCGGCATCGGCATAGATTTCATGATTGCCATTGCATCCCCATGTGCCCAGCGGCGCACGAAGGCGGCTTAGTTCGCTGATGCAGTCTTCCAGCGGGTCATACTCGCTGCTGATGAAATCGCCGGTCACAACCGCCAGATCGGGGCGCAAGTCATTCGCCATCTGCACCGCCCGCCGCACTTCTTCGCGCGGCATGAAGTCGCCGATGTGAATGTCACTGAGCTGCGCAATTTTCATTCCGTCCAGAGCTTTGGGCAGACCTTCAATCGGCACGTCCACGCGCTCTACCATGTACTTCAAGCGCCCGGTTGCAAAGCCGTAAGTGGCAGCGACAAATGGCAGACTGCCGGCGAGATATGCTGCATAACGAAAGAAATTGCGGCGCGCCGGATCAAACGCAGTCTGTTTCGAGGAGAGGAGCGTTGCGCCCGCGCCAGAAATCCAACCTATGACTCCCACTAACTTCACAGCGAAGAATCCGAAAAACGAGGCCACAAGCCAAATCCGCGTAGCCGCGGTGATCCACTTTCCGCCGGCAATTTTGGAAAGCGCGTGGCCGAGCATGGGATCGAGAAAGCCGGCAAGAATCGTCAGCAACGCTACGCACCACAAAATTTGGAGGCCGCTTCTTAAGTTGCTGCGCTGAATCGAGCCAATCCAATGCCAGGCGCCCACGAACCAAAACCGCTGGGTGAGGTAGATTAAGGCGATGAATCCAAGAAAAATGCCCAGGCGAAGCAGAAACATAGGTTTCAAGAAAAACACTCCTTGGACATTGGATGTACGCCCGTGCTGATTTGATCCTCAGAAGGGCTAATTAACCACGAAGGGCACGAAGGTACACGAAGGAATCAGCGACGAAAACCAATGCAAGTCTGGAAGGTCTCCTTCGTGTTCCTTTGTGTCCTTTGTGGTTTATGAAATGAGATTACGGACGAATGACCACTTCATTCGGCGAGGTCGGAAGCCTAAACCTTACACCGCGCTCCTGATTCAGCTTAAGCGTAGAGGGAACATCCAGATCAGCAATGTGAATTTTTTTGCTCCATTCACCGCTGGTCCAGTAGTCCGATTTCGCGAACATGGTTTGGCCCATGATCGTGTAGCTGCTCACTTCTTCTTTGTGCCCATCGCGGAAGACGAGGACAGCGGGTGGGAGCTCCTGCGGAGGCTGGGCTGACGACTTGCGTTCTGAAAGATGCAGAGCAGATTTTTCAGAGTAATCTGCCGGTCCACGCTGTCGAGATGAAGCTTCTGTCAGCGTCATCCTGACGAAGTGATCCCCCTGCCACTCAATCACGACCGGCTCCGGCGGAACGCTCGGGGCCGTCTGGGCGGGCGCTGCGGGAGGCTGCACAACTACCACTTCCGGCGCCGCAGCTTCATAGACTGGGCGTGAATCGTAATCGGAATACCAGAATGGATCGCCGATGAAGATGGGCTGTCGCGGGAAGCGGTGTTCCACTCTGCCGTGGCCAAAGTCCACTCGGAAACCACGCCCCGGAGCTCCGCCGACAACGCCACGCGACACTCCGGCGCCACGCATTTGTGCCAGCGACGGCGAAACCAAAACCGCCGCTGCAAGCATCGCTATGGCTACCCGGCTATTCATACTTAGTTACCCTGCGCGCCCGGGGGCAGTTGGAAGCTGATACCCCGGTCATCATTCTCCTTCGCCGTCGCCTTCAGGTCAAGCTCGGCCAGTGCGATTTTGCGGTAATGGCCCGGCGAGAGGTCATAGAGCGTCTGGCCCACTACCGCGTAATTCTGAATCTCCGCCTGATGACCATCCTTGAAAACCAGCACGGTTTGCGGCTGGTCGGATGGAGTTTCGACTGGTTCCGTTGCCGCCGCCGACTCTCTCGGTTCCTCATCCTGCCGCGAACGGTCAGCATAGTCTCGCCGCGGGCGCCGCGCCAATTCCCCAGAGCCGCGACGGTCGAAAATCGTCGGACCGCCCCGGTAATCTTCTTCGTCCATGGAATCATCCGCGGCGGGCTCGACCGCGACCGGGTATGGAACCGGATAAACGGCTACTGGAAAGGATGCGTTGTCGTTGTGATGATGCCGATGGTGGAAAAGCCGCGGCGGGTTAGCGGCGCTCGGAAACAGCGGATTAATGCAGCAATCCGGTGTGGTGAAAAACTGACGCCCCTGAAGCCCGTTAGGTCCCAGAGATGTGACGCTGGCCGGCGGTCCAAAAGTGCGGCCGAACTGCCCGCCGAACCCAAGTGATGTCACCGACGCGGGCGGCCCCGGCGCACGGTCAAAATTCCCGCCAAACCCGATTGATGTTACCGACGCTGGAACTCCGTTGATCTGCGCTGAAGCTGCGGGCAAAAAGATGAGGGCCGATAAAACAAAAATTGCTGTAGCCGAAATCAGCTGCCTGATGAAAGAAGAATCCTCTAACTCCATCTCCATGGTGCCGCCCTCCTCGGGGCGGACTACCTCTATTAATTAGAACATCGTGGGGGCGATTTAGTTGCGCCTTTATTCGCGATTGTAGGGCTGGAGCGAGGGATCGATGTAGGCGCGGGCGTCCCGCCCGTGCGGGTTGATGTAGGGCGCGTCCTTGCCCGTGCTATGGGAGCGGCGTAAGCCCTTGAAACAAGTGGGGATCTGCGCAGACGGACGTGGCGACAAGTCAACAACATATTAGCTGAGTATGAATTTTTCGAGCTTTCCTGCTACATAATTTAGAGATGAGGGGTGCGCCAGATGTTCATTAAGTTTGCTGAAGATCGAATCAAGGCCCTAGCAAGCAAATGGGCAATTCCAGGGTGGATTTTGGTAATTGGCAGCGCCATTTGGGATATATGGATTCTAACTGGCCACGCATCAACCGCGAGTTGGCTGATAGACATAGTGCATCCGGTTGTCAATAAAGTCAGAGCGCTGCATCCGAGCGGTTTCATCCCGATAGGGCTGTTCCTTATCGGGTTGTTATGGCTGGGATTCATCGCCTTTGCGCCGCCTGATCCACTAGCTAGCGAACTTAAGAAAATTGCCACAGAAGATGCCGAAAAAATCAAGGAACGGATACGGCAGATTGGACAGCGTGTTGAGTTCCACCTCTCTCCCGGATCAGACCCGTACATTGATGTCGTAATGGATTTGTTAAACACTTCCGTTTTTCACGTCGTTACGTACGGAGAAGTACATGGACAAACCATGTATGCGGGTAAACAGTTGGCCGCAGTTCCGCAGATTTTTGACAGATTAGGTCCGCCGGGAGTGACTTGCGTGAGTATGAAGCACGCAGACTCTGGGGAGTTAAGAATCCGTCAATTCCTTTCCGCCGAGGTTGCTGACGCGATGTGGGCTAATCGTTTTCGTAATGTTGCAGTCGATATGTCTCTGGTCGGTGTCACCTTCAAAGTCTTGCTTACAGACAGGCTAGATAAGTTTACGTTCTACGGCCCGAGGATAACTATTGACGAGGCTACGCGCGTCTAGTGAGTTCCCCGTATTCCAGGTTGTCAGACGCGATAAGTTTTAGCATGCTGTCGCGAAAAGAACGGTTCTTGCGGTTCTGAATCGCCACCTAGTTTCATCAAAGGTAAGCGGTCAGATGTCTCACCCTCACTCCTGGGCCCCGCCCTCGCCAGCTCCCAAGTATTCCACGCGGCATTCGCGACCAACAATCCCCAAACGCACGCCGTGACCAGGTTCTTGTGCCGGCTCTCGAGCAGGTCGGCTGCGATTCCAGAGACGAAAACAAACAAGAAAGGCACCGCCACAAGCTGGAAGCCCAGTCCCGGGTAATGCGGAGTGCCTACGGCAAACAGCAGGAGAAGAACGGCCACCAGCAGCGGTGCCGTGTTTCCGAAATAGCGTGCGCGGCGCCAGCCCGCCCAGATGGCCAAGCCGAACGGAAGTGCCAGCGCCAGCGCCGGACTGCTCTGTCCGAGTTGCGCGGCCACTCTTTTATAGGACAACGGCGTGAGCAATGCGCGTCCGGAAATTCCCAGAAAAGAAGCGTGGCGCATTCCTTGGCAGAACGCACCTGCATGAAAAAAATAAGACGCGAACAAAATTAGTGTGCCGATGCCCACTGCTGCTGCCCAGATTACCGCAGCCGCAGTTCGCCTACCGGGAACGACGTAAAGCATGAACGCCAGTGTCAGCGGAAGGACGACAATCAGCGAAAACTGTGAGCCTACGGCCAGGGCCAGGGACAACCCGAGCAGGAGAATGCGGCGCCAGTTCCACAGCACGACTTCGCGCGGCGCATACAAAGTGTGTGCAACCGCGATGGCGGTAAAGATTGCCCCAAAAGCGCCCCAGGCTGCGCCAATCTCCGGCTCGGCAAACCACAGCGCACTACTGCGGATGATTCCCGGCGAAAAGCAATAGAGCATCAAAGCAATGTAGCCGCCAGCATTGCCATAAAGGCGGCGCGCCACATACCAAAGAGACGCGCCGAGCAGCACACCGAAAATCAAATAGGGCGTATGCGCCAGCCAGCCCCAATACGGGTAATTGGCCGTATTTCGCGGCAAGAGCAGCGAGGGCGCCGAAGCGATCAAGTACCACAAAGCAGAATGATGAGAATCGTATGGCTCATCACCAACCGATTGTTGCGCCCGAACCACCGATGGCGTGCTCGCGATCCATTGTCCTCGCCACTGGCCCAGTCCTTCGTGGATGCGAAAAATCTCGTGGGCCTCCGGCATCACAAACCGGCTGCGGTTCACCAGCCAAGCACATTGCGCCAAGAAAATCAGCAGCAGCGTTCCGGCTAAGACCTGCGGCCGCCCGAAGCGCTCGCGTGTAAAAAATCTGCCCATAAACAGAGAGCGAGTGTTTTACCATGTCGGACGACGCTTCCGGAAAAATCCTCGAATGGGTGAACCAGAACCATCTCCGAATCCTGCACCGGAGGAACCTTCGCGCCCGGCGCCGGAGACTCCGCCTTCCTCGCCGATTCCCGTGCACCCACTTCACAAGTTCTTTCTTGGGCCAGAGGGATTACGCGTTGGATGGCGGCTGTTTCTATACGCAGCCGTAGTCGCAACAATGTATATGCTGCTGGGCGCGGCGCTTTACTACCTG
>Ga0137407_10003483_pt1 | contig 10480 bp, 9 predicted proteins | sample CZOMad2_2_16fung_FD_108410 | JGI IMG/M metagenome (GOLD analysis project Ga0137407, IMG submission 108410) | Vadose zone soil fungal communities from Angelo Coast Range Reserve, California, USA - CZOMad2_2_16fungal (Illumina Assembly) | ecosystem: Environmental > Terrestrial > Soil > Vadose zone...
CAGAGCTGGCCTATCGTGACATCCTGAGAGAGTTTCCCGAAGATTCCCTGGCCAGGTCGATGATCGCGGAATGCGCGGCAAAACAAAAGGCCGCTCTTGCCGATGCCTGGGAAGCGTAGGGAGCAACGGGCATGGCATCGCTATTGCATGCGTTTCGGACTGGCCCCCTTAGTCGGAACGAAGCAATAGCGGCAGTCGGCGAACAAGCTTGGCATCGGAATAAGTAGCAGATGCTAAGCAACTGTGCGCGCAGTATCGTGTGTGTATGTATGATACTGGCACTTTTCGGAAATGACGGGTCGGGCTAACCATGTCAGCTCATCGAGAGATAGTGTTGCAAAAGTCTTTTTGCGGCATGCGACTCAAATTCGTAGAGCCATAGGCGCGACGATCGAATAATAACGTGGGGGACCACGCTGTCGGACGCCAAATGCACAGGCGATTCCGACAACGGGCCTGAGGCTGCATTGAACGGCGATTGTCGCTTATTTCGTTCTTTGGCGGAAAATTAGCCGCGTGGCCTTTTGGGACTTTTGCAACACTATCGGAGGCAAAGCGGACATCGCGGTTGCGCGCGTCGAGGTCCGGCCGATGACCCCAAAACGATGAAGCAGGGGGCAGGCGAATTCCCCAAGCAACTCAAACATTTCGGAATGAATCAGAGGCGGAGGAATTCGCGCGTATCAAATACGCTACCGGGCTAAAGATCAACGCCGGCCCGATTGCCCAACCGGCGATTGCCTGAACGGAATTCATCGCTGGTTGGAAGCGCCGAGCAGGAAACAGCAGACAATACCACCACTGAAGTTTAGCAGTTTGCTGAAAAACTCGGAACGGATGTGATCTTGAGCAACAATCCAATCAAAAGCGGGCTCATCTTGAATCTATCGTTCGTTTCGGGTTCGCTTCTTGATTCAATGTTGCTCATCGCCCCCCGCGAAAAACCTTTTTCAGCAAACTGTTAGAGCCTTCGACGACGTTGGCGTGCCATCCCCTTCAACGCATGCCCGCTGATGAAGGTAACAGACTCGGTGCGGACTTCACTGGTCGCATTGTCGGACGCGCGACATGAACTTTGCTGTCTTTCCTTTCCTAAAAGGCCTTCTGGGGTAGCTTCGAGCCCTAACGCCTTTGGCGATACTCCGTTGGTGACATTCCAGTCCAGCGCTTGAAAGCGCGAGTGAAGTTACTGGTGTCGTTGAAACCAAGCAGAAAGGTGATTTCGGTCACCGAGCGCGCAGGTTGCTGCACATAGGAACACCCGAGTTCTTTGCGTGTGTCATCCAGCAGCTGCTGGAAATTGGTCCCACGTTCGGACAATTTAAGTTGCAATGTGCTCGGGCTCATACCCAGCGCACTCGCCACCTTGTCCCGACTGCACTCGCCATCGGGGAGGAGGTCAACGATCTTCTTCCTTACACCTGTGATGACATCGCTCCTGTCGAGACGAGCCAGATAGTCGGTCGCGATATTGTCGTTGACCTGCGCTAGCTCCGGGCAGGATCCGCCGAGGATCTGCCTCAGATCAAACTGGTCAAACACCAACAAGCCGTCCGTGTGCGAAAAGCTGACCGGCGCCAGCATCAACTTCTCATAAGGGTCGGCACCTTCGCGCGGCATCGAGCGATGAAACTCTACTCGAACAGGATTGAAGCTCGGTTTGTATAGCCGGCGCATTGCCAATATCAGAAATCCGAAGAATGCATCCTCAGTCTCGCCGCTGACATCGACCAGATGCTCGAAGCGCAGATAGACCTTGCCGTCAGCTTCATTGACGCTGACTTTGGCAACCTGGGAGACAAGCCGGAAATAACGCTCGAGGCGCCGGCAGAAGTCCATCAGTGTCGAACTGGCTGCCAGGGCATAACCCAGCGCGTGGAGGGTCGGCATCTGAATGAATTTAGCCACGATTAGGCCGAAGTAGGGATTATTGGTCGCGTCCACGCAGGCGCCATAGAGCCGGGTTATGGCGGTCGTCGGCAAGCGAGTCATCGGATCGTTGGCTAGTTCGAGGGGAATCCCTGCTGCACGGAACACCCGCCTACTGTCGACGCCACATGATTGGAGCGCCCTGGCAATTGCGATGCCGTAGCTGCCGATGGAAGTGGCCTCAGCCAAGGTCGCCCCAGGTGGCGGTGCATCCAGGTCGGAGCGACTTGGCTTAGGATCTGTATTCAAGGTGATATGGCCTGCTGCCTTACCTGAATCCGACGACTCTCCCATCGACACCACCGCTGGTCAATGATTTCCCGCAAATCGCGCGGAGCCACGGGGGGTTCGCCATCCCGCCAACACCGACTTACCCGTAACCGGCAAAATTTGATTGTTCGGCCACACTCCAATTCAGGACACCGGACCGACGATTTCGCTGCAAAGACCTGCAGCCCGTGGGCGATACCCCTAATACCGCGCCAACACATCTTTCGGCGTTTTGGGTCGAGCACTGGTACCGACGAGAGGAATTGGCATGGCGCAGGATGTATTGCGGTTCGAAATATTGGGTCCGGTTGCACGCCTGACTCTGAATCGCCCCCAGGCAATGAATGCCCTGAACCTAGCCACTCTCCTCGAACTGGAGCGCCGGTTGGGCGAAATCTCAAGTAACAACGAGATCCGGGTGGTGGTTCTCACCGGCAATGGCACCGCTTTCTGCGCCGGCGCCGATCTGAAAGAGGTATTGGCGGGTGCACAGCTAGAGCCAGGCGAGCCCGACTTTCTGGATCGCGCCAACGTGGTGTTCGGCGCGTTGCGCGACTTTGCAAAACCCGTCATCGCGGCGCTCAATGGAACGACCATGGCGGGCGGCCTCGAACTGGCGATGTGTGCCGACGTGGTGATCGCGGCCGAAGGTGCCACGATTGCCGACGCGCACGCCAACTTTGGCGTGTATCCGGGCGCCGGCGGCGCGGCAATTCTGCCGCGGCTGATCCCGTTGAACATGGCGATGTATTTGTTGCTTACCGGCAAGTCCCTATCGGCCACCGAAATGAAAGCCTGCGGCTTGGTAAGTGAGGTTCATCCCGATGAGGGGCTCGCAGATGCTGCCCTGGCTCTGGCTAGACATATCGCCATGAGGAGCCCGATTGCCCTGCGCCGCATGAAAGAAGTGGCGCGTGCCTCCGCCGACAAATCACGTGACGATGCCCGACTGCACGAACAGGTGATGCTGCGCCAGCACATGCGGTCATTCGACTTCCATGAGGGATTACGGGCGTTTGCCGAGAAGCGCGCGCCGCAATTCCAAGGCCGTTGAATCCAACTCACAGAAAGAAAACAACGATGACTGAAATCTACATCGCCGGCGTTGGCATGACGCCATTTGGACGGCTGCTGGACCGTTCGATTTACGACATGGTCGGCGAAGCAGTGAGTCTGGCGGTGAATGATGCCGGCTGCTCCACCGCCGATATCGGTTCGGCCTTCTACGCAACGCTGACCAACGGCCAGTTCCAGGGACAGACGGCGATTCCCGGACCGATCGCGATGCGACGCCTCGGCATTGAAGGCATTCCGGTATTCACCGTGGAAAATGCCTGCGCGTCCGGTTCATCTGCCTTCAACCTGGCGACCATGGCATTGCGGGCCGGTAGCTGCGACATCGCGCTGGCCGTCGGTGTGGAAAAAATGAACATCCCCGACAAGGCCAAGATGTTTTCCGCATTCGATGGCGGATGGGACGTATCCACTGTGGAGCAGAACAAGACGACGCTGATGGTTATGGGTGAAGGCGTCGTGCCACCGCCAGGCACGGTGTCCGAAAAACCCTACAGCGTATTCATGGATGTGTATGCGGCGCTCTGCCGTTATCACATGAAAAACTATGACACCACGCAACGGCAGATCGCCGCGGTGGCTGCCAAGAACCACAAGCATTCAGTGTACAATCCGCTTTCCCAGTTCCGAGAATCCTACAGCATCGAACAAGTCCTGGCCTCCTCGCCGATCGCCTATCCGCTCACGCTGTTAATGTGCTCACCGATCAGCGATGGCGCGGCTGCGGTCGTTCTCTGCAACGGTGACGGCCCGAAGCGCCTGAACGGCGCCGCCAGCCGGGCAGTACGTGTACTGGCAAGTGTGGTGCAGACCGGCAGCACGCGCAGCATTGATGAGCCGCACAAGATCGTTGCGCATCTTGCCGCGAGGAAGGCCTTCGAGCAGGCCGGCGTCGCCCCGGGCGATATCGACGTGGCGGAGGTGCATGACGCCACCGCCATGGGAGAGATCCTCAACGCGGAGTCGCTGATGCTGGTGCCCTTTGGTGAAGGCGGCCCGGCGGCCGAGCGCGGTGACTTCGCCGTTGGCGGCCGGATACCAATCAACCCCTCGGGTGGGTTGGAGTCCAAAGGGCATCCAATCGGTGCGACTGGACTGGGCCAGCTCCATGAACTCGTGACGCAGTTACGCGGTGAGGCCGGCAAGCGCCAGGTCGATAGTGCACGCCTAGCCATCCAGGAAAACGGCGGCGGTCTTTACGGCATCGAAGAGGCCGTAGTGGCGATCAATATCCTCGCCAAACAGTAAATCAAAAATCAAGGAGCGTGCCGTGGGATACGTATTTCGAACAGAAGAGCAGCAGGCAGCCGTCGACGAATTGAGGCGTTTTCTCGACGCCAAAGTTGAACCGGTAGTCAACAAGGAATACCGCGACAAATTCATACCGCGCGAAAGGATGGGCGCGATCATGCGCGAGCTTACGCAATTCGGCCTGGTATCGGGTGTGATCAGCGAGGCCAACGGCGGCATGGGTATCGACTGGCTCACGATGATCATGTTGTTCGAGGAAGTCGCCACCACCTCCGCCGACCTGTCGGTGCCAGTACTGATCAACTCCTTCGGCGCGTACATGGTCGAACAGCTGGCCCCGGCGCACCTGCGCGAGCGATACCTGCCCGGATTGGTCAGCGGCGAACTTTTTTGCAGTGTGGGCATTTCGGAACCCGATGTCGGCTCCAACGTGCTTGAAATCAAGACGCGGGCACGCCGCGATGGCGACCACTTTGTCATCAATGGCGAAAAGACCTGGATCAGCAACGGATCTTACTCGGACTTCCTGATCTGCACCTGCCGCACCGGCGACGACCCACGTCGCGGCCTGACGCACTTTCTGCTCGATCGCAAGGAGCATCCCTATGAAGTGCGCGAAATTCACAAGATTGCCTGGAACGGCCAATCGACGGCGCAAATCTTTCTCAGCGACGTGCGGGTGCCCGCCACCAACATGATCGGCAATGAGGGCGAGGCGCTCAAAAATACATTGTCGATGTTCGAACGTTCGCGCGTGTTCGTGGCTGCACAGGGCCTGTGCATTGGCCGCCGTGCACTGGAGGAAGCCGTGCGCTACACGAAGGAGCGCCGTCAGCACGGCAAGGTGATCGCCGGTCATCAGTTGATCGCCGCTATGTTGGCTGAGATGGCCACCAACGTCGATGCGGCCCGCCTGCTGGTCTACCGCGCCGCCTCAATGATCGAGGCCGGTGTGCCGGCGGAGATGGAAGCCGCGATGGCCAAATATTTTGCGTGCGAGATGGCGGTCACAGTCGCGCGTCAGGCCGTGCAGATCCATGGCGGCAATGGTGTCACCACTGATTTCCTGGTGGAGAAGCTGGCGCGCGAAGCCATCGTGGTGCCGATCCCCGAGGGAACGACGCAAATACAGCAGCTGATTATCGGCCGCGCACTGACCGGTATCAACGCGTTCTAGTCCCCATCAATTACCTATTCGAAAAATCGACAGGACATATCATGCGCATTCAAGACAAAGTCGTCGTCATCACCGGCGGCGCTTCCGGCCTCGGACGGGCGACCGCTCAATATCTGCTGGAGGAGAAAGGCGCCCGCATCGCCATCCTCGATCTCAACGCCGAGGCCGGCGACAAGGCTGTGACGGACCTCGGGTCTGAGCGCGCGATGTTCGTGCAGACCGATGTCAGTGACGAGGAGTCGGTACAAAAGGCAATCAACGCAGTCATCGCCCGCTTCGGCGCCATCCATGTCTGCATCAACGGCGCCGCCATCCCGACCGGTTTCAAACTGCTGAACAAGGAAGGCAAAGCAGCGCCGCTGGCCAAGTTCGCCCAGATCACCAGCGTCAATCTCAATGGCGTGTTCAACGTCATGTCCAAGTGCGCCGAGCAAATGGCCAAGAACGAAGCGGAGATCGGCGAAGAGCGTGGCGTGGTGATCAATGTGTCATCCGGCGCCGCCTACGAGGGCCAAGTTGGCCAATGTGCTTACTCTGCCACCAAGGCGGCGATCATAGGCATGAACATGCCGGTTGCACGCGAGCTGGGCGCCATCGGCGTGCGCGTCAACGCCATCGCGCCGGGGCTGTTCCTGACCACGATGGTGGCGGGGCTAGATGACAAGGTGCTGACCTCGCTGAAAGAGCAGATGGAAGCTCCGAAGCGTCTGGGCGACATGCGTGAGTTTGCCCACTGCTGCGCGTTCATCATCGAGAACGCCTATCTCAATGCCGAGACCGTTCGCCTCGACGCAGCCTCACGGCTGCGGGCGAGGTAGGCAACGTTCGCTCTCCCCCGCTTCACGACATCCGGAAAGAACTCTGAGGAGATTTCAAATGAGACTTGCTGACTATTTCGAGGCCGTAGCCGAACAGCATCCGCAAAATCTGGCGTTCGTGGACGGCGCAACGCGGGTCAACTTCGCACAAGCGCAGAAAACCGTTCACGCGATGGCGAACGCGTTGGTTCGTGCCAGGGAGGCCGGTGCCGGCTCCCACGTGGCGATCTACAGCCCCAACGATTACCGCGTGACCTTGCTGCATCTTGGCATCAATCTGGCTGATATGGCGTGGCTATCGGTGCACATCCGCAATACCGTCGAGACCAATGCCGAAGTCCTGGATTATTTCGACGCCAATATCGTCTTTTTTCACAGTCATTTCGAAAGCAGCGTGCCAATCCTGAAGGCCAAGCTTTCCAAAGCCAAGCTCTACATTTGCATTGACCGGCCATCCGAGCATGGCGTGTTCATGGACGACTGGCTGGCAGATTACTGGTTTTCCTTCCAAAACGAACAGGAAGACCCTGCAACGACCTCGTTCCTTCAGCCTACGGGCGGCACCACCGGGCCATCAAAGGGCGCAGTGCACAGCCATCGCTCACTTGAAATGATGGGTTTGGCGGTGGCAACCGAGTTTGGCATCAGCGCCGACTCGCGCCACCTGGTGGTCGCGCCCTTGACGCATGCAGCTGGTCTGCTTGTGCTTGGCTTCGCGGTTCGAGGCTGCGCCAACATCATACTGCCCGGCTTTGATCCAGAGGCGGTCCTAAGCCTGATCGAAAAGGAAAAGATCACGCACCTGTTCCTCCCACCGACGGCCGTGTATGCGCTGCTGGCTCACCCCAGGACGAGGCAGACGGACTTTTCGTCCCTAAAGTGTTTGATCGTCGGCGCAGCGCCAATCGCACCGGAAAAGTTCAAGGAAGCGGTGCGGGTGTTCGGGCCGGTCATGTTCGAGGGTTTTGGCCAGACCGAGACCTTGATCCCGATCCTGGTCAAGCGCCCCGCAGACTATCTCAAAGCCGATGGAAGTTTCGACGACAACGCCGTGCGCGCGGCCGGAAAGGCGGTGGGAGTGGTCCGCGTCGGGATCATGGATCCCGATGGCAAGCTGCTGCCCGCGGGCGAGCGCGGCGAGATCGTGGTGCGTTCGTCGATGGTCATGCAGAGCTATTACAAGAAGCCGGACGAAACCGCCGCGGTTTCCACCTTTGGCTGGCACCACACCAGCGATGTGGGGATCATCGATCCGCAGGGCTTCGTTACCATCGTCGATCGCATAAAGGACATGATCGTCTCCGGGGGTTTCAACATCTTTCCCGTCGAGATCGAAAAGGTCATTCAAGGACATCCCGCGGTGCTCGACTGCATCGTGGTCGGCGTGCCCGACAAAAAATGGGGCGAGGCGGTCAAGGCGGTAGTTCAGCTCAAGCCCGGCCAAATCCTCGACGAGGAGGTGGTGATCGCCTTGTGCAAAGACCAGCTGGGTAGCGCTAAGGCGCCGAAGTCAGTCGAGTTCTGGGCCGAGTTGCCGCGCAGTGCCGTCGGCAAGCTGCTCAAGAAGGATGTCCGCGCGAAGTTCTGGGGCGACCAATGGCGCGCAGTCTGATGCTCGACGGCGCAAATTCGTCCATCGAATGTTATGGAACGCTGACTTGCCCGGACAACCCTTTGACTTGCCCGGACAACCCTTTGTCGCTCCCTAGGAGAAACGGCGAGCGTTCACTCAAACACCTATAAAACCTGCACAAATCAGCTTGCCTGCTGCATGAATGCTACCACCCGCAGCTACCACCTCGCAAGAGGCCCGGTCAGGCACAAACCCCGCCCCCGCGTCCACGCTTTGGAAAGGCTGACTGCGAGGACTCATGCGCCCATCCCACCTTCGTCCTCCGGGTCTGCTACCCGACGTCTGCGCCGTGTCCGCTCGACCGGAACGCCATCCCGCGTTCTCTTCTGCAAAGTCTGCGGTCCCTGAATAGATATCGGCTCTTCGGACTTCGGCAGAACCAACAGACCATTTGTTTGCAGGTCGGCTAGTTTGCGAGCCTCCACAGCTGCAGCAACCAAATACTTTAGGGCCGATATCGGATTGCCCATCACATTGATGAGCGTGTTGCAGGAAGAAAGGTCAAACCCGAGCAACTTGCCCACCTCATAAACGAGGTCCCGCGCATCGTCGCTGTTGTCCGCGAGTTCGTCATTCATTTCGAACTTTTTTGCAGGCTTTCGTAATTGCTTACGCTTCGCGAAGAAATCGTCCACTTTCTTCCACAAGTCGAGACCTGCGCTCCCGGTCGCAATCCACGAGCGCGCTACCCGGGAAAGCAGCAATAGCACCATGAGGACACCGCTCAGCTCCATCATGCCGGGAGAGGAATACCGAAATGACTTGAGCTTCAGACCATCGTCGTTGGGAATATTGCGGTAGAGCCGCTGACCAAAGTGCCTAGTTTGAATATCACCCGACCAAAACTGCTTGCGGATAAACTCTTGCAGCCGTTCGCGGGTGTCCTCGTCGGAAACTACCAGCGGGTAGAAGAGCCCGTAGGTCTCCGAGAGACTTTCGGATAGGTTACGGAGGTCCGCGATATCCCAAGCACCGTCCACCGGGATTTTGATGATGCCAATCTGAGAACTTGCCATATTTCCCCCTCCGGCAACTTACAAAGAGAAGTCTCGGTCCGCTACCAGCTCCCCATGAGAAATCGAATTTCGCAAACAGTCTGCGAAGTGCAGGCCGAAGGCCGATGTCCCCCCACCAAAAGTGGGCGAGATGGCCTGACCCCTCGCATCGCTGCAACGCGATCAGTCTGCCGGGAGTTCTATGTTTATCGCAATGGCAGCACCAATCGGCCCAGTGCGCCGCTCGATAATCGGCAGAATAACGTTCTCGTCAGAAGCCTCATACTGTCTGCCAACCTTGCAAGTTAGCAACATATCGGCTGCCCACTCCTCCACCCGCCAACCGCCATCTACGGCCTCATCTGTTATCTGACGGAGCGTAGGAGCTCGGCCCTTCTTCAACTTGGAGAGCACGTTCTTCATTGCGGCCAGAGAAATAACGCGGCAGCCAAGAGGAGGAGCTTGATTGAGGACGTGACGGCTCACCATAGGGTACTGAATGGTGTCCGGGACTTTCGGCGGGTTGTAGAGCAGATAGTCGACTGTGTTTCCGGAGCTTCGGACGAACGCCTCTATTGTCTTCTGTTGTTCTGAGCCAACCTTAACCTCCGCGTAACGGTTGTTGGCGCTGAACACGAAGCGTGAACCTCCTCCGAATTGATGGACACCTGTAGTAGGCTCGAAGAGCCAGGAGGTGTCGGATGGAAGGACGTCAACGTCGGTCGTTTACGGACGACTACAAGCGGCAAGCGGTCGATCTGGTTGCTTCGAGCGGCCGCTCGATTGGGTCGGTGGCCAAGGAACTTGGCCTGCGCGATTCCGTATTGCGGCGCTGGGTGGAACTGCGTGGGGCTGGGCGGGAGCCGACGGCGGCGGCGCGGCGCCCCACAACGCAGGCGACGCTGCCGTCGGCGGACCACGCGGCAGAGATCGCCCGTTTGCAGCGAGAGAACGAGCGGCTGCGCATGGAGCGCGACATTTTAAAAAACTGTCCAGCGCCCGGCGCGCCTGTGCGGGGTAGAAACAGCCTTGTGCTATCCTCTGCGGCTGGGAGGGTAGCGGCCGTTCGATTATTGGAGGCACAATCCCCGTTAAAAAACATGGTCCATGGGTGCATGCGAACTTGAGAGTGGTGACGTCGCCCTGGCGGCGATCCCGATTAGGAAGATGACGATTGGCATAGCCCAGACCCTCCTGCTCATCATCGATTGGAGGATTGCCATGCCCAAGAAGACGCCCGGCGGCCGACCGGAACTGAAGGCGGTCAACGTTGGCGCCGCCGCCATCGACATCGGATCAAAGATGCACATGGCTGCCGTGAACCCCGCTTGCA
>Ga0137407_10003485_pt1 | contig 10478 bp, 8 predicted proteins | sample CZOMad2_2_16fung_FD_108410 | JGI IMG/M metagenome (GOLD analysis project Ga0137407, IMG submission 108410) | Vadose zone soil fungal communities from Angelo Coast Range Reserve, California, USA - CZOMad2_2_16fungal (Illumina Assembly) | ecosystem: Environmental > Terrestrial > Soil > Vadose zone...
AAAAATTCGTACTCAAGTGCTGGACCCTAATTACACCGTCGGCAATAAGTACGCGGCCGTGCTTTTTACGGTGGATTCAAGCGAAAAGTTTCGCGACCGTCTTTATATGGCCTGGGGCGAGGCTGCCGGTGGACATTACCACCTGAAATCGTCGTACTCGACCGATAAGGGAAAGACTTGGTCCGCCCCTCGCGAAGTGGGCGCTCCAAAAGCCGATACGAATCAGTTTCGGCCAGCTATGGCAGTAACTAATCAGGGAGTACTCGGAATCAGCTGGTTTGACACGCGTGGCACGGACGGAGACCGCCAGTATAATGAGTTCTTTACTGCATCCACGGACGGCGGCGATACATTTTTACCTCCCGCGAGAATCTCTTCCCAATCTTCAAGTCTTGATGCCGCCGGAAATATTGTTCTTAGGCCCACAATCGATTCTCCAAGAACGAATTCCGGCGCAATCAATTTTTCTTTTGTATCGACCGGTTCTGGATTTCCGGACGGTGGCGATTACATGGGCCTTGCTGCCGACGCGAATGGCAATTTTCACCCATTCTGGGCTGATACGCGCAACGGCAGCTTTCAAGCGTGGACGGCGGTCATCAAGATTGATTTGCGCCAGCGCCGCGCCGAAGAGGCTGTTATAGCTACCGGTTCGCCGGTGGACATCACAGAAAAACTTTGGCCGTTATTCGATCCCGCTCGATACGACGCGCAGTCAGGGATCGAAGAGATCCCGGTACGTCTCAAAAATACTTCGGAAAGCACGGTTTGCAGACCGATTGTCGTGCAAATTAAAACCGCGGAAGCCGGGCGAGAGACAGGCGTGACAACACAGATTTTGAATGCTAGGAATGAGAACGCAAGCGGAGGCGCGTTATTCGACTATTCTAATGCGCTAGGAAGTTTTTCATGCCTGGCGCCGGGCGAAGCGACAGATGCAATCATGTGGCAGGTGAAACCCGCGAAGGATGCAAAGAGCTTTATTTCGATTACTTTTGCTGTGACCGGAGTTGTGTCGCATGCGGAAAAGTAGTCAGATTCCAATGCGGCGATGTCGATGCAGGGACGATTCCTATAAGTTGTGCGGCAAGGAACGGGTACTAGACCTAGATTTGGCTGGCGACCGTCGTCAGGTCGCAGGCTAAATTGGCTCTGGACAGCTTTGTCGCAGTTATGGTAAATAACGGGCCGTCAATCAGTTAGCTGGGGTCCGGGATAAGTTTCCCACCTGTGTTTTGCATCCAATAGGCCATGTAGCGCATCTCAGTCCTTGGGGGACGATTCCCAGAGGCGAAAGGGTAGGTACCTGTATCATGAACCGGCAATCTGCTGAAACACTTGGAGTTAGGCCAACCGGCTGGGCGGCATTGAACCGCGATCCGCAGGAGGACAAGGTGGAATTCACGTGTCCGCATTGCGGCGTCGTTGGCACGAAGAACGCGCGGCGCGAGCGATCACTGTACCGGTTTACCGACGGCTTCCTGCAGGACTTGCAGGGCGAAGTAACGGTATGCCGCGGATGCAAGCGCTCCATGCGCGTTGTGCCGATCGTGATGTTGCACGATCAGGATGAAAAAAAGCGCTTTGAGGCTGTCTTCGCGACCGAGCTTGAAGCCACCACCACTTAATTCATCATCAATCCGCAATTTATATATTTTTGTTGGAAAACGAAAAGGCCGGCCCTGCAAATGGGACCGGTCTCTTGATTTTTCAATTGGTTGACCGTCAGATTTCAACGGTAACGATAGTCATGGTCGCGCCGGTAGCGATCATCGCGATCACGTTGGATTCGGCATTTGTCGCGCGCCTTATCCAAATCGCGCCGCTCGTGATTGGCCTGCCGGCTGTAAAAGCCGTAGCGATCGATCGCACGATTCAGTTCGCGTTCCTCTTCCCGTACTTTCCTGTAGCAAGAGTCGTCGCGATCCGGAGCGGCTGCTCGCGCGATCCCAGCGCCTCCAAACATCACCAAGGCGCCCAACACGACCGCCAACATCATTGAGTTGCGTTTCATAACGGCCTCCTTGGCAACGAGGAAGCCCGGGGCGGGTCAGGCGATTTCGTTGTCATCAATTGAGACGTTGGGGCGCTCGAAAAGGTTGCTTGTATTGTAAGTGTTTACTTACATTCGGGATACGCCCGAGCGCAGGGGCTATTCCCGCTTGCATTGCCGCAACGGGCGCCGCAAAATAACCTCGCCCGCCAGGAGGTTTGTAGATGGCTGAACGAATGAAGATTCAGATTTTTGGCCAGACGTATTTTATGCAAGGCGATTTGGACACGACTTACGTCGAAGATCTGGCAAAGTATGTCGATGCGAAAATGACGACGGTAGCCGAGGAAACTCACACCGTGGATTCCGTGCGCGTGGCCGTGCTGGCGGCGCTTTCCATCGCAGATGAACTGCACACCCTGCGCCGAAATCAGCAGGACATGAAGGGCGCGCTACGCGACCGCACGGAACGCTGCCTGAATCTGGTGGAAAGGGCGCTGAAGCAGACAGCCTAATGGGTTATCGCCTAGACCAGCGCTACTTCGCGTTCAAAGTCCGGCTTCTTTTCTGCTTTGAGCTTTAAGCCTACGCCGCAGGCAACAGCTATGCGTTCCAACATCGATAGCGAATGGCCCGCGTATTCGGCATGCTCCAACCGAGCAATCACCGACTGCGTTGTGCCCACCTTTTTCGCGAGCTCAGCCTGAGTGAGTTCCGCATCTTCTCGCATTTCACGAACCAGCAACGCAAGGTCAATTTGTTGCAGGGTGCGGAGGTAGGTCTTTCGGTATGCGGCGCTTTTTTCCGAGCGCTGCTCAATAATTCTGAGGTGCGCGTCTTGTTTCGCTGCTTGCTTCATTAGTCCAACTCCTTCAGGATCGCGGCGATTTGCCCTTCTGATCCGATGTAACGGTTCCGAAACCTAATCCAAAGCTTTCTTAGTTTCTCTGCCCGGGCAATTTCAGTAGGTGGAGTCTGTTGGGTCTTCTTCTGAAAACCTGACGTGATTATGATCAGCATTCCCGGGTGATAAAAGTAAAGCACTCGAAAAATCCGGTCGAACTGTTTGACTCTAAGCTCGAATATGTCATTCGTTAGCTTCTTCGCGAACTTCCCTTGCATCTGATTGCCGTATACTCCCAGTCGCTGAATGAATGCGTCAATCCGGGCGGCCGCCTTGTCGTCCAGTGAATCCACAAATTCACGTGCGGGCACTCGCCCGTTCGGCAGCACTACATATTCAATCGTGAAGTCTCGGTTCACGCCCGACTCAAGAATGGAAATTATCGCATTATTGCGATATGGCGTCAACCCAGCTAACGCCTCTTGCGCGGTCTTTTCGACTGTTTACCCTTCCGCTGTAACCGTTTACGCCGCAGACGCGTCTGGAGTACACTGGATGTCCGTATTCCCAAGGTTCCGCTCAGGTAAACGGGCGGACGGGAACGGACCGGCAGTCTGAAATGCAGCGAGACCGCACAATTCGGCTGGTTAAGATTGGCGCAGTTCTGGCTGCTTTTTTGCTTGTATTTACGCTGGTTGGCAGCAGCATCTGGCACGATCATCGCGGTGAATCCAGCGCAAATTGCCAGACCTGCCATCTGAGCCATCAGACGGCGACGTCCCGGTTGGTCGCCAATCAAGTCTCTGCGCCGGTAGCAGTCGGAATCACATTTTTGCTGTTAAACACGATCCGCATCAGCGGACCCGAAGTTTCCCTCAGCATTTCCCGAGCCCCGCCAATCGCGTAAATCCCTAAAGCGTTTCCCTGGGCCTGTCACGAAGCATCGATGCGCACGATTTTTTAGCGCATTCGTCGTAAAAGATTCCGCTTCTTGGGCAGTGTCCAATCTCTTTCCATCCGAAAAATATGCAATGGAGGTAGCAAGCAGCCATGAGTGCTTTACATGGGCCCCTGGGAAGTAGCAGCAGAATCGCCGCCGTCGTTGGCGTTTCGCTGGCAATTCTCTCAATTATCCCGCAGGCGGCGGGAGCTCAAAGCGTCCCGGTGCGAATCACTTTGGAGCAGGCCACTGATCTGGCGCTGAAGCACAATCATTCACTGCTGGCGCTGCGGTCGACGATCCTGCAGAGTCAGGCGCAGGAAATTACCGCTAACTTGCGTCCGAATCCGACGATCAACGGTGACTCTCAATTCCTGCCGATTTTCAATCCCAGTAATTTTACGTCCACGTACCTGGACAACTCCGCCCAATTCGACCTGGGAATCGGCTACTTGTTCGAGCGCGGCAAGAAGCGCCAGCATCGTTTGACGGCGGCAAAAGACGCAACGGCCGTGACGAGTGCACAGGTGGCCGATGCCGAGCGCACCACCACTTTCAACGTAGGACAACAATTTGTGGCGGCCCTTTTGGCGCAGTCCACGCTGGAGCTCGCAGAAGAAGACGTAAAGAGTTTTCAGCAAACAGTTGATATCGGCCAATCGCAGTACAAAGCCGGGGCCATCAGCGAAGGCGACTTCCTGAAAATCAAGCTCCAATTACTTCAATTTCAGAGCGATGTAGCCGTGGCGCGGCTCGCGAAAGTTCAGGCGCTATCGGCGCTACGCAATCAGATCGGCTTCAGCGGCGTTCCGGAAAATTTCGATGTGGAAGGCCAGTTGGATTATCAGCCGGTTCACACCGGCCTGGATGATTTGAAGTCGCTTGCTCTGCGGACGCGGCCGGATGTGCGTGCGGCGCAATTGGGCGTTACGGCGGCGCAGAGTCAGGAAAGCCTGGCAGAAGCAAACGGCAAAAGAGACGTCAACGCCAGCATTAACTACACCCACGTCGCAGCACTGAGCACAACTTCACTTTTCTTCAGCATGCAAATCCCGATCTTTGACAAGAACCAGGGCGAAATCGCACGAACGAAATACGCGATCACGCAGTTTCAGGAACAAAGCACCGCGGCTTCCGAACAGGCGCTTTCTGACGTTGAAGCTGCTTACGCGGCATTGCATACCAACGACCAGCTTATTCAGATCTACCGCGGTGGATATCTGGATGATTCAAAAACATCGCGGGACATCAGTGAATACGCCTACCGGCGCGGCGCTGCCAGCCTGATTGACTATCTGGACGCCGAACGCACTTATCGCTCAAACCAACTTGCCTACCGCCAGGCGCTGGCCAGCTACATGGCCGCGTTGGAACAACTCCGCGACGCCGTGGGCACAAGGAACCTGCCATGAAAATGAAACGATTCATCACCGCTGGAACAATAGGGGCGGCCTGCGCGATTGCCGTACTTGGCGCGGGTTGCAGCTCCGGAGACAAGGCGGCTTCGCAAATGACGTCGTATTCGGGCGGCGAAACGCCTTCTGAGAAAGCCGGCCTTTTCACCGTGCCGCAGGACCAGATGGCGCACGTGCAAGTTGTGCCCGTGCAAAAAATAAAACTGCCGCGCGTGCTGCGCTTGACCGGCACCGCCACCTACAACCTATTCAAAACAACGCCGGTGTTTACGTCGGTCGGCGGACCAGTACACGAAATTCTCGTCGCGCCCGGCGAAACCGTGAAAGCGGGACAGCCGTTGCTGACGGTAAACAGTCCGGACTATTCAAATCTGCGTTCGGGATACATGAAAGCGCGTGAAGCATTCCAGCTTTCCGAAAAAAATTACAACCGATCAAAAGATTTGTACGACCACCACGCCATCGCTGAAAAAGATCTGGAGCAGGCTGAATCGGATCGCGCGCAGGCTCAAGCCGATTTGCAATCAACGGAAGCGGCGCTGAAAGTACTGGGAATTTCTGATCCGGAAGCCATGCTGAAGGCGCCGCCTTCGTTCCAGGTTCCGCTGCGCTCGCCGGTATCGGGCGAAATTACGGATCGACTGGTTGGTCCGGGGCAATTGCTGGCGGCGGGAGCCACGCAATGCTTCACGATTTCAGACATGTCCACCGTCTGGGTGCTGCTGAACATATATCAGGGTGACATGGCGTACGTGCAGACTGGCGATTCGGTGGACATCAACACGGACGCATATCCCCAGGTATTTCACGGACGCGTTTCGTACATCGCGCCGGCGCTCGATCCAAATACGCGCACGTTGCAGGCGCGCGTCGTCACCGATAATCCGGGGCAAAAACTGAAGAACAACATGTATGTATCCGCCACGGTGCAGGCCGGCGCAATTTCTGACGCGCTGGTTGTGCCGGATGCTTCTGTTCTTCGTGACACGGAAAACATGCCGTTCGTTTACGTGCAGACAACCGACAAACCAAACGAGTTTGGACGCCGCGTGGTGACGGTCGGCGAAAGCCGGGATGGACACACTCAAATTAAGACAGGGTTGAAGGAAGGCGAACACGTTGTGGGAGATGGCGGCATATTCCTGCAATTCAAGAATTCGCTGCAGCACTAAATAGATTTCATCGCTGCGCAATCAGCCGTAGAGCGAGGTTTTGTGATGCCAGGGCGGGAGCCACAGAAATGATTCATCGGATAGTTCAATTCGCGCTGCGCCAGCGCTTTCTGGTTCTGATGGTCACGGTGCTAATTATTATCGCCGGAGCCATTTCATTCCAGCGGATGCCGGTTGACGCGTACCCGGATCTTTCTCCGCCGATGGTGGAATTGATCACGCAGTGGCCGGGCCACGCAGCTGAAGAAGTTGAGCGCCTGACGACTCTTCCGCTTGAACTGGCGATGAACGGCACGCCAAACCTGGTGGTGATGCGCTCGATATCGTTGTATGGGCTGAGCGATATCAAAATGACTTTCCAGGAAGGCACCGATCCCTACTTCGCGCGTAACGTCGTCTTCCAACGAATCGCTGACGCCTCGTTACCCACGGGAATTACGCCCAGTATGTCGCCGCTGTTCAGTCCTAGCGGCCTTGTTTACAGATATGTGCTGGAAAGTCCGGACCGCTCTGCGCAGGAATTGCATACGTTTGAAGATTGGGTCGTCGAACGCGCCTATCGCTCTGTGCCCGGCGTCGCAGACGATTCCGGCTTTGGCGGCGCGACGATGGAATATCAGGTCGTATTGGATCCGGCGCGGATTTACAACTACCACCTGCCGCTGGTTCAGGTAATCAACGCGCTTTCAGCAAATAACGCCAATACCGGCGGCGGATTTTATTCGCAGGGTGGACAGTTTTATTACGTTCGCGGTTTGGGATTGTTGCGCAACGTCGAAGACATCGAATCCGTTGTTGTCGGGAGCGCAAACGGAGCGCCGGTACGGATTAAGGACATCGGCCGCGTGGAAATCGGCCACGCGCCCCGGTTGGGACAATTCGGTTTTCAAAAGAATGATGATGCCGTGGAAGGCGTGATTTTGATGCGCCGCGGCGAACAGACGCAAACCGTTTTGAAGGGCGTCGAAGCAAAAACTCTGGAACTGAATCAGAAGATTTTGCCGCCTGACGTAAAAGTCCACCCGTTTTACGACCGCAGTGATCTTGTTCGCGTGACCACCGACACTGTAGAAGGAAATCTTCTGCGCGGCATGATTTTCGTTCTGATCGTGCTGATGTTTTTCCTGGTGAGCGCGCGCGCGGCAATCATCACCGCGCTGACCATTCCGTTGGCGCTGCTTTTCGCATTTATTTTTCTGCATTTAACGGGCGAAGCGGCGAACCTGCTGAGCATCGGCGCAATTGATTTCGGAATCATCATTGACGGCACCATCGTGATGGTCGAAAACATCTACCGCGAACTCAGTGAGCGGCACGGCACATCTTACAAGCTGCACGAAGTGATTCTGCTGGCGGCGCGCGACGTTGACCGGCCGATTTTTTACTCTGTTGCGGTAATCATCGCCGGATACCTGCCGATTTACGCACTCACCGGGCCTGCCGGAAAATTGTTTCATCCCATGGCGGATACCATGGCCTTCGCGCTTTTGGGTGCGCTGGTGCTTACTCTCACCGTTGTGCCGGTGCTGGCTTCCTATTGGTTCAAGAAAGGCGTCAAGGAATATCGCAACTTTGTCTTTGAATGGATCAAGAGTTTCTATGGCGGAATGCTGGACTGGTGTTTGCGCCACGCAAAAACCACCATGCTTCTGGCGACCGTCGTATTTGGCGCTGCGTTGTTGCTTGTGCCGGCCATTGGCGGCGAATTCATGCCGCATCTGGACGAAGGCGCGCTGTGGGTTCGCGCCACGATGCCTTACACGATTTCATTTGAAGAAGCGAGTGCCTTCGCGCCGAAAATTCGCACGATTTTGTCGGCGTATCCGCAGGTCACCGAAGTGGGGTCGGAGCTCGGCCGTCCCGACGACGGCACGGACGCCACTGGATTCTTCAATTGCGAATTTTATGTCGGGCTAAAACCGTACAACGATCCGTCGTGGCAGAAGAGCGATTTTCACACCAAGAAAGATCTGACGGCCGCAATTGAGGCGAACCTCGATTCCTATCCCGGTGTCATCTTCAATTACACGCAGCCCGCGGAAGACGCAGTGGACGAAGCGTTGACCGGATTGAAGAGCGCTCTTGCCGTGAAAATATATGGCGAAGATCTGGGCATCCTGGAAAAGAAAGCTGTCGAGATCAAGAACGTGCTCGATCGTACGCCGGGCTTCACCGATCTGACTGTCGTGCGCGAACTGGGTCAGCCCAGTTTAATCGTCGAAGTGAACCGGCTGGAGCTCGCGCGCTATGGAGTCAGTGTCACAGATGTCGAAACGGTCGTGCAGGCTGCCGTCGGCGGTCAAACAGCTACACAGGTAATTCAAGGCGAAAAACTTTTCGATCTCGTAGTGCGCATGGAGCCGCAGTTCCGCTCAAACGCTACGGAGATTGGAAACTTGCTGGTTCCCACTCCCTCGGGGCAGCAGATTCCACTGAGTGCACTTTCAATGATTAAACAGGGTAGTGGCGCTTCATTTATTTATCGCGAAAATAATTCCCGTTACATCGGTATTCAATTTTCCGTGAACGGCCGGGACCTGGAAGGTATCGTAAACGCGGGACAGGCCGCCATAGCGAAGAACGTTCAGCTTCCCACCGGTTATCGTCTGGACTGGGGCGGAGAATACAGCGAACTGCTCGAGGCGAAATCGCAGGTGATTATCATCGGCCCGCTTACCGTGCTGCTGATCTTCATGATCCTTTTCGCGCTGTACGGAAATTTTAAATTTCCAGTCACGATCGCGCTGGGCGTTGTGATGACGGAGCCGGTCGGCGCGCTGATCGCGTTGAAACTGACGCATACGCCGTTCAGTGTCTCAAGCATTCTAGGTTTGCTCGCCTTGATGGGCGTTTCCGTGGAAACCGCGGTCATTCTAGTGAGCTACATCAATAAGCTGCGGCTGGAGGGAATGGGAATTCCCCAGGCCACACTGAATGCGTCCCTGTTACGGTTGCGGCCCATCATGATGACGGCTCTGGTCGCATGCCTCGGCCTGCTGCCCGCTGCCATGTCCACCGGGGTTGGCAGCGACACGCAAAAACCGTTCGCGATAGTAGTGGTAGCCGGATTAATTTCGCGACTGGTCCTCGGATTCTTCGTCAATCCCGTGCTGTATCAAATGGTTGCAAAAGAAGGAGACGTTTTGCAGGTGTAACTTCCAAGTTTCAACTATTTGTGTCCCAATTCAGATTTATCTATTCGGCTACTTCTGTGCATTGATGGGCGTGACGGCGATGCGCTTCGGGTGTAGAATTTTGTGCTGATTGGAGGTTGAACGCGACAGTCATGAATACGCGAAGTCCTTCCAGAACCCGTCGCGCGACGCCGCTCTTCTTCATCGCTCTTCTGGCGGTGTTGTTAGCAGCGGCTGCAACGGGCCTCTGGCATACGCACAGCAGCGCAAGAGAAGCCGCGGCTTGCACTGTCTGCCATGTGGGCTCAGCTCCCACGCAACCACAACCCACTTCGACATCCCTTGCTCCTCCAGTGTTTACGGCGGAGGGCCTAGTCGTAATTCCCGTTTACTCAGGACCTTCCGAACCAATCTTCAGCTCGAAGTCTCCACGCGCTCCTCCCTTCGCCTCCTAATTTCTTAGCCAAGTATTGATTACAGCCGAAGTGTCGCTCGCCGCTCCCCTATTTGCGGAGTGCGCACGGCATTTTTCCATTCAACGACATACCGGCCTGTGTGGCTACTCCTAGGAGGAGACAAAAATGTTTCGCATAAGATTTCTTTTGGCTTTTGTCGCACTCATGATCGTTTCGCTTTTGATTACGGTTCCATCGTCGCGAGCACAGACGGGGAACTCGGCAAATATCAACGGGACCGTGCTCGATCCTGACAATAAGGTGATAGCAAATGCGATCGTGAAGATTCACAATCCGGTCAGCGGATTGGATCGAACAACGATGACCGATGCGTCGGGCGCGTTTAGTTTTACCAACGTGCCGTTCAATCCGTACCACATGGAGATCACTGCGAAGGGCTTCGACGTGTATAGCCAGGATGTGGACGTGCGTTCGAGCGTTCCTGTGACTCTGAAAATTTCTTTGAAAGTGGCGGGCACCAGCATCAGTGTGAACGTAGAAGCCAAAGGTGGAGACTTGGTCGAG
>Ga0137407_10003487_pt1 | contig 10474 bp, 9 predicted proteins | sample CZOMad2_2_16fung_FD_108410 | JGI IMG/M metagenome (GOLD analysis project Ga0137407, IMG submission 108410) | Vadose zone soil fungal communities from Angelo Coast Range Reserve, California, USA - CZOMad2_2_16fungal (Illumina Assembly) | ecosystem: Environmental > Terrestrial > Soil > Vadose zone...
AGCATCTCGAAGTACGCGAACCAGCCCAGGCCTTCGCCGTGCAGGTCGCGCAGCAGCGCTCCCCACGGGTAGATGAACACGCTTTCGATGTCGAAGACGATGAAGAGGAGCGCGACGAGGTAGAACTTCACCGAGTGGCGCGCGTGCGGGTCGCCGGTGGTAGGCGAGCCGCACTCGAAGGCGGTCTCCTTGATGGCCGTGATCCGCCTCGGCCCGAGCACGGTCGCGAGCACGCCGATGGCGGTGCAGAGCACGCCGGTGATCAGCAGCAGCACGAGGATCGGGATGTACGGCGAGAGGTAGTCCATCGTCAGGGCGGCGGAAAATAGCTGCCGGGGGATCGAGTGTCAACGCGCTGCATCGTGAGTTTACAGAGAAGGACGAGCAAGGCCGCGGCGACGATGGCTATGGCTACGCCGGGGAGCAACCGATCGGGAAAGTAGGCGAGGCGCAGTGTGTGCGGCCCTGCCCTGACCGGCGTCGCCATGAAGAGGAAATCGGCGCGCAGGAGCGGCGCGGGCGCTCCATCTAGCGTGGCGCGCCAGCCGGGGAACCACGGCTCGAGGAGGACGACCAATCCGTCGGCGGGCGCGGTGAGCGTCGCGGTCACTTGATTGGGGCGGACTTCGATCCGGTCGGCCGCGACCGGCGGCAGCGGAGGGCCGGACTGCTGCGCGAGCGGCTCGGAAAGCACCGCCAGCGCGCCGTGGGCCGCCTCGACCAGCAGCGGGTACGAGCGCTCGTCGGGAGCGTCCCGCCACGCGGCCGTCCAGAAGACGCGCGGAAGGGCGGGCAGGCGGTAGAGACGGGCATCCCCGTCGCGCGCGATGGGCGCCACGATAGCCTCGCGGTTGGCGGCGATCAGCGGCGCGCCGAAGAGCGGAATGAGCGGCGAGTCGATGCGGAAGCGGGGGAAGTTCTCGTCCTCGTTGATCTGCCGCGGCGGGCGGATGATGCCGGTCCAGGTGGCCTCGAAGAGGCGCAGGACGCGGTCGATGGGGGTCGGCCCGTAGCCGGTGACGCCCTCCCATCCGCGGGCCAGCACGGCGTTGGCCTGCTCCCACTCCAGGATGGCGGCCACGCGGCGCGGTTCGGGCGCTTTGGGCACGGCCGGCGCCAGCGCTTCCAGCGCGTGACCCTCGCGTGCGGCAGGACCGATCTCGGGCGAGTCCCAGCACTGCGCTTTGACGTCGGCGAGGAACAGCGGGACGGCGATTGCGGCCCAGCGCCAGTCGCTCCGCGCGAAGTACGCCCAGACCGCGCAGGCAGCGAGGAGCCAGACCGCGACTTCGGCGTCGGCGCGCAGGTGCTGGACGGAGTAACCCTGCGGGAACGCGGCGGCGAGCGCCACGCAGACGGCGAGGATCCCGAGGCCGGCGAGCACCAGCCATCGGGCCCGCGGCTGCTCGCGCAGACGCGCAAGGCCTTCGGCCGCCAGCGCGGCGACGCAGAACGCGGTCAGCATCAGGGCGCGCGTCGGGTTTCGGAACCCGCCGTAACCCGGCATCCAGCGCACGGCGAAGCGGTGCAGATCGAGCCAGGCATGCTCGCCGAAGGAGATCCAGATGCCGAGCAGGGCCACCGCGAGCAGCAGCCAGTTCCGGCGCGTCCTCAGCGGCGCTGCGAGCACCAGCGCCATCGGGAGCAGGCCGAGGTAGCCCTGCAGCTCCCAGTAGTTCATCGGCCCGCGAAACTCCGCCCGGCCGCCCCAGGCGCGCGGCAGGAGCATCGCGGTCCAGACCGACGAGTCCGGCCAGCTCCAGGAGGCCGCGAAACGATAGGTGACGCCGGCGCCGCGAGGTCCCAGCGCGTTCAGCTCGTGCACCGGCAGCAAGAGAGGAGCGGCGAGCGCGATCCCGATCGGGATCGCGCAGAGCGCAGCGGCGGCGTGCCCGCGTCCGTGCTGCAGCAGGTCGGGCGCGAGCGAGAGGGCGTAAAGGAAGGCAAGCCCGGTGCCGAAGTACGCCATCTGCGGCGAGCTGCCGATCCAGGTGCCGGCCGTCGCCAGCGCGGTGAGCGCGGCAAACCGACGCCGGCCGGTCGCGGCGAGCCCGTCGAGACCCGCCAGCATCCACGGCCAGGCGCAGGTCGAGGCGGCGAACGTCCAGTGATGCAGGTGCACCGTCTGCTTCAAACAGAGGGCGAAGACGGCCCCGGCGAACACGGCTTCGGTCGCCTTGAGCCCCCGCTGCTTCATCCAGAACGCCATTCCCACGCTGCACAGGCACAGCTCGAGCAGCGACTGCACGGTGATGCCGCGCGCGGGATGCAGCGGCAGCGTCAGCCAGGTGAGCGGATTGAAGAGCTGGAACTGGATGTCGCCGAGCATCGGGTAGCCGAGGAACATCCCCCGCTGCCAGAAGGGCCAGGAGCCTTCGCGCAGCGTGTTCTGCAGACCCACGCGCAAGGGGATGAAGAGGCTGCGGAAGTCGTTGCTGATGAGCGCGTTGCCGGGCAGCGCCAGGCGGAAGTGATGGGCGAGGACGGCCAGCGCGGCTGCGAACCAAGCCGCGCGCCAGCCTTTCACAAGAGCTCCGACAGGTTCTGCGGGGAGATGCGGCGCTCGCCGCGCTCGATCTCCCGGACCTGGCGCACCAGGGTGTTGTTCAGCGGCGCGTCGATCAGCGCATTCAGGTCCTCGATGCCCGCTGGGCGGCCTTGCCGCAGCCGCGCGATCATCCCCGACTTCTGCTCCGGCCGGCGGCGCGCGGCGAGCCACACCGCCGCGTGCGCGAGCGGCACCGGCAGCCGCACCAGCCAGTCCGGGCGGACACCGGCAACGGCCTCGAGCGTGACTCCGCGCGCCCGCGCCGCGTCGACCACCTCGGCGACGATGCCCAGCGCAAGCGTGCGCACGTAGCCGCGCGCGGCCAGCTCGCCGAGGGAGAATCCGGTGATGGCCCCGAGCGTGGACATGGCGCAGTTCATCGCCAGCTTGCTCCAGCGCGCCCCGGCGAGGTTGTACGTCACCCGCACGGGAAACGCGTGCTGCAGGACGAGGCGCGCGTGCTCCAGCCGGGGCGAGCTGCCGCCGAGCGTGAACTTCCCGCCGCCGGTGATCACATACTCGCCGGGCTCGGTCATCGTGGCCGACCAGCCGATCACCGCGCCCAGGACGCGCTGGGCGCCGACGATGCGCGCCACGCGCTCTTCCGGCAGCCCGTTCTGCAGGCACACGACCGCCCCGTCGGGTTTCAAGAGCGGCGCGGCGGGGGCCAACGCGCGCTCGGTATCGGCGGTGCGGACGCAGAGGAGGATGAGCCCGTACTCTCCCTCCGGAAGCGACTTGCCGACGCGCGCCCGTGGAAACTTCGAAGCGATCTCCTCGTGCAGGCGGCCGGCGCCGAGCGACACCTCGAAGCCGGCATCGAGCAACCGCTGCGCCGTGACGCCGCCGATGGCGCCTAGCCCGATCACGCCGATGCGCATCTGCCGGCGAGCGACTACCAGAGGGCGAACCTTGCCGCAACGACATCGCGAAAAGGTTCAGTGCGCGTGCTTCTCCACTGCGCGGAGCAGGTCGACCGGGTCCACCGGCTTGGGCAGCACGCAGCATGCTCCGTCGACGGGCGCACGTGCGGTGCCGCTGACGATGATGACCGGAATGGCCGAGAGAGCGCCCGCCTCCCGCTTTTTCGCGAGAAAAGTGATCCCGTCCATCACGGGCATCCTGATGTCGAGCAAGATCACGTTCGGGCGCCAGCGCTCGATCAAGAGCACGTCGAGCGCGTCCTGACCATGCTCGGCTTCTCGCACGACGCATCCGTTGTCGCGAAAAATGCCGCCGACCATGAGGCGGATGTCGGCATCGTCTTCGACCACCAGGACGTTGAGGATCCCCATCGCCGTCACCACCGCCCACCCAAGCACCGGATTTAGATGACTATCCTCGCCGATCGGGTCGATTACGTACTGCGAGATACGGATGAAATTCAACCCCGCGTTTGTGAATGGTCGACGGGCGTGCATTCAGGCGCTGCTTGCCCAGCCGCGCTGTTCATTTCTGTTATGACGCGCCCCATGCCCCAGGACTTCGAGAACAAGGTGGCGCTCGTGACCGGCGCATCGCGGGGGATCGGGCGCGCGGTGGCGGTGCGGTTCGCGGAGGGCGGCGCGAAGGTCGCCATCGCCTACGCCGGGAACGACACGGCGGCGAACGAAGCGAAGGCGGAGTGCGAGAGGGCCGGCGCGGCGGCGATCCACCTGCTCAAGTTCGACGTCGCCGACCCGGAAGCCTGCGCCAAGGCCGTCGAGGAGACGGTGGAGAAACTGGGGGCGCTTCACGTGCTGGTGAACAACGCCGGCATCTCCATCGACGGGCTGATCATGCGCTACAAGGCAGACGATCTGAAGCGCATGCTGGATGTCGATCTGGCGAGCGTCTTCCATCTCTGCAAGGCCGCCGTGCGCCCGATGATGAAGCAGCGGCAGGGCAGCATCGTGAACCTGACCAGCGTGGTCGGCGAGCAGGGCAACGCCGGTCAGACGGTGTACTCGATGGCGAAGGCGGGGCTGATCGGGTTCACCAAGTCGCTGGCGCGCGAGCTGGGCAGCCGGAACATCCGGGTGAACGCGGTGAGCCCGGGGTTGATCGAGACCGACATGACGAAGGAGCTGCCGGAGGCGGCGAAGAAGGCGATGGCGGAAGGCGCCTCGCTGGGGCGCGCCGGGACGGCCCGGGAGGTCGCGGAGGCGATCGCGTTTCTCGGTTCGGACCGCGCGTCGTTCATCACGGGCGAGGTCCTGCGCGTGAACGGCGGGCTGTACATGTAGGCTAGAGATTCGTCGCCGTCAGGCGCACCTCGATGGCGGCCTCGAAGATGTCGACGTAGCCGCCCCCGGCATAGATCGACGTGCCGGAGCGGGACCAGCCGCCGAAACCCTTTCCAGGCAGGTAGAGCTCACGAATCTTGTAATGGTGGCGCTCGCCGTCGCAGATCCGGACGCCTCCGATCATGTCCGCGTCGGGGTCGAAGAAACGCTCTTCGACGACGACTGCACGAGTGATGAGGAACGGATTGATCGTCGGGCGCGAGGTGACGGACCTCGGTCGGCGGCCCGAGAACGAACCCATGAAACCTTGCGGATGGACTTCGCCAGTCTTCGAATCGAAGATCGTGACCACACCGTACTCGCCGGCGTCGATCTCCGCAGCGGCGTAGAGCACTCCGTCGTCGATGCCGAGGTAATGCCATTGCGGCCACCATGCGGGAGCGCGGGCCGGGTTGGTCGGACAGGTCATCTCGAACAACCGAAGGGCGCGGGCTGGTCCGAGATCCACATCGATCGGATTCGAGAGCTCGACCCGGACGATTCCCGAGCCGTCGGGATCGATCTTCCCGTTCGTGATTCCCATCTCGCGCCAGGAGTATTCCCAGTAGGCCCCGGGGAAGAATGCCATCTCTTCGAAGCCGGGAAAGCGCGGCGGAACTCGTGCGCGGCGCTCTGCGAGGGCCGCAGTCTGGCGCCCTTCGGAGCCGATCATCAGCCCCTCCTTCACTCTTTGCCTGGCGTGCAATGCATCTTCCGAGCCGGAGGGAGGTGCCCGAAATCACGAGGACGGAGCCGCGCAGCGACGGTCGAAGCCGCGGCGCCTCAGTGGCGCTACGTCAATCCGGACGACAGCTCCGAGCTCGTCGGCGTTCGGAGCAGCGTTATGTCGCCGACGCTGGCGCTGGCCGGGCATCGTCCCACGTGAGCGGTCGCGCACCCGCACCTGCTCGCTTGCGCAAGGTGCTGCGGAACGGGGTCTTCGCGGTCCTTCCGAAGCCGTTCGACGTGGGGTCACCTCTCGCGGACGGTGCGGTGCGTTCGCGTGCCTGTGCAAACCGGTCGCGGCGGACGAGCTGGCGCAGGTGGTCGCGGAGGCGCGAGGCCGGGCCGACATGCGGTGAGCGCGTCTGGGGCTTCCTCAGGCGTGGACGCGGATATAGAGCATCAGCGCGCGCAGGTCGAAATAGTTGGGGTGGCCGCCGCTGCCGCCGCCCGACTGGGCGACGTACCCGTCGAGGAAGAAGCGGGCGCCGATGTCCACCCGGGGCGCCGGAGTGACGACGGCTTCCAGCCCGACAGGGATGAAGTGCAAGGCCCGCACGCTTCCCGAAGTGCTGATCGCCGCTGAATAGCCAGCCTGCAGCGTGAGTGCCAGATGCGGGTCGGGTTGCAGGAGCAGGCCGGCGGGGAGATTGATCCCGATGATGGTGCTACTGCCGTTGTTGCCGCCGCTCAAGACGAGAAAGTCTGAGGAGGCCTCGGTCAATGCGCTGGCGCCCGTGTAGAAGCCGGTCCCGCTGTCGCCGAGGTTGTTGAAATGGCCGAACTGGACGGCGCCGGTGTGTCCGGTGACGAAGGCGACGGTGGGGCTGAGCGGGAGCTTGATGGACGCGCCGACGCCGGCGAAATAGCGGCTCGTGTGGCTGGCGCCGCCGGTGTTGTCGCCGTTGAGGCCGACGCTCTCGAAGCCCGCGTCGGTTCGCAGCGCGATCTTCTCATCCACCGCGAAGTCCGCGCTGGCCAGGATGGAACCGAACCCGGCGCCGGGATTGATGGGGAGCGCTAGACCCAGCCCGAGCTGTACCTGGTCGGTAGCGCCGAAGTCGGCGCCCAGCGCGAGGGTCTCTCCGGTAAGCGAACTGGGACCTGCTCCCACCGAGTTGCTGTTGCCCCAATTCGTATACGTGCCGTGCAGCGTCAGGTCGAGCCTGCCCTTGGGCAGCGTGAGTGGCCGATCGATGACCGGCTGGATCTCCTGAGCGCCCGCGGCGGCACCGGAGAGGAGAAGGGCGAGCAGGGTGTGAGAATTGAGCATCCTTGATTTCATATTAGACCAGCACGGCGATAAAACCGACCTCGCGGTCTTCGAGCGGCCGCGGGTTCCCCAGAGGCACAACTGCAATGACGGGCGTTCCGGGTCACCGAGAACGGCGAGTTCGGACTCTTCTGCCAAACTGTCCCCAATCATGGCCAAACGACCCAAGCAGCTTTCGTTGGCATTACCTCATCGCGGCGGGAGACGCCGGGACGACTCGACTGGAATCAGTCCGGCCGGCAGGCGAGGTCCGGCAGCACATGTTCCTCGAGCAGCCGGACCGTCTGCTGGTGCATCCCCTTCGTGTTGTAGTTCGCGCGCGTGACCACGACGGCTGCGTTCAAGTCCTTGAAAACGGCGATCGCGTTTCCGCCGTTCCCCGCCATGTACCAGCCCGAGAACCTCCCGCACCTCGTCCTGTAGTCGCGGCGCCAGAAGAGGTATCCGTAGTCCTGCGATTCGTTCGCCTTCCGGTGCACGGTCAGCGCCGCGTTCGCCCAGCTCTCGGGAACGACCTGCTTCCCCTGCCATTTGCCCCCGTCGAGCAGCATCTGCGCGAGCGCGGCGAGATCGCGCGAGCGCAGGCGCAGGCCACCGCCCGTCATCACTTCGCCCGAGGGGGACGTCGGCCACTGCCAGCGAGCGATGCCCAGCGGCTTGAACAGCTTCTCTTCCAGGTAGCGGTCGACGCGCATGCCCGCGGCACGCTGGATGATCTGCCCGAGCAGGAACACGCCGGCGGTGCAGTACGCGAACGGACCGCGGCCGCTGGCGTCGCGCGCGTAGTGTGCTTTCACCGGGAGGTCCACGGCCCAGCGCGCCCAGACCTGCTTCGGGTACATGTTCTCTTCGTTGCCGGGGCTCTGATCTTCGTTGTCGTCGCAATCGAGCGCGGAGGACATCGTGAGCAGGTCTTCCACCGTGATCGCCGACTTCGTCTCCCCGTCGTGGGCGAACCGCTTCAGATCCGCCAGGAACGCGAACGCGGGCGAGGAGACCGACGGGATCCTGCCCTCGGCGATCGCGATGCCGGCCGCGAGCGAAGTGACGGACTTCGTCGCCGAGCGCGTATCCTGCAGCGTCTCGGCGTCCGCTCCACCGAAGTATCCCTCGTAGGTGGTCTTGCCCTCCTTGAGGACGAGCACGCTGGTGAGCCGAGGAAATTCCCCTTTGCCCTCGGCCTCGCGGAGAGCGTGGTCCAGAGTCCCCGCCTGGACGACAGAGGCGGCGAGAGGCGCAGCGCAGGCGATGCGGAGAGGCAGCGCCCAACGGTATCGGCAGAGCAAGGCCATCCCGTCCCTACGCGCTGTTCCGCCGAGCATTTCGAGACGGGGCGAGCTCAGCCGACCTCGCCACGGCGCGCGAACCACCGTGCGACCACGGGCGCAGCGAGGCAGCCGCAGCCGATCGCCGCGTACGCCGCAACCCACGCGGCCGTGCTCGCCGCGCCTCCGGCCGCGTCCAGAGCCGCGCCGAAGATCACCGGGCCGAGCATGCCGCCGCCGAAACCGGCGAGCGAGTAGAGGCCCATGGCCGATCCGCGCAGCTCCGGCGGCGACGCCGCGACCAGGCCCGCCGTCAGGGTCGCCGACTCCGCCATCACCAACATCGCGTACGCAGCCAGCAGAGTGAGCACCACGGCCCAGTGCCATTGCGCAGACAAACCGACGAGGATGCCGCTCGCGCCCGACGCTGCCATCGCGAGCAGGACCCAGCGGCGGCGCCCGATGCGCAGCGCGACCTCGTTTCCGGCGATGGACGCCGGCACCGCCATGAGGTTCACGACGGCGGCGATGGACTGCGCGCGCCACGGGAACCGCGCGGCCTGGAGTCCGGCGGAATAGGTGAGGAACGCCACCATCCAGCTGCGGGAGCCGAACAGCTCGAGGCAGTGCACCGCGTAGCCGACGATGTACCCGGCGACGTCACGGTGCCGCAGCACGGTTCCCCACGACGCGAACGGGACGAAAATCGTGACTCGCGCCGCCGCATCGGGCCGCTGTAGAGCGCCGAGTAGAGCGATGACCAACGTTCCAGCGATGAGCGGGCCGATGGCGGAGACCAGGAATGCCGCCTTCCATCCTGCGCGCGGCGCGACGGCGCCGGCCAGCGCGAGCGAGAGCGCGGTGCCGACGCCGAACGACGCCGTGTAGAAGGCGATGGACCTGCTCTGCTTCGGCCCGGTGACGTGGTCGGAGAGCAGTCGCAAGCCGGGCATGTACGTTCCGGCGATCCCGACGCCCAGGAGCGCCTGGAACAAGAGGGCGCTCCCAAATCCGCTCGCGAGCCATCCGAATCCTGCGCTGGCGGCCGCGGCGAGCATGCTGCCCGCGGCGTAGACCTTGCGGGCGTCGCCGCGATCGGTGAGCGCCGTCCAGTACGACACCGAGACGATGTACCCGCCGAAGAACATGCCGCCCACGAGTCCGGCCTGCGCGTTGGTGAGCGACCATTCGTCGCGAAGCTGCGGAAGCAGCGCGGCGAACGTAGCGAAGCCGAGCATGGAGCAGACGTGCGCGACGATCAGGATGGAGACCGGGTGCATGAGATCCGGGGACACCATACGCAAACCGCCGTGCCAACTCGATTGGCATGAGTTGCGTATGCTGTTTCCAGATCTACGGCTGCTTCCAGGTGCGCCCAATGAGCTTCTTGGTCAGGCTCACGGCGATGGTCGTGCCGACCGCGGCGACGATCTTCTCCCAGACCGGAGGGTCGCCGCGCGCCACCTTCTCCGGCGCTTCCACCGCGCGGCCGATGGCGATCCGCAGCCGTTTCGCCTTCGCCGGCAGCTCCTGCCGCTTCCGCGAACGGTAGACCGCGTACCCCACCCCGCCGAGCATCACGACCAGCACCGCGCCGGCGCCGATGAACACCGCCGGATGCTTGCGCATCTGCAGCTTCACGTTGGTCAGCTCGTGCCGCCTGCGGTCCAGCTCTGCCAGCGACCGGTCCAGCCGAGTGCGCAGGTGCTCGATGTCGCGCTCGATCTCCCGAGGCGACCGCAGCTCGGCCGAGGCGCTCTCGTCGTTCACGCGAGACGTTCCTTCGCCCACAGTGCGTCCTCCTTCAGGGTGCGCCGCGTCGCTTCCAGCGGCGTCTTGACGCGCTTGCCCCACCCCATCAGTCCCGCCGCCGTTCCGACCGCCAGCACCACGCCTGCGACGACGAGCGCCCCGGCCCAGTCCGGAATCACGTTCCCGAGCGCCAGCGCGCAGGCCACCAGCATCAGGCTGACCGCCCAGATGGCGCAGAGCCCCGCCACGCCCAGGCCCTTCACCATCGCCACTTCCTTCTGGACGTCGGCGCGCAGCTCGGACTTGGCCAGCTCGATCTCCTTCTTCGCCAGCTGCGTCGCGCTCTCGATCACGTGCCCGACCAGCTGGCGATTCGACATTGCTTCCACCGAAACGGGCACCCCCTCCGTCCCTGCCGGCAGCTTCTCCATGTCGCGCGGCGCAGGCAGCGCAAGCTTCTCCTCCGCCATGTCGCTCTCCTCCAATCGTTGTGCTCGCTCGAGCAGCGGCTCGTCTCCGCGCATCGCGCGGTCCAGCTGCAAGAGCAGCCGGTAGATGATCTGCCACTCGTCCCAGGGCAGGTTGAGGCGCGAGAGCTGCGCGGACAGCTCGATCACGCGCCGTTCGAGAATGTCGGAACTCCGGTGGG
>Ga0137407_10003490_pt1 | contig 10466 bp, 7 predicted proteins | sample CZOMad2_2_16fung_FD_108410 | JGI IMG/M metagenome (GOLD analysis project Ga0137407, IMG submission 108410) | Vadose zone soil fungal communities from Angelo Coast Range Reserve, California, USA - CZOMad2_2_16fungal (Illumina Assembly) | ecosystem: Environmental > Terrestrial > Soil > Vadose zone...
AGAAACGATTTAACTGGTCAATTCTCTTTTTCATTGCGTTATTTCACCTTGGAGCTGTGCTGGCACTTTTCTTTTTCTCTTGGAACGCGGTATTCGTCGCGCTTTTGTTGTACTGGGTGACGGCAAGCTTGGGTGTGGGGATGGGCTATCATCGACTGCTGACTCATCGCAGCTTCAAGACTCCCAAATGGGTAGAGTACTCCCTCACGATTTGCGCAGTTATCGCGGTGGAAGGAGGACCGCTCCTATGGGTGGCCACACACCGTACTCATCACCAGTTCGCGGATGAGGAAGGCGATCCCCATTCTCCACGCCAAGGGAAGTGGTGGGCGCACATGGGGTGGATCTTGGTTGGCGACGCCTTGCGCCAGGATGCTGCGAGCCTTGACCGTTACGTTCCCGATCTGGCGCAGGACAAGTTTCACGTTTGGATCACGGAATATCATTTTGTGCCGACGATTATCCTAGGAACCTGCCTTTTTGTTAGCGGCGGACTTCCGTTTCTACTCTGGGGTATTTTTCTGCGAACGGTGGTCGGACTCCATGCAACCTGGCTCGTCAATTCGGCAACGCATATTTGGGGTTCGCGTCGTTTTGCCACACGGGATCGATCCACCAATAGTTGGTGGGTGGCGTTGATTACCTTCGGCGAAGGGTGGCACAACAACCACCACGCCTTTCCTACCTCAGCTCGGCACGGACTGAAGTGGTACGAAATAGACCTCAACTGGTACAGCATCTGGATTCTCAAGCAATGTGGACTGGCATCGCACATCCACCGGGCGGAGCAACGGTCAGCACGAAAGCTCGCGGATCGCTCTCGCGTTCTTGGACCGACGGAGTGATTTCAAGCTAGCCCATCGCTCGTCTTCGTTCCTCATCCTCGAATAAATGATCTAGGGGACTCGTACGTGTAGGCCAGGATACAGCCATGTACGGAGATGCGCGGTGTTTTTCAAGAGAGCCCGGAGGGCCGGCCGGTCTGGCGGACTGCAAAAGGGGTTGCGCTGTTTCGTCGCGGAGTTTCTCTGTCGCCTGATTACTCTCACCACGAACCGCGCGGAACAATCCCAATTGAGGGCTAGCGCGATAGTTGGAAACGAGAGAATCAATCGAGGCGAGTTGCCAAGAGTTGGACGCAGGCGGCGCCCAACTCTCTGATCCTGACTATTCCTTAAAGACTAACGGAGGCCCGCTGACTCGTTGGCCCTTAAGATCCACAGCGACTTCGACGCGGTCGGCGATCTTGACGAAAGGAATCCCGTGGGTCATCCCGTAATCCTTACGGTCGAATGCCATCGTTCCTTTAATAGCGCCTGATCCCGTGCCCTTGCCGGTAACTGTGAACGTTAGCGTTTGGGGTTTCGACACTCCGCGAATGGTAAATGTTCCAGCGATATCGAAGGTGGTGGGGCCAGTCTGCACAATCTTGTCTGAGTGGAACGTGATCAACGGATCCTCCTTAACATTAAAGAAGTCTTTGCCCTTCAGCTTGCCATCCTTCATTCCGCTTCCGGTGTCTATGCTTTCCGCCTGAATCTTGATGTCCAGGACTCCCGTCGTAACATCTGTAGATGGGAACGTTAGCGTGGCGTCCCACTTTTCAAATTTGCCATTGATAGCCACCGATGCCTTCACGGAGAACTGCACCGAGCTACCTTCCGTCGGAATGACGAAAACAGGCACTTGGGCCTGAGTTAGTGACGGCAACAAAGCGGACCCTAAAAGGGTTAGAACAATTAATCGCATGGAATTCCTCTCAGAAGACGAGCCCAGTATGGCTCGATACATCTTGGAAGGTTGTCACGCGAGCGTAACGCCTCCAACTGTCAAAAGTTACATGTGATCGCGACACGTCAAAGATCGAAGAGCAATGATGGTGACCGGAGAATAAATCGGGGCTCTTCATATTCGATTTGCCCACTGGATTGCTCCTTTCTTCAAAGTTAGCTAGTCACTCGGAGTTGGTCCTAGTAGTTTTGACAGTGTCGCACCGCAGTTCCGCATGCGAAAACAATCTCCGGCAAGTTATGTGGGTTCCTACAAAGATAATTTGTCCGAATGCCCAAACCTATTCGCGAGGCTCTCGGCTGCTGCGAAGCTAAACGCAGACTTTCTACCTGATCCACAGCGGCGAGAGAGTTTGCCGCCAAATGAGGAGAATTCTAATGAATCGTAATTTTGCAAATCCGTTCGGAAAGCAGTCGATCGCGGGCTCCGTTGTTCCGATTTGCAAACATTTGGTCATGATTGGTCTGGTGGCCCTCGCAGCTTCCGTGCCGGGCTTCGCGCAAAGCAACGAACTGCAACAGAAGCTCTCGGCCGTGAAGCAGTCCATGGCCGAAAACAAGCAAAGGCTGCAACAGTACCAGTGGACTGAAACGACTCAGCTTACTCTGAAGGGGGATCCTAAGCCTCCATCCCAGAACCTCTGCCAGTACGGCCCTGACGGGCAGGTTCAGAAAACTCTCATCGGGCAGCCGCCACAACAACCTAGCGGCGGAAGAATGAAGCAAAGAATCATCGCGAAGAAAAAAGGGGAAATGCAGGACTATATGGGTGACGTGAAGGGTCTCTTGAGTAACTACGTGCCACCTGACCCGCAGAAAATGGAGCAGGCCTACCAGGCCGGCAAAATGTCGCTGAATCCCTCCGGTGGGCTTATGAATTTGATTTTTAGGGATTATACGCAACCGGGCGATCAGATGACGCTTACGTTCGACCCTTCCACAAGAAAAGTTATCTCCATGAGTATCAACACTTATATGGGCGAGACCAAAGACGCGGTGACTTTGCAGGTTCAGATGGGGAGCCTTCCTGACGGAACCAACTACGTGCAGCAGTCGGTTCTTAACGCCAGCGCGAAGAATCTTGTCGTGACAACCTCCAATTCGAATTACCAGAGGATGGGAGGGTAGTAACGCCGAGCAGGCGTTTGAATACCGCAGTTCGTTCGGCTGGTCAAAGTCCTTCATTTTCGTTGCATGCGATGAAATACGCAGAGACATCTCTTAACCACAAAATTGATCAATCACTCAAGAAGTCTTGGAGGATCCGCTATCCGCGCCACATGGAGCACATGTCCAGCGGATATTTCGCCCATGATGAATTCGCCGGCCAGATCGGACCATGCCTCGTGGTCTGTCGTCTGGAATCGAGTCGGCATTGACTTTGGTGGCTCTGACTTCGGTTTCTTTGATGATGCCCAGCCGCAGACTCAAACGCTCGGGTGGATCTTCGAGGATTAGCGATCGAAAGCTAGCGCAGACGACTCTGAATGGCCCGTCTTACTCAGAATGCATACCGGAATGAATGGATACGAAAGCAAAGCCGCCACCGGTGAATTTGCGCGTTGCGTGGTGCCAGGCGGCTTTGTCCTTTACTGTTCTTAAGTGAATTCATTCTAATCCCGGCGCTGGTGTCCACGGCTTGTATACGTTTCCAGTGACGGAGAAGGCGGCAGCGTGGGCCCAATTGAAGTTGCAGTTCAGCAATCATTTGAGATTGAGCGTGGCACCAAACAGGACGCCGGCAGTTGTGGCCTTAAAAACGACCCCACGGCTGGTGCTGTAATCCACATTTAGATAGCGATACCCAACCTGCAGCGTCAGAGCCGGTTTGATTCTGAAACCCAACAAGCCAGCCCACTGGTACTCGAGTTGCGATCCGGCACCCCATCCGCCTACGTCGCCTAGGATATTGACCACGACTTTTGGTGAAACTGCCAACTCAATTCGTCCGCCCACTAATGGGTCAACAAAATTCTGTGAACCGGAAGAATTTAAGCCCAGGATCGACGGATTGAAATTTAGACTTTCTCCGAGATGCCAATAGCGAAATCCGGCCAACGCATCAATCTTGATCAGTTCTTGATTGATCAGGCGAATGCCCATTTTGGGAGTCAGGAGGAATTCGGTGGCCTTGATTTTGGCGCCTGTCACTCCAACTTCATTGATCGGGACTGCCTTGTCATCTTCGAGCCTGATCCACATCATGTCCATCGACACGATCAATCGCTTGTGGCGAACTTCAGCAGCGCCCATAAGTCCAAAGCGGAAATTCGAAAGAAGATCGCTGGGGCTGGCACGAAAGCTGAGACTGTTGCCGCCCGGTCCAGCAGCACTTCCGTGCACTCCCGGAAACCAGAGATAGGGGCTGACAGAAAGATGCCAAGCATCATCTGCGGCAGCCGTGCCGGGATGAGGGAGAGCTGGGCCAGAGGCTTCAGCGATGGTTGGTTGAGCCGCGGCGAAAGTATCTGACGCAGCTCCCGCACTCAGTGTGTGAGTCTCCATTAGATACGCATCATCGGCGGGGGGTGGAATCGATTGAGCACGGCTCGAAAGTGGAACGGCAAACAAGAACATGCTCAGAACTACGCCGTCAGATATTAGTGTGGACAGTCTTTTGTTTGCGGCCATCGAGGGTTCCTTTGTAGGCTGAAATGCCAGCGAAAAGTGCCTTCGCTTGTAACGATTATTTCTAAGAGCGGGGCAGTTCAGTGTCTAAGAAGAGCCTGCACTTTCCCCACATTCCGCGCGATTACGGGATGGCCATGAGTTCGCAGGTCTTGCTCGCGATTGCGAGCAAATGCGCTTGGCTAGGTGAAGGATGCTTGCGCTGAGGAACTGAGAGAACTGTCAAAAATAACACTGCCGTCATCATCGAGACGGCGTCTTGATTGAGGCTCAGGCTCGGAGCCCTTAAAGTAGCGGAATCCGCACATTCTCGGAATGCGCTTCTCGGCAGGGCTCATTGTATTTCCGCTCAGCGGGGAAAGGTGATCCGAATTCTGAAGACTGCTCGGCTGCTCGACAGACCAGTTATTTTAAGACTGTCAATATTGTCACTATCCGAGTGCTGGCGACGAGGTTAGCGTAATTTCCCAGTCCGCGGTTTTCAAGAGAGATACCGTGCGCAAACATGTTAGGTAACAGCGTACAGGCGAGCGAACAGCTCTTCCGTTCAATTTTCGAGAATGCCCAGATCGGGATTGGTGTGTTTCAAATCGATGGCCACGAGCTTATCTCCAATCGTGCGCTCCACAGCATGCTGGGCTACACGGCAGCAGAGTTGAGTCGGCTGGGACAATGGGACGAGATTGTTCCCCCCGAGGAACGTGTCGCGTGCGCTCAGCGATACGCGGAGCTCGTGCAAGGGCAGCGGGACACGGACGAATATGAACAACACTTCATTCGCCGGGACGGCCGCATCGTCCTCAGCAACGGGCGGTTTCAGCTACTCAGGGACGCGACTGGAAAGCCGGAGTACGTTGTCTCTCTGATGGAAGACGTCACAGAACGAAAGCGTGCCCAGGAGGCACTTCAGGAGAGTGAACAACTGTTCCGCTCCATTTTTGAGAACGCGCAGATCGGGATCGGTTTGTTCAACATTAGTAGTCAGGAACATATTTCCAACCGCGCACTGCAGGAAATGTTGGGTTACACGGGAGAAGAGCTGAGCCGCTCGGAGCAGTGGGATCAGATTGTTCATCAAAGGGAACGTGTTTCCAGTGCGGAGCGGTATACATCACTCATCCAAGGGAAACGGGAAACGGACGAATATGAACAAGTTTTCGTCCGGCGCGACGGCCGCACTGTGATCGCAAACGGGCGGTTCAAGTTGCTCCGTAGTGCCGCAGGCAAACCACAACATCTGGTGGCGTTAACGGAAGATATAACCGAACGGAAGCAAGCGGAAGCAACACTCGTCGCGGCGAAAGAAATGGCAGAAGCGGCGACCCAAGCCAAGTCAGATTTCCTCGCCAATATGAGCCATGAAATCCGCACGCCCATGAACGCCATTCTCGGCATGACCCATTTGGCGCTGAAGACGGACTTGACTGACAAACAGCGTGACTACCTGACGAAGACAAAGGCCGGCGCGGAGTCCCTGTTGGGGATCATCAATGACATTCTGGATTTCTCCAAGATCGAGGCCGGCAAGCTGGAAATCGAGAAAACTGACTTCCATCTCGAAGACGTGCTGAAGAACGTCTCTAGTGTGGTCAGCCAGAAAGCTCATGACAAGAATCTGGAATTCCTCATCGCTACCCAACAGGATTTGCCGCCGAATCTTGTCGGCGATCCGTTGCGACTCGGTCAAATCCTGATCAACCTTATAGGTAATGCGGTGAAGTTTACCGAACGTGGCGAAATCATGGTCACGGTTGAGCAGGAAGAAAAAATTCTCGGGAGAGTAAAATTAAGGTTTTCAGTGCGTGATACTGGAATCGGTATGACACCAGAACAGTCGGCCCGTCTCTTCCAGGCGTTCAGCCAGGCTGACAGCTCTACAACTCGAAAGTACGGCGGTACGGGCCTCGGACTCTCGATCTCCAAAAAACTGGTCGAGATGATGGGTGGCAACATCTGGGTCGAGAGCACTCACGGCTCGGGTAGCACGTTTCATTTCACCGTGTGGTTCGGCGATAGGTCAGAAAAAACGAAGCGCAGGCTCCTGATTCCAAGCATCGCGGGTATCCGGGTCCTGGTAGTTGATGACAATCAGCAGGCCAGGGAAATCCTCACCGACTCGCTAATAGGACTAGCTCTCAGAGCCCAGTCGATCTCTTCTGGCGAAGACGCAATCCGAGAGCTCGCCGCCGCCGATGCAGAAGACCCTTATCAGCTGGTCATGATGGACTGGGACATGCCGGGCATAGGTGGTCTGGAGGCGAGCCAGATCATCAGGAACGGCGAACATCTGAAACACATACCTAAGATCCTGATGGTTAGTGGATTTGGGCGGGAAGAAATTCAATCGCAAGCTGAAGACATCGGGATTGATGGCTACCTGCAAAAGCCGGTTACTCCTTCGACGATCTACGACACCCTTTTACAGCTATTTGATGTCGGCCATGAGACGCGCCCCACACGCGTGGCAGGACCTGCGGCAACAACTCACGAGGCAGCTGGCATTCGAATTCTGCTAGTCGAAGATAATGAGGTGAATCAGCAAGTAGCGACGGAACTTCTTGAAAGTGCAGGCGCTATTGTAAGGATCGCAAATCATGGTGGCGAAGCAGTGAGAATCCTGACAGAAGGCGAGCAGCCCCCGCCGTTTGACGTCGTGTTCATGGATATCCAAATGCCCGAGGTGGACGGTTTCACGGCTACTAGACTTCTTCGGGCCCTGCCTGAGCTTCAAGCTCTCCCGATTATTGCAATGACCGCACATGCCTTGTTGGAGGAGCGGCAACGCTGCGTGGAAGCGGGGATGAACGACCACGTCAGTAAACCAATCGAACCCGACGCGCTATTTGCGACGTTGTTGCGTTGGGCGAAGCGGCCTCAAGTTCAGGTGGGAAGAAAACAAGGCGGTCTGCCAGAACCGGCAGAAGAAGGGAATTTGCCGGAAATTGACGGCGTTGATCTGGCAGACGGCCTGAGGCGCGTCGCCGGGAACAAACGCTTGTACCGAGACTTACTGGTGAAGTTTGCCTCGCAGCAAGGCGATGTGCATGCGCAACTCTTGGCCGCTATTGATTGCGGAGACAACCAAGCGGCGGAGCGGATAATCCACACGATCAAAGGCACTACGGGGAATATCGGGCTGGTGAAGGTATTTGCGGCCGTGGAAAGGTTGGAGCTAGCCGTTCGGGAAAAGAGTTCGGCTGTGCCAAGCCTGGTCGAGCAATTCCTTGTAGTGGCGGATTTCCAGGTACAGGCCATTCAGCGGGCGATGGACGGCGTCGCGCCTGATCGTCTGAAGGAAAATCAAAGAGACATCGGGTCCGATCCGCGAACGACATCAGCGGCAATCGCGCACCTGAGGACCCTTCTTGAATCAAGTGACGGTGACGCGGCGGAGGCGTGCCTTGTGCTACGCGGCGCTCTCGCGGACAACTCGAGGCTGAACGCTCTCTGTGCGGCTATCAGCGACTTTGATTTTGCTGGCGCGCTCTTGAACCTAGGTGAGATCGCGAAGGACTATGGTGCGAATTGGGAACAAACAAAATGAACGACGTTGAAGTTAAGAAGCTTGTGCTGGTGGTAGATGACGCTCCCGCAAACCTTCAAATTGTGCATTCGATTCTTAAGAACGACTTCAAGGTCCGGGTAGCCACGAGCGGCGCAAAAGCTTTAGACCTGGTAAAAGCCAAACCGCAGCCTGATCTGATCCTGTTGGACGTAATGATGCCGGTCATGGATGGCTATGAGGTATGCGCCATTCTGAAAGCCATGCCAGAAGGCCGGGATATACCAGTGATTTTCCTGACAGGGAAGACGGAAGCCGGTGATGAAACCAGAGGATTTGAAGTTGGAGCTGTGGACTACATTCACAAACCGTTCTCGCCCGCAGTGGTGAAAGCGCGGGTTCGCACACACCTCGTGCTTCGCGATTCCCGAGAACTACTAGCCCGGCAACTCCTGTACTTAAATAATGAACTGGAGATGGCCCGGAAAATCCAATTGTCGATCCTGCCGCAGAAGACCCCCAAAATCAGTGGTTTGGAAATTAACGCGCACTACATTCCCATGAGTTCGGTGGCTGGTGATTTTTACGACTTCATCATCGTGGACGAAAAACGCGTAGGGATTCTGGTTGCTGACGTTTCCGGGCATGGCTTGGCAGCAGCGCTCATCGCATCCATGCTTCAGGTTGCTCTTGCCGCTCAATTCGCTCACGCTTCTGATCCGGGGCGCGTGCTCGCGGGCTTGAATCGGTCATTGTATGGAAAGTTCCAGGAGCACTTTGTTACGGCGGTTTATGTTTTTGTGGACGTAGAAAGCAAGACCGTTAGATACGCTGGTGCCGGGCATCCTCCTTTTCTGCTATGGCGGACATCGGCACAAACCACTTTAGAAATGGAAGAGAATGGCCTGCCGCTTGGTTTATTCCCTGATGCGACCTTTGCTGTAGGCCAGATACAAGTCGAGCCGGGCGACAAGGCGGTACTTTTTACAGATGGAATAGTAGAAACTGCCAGCCCGTCGGAACAAGAATTTGGCGCAGACCTGTTCAAAGGGTTTTTGCAATCGCACCACAATCTCAGGGCAGACCTGTTTGCCGATTCGTTGCTTGATGAGTTGTCGAATTGGTCAGAAAAGCCCAGAGGAGAAGGACAGCAGGACGACATTACATTCGTAACCATCGACTTCACGACTAGCAACGAACAGCCGATACCTGCAAAGAAAGTCGACGCTTTCTCGGCGATTCCTGGGCTGTCTTGAACAAACGTAGCTATGCGCAGAGTATCTTTGCATTTTCGTTTTCTCTAACCAACCTATCGCCGGTTCGTTCCGCCACTTGTGTCGTCTTTGTTGGTTTCCGTTCCGGTAACAATCCCAGGCAACAGATATGCGCCCTTCTGGGTGAGAATCTACGAAAGTTCCTAAGGCCGCCTTCCTTCACGGATTTGGTTTTAGTTTTCTCCGGGTGTTCCCTTCCAATCGATTAAGTCCACGAGTTTCCAGGCATTCTGATTGAGTTCAATCTTCAATTGTCCTTCCTTATCGACCGCGAGCTGGGCTTCTGGGTACAAAAGGCCGGTGCTCTTGCGCTTATCGGTGTTGTCGACATCCAGTTCACCGGCGGTCAAGTTGAATGCTTGAGACTGTGAATCAAAGAATGCTTCACCGAATCTGATTTGACGATTGGTAACGAATCGAATCTTTCGCCCAGTGGGGGTAGGAATCAATCGGATGAAACTCAGGTCATAGCCAAGGGTCCCAGTAATCGAGATATGGCCAACAGCTTTCATCTTGGTCAAGGCATTTACCAATCCTTGGTTTTGTCCCTTATTGAATGCATCTACCAGGACTTGCCTGTCCTCTGGAGTGGAAAACTCATAAATGATGACCGTTATGCTGATGACTTGGCCGAGCTGTGTTCCCGTGCCCATGGCGGTAGCGCCGATCGTTTCAGGCTTCACGCGGTCGGCAGATAGACCGAATGTGCTGCCAATGATCAGAGCGCAGAACAGCAGCATACAGCTGACAGCACGATTACGAATCCTCGGAGTGATCTTGGTTTGCCACATGTGTCCTCACAATTCTCTCAAGCCAGTTCGTTAGTATTTCCGGCTGAGATTTGAATGATCGCTCGCAGGAGAGAGCAAACGGAATTGTCAGTATTGACATGTGGCTTCAGATAGTGGAACGAAGGTTCGCTCTCACAATGATTCCTGCAAGCTAGCGATCCGACCGAAGGCGTTAGCCCATGGGGGATGCCCAAGACCTAATACTACCAATGCGCTTCAGAAGTCGGAGAGCAATTGCCTGACGGCGTAGTAGAGGTACGCTTCGCCACTCAAAATCAAAAACACGACAAACCATAGCGTCCTGCCGCGCAGTTCTAACACTTGAGCCGCGATCCTAATTTGCCGCATATTTTCAGCTCGTTTCCCTCAAACCGGCTACCTGTTTGCGCCTGAGATTCCAATGGTCGCTGGCATCACAAAGTAAAGGAATTGTCAGTATTGACATGTCTGCGAAACGCGGGCGTGCCGCAGCAACATTCAA
>Ga0137407_10003491_pt1 | contig 10466 bp, 9 predicted proteins | sample CZOMad2_2_16fung_FD_108410 | JGI IMG/M metagenome (GOLD analysis project Ga0137407, IMG submission 108410) | Vadose zone soil fungal communities from Angelo Coast Range Reserve, California, USA - CZOMad2_2_16fungal (Illumina Assembly) | ecosystem: Environmental > Terrestrial > Soil > Vadose zone...
GGCCCACCGCGATCGTCGCCGCCTCCGCCGACCCGAAGCTGGCGTCCGCGGCGCAGACGCTCCTTTCGCGCGGGGCCCTCAGGGTCTACACCAGCTCCGATCCGATCGGCGTCGAGACCGGCGGGGCCCTCAAGAACGTGATCGCCATCGCGGCCGGCGTCGTGGAGGGGCTGGGGCTGGGGTCGAACACCCTCGCCGCCCTGATCACCCGCGGCCTCGCGGAGATCTCGCGGCTGGCGGTGACGCTTGGCGGGCGGAAGGAGACCCTCGCCGGGCTCGCCGGGCTCGGCGATCTCGTGCTGACGTGCACGGGCTCGCTCTCGCGCAACCGGTCGGTGGGGATCGAGATCGCGCGCGGCCGATCCCTCGCCGAGATCGAGTCGTCGACGAGGATGGTGGCCGAGGGGGTTCGCACGACCCGCGCCGCGCTCGACCTGGGGCGGCGCCACAGCGTCCCGATGCCGATCACCGAGAAGGTCCACGAGCTCCTCTACGGCGGCCTCGCTCCCGACGCCGCGATCCGAGACCTCCTCGGCCGCCCGCCTAGACCCGAAGAGGACTGAAGGCGCGGCGCTGCCCGAGGCCGAGCGCGATTACTTCACGCGCGGAGGCCGCCTCCCGCGGGGGAACACCGGACGCCGCCGCGATTCCGGAGAGTCGCGGTCGAAAGCGCGCGCGGGGTTCTGTTAGAATGACGGCCGTCCGAAGATGCGGCGGGAGTGTGTCGGCGGTGGATCGATCGGGCCGCGGGCGGAACGAGAGGTCGCGGTATCGATGGTGGACATTCACAGCCACATCCTCCCCGGGATCGACGACGGGGCGAAGACCCTCGACGACTCGCTGGCGCTGTGCCGCATCGCGGCCGGGGACGGGATCGTCACCATCGCCACGACGCCGCACCTGATGGAGTTCAAGTACCCCAACACGAGGGAGACGATCGAGGGGCCGTTCGAGCTGCTGCGCCGCGCCGTCGAGGCCGAGGGGCTGCCGCTGCGGCTCGTGCGCGGATCCGAGGTGCACGTCGCCGCCGACCTGGTGGTCCGGCTGAGGGACGGCGATCTGATGACTTACGACGACAACCGGAAGTACATGCTTCTGGAGTTTCCGTTCCAGGACGTCGTGAGCGGCACCGAGGAGGTCGTCTACCGCCTGAAGCTCGCGGGGGTCACGCCGGTTCTCGCGCATCCCGAGCGGATCGGTTTCTTCATGAAAAACCTCTCGCGGCTGGAGACCCTCGTGAGGCTCGGCGCGCTCGCGCAGGTCACGGGGGGGAGCCTCCTCGGGACGTTTGGAGAGAGATCCGAGCGCGCCGCGTGGCGGATGGTCGCGCGCGGCCTCGTCCACGCCGTCGCCTCCGACGCTCACGACACCCGGCACCGGCGGCCCGAGCTGCGCGCGGCCACCGAGCTTCTGGCGAGCCGCGCGGGGGAGGCCACGGCCCGGCGGATGGCGTACGACGTCCCGCGGGCGATCCTCGAAGGGGTGGACGTGGACGTCCCCGAGCCCGTCCCCGAGCCCGGCGGGCTCATGGGGCGCGTGACGCGGTTCTTCGCGAGGAGCTGACGTGACCGGGGAGACGTACCAGCTGGTCTACAGGGTCGGGGACGAGGAGAAGAGCCTCGTCCTGGATCGCGGCGAGACCGTCATGGGCCGCGGCCCGGAGTGCCAGCTCCAGCTCACCGATTACGGCATCTCGCGGCAGCACGCCAAGGTCACGAGCGACGGCGACGACTTCGTCTGCATCGATCTCAACAGCCGCAACGGCACGCGCGTCAACGGCGCGAGGATCACGCAGGTGGTGCTCGCCGACGGCGACGAGATCACTCTGGGCAAGTACCCCCTGCACTTCCGGCGGCAGCTCAGCGAGAAGGTCGTCGTGAGCGAGGGGAGGCCCATCACCGAGGGAGGCGCGACCGTCATCCGGTCGGTGGCGGAGCTGCAGAATCTGATGCCCGGCCTCCTCGGCGCCGGACACGTCGCTCCGCCCAAGCCCGGGGCCCCCGCCACGGGCGCGCGCGACGCCGCCGCGCTCGAGAAGAGCAACCGCATCCTCCTCGCCCTCGGACAGCTTGCCAAGGACCTGATCACCACGCAGAGCCAGGAGGACCTGCTCGAGAAGATCATGACGCTGATTTTCGAGCACATCCCGGCCGAGCGCGGCTTCCTCATGCTGGTCGAGGACCAGGGGCGCGATCTCGTCACGAAGATCGTGAAATACCGCGACGAGAAGGCGGCCGGCAAGCAGGGGGTCACCGTCAGCCGCACGCTCGTCGACAAGGTCCTCAACGACAAGGTCGCCATCTACTCGCTCGACGCGGGACAGGAGTTCGCCGGCAAGGAGAGCATCGCCGCCGCGAAGATCCGATCGTTCATGTGCGCGCCGCTGTGGAACCAGAACCGCGTCATCGGGCTCGTGCAGCTCGACTCGAGCAACCTCAGCCAGTTCAGCCCGACCGAGCTCGATCTCCTCTCGGCCATCGCGAACTACGCCGCGGTCGGCATCGAGCAGGCCCGCCTCAACCGGCGCATCCACGAGGAGCAGAAGGCGAAGTCCAAGCTCGAGCGCTACCACTCGGCCGCGGTGATTCAGCGCATCCTCTCCACGGGCGACTCGTCCACCGCGGGGGTCACGCTCGACATCCAGGAGGTCGACTGCTCGATCCTTTTCGCCGACGTCGTGGGTTTCACGTCGATGAGCGAGCACATGGAGCCGAGGCAGATCGCGCTCGTGCTGAACGACTTCTTCTCGCGGATGACCGACATCATCTTCCAGTACGAAGGGACGCTCGACAAGTACATCGGCGACGAGATCATGGCGATCTTCGGCGCCCCGATCCCCTACGGCGACCACGCGACGCGCGCCATCAAGGCGGCGCAGGCGATGCGCCGGGCCCAGGAAGAGGCGAACCGCTCGCGTGTCCCCGAGGCCCGCATCGCCTTCCGCGCCGGGGTCAACTCCGGGCACGTCGTGGCCGGCGACATCGGATCGATCAAGCGCATGGAGTACACCGTCCTCGGCAACGCCGTGAACCTGGCCTCCCGCCTCGTGAAGGCGACCCCCGACTCCGGGAAGATCATCATCGGCCAGCCGACGTACGAGCTGGTGAAGGACCACTTCAACATCGCGGCTCTCGGCAGCGTCCGGCTGAAGGGGCTCCGCGAGGAGATGCCGATCTATGAGGTTCTCGATTAGCTTCCGCGCCGCGCTCGCCGGCTCGCTCGTCCTCCCGCTCGCCCTCGCCGGAGCCGGCTGCGTCTCGGCCGACAAGAAGCTCCGCGCGGCGAAGCGCAGCGACTCGCACGTCGCGCTCGCGCAGAAGCTGATGAGCGACAACCGGCTGCCGGAGGCGCTCACCCAGGCCGATCTCGCGATCGAGGAGGCGCGGAAGAACCCCGACGCGTGGATGACGCGCGGCCAGGTGGAGTTCATGCGCGCCGAGTACGACCATTCGATCGAGGACTTCACCGCGGCGATCGATCGGCGCCCCGAGTTCACCGAGGCGCGGTCCTGGCGTGCGTGGGCGTACGTGGAGAAGGGGAATTTCCCCGCCGCGGAGGCCGACTACCGCGAAGGGCTCAACGACCGGACGTACTTCACCCCCGAGAAGCTCCACATGAACCTCGGCCTCCTGCTGCTCCGGGAGGGGCGCGAGGGGGAGGGGATCGCCGAGCTGCGCGAGGCGGTCGCGTCGAATCCCGCGTACTCCCGCGGGAACTACGAGCTCGGCAAGGTGCTCGAGCAGAAAGGGGATCTGCGGGGGGCGCTCGCGGCGTACGAGTCCGCCCTCGGCGGCATGAAGGACTCGGCCGATCTGAACCTGCGATTCGCGATCGCGCTCGAGCGGAACGGGGACGGCGGCCGCGCCCGGGAGCATTTCAAGCGGGTGATCGAGCTGAGCCCGAACGGGCCCGAGGCGCCCACGGCGCGAGACCACCTCAAGCGGCTCGAAGCCTCCTCCTGACGGAACGATCTCCCACGTGGGCATCCTCGATCGATTCAAGAGCGGTCTCGCCCGCACCCGGGACGGGATCGCGCAACGCCTCTCGGACCTCTTCGCGCCGGGCCACGCCGCGGCCGACGCCGCCGCGGAACGCGCGCTCGAAGGGCTGGAGGAAACTCTCCTCGCCGCGGACGTCGGGGTGCAGGCCGCCGGCGAGATCACGGCGGGGGTCCGCAAGCGCCTCCGGGCGGCGGGCCCCGTCGACCTCCCCGCGCTGAGGCGCGCTCTCGCCGACGAAATCCGCGCGCTCGAGGGGTCCGCCGCCGAGGCGGCGCCCGTCCCGGCCGCGAAGCCGCGCGTCGTCTTCCTCATCGGCGTGAACGGCGGCGGGAAGACGACGACCACCGCGAAGCTCGCGCACATCTACGCGTCGCGCGGCGAGAAGGGGCTCATCGCCGCCGCCGACACCTTTCGCGCCGCCGCGATCGGCCAGATCGAGACGTGGGCCCGTCGGGTCGGAGTCGATCTGATCCGGCACGCGGACGGCGCCGATCCGGGGGCGGTCGTCTTCGACGCGCTCCGGGCCGCGAAGGCGCGGGGGAGCGATTTCGTCATCGTCGACACCGCCGGCCGTCTCCACACCAAGGCCCCCCTGATGAAAGAGCTGGAGAAGATATTCCGCATCGCGTCGCGCGAGGTCGAGGGGGCGCCTCACGAGTCGCTCCTGGTCGTGGACGCGACGACGGGGCAGAACGGCCTCATCCAGGCGCGCGAGTTCCTGAAGGCGGGCCGGATCACCGGGCTCGTCCTGACCAAGCTCGACGGCACCGCGCGCGGCGGGATCGCGGTCGGGATCGGGCGATCGCTCGGCATCCCCCTCCGGTACGTCGGAGTCGGCGAGGCGGTCGAGGATCTGCTCCCCTTCTCGATCGACGACTATCTCGCGGGCATCCTCGGCCCCGCCGACGAGTCGAACCCCGGCGCCGGCGGCACCCCCGCGAGTCCTCGATGACGATCGCCCTGGACGCCGATGAGCGGTTCATGCGGGTGTGCCTCCGCGCGGCCCGCCGGGGCCGCGGGCGCGTGCACCCCAACCCGCTCGTGGGCGCGGCCGTCGTGAAGAACGGCCGCGTCCTGGCGGTGGGACACCACGCCCTGTTCGGCGGCGATCACGCCGAGGTCGTCGCGCTGCGGCGGGCCGGCGCGAGGGCGGCGGGGGCGACGCTCTACGTGACGCTGGAGCCCTGCGCCCACCAGGGGAAGACCCCTCCCTGCGTGGGAGCGATCCTGAGGGCCGGGGTGGCGCGCGTCGTCGCCGCGATGCGCGATCCGCACCCTCTCGTCGACGGCCGCGGGTTCCGCTCCCTGAGGAGGGGCGGCGTCCGCGTCGACGTCGGCACGCTCCGCGCCCCCGCACAGCGGCTCAACGAGGCCTACACGATCGCCGTCCTCCGGGGACGCCCGCTCGTGACGCTCAAGACCGGGATGACGCTCGACGGGAAAATCGCGACCGCCCGCGGCGAGTCCCGCTACATCACCTCGCCCGCCTCGCGGCGCGCCGCGCACCGGATGCGCGGCGCGCACGACGCCGTGCTCGTCGGAGCCGGCACGGCGCGGGCCGACGATCCGCGCCTCACCGCGCGCGGGGTGGGAGCCCGCGGCTCTCCGCCGGCGCGCGTGGTTCTCGACACGCGCCTCACGCTCACGCCGCGCGCGCGCCTCCTCACCACGCGGGGAGGACGCGTGATCGTCTACGCCGCCTCGGGCTCCGCCCGGGCCCGCGCGCGCCTCGAGCGCGCCGGCGCCGAGGTCGTGAAGGTCCGCCCCGGCGCATCCGGGGGCGTGGACGTCTCCGCCGTCCTCGCCGATCTCTCCGCCCGCGGCATCGGCTCGGTCCTGGTCGAAGGCGGCGGCGACGTGGCGTGGTCGTTCCTCGAGGCGGGGGCGGTCGACCGGCTGGTCCTTTTCATCGCGCCGAAGATCCTCGGCGGGAGGGACGCCGTGCCGGCGATCGCCGGGAGGGGCGCCGCGCGGCTCGCGGGAGCCGTCGCGCTCCGCGACGTGAGGATCCGGCGCCTCGCGGGAGATATCGTGATCACGGGAAGGCCGGCCGCCGGCAACTGACCGGTTGCGGCCCTCCGAGGGGTGCGCCATCATGTTTACCGGGATCATCGAGGAACTCGGGCGGATCGACAGGATCGCGCGCCGGCAGGGGACACTGACGCTCCGCGTCTCCCGGCCACGGGGCCGGGAGGGGCTGTCGATCGGGGAGAGCATCGCCGTCGACGGCGTCTGCCTGACCGTGACGGCGCACGGCCCCGGGTGGTTCGAGTCCGAGCTGAGCCAGGAGACGTGCCGTCGCAGCACCTTCGCCGCGGCGCGCGAAGGGGCCGCCGTCAACCTCGAGCGGCCGCTCGCGGCCTCCGGGCGCTTCGGGGGGCACATCGTGCAGGGACATGTGGACGCGACGGGCGCCGTCGCCTCAGTGAAGCGTCTCGCCGGATTCGTCGAGATGCGCTTCGCCCACCCTCCCTCGATGAAGGGGTTCCTCGTCGAGAAGGGATCCGTCGCGGTGAACGGCGTGAGCCTGACCGTCTCGGGGCTGCGCCGCGGGACGTTCGCCGCCGCGCTGATCCCGCACACGCTCGAGGCGACGAACCTCGGTGGTCTGAAGTCGGGAGATCCGGTCAACCTCGAGGCCGATGTCCTCGCGAAGTACGTGCGCGCGGCGCTCGGCCGGTAGAGAAAGGCATGGCATGAAGAAGACGGACGTCAGCGGACAGGGCCCGCTCGCGGAAATCGGCCGGGCGCCGAAGGGGAAGTCGGGCCGGCGCGGCGCGCGCTTCGCCTCCATCGAGGAGGCGGTCGTCGACATCGCGGCCGGGAAGATGATCATCGTCGTGGACGACGAGGATCGCGAGAACGAAGGGGATCTCACCGTCGCCGCCGAGAAGATCACCGCCGATCAGATCAATTTCATGGCGAGGCACGGCCGCGGCCTCGTCTGCCTGCCGATGACCGACGAGAGGCTGGGGGAGCTCGAGATCCCGCTGATGGTCGAGAAGAACACCACCCCGTACGGCACGGCGTTCTGCGTCGCCGTCGACGCGAAGGACGGAATCACGACGGGGATCTCGGCCGCCGACCGGGCGAGGACCATCCACGTCTGCATGGATCCCGCGTCGAGGCCCGCCGATCTGGCCCGGCCGGGGCACATCTTCCCGCTGATGGCCGCGCGCGGCGGGGTCCTCAAGCGCGCGGGACAGACCGAGGCGGCGGTGGATCTCTGCCGCATGGCGGGGCTGAAGCCCGCCGGCGTGATCTGCGAGATCATGCGCGAGGACGGGACGATGGCCCGCGTCCCCGAGCTGACGGCGTTCGCGAAGCGGCACCGCCTCAAGGTGATCACGATCGCCAGCCTCATCCAGTACCGGCTCCAGAAGGAGCGGCTCGTGAGGCGCATCGCCCAGACGAACCTTCCCACGGTCCACGCCGGCTTCCGCCTCATCGCGTTCCGGAGCGACCTCGAGGAGAAGACGCACCTCGCGCTCGTTCTCGGGGAGCCGAAGCCCGATCAGCCGACGCTCGTCCGGGTCCACTCGGAGTGCCTCACCGGCGACGTCTTCGGATCGCAGCGGTGCGACTGCGGGCGGCAGCTCAGCCGCGCGATGGAGATCATCGCGGCCGAGGGGCACGGGGTCGTCGTCTACCTGAGGCAGGAAGGGCGCGGCATCGGGCTCGAGAACAAGCTGCGCGCCTACGAGCTGCAGGATCAGGGGAAAGACACCGTCGAGGCCAACGAGTCCCTGGGGTTCAAGGCGGATCACCGGGACTACGGCATCGGCGCGCAGATTCTCTGCGATCTCGGGGTGAACCGCGTCCGCCTGATGACGAACAACCCGAAGAAGTTCATCGGATTGCGCGGCTTCGGCATCGAGGTCGTCGAGCGCGTTCCCCTCGAGATCCCCTCGACCGCCCACATCACCGAGAAGTACCTCAAGGCCAAGAAGGAAAAGCTCGGCCACCTCCTCTCCTCCGTCTGATGCGGCGCGTCCGGCCGCTCGGCCCCCTCCTCGCCGCCTGCGCCGTCGCGACGGCCCTCCTCCTCGTCGGGTGCGCGCAGCCGCCGACTCCGGAGCTCGAGGCGACCCGCGACGCCGTCGACGGCGCCGTGAGGGCCTCCGCCTCGAAGTGGGCGGTGGCGGAGACCGAGGGCGCGAAGGCGCTCTACGCGGACGCGGGGCGGGAGATCGAGCGGCAGGACGCGCGCTTCGGGCCCGCCCGCGACTACTCCCGCGCGAGGATGCTGCTCGCGGCGGCGCGCGAAGACGGCGAGGCCGCGCACGTCTCCGCCGACCGCGAGCGCGAGGCGGCGCAGGCCGAGGCCGCGGACGCCCTGCGCCGGGCGCGCACGCTCCTCGACGGCGCGAGGGCGGCGATCCGGATCGCCCCGTCGCCGAGGGACGGGAGGGCCGAGATCGACCGCCTGAGGGACGAGCTCCACGACGTCGACCTGGCGCTCCCCGACGTGGATCGCCTGATCGCGGTCGGAGATTTTCTCGAGGCGGCCCGCCGCGGCCACGAGCTCGGTTCGCGGGTCGAGGCGGCGGTGGCCCGCTTCTTCGGCAAGATCGATCGCGGCGCCGCGCGGGCGCCGTGCTCGGGGGCCGCCGACGCGGTATCCTGCCCGCGGGAGGTCGTCACATGAAAGAGGAGTTCCTGAGGCGGACCCCGATCTTCGCGACCCTCGACGACGAGGAGCTCTCGCAGGTGCTCCTCATCGGCCGCGTGGTGGACTTCGAGCCGGACAAGGCGAACTTCGCGGAAGGGGACGCGGGGTCGGCGTTCTACCTGGTCGAGAAGGGAGCGGTCCGCATCAGCAAGATGACCCCGCTCGGGGAGGAGGCGCTCGCCATCCTCAGGGAAGGGGCTTTCTTCGGGGAGATGGCCCTCCTCGACGACACGCCGAGGTCGGCGCACGCTTTCCCGCACGAAGGGGGGGCGCGCCTCATCGAATTCCGCGTCCGGGAGCTGAGGGAGCTGATGGGGCGGGACACCCCCCTCGCGTGCAAGATGCTCTGGGCGCTGTGCCGGACCCTCGCGGCCCGGCTCCGGGACACCAACGACAGGTTCCAGAGCCTCTTCATCATGACGTCATCCTTCCAGTAGCCGCACGCCCCGGCCCACCTCACGCAAGTCGCGCTCGCAAAAGACCTTACCCTTGACGGGTCGCGTCCGGCGGGTATAATCAAAAATTCCGTAACCTGCGCGAAGCCGAAGGGGTTCGCCCGGGGTGCGTGTCTCCCATCCAACCCGGTCGGGAATCATCGATGCTCGAAGGCCTCACACAGCGGTTCCAGGGCGTCCTCAAGACGCTGCGCGGCCACGGCCGCCTCACCGAGACGAACATGCAGGAAGGTCTCCGTGAGATCCGCCTCGCGCTGCTGGAGGCCGACGTTCACGTGAAGGTCGCCCGCGAGTTCGTCGAGCGGGTGCGCACGAAGGCGCTCGGCGCCGCGGTCCTCGAGAGCCTCAGCCCCGACCAGCACCTCGTCAAGATTCTCAACGAGGAGCTGACGAGCCTTCTGGGCGAGGGGACGGCGACTCTCAAGGTCTCGGGAAACCCGCCCAACGTGATCCTGATGGTCGGGCTGCAGGGCTCCGGCAAGACCTCGACCGCCGCGAAGCTCGCGCTTCATCTCCGCAAGCAGGGGCGCGCCCCGCTCCTCGTCCCCGCCGACGTCTACCGCCCCGCGGCGATCGAGCAGCTCGTGACGCTCGCGCGGAAGGTGGGGGTGCACTGCCTCGAGGTGAACGCCACCGCGGACCCCAGGGACATCGCGCGCGAGGGAGCGCGCTACGCGAAGACGACGGGGTACGATCCGGTCATCGTCGACACCGCGGGGCGCCTCCACATCGACGACGGCATGATGGCGGAGATCCGGTCGATCGCCGAGATCCTCAGCCCCCGCGAGATTCTCTACGTCGCCGACTCGATGACCGGCCAGGACGCCGTCACCTCCGCCGCGGCCTTCGCCGCCGCGCTGCCTTTGACCGGCATCGTGCTCACGAAGCTGGACGGCGACGCCCGCGGAGGCGCGGCGCTCTCCATCAAGGCGGTGACCGGCGTCCCGATCAAGTTTGCGGGGACGGGCGAAAAAGTGGAGGATCTGGAGGTCTTCCACCCCGAGCGCATGGCCTCGCGCATCGTCGGGATGGGGGACGTGCTCTCGCTCATCGAGAAGGTCGAGGCGGTGGTCGACCGCGACGAGGCGGAGCAGTCCGCGCGATCGATGGCCACGGGCGAGTTCAGCCTCGAGGACCTCCGGGATCAGCTCCGGCGCATGAAGAAGCTCGGGCCCCTCTCGTCGCTCCTCGGGATGCTGCCGGGGGCCCCGGCGATCGGGAACATGCCGGTGGACGACGGCGCCATGAACGAGACGCAGGCGATCCTCGACTCGATGACGATCCCGGAGAGGAAGCGGCCGGACATCATCGACGGCAGCCGCCGGAAGCGGATCGCGA
>Ga0137407_10003492_pt1 | contig 10465 bp, 7 predicted proteins | sample CZOMad2_2_16fung_FD_108410 | JGI IMG/M metagenome (GOLD analysis project Ga0137407, IMG submission 108410) | Vadose zone soil fungal communities from Angelo Coast Range Reserve, California, USA - CZOMad2_2_16fungal (Illumina Assembly) | ecosystem: Environmental > Terrestrial > Soil > Vadose zone...
CAACCTTCAACGAATGCCGATGATTGTAGCGGCTAACTTCTTGCAGGAATTTGTGAACAAAATGTGGTCGCTCCGGCCGTGGCCCCACCACACTCATATCCCCCTTCAGAACATTGATGAACTGCGGTAACTCATCCAAACTCGTCTTTCGCAAAAGTGTTCCGAACCGTGTCCTGCGCTGATCTTCTACCGTCGTCCACTGCGTGTCGCTCTCAGGCGATGGGCCGACCCGCATCGACCGAAACTTGTACATCTGAAATGGCTTGCCATTTAAGCCGATGCGCTCTTGTGCGAAGAAGGTCGGCCCGTGTGAGGTCAACCGAATGATCAACGCGATCAATCCAAATATCGGAGAGGTCAGAATTAGTACACCCAGCGAAAAACCGACGTCGAAGACGCGCTTGAGCAGCGCGTAATCCAGCGACTCAGTGGGAGTTGAGCTCAAGTCAAGCATTTGAATATTGCCCAGTTGAAAGAGTTTCTCGCGAATAATGATGCCTTCTCCTAAGTCCACGAGTGCCCGTGCGGGTAAGCAGAGATGGCTCAAGGTCTTCATGATTCTCGGGATCTTCGAAAATTGTGCCGGATGCAGCGCGATCACCGCCTCATCGATTCCGTGATTCGCACTCAAAAGCATCAGCTGTTCAAACTCATAGACGCGTTGGTCTTCCACAGCAACATCCTGACCGGGTAGCCTGACAAATCCAGCGATTTGGCATGGCGCAAAAGACAGGCGCTGCAGCCTTCGCGCTGCGTCACGCGCGAATTGATCGGCGCCTACCACCAGTATCCGCGTTGGCTTGGCCATACTCGCGCCGCTTCTGAAGATCACTCGAAATATCGCGTGCAACATCACAGTGAGCGTCAGCAAGACGATCACGTCACAAACCAGCAGACCACGCGGATAGATGTCATTACGACTGAAGTAAAGCAATGCAAGAAGCACGAACGAAGTCGTCAAACAAGCCGACCAGGCCGCACGCGCTCCCGTTCGTTCGCGAAACAATTCGTCGAAACTCGTCACCCTGTAGTGCTCGGAAACGAATGCCCACACAAATGTTCCGAAAAACATCTGATTGAGGTGCCCATGTACCGAATAAAGGACCGGGCGTCCGAGAAACGCGCAGCTTGCCTCCCATACCCACCAGCCCACATAAAAGGCGAGAACCGGCAGGAAATACGTAGCAGCCTTCAAGGATATTCCATACAACTTCAGTCGCAGAATCATGGCTGTCAGCCTCTCTCAACTTCGCAAGATTGTCGCTGGATAAGAATAAGAAACGTGCCCAGATCGTTATCTCGGTTCCCAATGTCCTCAGACGAATCGGATCACTCCGGAAGTACGTCCTATTCCAGTGAAACCTGTCTGTTCGTGGGTGTCCTGCTCAGTAATTTCTCATTTGATCTCTAGTTTTTGGACTTCACCGGAAGCACTATTCGCGTCCCTGCCACTTTTTCCCAGAAATGCAGCCAGTCGCCATTTGCGGCTCAGGCAGATCGCGCCGAACCTCCCGTCATCTTCTACCCGTGCTACGTCGCCAGCCCCTTGCGACCTTCATGAAACGCGCAAATCCACGTCCGCCACTGATTCATGCGCCGGGTCTTTTTCACAGCGCCAGCGGTTCCTAGCACGCTTCTATGCCCTGAACACATCACTGCAATCTACACTTCCGCCCCAGGCCGACATGTCTATGAGCGGCCTCTTGTAACCCACGCACAACACTACTTCTTCAACGCTCCCTGCCCGAAGCCACGTCCGCAAGCAATCGAGGAATGGTCGTCCTCCTACTGCGCCAGATTCTTTGTACCGCGAACGCCGATCGCAGTCGCGTGCCCAGTCCGCCAGGCAGTATCCCTGCGGTTGGGAATTTTCTTTTCGTGGCCAATGCTACTATCGGACTCTTGTCGCTAACATCGGAAAGGAATCCTCACGCTGCCGTAAACGTTTTTTCGTTCGCTCACTCGTTTTTGCGGCCACAACCCCTTGCAGCACGCTTTCCAATGTCGTTGTCACAATTTCCCAGTCGTATAGCGTCTCTACCAACCCTCTCGCCTTCAGAGCAATCCGCCTCCGCAATTTCTGATCCTGCAAGAGTTTCACCGTGTGCATTGCCAGTTCCTCCGAATCGGTGCCGATCAGCAAGTGCTCCCCGCTCTTTACTGGCAGATCCCCACAGGCCAATGGTGTCGCTACCACTGGCGTTCCGACCGCGAATCCTTCCGCCAGTTTATTGCTGACTCCGGCTCCCACGGTGAGCGGCGCAACCGCCACGGTTGCCTTCGCCAGATACGGCCGCAGGTCCGGTACAAAATCCACCGCTTCGAATGCCGCGTGCCCGCGATACGACGCCAACTTCCGGCTAGCTCCGTTTCCCACCGCAACAAACCTCGCTCCCGGCACCTCTCTCCGAATGAGCGGAAACACATTCTCCAGGAAAAAGCCTACTGCATGACAGTTCGGCCGGTACTTGAAGCTCCCCGTAAAGACCAGCACATCAGGCTCTTCTTCAGCTTCTGACTTGAAAGAAAACTTGCGGCAGTCCACCCCGTTCGGGACCAGTTCGTACTGCTCATGCGGCGCCTGCTCTTTGACGCAATTCATGTCCACCTGCGAGCATAAAATCGTGACGTCCGCTCTTCGCGCCAATTCCCCTTCATACTTGAGAAACTTCCCGTACTCCTCCCACGCAATCAATCTCTCCCACCATGCCCCCGCTTCCTTCAGTCGGCGGTTGTACAGCGTCATCGAGTCTGTTGGGTCGCAAACGACCGGCGCTTCGATTCCCTCTGGAACGAATTGCAGCGCGCGCCAACGTTCGACGTACACTACGTCCGGTGCCGCTTCGTCGTGCGCGCGTCGAACGGCCTCCTGCGCGCTCGCTGATCTGCAATACGCAATTCTAAGCGGTGTCCGCGTTGGCAGCGCCGCGGCGCATTGGGCAATTCCCCGCAGCCGGCTGTGTGGCACATGTATTACCCTCTCGCACGATGCCTGCAACGCCTCCATCTGTTTAGGGCTTGGCGCGACACTCGATACGCATACCAGGGAGATCTCATGTTTTCTCGCCAGCCGTGGTAACAGGTTGTGCGAACGCACTTTCACCGCCCACGGTACAAACGGGACTATGTATAGGATTTTCATCGAGAACAGGGACCACCTAAAATTTACGGAACAGGACACTTCCCCAAATGTCCGGAATTTCCACGACTCGTTCCGGTTTGCCCTGCAGGAACTCATTCACCGCGCGCGAGACACCGTGTTCGGACTCTGGAGAATTGTAGTCATGTATGAACATATAACCCCCGCGGGTCATCCGCGGATAGAAGAACTCAAGCCCCGCCAGCGTCGATGCGTATTTATCGGCGTCCAGCAACACGAACGCAAATCGTTCTGACTCCATCCCTAGCGTCGTACCAGGGAACGTCCCGACCCTGAAGACAACGTTTGAATCGTCACCGATCCTGCGCCGCACTGCATCCACGCTGGTATCCCGAAACCTGCCGTCGGCATCACTCTCGCCTGGAAATCCCGCAAACGTGTCAAATAGATACAAGGTCCGCTGTGGCATTTGATAATGGAGAAATGTACTGGTCGCACCCTGCCAAACTCCCAACTCCGCCAGGTCACCCGACACTCTCTCCCGCTCAATTGTCTGGAGGGCCAAAGCCAGAGTTCCATATCGAACACGGTCAGCGGAGTTCAGAACGAGGCGCGCTGTCTTGTCTGAGTATGTTGGAAATCTCATCCCCGATCGGAACACTCCGAGATAGCGGCGATGGACGAGCCGGATGAATTCCAATGGCCCCTTGATAAACACGGGGAGCAGTGCGGCGCCCAACTCGACCGACATTTACTCTCCGTTGCGGATCGCAACCGACAACCCAGGCGAGTACTCAAGACCCTTGTCGCCAGAGATTGGCGGTTTCCGTCCATTTCCTAAAATCAGTTCCTCGTAGCAACGCTGGAACGCACGCGCCAGAACATCCCAGCTGTATCTCTCCCGAACTCTGCGGTATCCGTTGTTCGCCAGCGTCTTGCGCGCCCTTTCGTCCTGAATAAGATGTGCAGCGGCACTGGCGAACCGCTCGGCACCGTCTGCGACACATATATCCTCTCCGTAAGCGACGGGAATGCCCTCGCAACCGAGCGCGTTGCAAAGCACGGCTTTTCGCATCGCCATGGCTTCCAAAACCTTGAGCGCTATCCCCCCTCCACTCTCGAGGTAGTTGATCAGTAGGGCGGACTGCGCAATGTACGGTCTGACATCCGGTACGGGACCGACGATGGTCACGCCGGGAATTCCTTCTGCGACCCGCTTTAAGTCTCCAGGCACGCCTTTTCCAACGACTTGTAGCTTCACTTCGGGAATTCTTTCCCTAATCAGCGGGAATACCTCGCTCAACAACTTAATCAGGCTCTGTCGCTTCGGTTTCCATTCAAAACTACCAGTCAGCGTTATCAAAAGGGGGTCTTCAACGGCTTCAGGTTGCGGATAGAAATACTCGGTGTCCACTCCGGACGGGATCACCTCAATTTGCGCCGTCGGCGAAATGTCGCCCAACTGAGCAGCATCTGCATCGCTGACCACTATGCAGCGGTCAAAACGGGCTGCAATGTCGCCTTCATATTGCTTGACCCTTCGCGCCGTCCAGCGCGCATAGTTCTTCTCTATCCAGCCTGTGGAATTCTCCGCGAAGCGCTCCCAGACCTGGGACTCCACATTGTGCTCTCGCAGCACACAGGGCAGATCGCCCGCATAGCTGCGATACTTCGCGGTGTTCAGGTGATGAAACTCGACGACGTCGGGTTTATGGATAGCGATCGCTTCACGAAGCAACTCTCCGGCTGCCGGATACCAATACTTTGCACTTGCGCCGGGCGGAAATGAGATCACGCCTTTCGCCAAGCGCAAGTAATCCTTCCCCACCGGGCGCCTGTACACACGTACGTCTCTGCAGTAGCGACTCAATTCCTCGATCGCCAGTTCTTCAGTACGGCCGGCCAGGCAAACTACAAAAAGATCGTTCTGTCGCGAGAGGTACTTAATCGGATTAAAAAATCCAATCCGCCCGCCATCATTCGGAGGATATGGAAAGAATGGAAAAACAAGCAGAAGTCGCATTCTTAAGCCTTCAGAACGGACACGGCTACTTCGGCCATTTGAGGCTCTATTGAAACAGGAAGCTTTCGTGCGACCAGGCAAACGTCCAAGGAAGTCCTTGCCTTAAGGGAGCGCAGCCACCGCCACTTCAGTCCGACTCTCCACATGCCCGCAAAGTCCAAAGTTGGAAAGACGACATGTCGAACTGCAGCCAATGCGAAAGACCCATACCCGTAAGAATATTGCGGCGCGAACCCAGCTCTAACCGCCAACTCTACCAGTTCTTTTTCGCTGAACTCAGTTTCCCAGCCTCCGTAGGGCCACCTTCCCATCCGAATCAGCAGCTTCTTTACGGCCGTGTAAACCGAATACTTCTGCGGTACTTGTAGAAAAATCACGCCGCCCGGCTTTAACACTCGATGTTGTTCAGCAAGTATCGTATCAGGATAAAGAAAATGCTCAATCAGTCCAACACTGAAAACAAAGTCAAACGATTCGCCTGGGAACGGCAAACTCCTCGCGTCTCCCTTCACGAACGTTGTACGCCCCGCAATGCCGTTGCGGCTCTCCAGCGCCTTGCATACCGCCAGCGCCTCCTCGGAATAATCCAGGCCGACTACAGTTGCCCCTCGCCTCGCCAATTCCAGCAGCGTCGCCCCTCGTCCGCAACCTACTTCCAGGACGGCGCGCTCCTGCATTCCACCGAGCGCATCCTCCGCTGCCGCCACGACGTTTCTATAAACGTATAGCCGCTTCCGACCCCGCCACAGCTTGTCCCATCTTCCATTTTGCTGCCGGTCAATATCCCCGCGTCGAACGTCCATGCCGCCTCTTCTGCTCACGGGCGCTCTCGTGCCTGTATGCCCGTAAATGTCCAACAACTCACTATTCCCCGCTGCGTTTCCGGGCCGCTTAGTCTGGAGATGCCGCGTGTGTCAGGCGACCAGTTTCGCAGTACTCTTTCCAAATCCGACGATAGTCTCCAAACATCCGGATTTTGCCTGCATAGCTGTAATTCGATCCACCGAACTGATTTAGGAGCCTGTGGATCCACTGCAATCTCGCAAAATGGGCGACCTCTAACCTGGCATACACTCTGACTTTCCAGCTAGGCAGGTATTTCGAAGCCAACAAATATTGAGCAGCCACCTGCATGCGTACGAAACGGTCCGACGCGTCTTTTTTGGTGGAGTCCGCTCCTCGGACGTGCATCACCTGAACTTGCGGAACAAACACAACTCCCCAGCCTGCCTGTTTGAGCCGGGCGCACAAATCTGCCTCCTCCGCGTAGAAGGAAAACTCCTCATCGAACCCGCCCACATCTTCAAACGCTCTTCTTCTAACGGCAAGAATGGCACCGTCTAGATACGGAACTCTTGTCGGGTGCCAATCTACCCTTCGCGGCCACAAGTGCCTCCTCGTACGACTGCCCAGCGTCGTGATCCCTGTCGCATCCTTGATTCCCGACCAAATCCCCGGCAGATTGCCGTGACTTCGCTGCCAGCTCCCGTCCGGCAAGACTTGTTGCGGTCCGGCAATCCCGACTTGGGTGTTTTTCTTCAGGTAATCCACCAATTGAATGACGGAACCCTTGGGAAAGACTACGTCCGGATTTGAGAGGATGACAAACTCGCCCACGCCCTCTCGCAGGCCGGCGTTCAGGGCCTTGCCGTACCCCAGATTCTCGGCCAACGCGACAATCCTGGCTTCCGGGCAACGCGCTCGCACGATTTCCAACGTATCGTCTGTCGACCCATTATCCACAACAACAGGTAAAGCCCCTGCCGCCCGGATCGAATCTACACAGGGTCCGATATGCCGGGCACTGTTGTAAGTCACTACGACTAGCTCGATGTTCTCTCGTTGCATCCTGCCGCTCTCTCTAGCTAAACCTAAAATGAAGTCAGTACACCTCAAACTATCCAGGATTTGAAGCGTCGTGACTGGACTGCAGACCTTGCGCTCTCGTGTTGGCGAACGGGACCACAAAGAAATTGGAATTCGAAATCACGTGCAGGACCCAAGTTGCTAGAATAACCCAATAGAAGGTACTCATTAAGGCTTCGACGGAAAGTCTCAGACCGGCAATGATTAGAATGAGATAATACATGGTAATAAATCTGACGCTGGTCGATTTACTCCTCCAACCTCTCAGAAAGAATGCAAAAATAAATCCATAGAGCAGAGCAGCGACAATGACACCGAGAAATCCTAAGTCGGCATATCCGGCTATTGGAACGGTGTAGGTTAAGGTTCCACCTTCGTGATACATGGACGCGTCAAGATCAAAGCCAAAGAGTTTATACGTCAGGACACCCTCAATATCGGTGCGGGGCTTGTACGGAAACAACGCGCTCGGAACGAGGCTCAGGGGCGACAGAGACGCCAACAGATAACGGAAGTACAACCACGAATGATGTTTTAGGTAATCGATCAGAATCATCCCGTTGTCTGCTGGGCCAAGATTCTGAAATGCGCCGATCAACCAACCAAGAATGCCCACTTGTTCTGGTCCAGCTTGCAAATTTCCTTGCCTGAGCGCGTCCAACAATACAAGCAGTGCGATCACGCCGCCAGAAATTATTGCCAGACTCATCAGGTTTATGCGAATCTTTCCGACCGAGAATGAATATGCTGCTACTGCGGCGAGCAAACTTATGGTTTCCGTCCGGGTGGACGGCCTCGCGATCAAATAGAATCCCACCATAGCAATCAGGAGCAGGCCGAACAACTTCACGGGCCTAGCATCCAGATTTCTGGCCACTAGAGCGATTAACGGAAAAATTAAAATCCATGACAATATCTGCAGAAACCACAAACCGCCCTGCAGATTTACGCCAGCTTCAAATGAGTCCAGGTTCTGCCTAAAATACCCTAGCGAATGGAACTTGAGCGCGTTCACAAGGTAGGTCAAGACCGTAAAGAAGCAAAGGACAGCGAAGAATCGCAATCGACGAATCCGGTCGAAATTACATATGCGGAACCAACCGTCGAAGAACAAGGATGGTCTTTGGTAAAGTTTATAAACCGTCCTGTGAAAGACGACCGAGAAAATCAGTCCACACGCCGCATAGGTCAGTACCGCATCGTTCTCCACTCCGAATCTCTTCAAATCAAAAGTCAAAATTTCAAACGAATAGACGAAGTATGGACGTACTACGAAGAAAAGCAGAAACATGATTTCAAACAAATAGACACAATAATTTCGAGTTATCTTAAAAAGAAGATGGCCTCCCAATAAGGCAGTCAATGTACTTAGGATTAGAACAAGTGGGAATAGCATCTGTTATTCAGTTAACATCCGCTGGTGAATCGCCTTCGGCCATCGAAGGCATGCGTAGGATCTAGCATCGTGATCGAGCTCTTCGTGTTTGTTATTGAAAAGATGTTAGGCTGGTCTTTTCAAAAAAAAAGCCGCTTGATCGCCATTACCTTCTTTGTTCAGGCTAGCCGCTTGTTCGCGAAACTTCTTGACATCCGCACTCCGGAAGCGATTTCCCAAGTTCCGTTTAGTCAGGCCAGCGAATGGCAGGCCTCGTGCGCACAGCTCACTGCCCCAGAACTGAAATGCATCTGAATCGTATGTAATCCGTTTCACAACAAGCCCAACTGACTCTACCAGGTGCCTCATTCCCCTCTCTGTCGGAAGCCACATGTGTCTCGGGGGGTCCAGTTGTACCCAGTTGGTCTTGTACCGTTTCCACGCGTACGCAACGACCGGCACTCGTATCAGGCATATTCCGTCTGCAGCTAGTAACCTCGCAGCGGCTCGTAGCGTTGCAGTTGGCTCGGCGACGTGCTCCAGGCTATGGTGGAACATCACCACGTCATACTTTTCTTCTCCCAACTCCTCCAATCGACGTTTCCGAATCCAAACGCCATTCTTGCCCACGTGTTCGTTCGAAAGAAACGGATCCACACCAGCGAGGTTTTTGAAGCCCACCGCAGCCATGCGGTGCAAAAGACTTCCGCTGCCGCACCCAACGTCCAGTATCCGTGCCTCCCACCCAACTCTTAATTTCGAGACAGAGAGCAGAGGGCCGTCTTCATAACGTCGTGCCAACAGCCGCCCTAATACTTCCCGGCTTTCGAAGTCGAAGTATGCTCTATCTCGCTTTCCGCGAAGATAGCCCCTTATCCGTTCGCTTAAATTCTGACTTCCATTCGAGAAGCTATAGTAACCGTCTGGATAATGCCGTTCATAGCTTTCAGGTGGGTCCGTCAGCGATAACGATCCACAGGTCGCGCACTCTGCATAGTGAAAGAGTGTCCCCATGCCGAACATCATCTCTCGAGCTGCGTGCCGGGCATCCACCGCACTTCCGCCGCAGATTCTGCAGGACTCGAACATTCCTGTTTCTCTCCATGAATACTGCCGTTTCGTCTTAGCTCGCTCGTACTCGTCTACCGATCAACAATCGAAAGAAAAAATTCAACTCTTCTCGGCATCCAAAACCGACGATAATTCCGGCGGACAGGTAGTAGATTGCTATGGCGGTTTCGGCTCTCATCACAGGTCGGCTCGTGAACCAATAACTAGATGCAGCCAGAGCATACACGCCGAGGAACTTCAGCCAGTCGTTCGTTCGCTGCGCGGTAAGATTCCGCAGCGTCAACTCGTTGAACAACCACCACCCACCTAGAATTGCAACTTGTAACAGCGCCATAGCTCTCAGTGAGCCTCTTAAGAACACGACTCCGGTTGACAATCCGAGAGCGATAGCCAGTACAATCACCGTGCGAACCAAAAACCGTTTTTGTATGCCATTAAGGTATGCATAACTTATCTGCAAGATCTGGATTGTCGCAACAAACGGGATTCCTAGTAGCAGCACTCGTGCATAGTCTAAACAGGGCGTGTACTTGGGCAAGAAACGGACGATGACCAATTCCAACACGAAATAAAAGGGCAAGAGAAATATCCAAACCACCAACACAGCTCGCGACGCTGAACCGTAGATCTGTCGTCGCCCGTCCTCTGTGAGACTTGCCAGGTGGGAGAAGAATACCTTACTGCATGCCTGGATCGCAGTGATCGGCACAGCCATTGCACTGGCGGCCAGACTGTATTGCGCGAAATTCTGGATGGTAACTGACCAGCTCAACGCAAGCCGATCAGTATATTGGATCAAGTTCACGCCCGTGTTGGCCATGACGATTGGCCAACCAGCACGCAAGAGCTTCTCTCCCAGCCCTTTCTCGGCAACTCGCCCGTTCCTCCTTCTCCATGCCACCCTCGTCCATACAAGCAAAAATCCTAATGGCACGCACCAAGTGAACACAAACAAGCCGATGACTTCTTCATAGCTGGAAGCCCACTTCGTTGCCCATAACATGACAGCAAGGCAAAATAAGGCGGGTGC
>Ga0137407_10003494_pt1 | contig 10462 bp, 9 predicted proteins | sample CZOMad2_2_16fung_FD_108410 | JGI IMG/M metagenome (GOLD analysis project Ga0137407, IMG submission 108410) | Vadose zone soil fungal communities from Angelo Coast Range Reserve, California, USA - CZOMad2_2_16fungal (Illumina Assembly) | ecosystem: Environmental > Terrestrial > Soil > Vadose zone...
GAATCCGGCCGCGGTTTGGGTCAGCACCACGAGCCCGCCGTCGGCGAGCGGCACCGGACGGAACAATCCAGTCTCCGCATTGGAGACCGCTTCGACGGCTCCGGTCGCCACCTCGTAGCGGAAGATGTTCGACACTCCCGTGTAGTAGCTGCTGCCGTACAGGTAGCGGCCGTCCCGAGAGAATACGAATCCCTCAGGCACGGATTGCCCGAATTTGAATTCGGACAGCGGTTTGAAATCCCCCGCCAGCGCCTTATCGAGTTCCCAGACGCGTAGGTATTGATCGCCGTTGTCCTCGCTCATGGTCGCGGACAGCAGCCGCCCATCCGGCGAAATATCGAGATCGGTCGGCACGCGCTCCCAGCGAAATTCATGAATCGCAATCCACTTGTCGTACGGATAGGGAATGCGCACCAGCGTCGCCAGACCGTTCATGTGGCGCACGCCGAGCAATGAACGGTCGGCCGGGTTGAACACGATCTCGCCGATCCGCGCATGCTTGAGCAACAGCCGGCGGGCGCCCGTCCGGACGTTCACCGAGGCGAGATCCCGCAAAGCGCGGTTGTCGTTGACGTAAAACGCCGTGCCGCTGCCCGGGTCGTAGGCAAACGAAGTCACCCGATAGTGCATCCCACCCTTGATGTCTGCGAGGCGCCGCACGCTGCCATCGCGGGTGTTCAACGCGGCGACGTGCTCGACCACACCCGGGTAGCGCACCGCCGCGTAGAGAATACCGGTGGCCTCCTCGTAGAACATGCGTGATACCGATCCCAGCGGGCGCGCTACTAGCCTGCGCTCGGGGGTGATCGGAAATTTGCGCACCTCGGCGAGGTTGCGCTCCTGGAACTCATGCTCGAATGCGATCCAGTTCTGCCAGGCCTGATCGAGCGGGATGCCGAAGACATGCTCGAATTGATCGGCGTAGTACCGTCTACTGCCCTCGTCGCGGCGCGTCCAGGCGACCACCGCCTCGGGCGAATAAGTGTAGGCCAGCCAGGTCACGAATCGGGTGCCGTAGAGGTATGCACTCGCGGCCCCCTGAAAGTCGATCTTCTGACCCTGAGACTCGAGCCCCAAGGGATCATAAAAATGCGCATCGTCCCGAACCATCGCACGGAACACCGATTCATCGTACCCGCCCTGCGCTCGCCCCAGACCTCCGCCCATCCAGGTCTCGAAGAAGACTGCGTTGCCCTCGGCATACCAGCGCGGTGTCGTATGGCGCGGGACGGTGAGGTAGGAGTACAGGAGCGATTCGGGGTCCGCCGGATCGGCTGCCACTTTTCCCAGAAAAAAGCGCCGCCATCGCCGGTCCTGCTCGTTCGCGATGTCGCCCTGCACCTCGTGAATCAGCTCGTGATTCATCAATTGGTACATGCGCTCGCTCGCCGGGAAGGTCTCGAAAGTATGGGAAAGCGGCGCGATGTCGAATTCGAGGCGGTCGTGCGGCTCGACGGAGGCGTGAGCATTGCCGTAGTCCGAGATATCCCTCAATAAAACCGTGGTGGGCTCGGACGGGACCCAACCGAATATGCGGCGTTGCCAAGCTAGCGAATTGGTGAAGGCGCGTACGGAGTGCGGCTCGAGGAAGCTCAGGTAGTTGTAGTAGTAGAGTCGGAGGTCTTTGGTTTCGACGCCGGAAATATTGACCGGACTTTCATCAGCCGCCGCTGCAATTGCGGTGATGGTCAGTGAAAGGCACAAGAGCGCGCCGCGCAACCAGGCCCGCCTCACCGGCACTCTCGGCAGCCTGAGCATAGGCGACTGTTTTCCAATGGAAAACCGCCGACCCTAGAGCCGGCGGTGTGTTGGTACTCGAGCGGCTGGGATGGCTATTGCATAGCGCTATCGCGCGTAGCACTGTCACGCGTGGCGCTATCACGCGTGGCGCTATCACGCGTCGCGCTATCACGCGTCGCGCTATCACGCGTGGCACTGTCTCGCGTCGCGCTGTCGCGCGTAGCACTGTCACGTGTGGCACTGTCTCGCGTAGCGCTGTCGCGCGTAGCGCTGTCGCGTGTCGCGCTGTCGCGTGTCGCGCTGTCACGTGTGGCACTGTCGCGTGTCGCGCTGTCGCGTGTCGCGCTGTCACGCGTCGCGCTGTCGCGCGTGGCACTGTCACGCGTCGCGCTGTCGCGCGTGGCACTGTCACGCGTCGCACTGTCACGCGTCGCGCTGTCGCGCGTAGCACTGTCGCGCGTGGCGCTGTCTCGCGTGGCGCTGTCACCGAAAGCATCGCGGGAAGGAACCCGAGCATCCCGCGAGGCGTCGCGACCGTCTCCGGCCGAGTCCGGCTGGCCGGTGCCATTCATGTCGCTCGCACCCGGTTGTTCGGCCAGGGATCGCTTCGCCGGAGCGATCGTGCCGGCGGCCTCCCTGCTCGGCGGGAAGTCAAAATACCGTGCGGCGAGCACAAAGACCGCGAGGGCGATAGCACCCCCGACCCAGATCTTGCGCCTGCCGGAGAAAACGCTCATCAGTCCGCTCATGTCCTCATTCCTTCTATTTAGTATGAACTGTGAATCGTGGCTTCTGGTGGCTCGGCTCGGGGAATGACCCCGAACTCGTCCGGAATATGGTTGAAGTACACGCCAGCGCGAGGAAAGTTGGCGCAATCGCGCGCGCGCCGACCGCCTGGGAAATCTGGCGAGCACCTCGGTGACCAGGCCTTCGGGCGGAGCCGCCTGCGGCATGGCATCCAAGCCGGCAAACAGCCGCTCGAGCTCTTCGAATTGAGCGCGGGCCGCCGGATCGGCAGCCACCAGCCGCTCGAGTTCTCGAGCCTCGTCTGCCGACGCCGCTCCATCGAGGACTTCGTGCATCAAACGTGTCAGGTCAGGGTGCGTCATGTCATTCAGATCCCAAATCCGCGAGCAGCCCGCGCAAGCGCTGGCGAGACTCGAACAGCCGAGATTTCACCGTTTTCTCGTCGAGCTCCAAGATCTGCCCAATCGTCTCGTAACTGCACTCGGAGAAGTGCCGCAACGAGAGCACGACGCGGTCGTTGACCGTCATGCGCATGAGGGCGGTCCGGATGCGCGCCGCAAGCTGGGCCTGGACCAGCTGTTGCTCGGGGCCGGCGCTCTCAGGGGCCGGCAGCTCGATCTCGCCATCCTGCGAGTCGCCGTGGTTATTGCGACGCAACATGTTGAGCGATTCATTGACGGTGATCCGGTAGATCCAGCTGAAAAATTTGAACCGCGGGTCATAATCGTGCCGTCGCTCCGCCACCTTCAGAAACACTTCCTGGGTGATGTCCTTCGCGTCATCGGCTCGGCGCAATACCCAAAACGCAGCGTTGTACACCTGCCGCTGATAGCGGACAACCAACTCCCCGAACGCAGCCCGATCGCCGTTGCGAAAGCGCTCGATGAGCGCCTGATCTGCATCCTCCTTCACAAATACACGCGAAGGGAGCAAAAGTTGGGCCCAGGCACGCCGGTCAGATACGGCCGCGCGAACTCGGTGGACCCGAACCAGGCATTTGGCACCGTCAACACCCCATGCGTCCCGCCCTACCCTTGGTTCGCCGACCAGTCTTTTCGCAGGCGGGATCAAATGGCAGCATCATAAGTCATGGTCCGCGCATCCGCGCAACAATGGCTCGAAATCGGGCCGCCGGCCGGCCGCCGCAAGTCGGACTGGGTTCTTCAACTCTTGAGCAGCTTGAGCTGCCACATATCTTTGCCGGTCGCCATCATGAGCGGGCGCAGCGCCAGCATGCCGGTTCTGCCGATCGCTCGCTCGAGGTGGGTGAGTTCCGCGAGCTTATCCTGCATCTCCTCATCGAGGGGCGGCTCCTCCATGCCGCTCTCCCGGAGAAGCAAGATGCCCTTCGCCCGCAAGGCCAGCTCGCCATGCAATCTCAGCAGGCACAGCATGTCCGCCAAGTCCTCGCCGTGGAAGCGATCGCTCAAAGACCTCAGCATGCGCCCGGAGGAACTGTCGAGAAACGTACCCGAGTTGATCGACTCGAGCAGCCGCACCTTCGAATCGAGATCCGAATCGAGCCAATCGCGCAGCACTTGCTCGCTGTGCTTGAAGACCAGGTAGATGACGAGCGGCAGCACCAGCACCGTCGCGAACGTCGCCAGCGCCGGCCGAACCAGAAGTTGATTGAATCCCGCGTGCAGCGCGACGGCGACCATGAATCCCGGCAGCAGGAGGTAGAGGCCTGCGTTCGGCCGCCGCTCGTAGAGCGTCACCGAAATCATCGCCATGACGGTAGCCGTGCCGCCGTGCATGATCGCGGTGTCGAAGCCGCGGATGACCTGCACGTACAGCGCGGTGTCGGGACGCGACATGAGATAATAGATGTTCTCGATGAGCGCGAATCCGGTACCGATGGCAAAGCCGGCGATGCCCGCGTCCACCGGCAGCCCGACGCGCCGCCCGCGGATCAGGAAGACGAGCACCACGGCCTTCAACGATTCCTCGATCCAGGGCGAGACATAGCGCGAATAGGCCGCAAAGTCCCCGGCAAAGTGCGTGAACGCGAGAACGTTCGCGACATAGCTCGCGCCGGCCGCCAGTGCCCCCGCCGCGGCGATCGAGAGCACGGTTCTCAGCGGCAATAATTTGTAGCTGTCGGCTCTCACCAGCACCGCCAGGAACAGCAGCACCGGCACGAGTGCGAACGATGTCCGCATGAGGAGCCTGCCATCCATGATGCGACGCTCCCGGCGCAGCGCGCCGCTAGGCTCCCCCGCCGCTGATGTCGAAGATGCGGTCGAACCCCGCATAGCGGAAAATATCTCGCACCTGCGGGGCGACATTGATCAGCTTCAAGCCCGCACCGGCGGCCTTGATGCGCTTTTGAGTCATGAGGAACACTCGCAGACCCGCGCTGGCGATGTACTCGAGCCCGGCGAGATCGACGACCCGCGGCTCGGCGAGTCCGTTGAGAAACCGGAGCGCCGCCTCGCACTGAGTGGCATCGAGCCTTCCTACCATCACGACCTCGCCGGCCGTGCCCAGCCGGATCTCGAATACTTGCCGATTCATCGCTGCCTGCCCGTTCAGTGTTTCATTCGCTCAGCCGACGTCGCGGGCGGCGCGATGCGTTTGCAGCTGCGCAGCCGATTGCGCTTCCCGGTGCGCCTATAGCTCACGTCATCCATCATTTGTCGCACCAGGAACACGCCGAGCCCACCGACGCGGCGCTCTTCGAGGCTCGCCGTGACATCGGGCGGCGGCAGCGAGAGCGGATCGAACGGCGGGCCGTCATCCTCGACGGTCAATATCATCTTACCATCGCAAAACTCGAGCGAGACCTCGATGCGCGGCTCGTGACCCGCCGGCGAGCCATGCATGACCACGTTCATGAAAATCTCCTCGAGGGCGAGCTCAAACGTCCTGGCTTCGGCCGGCGGCAACTCGGCGGCACGCCAGAATTCCTGCAGAAATTGCGTCACGACGGCAAGCTGCGCCGCATCGCTCGGCACGGTCGTCCGGCGTCTCATACGGATCGCTGCCGGATCTGAGCCACGGCGCCGTCGCGGTCCGCGTGGACGGCAATGACGCGGCTGAAGCCGCTCACGTCGAACACCTCGCGCACCGCAGGTCTGAGTGCGCAGAGCGCGAACGGGCGGCCGGCACTTTGGGAGCTTCGACCGGCGAGCAAGAACACCCGTAAACCGGCGCTCGAAACGTACTCGAGTTCCGCGCAATCGATGATCAATGCCGTAGCGCCGGCCAGCGCTTGCTCGATTGCGGTCTGAAAGGCGGCGGCGGCACCGAAATCCAGCCGTCCTTGCGGAATCACGACGGTGATCGGGCCGAGCGATTCGAGGCGAACCTTCACGGTACGCCAAGCCTCGCGGCCGCTCGGACGCGAGCCCTCGTCACGGCGCGCGCCATGCCAGCACCGTGAGCGTGATGTCATCCGACTGCGGAGCGGCGCCCGAGAAGACCGCAACGCTGCGGCAGATTCGTTCGACCAGCGCGTCCGCTGGTCCGTCGCCATGGGCTTGGACCTCGGCGATCAGCCGCTCGACGCCGTAAGGCTCGTTGGCCTGATTGAAGGCCTCTGTCACACCGTCGGTGTAGAGCACGAGCCGGTCTCCGGGCCTGAGCTGCAAGGTGTGATCGGGGTATTCGACGCCCTGCATGACGCCGAGCACGAGGCCGCCGGCCCCGCCCAGCATTTCGATCGAGCCGTCGCCGCGTCTCACGTACGGTGGGTTGTGTCCCCCGTTGGCGTAGCGCACCACTCCGGTCGAGGGGTCGAAGATGCAGTAGAACACCGTCACGAACAGATCCATCGGATTTTGCGTGCAGAGCACGTCATTGGTGCGCGCCAGACAGGCACCGGGGTCGAGATGGTGTGCGGCGAGTTCGCGCAGGTTGGTGCGCGCAACCGCCATGAAGAAGGCTGCCGGTACGCCTTTGCCGGACACGTCGGCCACGACGAGCCCAATCGGCCCGCCCGGCAACTCGATGAAATCATAGAAATCTCCGCCCATGGTGGTCGCCGGCAGCATTCGCGCCGCCCCGTCGCAGCCGGGGGCCATCGGGAAGCTCGACGGCAGGATCGCAATCTGCAGCGCTCGCGCCACCTCGAGCTCCGTGGTGAGCTGCGCCTGCGCCTGCGCCAGCGCCTCGTTGCGCTCGGCGAGCTCGCGGGTTCTTTGCGCCACGGTGGTTTCGAGAACGTGGCGCTGCAATTTCAGGACGCGCAGCACCCGCAATATGCGCAGTCCCCGCAAATAGCGCGCGTCGATTCCCGACAGGTAGAAGGGCGCAATCGACAGCAGGTCAACGAGGCCGTAAAAGCTGAAGATGAAGGCGAGTTTGCGCTCCGCGGCGACGATGCGAAGCACGTACTCGAACGAAAAGACCGCGACCACCACGATTTCCGTGACTCGCAGCGTCGAGCTGACCCAACCCGGCAATCCCGAGGTGGCTTCCAGGCCGACGGACACGATGCTGAGCACGATCAGCGCGAAGATGAGGTTTTCGAAGGCGCGGGCGTACGGTCCGTCGCGCTCGAACAGCAGGTTCGCCAAGCGACGGACCCACGCAATGGGCGAGCGGTCGGCAAGCGGCGTGTCGCTCGCCGGAACGCTCGCGCCCCCCTCGCTCTCCGGAAGGTTGGGCAACGAGCGAGTCAATCCGTCGCGAGCCGGCAGTGGGTAGATGAGTAGATCACGTCGCCTCAAGCCTCCTGGGTCACCGATGCGTCGAGCTTCGACGAGAGATTGGTAGCATACCTCATCGCGCCGCATCACCCTGCCGCCGGCGCTTGGCCCTCGACCCAAGGGGCGCGACTACCACCGCGTCGGTAACCGGGAGGGAATCGAACCCCCGAGGCGTCAGGTGGGCAGGATAAGCTTCAGCGGCGCGCGCCGCCGCGAGGCGCGCGCAAATCCGTAGTAGAGCACGCCCGGCACGAGCAAACCCACAACCCAAGAGATATCCACACCGCCGAGCGGCTCGACCAGTGGGCCCGTGTAGAACGCCGTGGAAAGAAAGGGGATCTGAACTAGGATCCCGATCAGGTAGATTACGATGCCAGTCATATTCCATCGACCATAGCGACCATCGGGATCGGATAACGCCGGCACATCGTAACGCGACCGAGTGAAGCAATAGTAGTCGATCAGATTGATCGCACTCCACGGCGTGAATACCGCGAGCAGACACAGGATAAAGGCCTCGAACGCCTTCAGAAAGGAGTGACGCCCGGTCAGCGCGAGCAGTGCCGAGACGCCGACCATCGAGACGATGTAGAAGAACCGGTGCCATAATGGGATTCGAAGGGCGCGTCGAAAGCCGCCTACTATCGTCGCCATCGACATGAAGCTGCCGTAAGCGTTCAACGACGTCACCGTGACCTTGCCGAATGCGATGCTGAAGTAAAGCAGGCTCGCGACAGCGCCGGTGGAGCCCAGACTCACGATATAGGCCACTTCATGATGCTCGAATTGCTTACCCGCGAGCGCCGCGGCGAGAACCCCGAAAGTCATGGATATCTGCGACCCGATGACTGATCCGAGGCCTACGGCGGTGAATACCCGCGCTACGGACGTGTCTCTCGGCAAATACCGGGAATAGTCGGCAACGTATGGACCGTAGGCGATCTGCCACGACGCCGACAAGGACATCGCCAGTAGAAACTTGCTCAACGAAAAATGGCGCTCGGCCAGCAAGGCCGCGATATCATGGTACACAAACATTCTGCTGAACATGTAGACGAATGCGGCCATACCGACGATGCTCGCAACTCGCCCGAGAAGGTGAATGAATCGATAGCCTAGCAGCGTCACGATTACGATGAAGCAACTGAAGATCACGATGCCGACGCCATCGTCGACATGGAGCAGTTGCCCTACTGCTTGCCCGGCCAACACGCAGCCACTGGCAGAAAAGCCGATGTACATCAGGCACACCGCCACGATTGGTATGACTGCGCCATAGATGCCGAACTGGACGCGGCAAGAGATCATCTGGGGTAAACCGAGCTGCGGGCCCTGTGCCGCGTGGAGCGCCATGACTGCGCCGCCGATCAACTGACCCAAGGAGAGTGCCACCAGCGACCAAAACACGTCGCCGCCGAATACCACGGCAAGGGCACCTGTTACGATCGCGGTAATTTGCAGATTGGCTGCAAGCCACAATGTGAATTGACTTGCGAGTCCGCCATGCCGCTCCCTATCGGGCACATAGTCGATCGATCGGACCTCGATCGAAGCCGGCAGTGACTTATAAGCGTCCGAGACTGGCATCGTGTCCCTGTTTTATGCGCTCGCCGTTGCGACTGTGCCACGAATAGGGCGACTTTACGATGGGTTTAGATCTTCGCTTGCAGGCTCATCGCGCCGCATCGCCCCGCCGCCGGCGCCAAACCGCCACCGCCAGCAACAGACCGGCCCCGATGACGACGGGATAATTGCCCAGCCGCGCATAGGGAGTAAGACCCGTCGTGGGCTCCACATCGGCGCGCAGCACGGCCTCTTGAAACTGCGGCAAACGCGCTACGATCTCACCGTGCGGCCCGATCGCGGCCGTGATGCCGTCGTTCGCGGCGCGCACCAAGTAGCGCCCCGCCTCGAGCGCGCGCATCCGGGCAATCTGCAGATGCTGATGCGGCGCCGTGGAATTCCCGTACCAGGCATTGTTGGTGACGTTGATCAGGAGGGTCGCCTCGCGCAGCACCTGGAGCTGGCTGCTGCCAAAGGCGTCCTCGTAGCAAATCGTGAGGCCGAGTTTCTGGCCTGCGGCACTCAAGGTCGGCTGGTGCTCATCTCCCGCCGAGATGTCGTCGTACGGCAGACTCATCAGCCGCAGCCAGGAGCGTACCAACGCGGGCACCGGGAAGTACTCGCCGAAGGGCACCAGGTGCCGCTTGTAGTACCAACCGCGGCCCGATCCGCCGCCGCTCGAACCATCACCGCCCGACCCGCTCAATACCAATAGCCCGTTGTAATACCGCTTGGTCGCAGGCTCATGGTTCACGAGGCCGATCGCAATATCAGCGTCGTGCGCGCGGCCTTGGCTTTGCAGACGCCGCAAGTAGTCCGGGATGTCATTGGCGAGCGCCGGCAGCGCGGCCTCCGGCCAGACGATGAGGCGGGCACCCCAAGCCTCCGCGGTGAGGCTGTAGTATCGCCTCATGGTCTCATCGAGATTCTTCGCCTGCCACTTTTGGTCTTGTGAGACGGCGCCCTGCACGGCGGCAATCGAGACGGGCGGTCCGGCGGCGCGCGTCCAATCGTGACGCGCGAGCAGCGCAGGAATCAGCAACAGGGCCACGATACCCGCGAGCGCGGTGAGCCGCCGTGCGACCGGGACGCTCGGCGACAGCCCCACATTGAGCGCCACCGCTATTGTGGCTGCGGCCCAAGTCACGCCATAGACTCCGAACAACGGCGCCCAGCCTTTCAGGGGCGAATCGATCATGGCATAGCCGAGGGATAGCCACGGGAATCCGCTCAATGCCCATCCGCGCAGCCATTCGAGCAGCACCCAGAGCACCGGTAGCACGAGCCAGGCGCGCGTCGCGCCGGGCTTGAGCCAGAAACGATTCGCGAGATAACAAAGCGCCGCGGAATATAGCGACATCAAGCAAATCAGCGCCGCCTGCAACACGACAGTCAGCCAAATCGGCACCAGCCCGAACACGTGAAGGCAGGTGTACAGCCAGTAAGTGCCGAATGCGAACAGCCCCGCGCCGAATGCGGCGCCCGTCCAACCGGCGCGGCGCGGCGGCAGGCCGCGGATGAGCGCGAACAGCGCCGCAGGCGCCAGGACGGCGATCGGCCACCAGCCGAACGGTGCGAACGCGACATTGAGTGCTGCGCCGGTGGCGAACGCGGCCGCCAACCGCCATAGGGCCTGCATCTGCAACGCGGCGGAAGCGCCGCGCTCATCGACGCTCAAGGATTCGACTCGTCGGCGGCAGGCGGCTCGATATCGGTTGGCGTGATCACACGCAGAAGATCGATGCGGCGACGATCGGCGC
>Ga0137407_10003499_pt1 | contig 10456 bp, 11 predicted proteins | sample CZOMad2_2_16fung_FD_108410 | JGI IMG/M metagenome (GOLD analysis project Ga0137407, IMG submission 108410) | Vadose zone soil fungal communities from Angelo Coast Range Reserve, California, USA - CZOMad2_2_16fungal (Illumina Assembly) | ecosystem: Environmental > Terrestrial > Soil > Vadose...
CATCCATGGTGAAGAGCACTATCTTGTCATCGTCCTGGAGGGAAACGTACATGTAGTATGGCATTGATCAACCTCCTCCCGATTCGCGCAGGCGTTCTGCAGTCCACGTCATCGTCCACCTTTTACCACATTCCATCGCTTTTAGTGGTAACACTCTGAGCCCTTCATGATTGTCTTGAGATGTCAATGCGTTACCCACATTGTCTCTCCTCAGTTGAGGAGAACCGATGACATGGGGGTGACGCATGGGCATCGTGGCTCAACCGACGCGAGAAAACCGGACTATCACCGTCGATTTTCGGAACGAAACGACCTTGTGATGCGCAATTATTTCGTCTGACCGCTTTGTCATGCCGCGCGACGCCATGGAACACCCCTGTCCTTACCAGAAACTCTTCCGCCCATCTCCTCAGGCGGCGACTGGCCGTGAGACGCCTCTCGCCTGCCCTGTGGCGAGGCGGTTTCCCTGTCGGTGCAGGAGCAGATGCACGCCCCACCGTCCTCGAGACGGTGAGGCCAGACACACGTGGGCCGTCCCCACAACGATGGGCACGTTGGCAGGCATGGGGGCATCGTGGTCGGGCGACTGATGGTCCGGTGGACTGCGTGCGGGCACAGCGACACGATCAATGCTATCCAGCGCCCAAACGAGGGGCATAGACATGGTCTCGCGTAGCCGTGTGTAGGGCACGACGTCACGCCGTGAGGACCGCTGCCCCCCTCGCGTCGTCCAGGAGGACAGCCAACGCCGCAGGGCCCTCATCACCTTGACGGACGAGGCGTGAAGACGGCGGGTGAGCTCCGCAGAGGCCCTACTGGCGACAAGGTCGTGGCCATAACAGCGCAGGAAGGTACGCCATGTCGGCGACGGCGGACCGGGCCGTCGAGCCATGTACTTCGCAATGGTGGTGCGTGAGACCCGGACGCCGAGCTTCGCCAGTTCGCCCTGGATGTGCGGTGCGCCCCAGAGGACATTCTCCTGGCTCACCCGCCGTATAAGCGCACGTATCTCCGCAGCGATGGCAGGCCGTCCTGGCCGCTCGCGCCCGCGCCACCACCGCAGGTGGTGCCGCCACCCTTGTCGGCGCCAGCGTCGTACCGTGTCTGGGTGTACGATCGCGAGGGCTTCCTGCCAGCGCGACCACACCGTTGACAACAGGACCCACACGTACCGATCGACGGGCGAGCATTGAGGTCGTGTGGCGGACCGTGCCAAGACGGCCAGCTGATGGTGCAGAGCCATGGTCTCAAGCGCGAGATGCACACGCTCGCATAGCGCCAACACGATCGTACGGCAGAGCCACAGAACCCGCGTCTTCATGACGTGCCAGCATGCACATGGGTCGAGGAAAAATCAAGCGATTTCCAGGCGGACGGATTATTGGTACGGACAGGTGAGCGCGCGCTCCTCTCCTGACGTGGGTTGAGGAGCGAGATGAGGGTGCCATCACCCCGCCCCCACAGCACCGTGCGGCCCCATCACCGAGGACACGGCTCAAGCCATCGACGTACCCCAAGAGACGCGCTGGTGCGGTGAAGCTGGCGGTGGCAGTTGGCATGCACCCGTCATAGATTCGTGAGGTCGTCCGTACCCCCATGTGGCTTGGGAAGTAGGCCCAAGCCCAACAAGTCTGTTACCAGAGGCCAGAAGGAATCATCGGGCGCTCAGACGTGAGGCATGAAAGTGTTCTCCGAGCATCCCTTTCATCTTCTGAGGTGCCAGCAGCGCCGGAGAACCCCTGTGCGGCTGAGGTACAACAATCCTCGCCAACACATCCTAGGTCTGCGCCCTCGGTCTCCGTGGCATGTGTCTACAAGTCCTGCTCTTCAGGGCATGGGCGGGGCCGTGAAGGCGCCGATGACCCACCCCGTTCCCCTCGAAGCTACCTCCATAAAAACTGTTTCCCCCGCGTAACGGTTTTCTTATGGCCTTCTGACACCTCTCCCTTCCCTACCCTTTCATACCAGGTCAGCACTGGTGTGAGGGCAGACGAAGGTGGAGGAAACGGCGGAGGCGGTTCTGGCGGTGGGACCGGGGGACCTGGGTCCGGGAGCGGCGGTGGTTCCGGTGGGACAGGTGGTTGTGGAGGCAGCGGTGGCTCTGCCCACAACTCGTGAGAAGTCTCTGCGTAAGCATCGCCATCGGTCATGTAGACCATGGGTATACCTCCTTGTGGCGCCATCTCAGTCAGCACTTCCTCAGGCTGAGGTGCTGGTAATCCTCATGAGGGCATGCTTTCCATCGGGAGGGAGTGATGCCGGCTCCTAAGGTGAACAGTTTAGGTCTTAGTTAGGAAGCATGGCGCAATCGATGGGCCTGAAATTTATTGTTATACCCATCTGTGGAGCATGCGTCGGGAATCGCATGTTCCATTGTCCCAGGTTTTTAACAGCGGACACAAGTAGCTCATAGTTGAGAATGTCATGGAGATATGGTTCGATAGGGAGTGTGCCCTGTTTCCATTCTGACCAGGACTGTTGCTGTTGATCGTACTGTCGGAATGGAGAACCTAAGATGGCACGGCCACGCCATTCAATCCCATAGAGAGCATCCACTTTATTAAGTTTGTCAGGAATGAGAGTTACTGCAAGTCTATGGATGTTAATCAACCTCGGCGTGCCTTTCTCAGAAATGGCGAACGTGATCTCGGCATACCAACTGTCACCGCATTGGACCAAGTACCGGTTGTAAAAGGTGGTGATTTCTTTCTCGGCTTCTACATCTGGCGCGCGAGCGCCCAGTATGGAAGAGGTGATCACCACCACGAAGATACCCGTGATGATACCGCTCGTCACCGTGTTCATAGATCCCCCCCTTTCAAGGGGCGGTCATCCCGGACCGTCTTCTCCGGCAGGCCCAGCAAGAACTCTACAGCCACAACGGCCGGGATCATCAGCACCACGGGCCATGGCGGCCTGGCGAGCCATCCGCCCGGCCCGTCCATCAGCGTCCCTCCGCCAGCCAGAAGTCCTCGTCCAGTACCTGTAAGCGCTTGAGAACGTATCACCCTCTGCTTGAGAACATCACGCGGGTTCGGCTGGGATTAGGTGAGAATGAAGCCGCTGTCCTGCTTGGATTCCCTGAGAATATACTAGGATTAAGGCTCTTGGCCACTTTTGGTGATTCAGGGGAACTGCAGCACAATTGATACAAGCGAGTAGAGCGTGGCAAACTCGAAAATCCTTGTTAATCAATGGAGAAGCGGGGCCTCCTCTCGCGATCAGCTAAGCCATCAGCTGGCATTCACCAAAAGTGCGCAAGAGCCTGAATGTGGGCCGGAAACTGTGCGATGTTCTCGGGCAGGACGAATGACGTTCTCGGGTTATGACAATGAGGCCTTCACCTCGTCTTACGCCTTCCAGCCGACCACTTCGCACATGGCCATGGCGTGGAACGCGTCCGGGTGCTCTCCCCACTTCTGCCACGCCGCCATCATCGTTTCCAGCGTAGGTTGGTCCACCCATCCCGCCTCAACGGCCTCATCAAAGGATGGGGTACTCTTGATCCGTGCAATCTGCGCCTGCGCCAGCGCCCGAGTCTCCGCCAACGTCCCAGCATAATCATATGAGGCCGACCCTTCAATGCGGAGAAATCCCGCCTGGCGCAACAAACTCCGCAGGTGCCTCCCCAGACGGAGGTCACTCCCATGATGCGTCCATATCCGTTCATGAAGGTCGTAATACTCCTCCACCCCTTGGTTGGCAGGCACGATGATCCATCCCCCGTGGTCGACCGTGCGGATGCCAATGACTCCCCCAGATTTCAACACTCGACCCATCTCGTTGAGCGCGCTGAGCGGCCTGCGGAGGTGTTGCAGCAGCGTATGCGCGAAGACGGCGTCGAAAGAGCCTTCAGCGAACGGCAGTGCGAAGCTGCTGGCGACGTGGAAGTGAACCGTGGAGACCCCTTGCTCCCGCCCCAGAGCACGCGCACGTTCCACCACACGGGGTTCAATATCGGTCAAATTAAACAAACGTACCAAAACCGCAAGAGGATGGTGTGTTAAACTTTGGCCGGTTTGAGCCCGCGTTGCTTCAGCCAGTTGTGCAGATTCCCCTCCGTCGTGCCGTAGCGCTTGGCAATAAACTTTTGTGTCGAACCATTCGCTAAAAGCGCCTGGATTTCGGGCTGATACGGATCGAGCTTGCTCTTCCCAGGGCCGCGTGGTCGGCCCAGTTGTACCCCGGTGGCCTTTTTCATCCGTAAGGCTTCTTTGGTCCGTTGCGAGATGAGCTCCCGCTCAATCTCTGCCGCCATGGCGAACACCATGGCCATAATCTTGCTTTGCATGCTGTCATCAAGCTGCCACGCGCCTTTGACCGCATACAGATGAATGCCTTTCTGCGCGACAATAGCCAGGATTTCTATACATTCCAGCATACTGCGCCCGAGCCGGGACAGTTCACTCACGATGAGGGTATCACCTGACTGGAGGTCCTCAAGCACCTGAGCAATTTTCCGGCGACGCCAGGGCACGCGACCTGAAACGGTTTCGGCGACGAAGTGGACTTGGCCAAGGTCTTGGCGATTGGCCAGCATGAGGATAGCCGCTTTGTTGGTCTCCACGTCTTGGTCGTTAGTCGACACGCGAAGATACGCCGTCGTGCGTGGGCGGGGACGAGTCATGGGATGGACGGTCATGGGATGAAATTTAATGAAAACCTCGTTGATGGGGGTTATTCTGTCATAGAAACCATACTAATATCAAGATGTTTCTTCAAAGAATCCTTCATCTCAAAACGATCCTTTTCTCACGCATCCTCAGGAGCGCCTATGCCACGCATGCTCATTCTCACGCCAGCAGAATACGCCGCCTTCGAGAGCCCTCCGGTCTTCACGAGTGTCGAGCGGAAGCGGTTTTTTCATCTCTCGCAACGCCTTGAAAATCTTCTGGCGACTTTCCGCACGCCGACCAACCAGATCTGTTTCGTCCTGACGCTGGGCTATTGCAAGGCGACCAACCGGTTCTTTGCCCGCCAATTTCATGAGGCGGACGCCGCGTATGTGGCTACCCAGTTGAGTTTCTTCCCTGGGATGGTTGATCTGAGTACCTACGATGAGGGCACCGCGAGACGGCATCGTAAGCTCATTTTGGATCACCTGGGTTTCCAGCCGTTTGATGCGCCCGCTCAGCAGTATCTCATCCAAGCGATCCGCACCCTGCTCCGCTCCCACGTGCGACCAAAGGCGATGCTGCTGTATGCACTCGACCTCCTCGCCCGCCGCAAAACGGAAATCCCCGGGGCACACCTGTGAACGGAGCTGATCGTCAGGGAGATCAGTCGGCACAAAGGCACCTTGACCGGGATGATCGACGCACCTATACCAGCAGAGCGCCGTGCACTTCTCGATGCCTTGCTGGAAAAGCCGGAGAGCGCCGTGGATCCTACGCCCCACATGCAGCGTTTCAAGCTGACGCTGCTGAAAAAGATTTCCCAGTCCACGAAACCTGCAAAGATTCATGCCACCCTGGAGGATTGGCAGACCCTGCGGACGCTCTATGACCAGCTGGCCCCGATCATTGCCTCCCTCGACCTGACCCATGACGGGATAGGCTATTATGCCAACGCGGTACTGAAATCGCAGGTCTTTCAAGTCTCCCGTCGGAACGATGACGACCGCCATCTCCACCTGATCTGTTTCATCGCCCAGCAGTTTTACCGCTTACAGGACACGCTCATCGATATCCTCCTCACCGTCGTCCAAACGGCTCTCAACACCGGTAAGCGTCACCACAAAGAGCCGTATTATGCCGCCCGCATGGCGCAGCGCCGGGCGCTGCGGGCCTTCGTGGATGGGGTAGACCAAGGCGCGTTCAGCCCGTTGACCGCTATCGAAGCCATTGCCTTCAGTGCGGCGCTCTCAGATACCGAGAAGGTAGAGTGCATCCAGGAGGTCTTGACAGACGGCAGCCGGCAACGCGGCGCAGCCCAGGAACAGCTCATCTCCTTTAAGACGCAGGTGCTGCGGGAGGCGAATGATACGGCTTACGACGATGTCCTCGCCACGCAGTCCCGCAAGCTCCACAATCGCGTGGCCGCCATCGTCAAGGTCCTCACCTTCCACGGGGATGAGACCAGCGCGCTGATGGCAGCGATTGCACATTCCAAAGCCAAAGACGGCCAGGTGACGCAGCCAGCACCTGTGGGCTTTTTGGAACCACAGGAGCAACAAGCCGGGCTGGATGCCGCGGGCACCATCCGCGTCTCGCTCTACAAGGCACTATTCTTTGTGAAGATTGCTGAGGCCCTCAAAGGCGGTGTGCTCAACGTGCAGCACTCCTACAAGTACCGCTCCTTGGACGACTACCTCATCCCCCAACCTGACTGGCAGGCGCATCGTGACACCTATCTCCAGCGCGCCGCTCTGACCGCGGTTGCCGACTGGCAGCCGACCCTGCACACGCTAGCGGCACGGCTGGATCAGCAGTACCACCAAACCAACCAGCGCATCCTAGCTGGGGAGAACCCCCACGTGCATGTTCGCCCCGATGGTTCGTTCCACGTCAGCACGCCCAAGGCCAATCCTGAAGACAGCGAACCCCGACTCGGTGTATTGCCCAAAAGGCGCTATATCTTCCTGCTGGAGGTCTTGGCCACGGTCAATCGCTTCGCGCACTTTCTGGAGGCGTTTGCCCCCTGGCGCGTCACCTATGCCCGCGCGAAGCCGCCAGACCGGACGTTTTTGGCGGGCATCACCGGCTATGGCTGTTTCATCGGGACCCAAAAGATTGCTAGCATTTCCGCAGGAATGACCGAGTCTGAGCTGGAAAGCACCATCAACGGCTACTGCACGCTGGACAACATCCATGGGGCGAATGATCGTGTGGTGCAATTCATGGAACAACTTGCGCTCCCCCAGGTCTACCGCCAATCCGATGACCTCCTGCATACCTCCAGCGATGGTCAGAAGTTTGAAGTCGCGGTGGATTCGCTCCATGCCAGCTACTCCTTCAAATACTTCGGCCAGGACAAAGGCGTCAGTGCCTATACCTTCATCGACATGCGGCACTTCCTCCCGTATTCCCGCATCATTAGCGCCGCTGAACACGAGGCCCACTATGTGATTGATGGGCTCATGCATAACGATGTGATCAAAAGTGATATCCATTCCACAGATACTGGGGGTTACAGCGAAATTCTGTTTGGCACTATGCATCTCTTGGGATTTGCGTTTGCTCCCCGGATCAAGAATTTCGCCCCGTGCACGCTCTACGCGTTCCAAAAACGCCAAGCCTGCCAGCAGCAGGGCTATAAGATTCTGCCTGATGCGTACATCAAGACCGAGCCGATCGCGGAACAGTGGGACGAGATTCTCCGTTTTACGGCGACCATTCAGCTGAAGGAGGCCACTGCCTCGCAGTTGTTTAAACGGCTCAATTCGTACTCCCGCCAGCATCCGCTCTATCATGCCCTGAAAGAATTGGGCAAGATTCCTCAATCAGACTTTCTACTACGCTACATCGATATTCTGGAACTGCGTCAAACTATTGAAAAGCAACTCAACAAGGGCGAAAACGTCAATAAGTTCTCCCGGGCCATTTCCTTTGGCAACAACCAAGAATTCCTGTATGGCGAAAAGGTGGAACAGGAGATGGCCGAAGGCTGCCGACGCCTGATCAAAAACGCTATCATCTGCTGGAACTACCTCTATCTCACGCAGAAGATCGCGGAGGCCGACAGCGAAGCACATCGGCAGGCATTACTCGTGGCCGTCCGAAATGGCTCGGCGGTCACCTGGCAACATATCAATTTGCATGGCGAATACGATTTCTCGGACGAGAAGCTCCAAGATTCGGTCGGGTTATCTGCTCCTCGAATCTTGGCGATGAGCGGGCTGTAAAATGGGAGGACGATTTTGCTCTAATCGGCTCGTTCGTAATGGGCTCGCCAAAATGCTATGACGGTTTGCCTTCCTTTGTTTAATTGGACCCAAGGTAGGGCGGCACCGCAATGACTTATGAATTCATAAGTGAGAAAGACCCCTGTGGTGGATTGGCTGCGCTGACTGAACATCGACATCGGGGCCGTGACTGTACTCGCCTCGGCAGCGGTCATGGTGGTTACCGCCGTCTACGCCTATTGAGACAGCAGCGCAGGCCTCGACGGGCGTTCCCCCGCTCGTGCATGTACGCCTGTCGAACCACAGCGCGATCCGCATGGAGTGCCCACTCACTGCGGCGGTGCTGCAGACGGATGCGGTGGTGTGGGGCAAGGCACGGACACGACGGCGATAACACAGATTTATGAATTCATAACTTAAACAGAGCCGATGCTCTGCCCTGACACCCCCGGTGATGAGATATGAATTCATAAAACGGTAGGAAGCCCGATGACCACCCGCAAGCGTTTCAAGTGTCGCTTCTGCAACCACGTGCTGCCCGCCTGGTTGCCCGTGGCGAAGCGAGTCAACAGCGCCATGCTGTTGCATCACCTCGGCCAGGACCACCGCGACCAGATGGGGCCGTACTTGGCGCGCATGGAAACCGAGTGCATCGACACGGTGGTCGGTCGAGGCCTTCGAGGTCGTCGAGGAGGAGGCTATATAGGGAGAATGGGACCTGCACACCTCTCCCACATACAGCGTCGCATCCTGGCCTGGCTGGCAGCCGAGGAGCAGCGCACCCGCAGCACCATGAATGCCAGCCACGAAGACCTGGTGCACGCCCTGGCGCATGACAAGGGCAACCTCAGCCATAGCCTGGCCAATCTGAAGGCCAAGGGACTAATCCACATCACTCGGACTACCGGCGGGAAGGCCGAAGCGGTCGACCTCACCCCGGAAGGGCGTCAGCGAGTAGCCCAGCTCATGGGAAGTTGTGAATACGCCTTAGCCCTTAATAATCATGCCCAGAGCGGGGCTAGGTCACATCACGAGGGTGCTGGTGCAAGAGGCTCTGGCGCGGGGGCTGGCGGAGGAGGTGTGGAGTTCAAGGAAGTGGTGAACCTGGCGTTCCATGAGTTTTTTGAGCGGGGGCATTATCTGCCGGAAGAAACGCCATGATGAATCAGGCCCGATCCTGCTGTTGTCGCAGCTGACAGTATCGCCTGACCAGTTCTGTCCATGGGAGATCGACGGATGGCACGGATCTTCATCAGCTACCGGCGTGAGGACAGCGGGGCATCGGCCGGCCGTCTGCATGACCGGCTCCGGGAACACTTCGGCCGCGACAATGTCTTCATGGACCTCGATACCATTGAACCGGGCCTCGACTTCACCGAGGTCATCGAGCGCACCGTGGCCTCGTGCGATGTCCTCATCGCGCTCATCGGGCGGCAATGGCTGACGAGCACTGATGCGGCTGGCCAGCGGCGGTTAGATGATCCCGAAGACTTGGTTCGGCGGGAAGTTGCCACGGCGCTTCGCCGTAATATCCGGGTGATCCCGGTGCTGATTCAAGACACGTCGATGCCTCGCGCCGCCACTCTGCCGGACGATCTGCAGCCATTGACCCGGCGCAATGCCCTCGAACTCAGCGATACGCATTTCCACCGGGATGCGGACCAGTTGCTTGAGGTACTGGATCGGGTGCTGGGGGTGACCCCATCGTCCTCAGCGCCAGCCGAGACAGGGTCACCACACGTCCTGCCCTCGGGCCGAGCGTCGTACCTACGGTCTTGGAGATTGTGGAGCCTCGTGTGTCTCATCTTCGCCGGCATAGCCTTCATCGTGGTAGTTTATGTCGTCCCACAGCTGGGAGAACGTAGCGCATTACCGACGCCTGAGCCCGTCGTGTCAGGTCCCCCAAGTGCAGGCCCAGCACAATCGTACCGGATCAGAACCGACTATAGCGGCAGCAGTAATGTCGAATTCTCGGTGTTTGTGAATGATGTTCAGGTCGGCAGTTACAGTTCCGACAAAGCAACTGCTGACATCACGCGGTTTATCAAATCTGGTGCGAATAGAGTCCGCATTGCGTGGACAGCCGATCCAAACATGACCCTCGGGCTCGCTGGAGGTCAGTTCGCTCATGCGAAGCTGATCATTGAGGTGAGCCAGGGTGAACGCTGGAGCCCTCTCATCACCCGCGAAATCCGATATACCACAAAAGCTGGAGAAACCGCTTCAACGATTATCCATCACGGACCTGCACCTCGATGAAGAGTCGGCATACTGGAGTCTTAGCAGCGGCGAACCCGCTTGGAGATGAGGACGAGGAGCCATAACCCACCGGACGCTGGGTTACGCTTCGCACGCAGGATTAGTCGGGTACGGCGGTGGTCAGCGGTTGGCCTTTCTCCGCGACATAGAAGGCCAGGACCTTCACCGGCGCCGTGGCGCTGGTGTTCAGCCCTTCGTGCACCTGCTGAGGCGGCTGCTGAATCGCCTCCCCCGGTGTGAGGGTGACCGCGGGTTTCCCGTCCGCCACCAACCGCAGGGAGCCCTCGAGGAGGTACGCGAACTCTTGTCCCGCGTGCAGATGTTTCCCGGTGGTCGCCCCGGGAGCGATCTCCG